>ODAK010003100.1_pt1 | contig 17326 bp, 18 predicted proteins | sample 1539591 | NCBI WGS metagenome assembly ODAK01 (sample SAMEA3539303, study PRJEB22396) | soil metagenome | biome: tundra; feature: field; material: soil | place: USA | collected 2010-05 | depth 0.15 m
CCGGCTTCGGCACCGGAAAACCGTGAGGAAAACCGTAAGGAAACTCTGTTGCTGGCCGGTTTTCTACTGACACTCGAGTTCTGGTCGAATAGCAAGTAGCTGTAGGGCAGCTTGTAAGTCTTGAATTGTACTTTTCGCTCAGAACCCAGAAGACATTGCAATGCCTGCTTTAGTTGGCCATCTCCGAAACCACCCGCAATCCATTTTGCGTAGAGAGACTGAACGGCATCGCCCGCAAGGTGAGACTTCGCGTAGTTTAGGAATTCGAGATCTGCGTTCGACAGTTGTTCATATCGCTTGGCCTCCCATATGACTCGCAACCGGAAGTACTTCGTCACTTGTCCGACCTGTTGTTCAGGACGTGGCGCGATCAGCGTTTGGAAAGTATGTTCAGCGGCGTGGAATGTGTTCGCGCATGGACACGCATAGATGAACACAAAAGACGACAGGCGTTTCAGGAATGCGGAATACGCTTCGAGATGTAGACGGAATCCTTTCACGTTCTCGAAGCCGGGATCGATATACGTAAATATAAGGATGGGCTCTTGAGCGGCAGATGCAGAGTCAAAGAGTATCGGAAACTTGTCCACAAAGTAGCGCACGGTATCCGGCGTTTGATTTGAACCTTTGTATGTACGGCCCGGCATGGCCTTACGATCTAGGTGAAGGTCATCTTCAAAGTACCGGAGCTTGTCCGTCTCGCCTTCGAGGTAATCGTCATCAAGATGCTCCAGAACAAAATCGAGAATGGCGAGGCGCGTCTTGATGAATTCAAGGGAGTGGCCTCGCCGATTGCGAATGTTCTCTTTCTGAATGGACTTATAAATCGGTTTGTAGGAGAGCTGATAGACGTGGCAGTTGTTCTGGAGCGTCGTTTCCTTAAGGTGGTGTTTCCCGGATGCCCTTTCGACAAATGCATGAACGGCGCTACCGGGTTTGCTTTGGATGAGATTTCCAAATTGCCGCTGCGTGAAATACCCGGAGTGCGTAGCAACGACGTAGAGGAAGTGTGCCTCGGCGTCGGTGTAACCGAACCTGCGGATCGCTTCGAGATGATCTGGAGAGATTTTCATAGCGACAAGATTTCCGTCATCAGATGGGGGTCTTGCAATGCTGCACGGACGCGACCGACTTCGTCTGCCGGAGCGTAGATTGAAAATCCTGCTTGGGCTTTCTCGGCAAGCTGGTTGCCACGATAGTCGCTGGTGGCTAGTTCCAAATCCAGACGGCTTTGTTCGTGGTCTCTGTTTTCGTATTCGATGCGAAGGTCGGGCAGGGGAACCTTGCCGTTGACGACCTTCAGGCCGTGGGCTTCGGCGATCTCCTGCTTCTGATCTTCCTGCTCATTCGGGGAAAGCCCCTTGAGCCTTGCGAGATCCCGATAAAGGTCTTTCTTCAATTCGAAGTCGAGGACAACGCGAAGGTTCTTTCCTCCATCGCGTTCAATTTCTTCGGCGACCTTGTGATAGAGGCGATAGAGCGCCGTGTCGTGCCGGGCTTCGCGCGGCTTCACGAAGCCCTGGTGGAAGACTTGGTCTTTTAAGACACCATCGCTCCGATTGCGTTCGATGAACTTCTTGGCATCGCGCGAAACACTTACTAGTTGCCCTCGCTCCCGGCCATGCAAGGTTCGTTTCTCGATAAGTCCTTGTGCTGTGAGGTTCCTCAGATCGGTCGAGGCTCTGTGGGAATCTCCGCGATAGTGGATTCGGATGAGGTCCTCAGTGCGGATGGCCCTGAACTTCGCAATCTCCGTGAGAGTTGAGATTTCAGAATCACGGAGTCGGTATGTGCGCTGGCCGCTCCGGTGGACTTGCCGATTGACCGGACGTGGAGACCTTTCAGGATTCTCGCGGTCGGGTTGCGGTGTTATTCCATCGGTCGGGCGCTCTGCGCGTCGTGGCGTCGAATGCGGAGTGACGCGAGAATCATAAACCTCGTTATCGTGCCCGCGTGACATCCTAGTTCTCCTCCGAATCGTCTTGTGGCGTGGGGATCTGGGCTTCGCCAATCCCAAACTGTTTGTCGAGGTGCGAGAGCTTCTTGCCTGTGTCCTTCAGGAAGAACTTTCTGTTGAGGGCGTACGTCACGGCAAAGAGATTGATGAAGAGCAACCCGAAGTAGGCGAGGATCAGACCGCTGTACTGATTGAGGAGCAATGCCTTGTAGGGGACGAGGAATTTCAATTCGCCCATGAGGAAAAAGGCGATACCAAGGATGATAGCCAAGGTGAAAAGCAAAGCTGTAGCAACCATATAGGTCTCACTTGAACGCTTAGTCTTCGCGGAAGTACGTGATGGTCAGACAGAGCGGATTAAATGGGATGAGTTCGTTCGGGACCTGGCTTTTGAACACGAGCAAGAGAGCAATCGTCAGGATGAGAGCGTTGGCGATCATTTTAGTCTCCCGAGTGCGAGCAGAAATCTCGGTAAGGTTTTCCCAGATGCAGAGTGCGTGTGGGGAGCGGACGGGAAGCTGTTGAGCAATTTAGGCCCACTCGCAGCGCGCCTGGGTCGTCGGGGAGCAATAACGAACGGATGGGATGTGGCGCAGCTTCGGAGGAAACCTGTGAGTCGAGCATCGGTGTGGCGCGCGGAGGTTGGGCCGATGTTGCCAGGCGACCGTCCGCGACTTTTTCGGTTTGGATGCTGACCCCGGCGCTCATTTGAATGCCTCGTCCTCTCGGAAGTAGGTGATGGTCAGGCCGAGCGGGTTAATTGGGATGAGTTCGTTCGGGACCTGACTCTTGAATACGAAGACGAAGTTGGCGGTGTAGAGGTCGCGCTTCATCTCGCTGTGGTCGGCGGGCGAGTAATAGACCATATAAAAGTCCACGCGGGCACGATAGGGCGGTGTTTGCATTTCTTCGAGCGAGACTTTTTTCACTTCAATATCGATTTCCGGTGCTGCGGTATTCGTAATGAACTTCTTAATGATGTCGTCCTTCCGATAGGCGTCGAGAATCCCATCGGCAAGTTTGCCGTCAAGGAAGTAGAGCGCCTTTGAAAAGTCGTCTTGAATCGTGTAACGGTTTTTGCGATAGAAGAGCGTCGAGAACTGCGACAAGAAATACTTCGCCTCGGCGTCCTGCGGCTTGTACTCGAAGTTGTGATAGTTGATCGCTTCGGCGCGGCCCAAGTCGTCAATGCGAATGACGAGGGGCCGGAAGTTCTGGAAAGTGCGTATTGTTCTGAGATCGATCAGACCAAGGCCGACAGCGACAAGTGAGATGAGGACGAGCGCAATCTTTAGATAAGTGTTGGTCACCATCGGATCGCCATATTGTTCAAGGTAGAGGCGCTTGGCATCGTCGAAGTTTCGGTCGGTGTTCATGAGAGAAGCCCCAAGATTGCTGCGGAAGATCCGCCGGATGAGCCGCTAAAGATTTGGTTAGTGAGGGCGGGAATCTTAAGCAGCGCATAGATGGCGGCGAGGAAGGTAATGAACAAGACCGGGAACTCGGAAAGGAGTTGGTCGGTTGAAATATTTCCCTGTGGCTGCAACCCGAGTATGCCGAGAATGAGATTCGAGATGATGAAAACGACGGCGGCGGCAATGACTTGGTAAAAGGCATATTGGATAAAACATTTGAACCAACCCCAGAACAGCCATTCCATTTGCGGAACAATGAAAAAAGGAATGAATATCGGTCCCACTAAGACACAAACAGCAGTAGCGATAAATCCATAGGCGATCACAACGATGGCAATGGCTTGAGCCGTCGCTAGCAAAATCATGACGACGACATAAATGATGTCGCCCAAAACGTCGGCGAAGCCGGGCGAATCCATTCGGGCTTCAAAGTCTGCAATCCTTTCTGTAACGGTTTGCAATTCGACCTGGTTAATTTCATTCGCGAGAAACTGCGCCTCATTCGTGATTAGGTTGTGGAAGCTCACGCCGATTCCGGGAATCGGACTGCTGTAATACGTGACCATCGCGAAACCAAAGCTGATGGTCAGGATGAGGCTTGCGAAGTTATCAAGAGGAAAGTGTCTACCGCCTACGGCGGAGAGCGCCGACTTCACTCCGTACCAGACAATCAGTATTGTGGCGAAACCACGGAACATGTTTTGTCCCATCGCGTCGAAGAAGCCGAGGTTCGATTGGAGGAGATTCGTAACAGCCTGAAAAATAAATTGGAGGTAGTCCATGGTGCAAGCTCCTTCGACGCGTGGGATTTGGGGCTGAAGCGTTTACGGCATCCTGAAGTTTTGGAGAGAACCGTTCAGGGTGCCGCTGAGTTGGGACATGTTGCTCGCCATCGTGGCGCGACGGGCGATGTCAGTGTTGATGACACTCGTAGTCGCGTCTCGTTGCTGCTTGGCAAGAATCGTCTGTTGTTCAAGCATTGAGGCAAGAAGTTTGTTCGAGTCTTGCAGTGTGCGAAGACTGAGGACGCCCGCCGCATTGATTTTGTTGAGGACAGACACTTCCGTGTTTAGGTCCGGGTCGGAAGACAATGAGTCCTGTTCGAGGTTGGCAATCTGATTTTGAATCGTTTGCGAGTTGCTTCGAATGGTGCCGATGGTGGACATCGCGTTCGTGTTCGCACCATCGGAGAGTTCCACGGTCGCGTACTGCGAGCGGACGCGGGCGAGCTCGTTGGCGTTCATGCCTGACATGTAGTTTGGGTCGTAGGACTGAAGTTGATTTGTCGCTTGTTGATAGCCCGTGTTGACCGTGGGAAATTGGCCGGAGTTGATGCCGTTTACCCACGATCCCGTGTTTCCGTAATTGTCGAGTGCCGAAACATTCCTCCACTGCGAAAACATTGCCTCGTAACGTGACGGCATGTTCTGGATACTCTGGGCCATCCGCACCGCGAAGTTGTACTGCGCGACAAGTTGCGAGTAGCTGTTTTGGAGTTGAACGAGTTGTTGTTGGAGTTGAAGGTAGCGGAGTACGGCATTGTTGTAGTTGGTGGGATCAAAGACAATCCCAAATTGAGCGGACGCCGTGCCGGCACCAATTGTTATCACGAGTAACCCGATGAGAAGTTTACGTTTCATGGCACTACTTCCTTTCCTGCCTTCACAAATCGGAAGGCATCTTGTGGTTGTTGTAGTCGGGCAACGCGAGATCGCCCGAAAGATAAACTTTGACACGATGACCTTCGCGGATCGTGACTGTGGGAAGAACATTCAAGAACTTGTCGAGAATCTGCGCCGAAGACTGAGCGGTACTCTGCGCAAAACCCTGACGCATGAGGTCGCTGCTTGAGGTGACAAGACCGCTGTTGGTTCCTGCTTCTGCGAGTGCTCCCAGAGCACCGATAGCGAGCGAAACGCCAAAGATGCGGAGGTAGTGGTTGTTCACTTGGTCTCGAAGGCCCGTGTCACCGATCTGATCAAGACCCTTGAATTGGTCGAGATTGACGGAATAGCCGTCCGGCATGAGAAGCCGATGGAAGATGACGGCAAGTCTTGTTTGGCCGGAGTTTTCTACTTTTCGGGTTTCGCCGATGGCCTTCGTGCCAGCGGGAATCAAAAGATGCTGGCGGTCGTGGGAATACACGTCGGTTGTGAGCAGACATTCGACTGGTCCTGCGAACTGCCCTTCGATTCGGTTGATGAGTACGGCTTCAAGAATACTTCCTTCAAATACGACGTACGTTTTCCCTGCCGCCACGTTTTTCGTTTCGGTGGACGCGGCGGCAGGGTGGGTCACTTCCTTCTGGTCGGTTTTTTCTTCGTGGCTTTTGTTCGGGGTAAGCGGGGCGGACGGATCGTGCTGCGTGGGGAAAATGGGAAGTTGTTGAACGGGTGCGCCCGGAGGGAGAGCGACTGGCGGTTGAAGGCTTCTGAGAATTTCGGCAATTTGCACCGCATCGGTTGCGGGGGCAACGGGAGAAGGTGTACCGGACTGGTTCGGCAGAACTGAATCGGGTGGCGTTGTCGAATTTCCGTTGCGGTAACTCAGCGCCACGTTCGAAGCAAACAGCGAGAGGTAGGCGCGCTTCTTGCGCTCGGTTTGAATCGCGTCTTCGGGAGTCGGTTGCTGCGGCTGACCGTTCCCAAGTCCCGGTTGGGGCATTTGACCGGGCGCGAGAGGCTGGCCCGTCGGTGTTACTCCCAGAAGACGCGTTTGTTGGGCGAGGTTATTCTGCGCGACAAGCTGTTCCCGCTGAAGTTCCGAGATTCGATTTTGCAGTTCATTGATCTTCGTCTCGTTCACTTCTGCGGGTAGTGGGACTGGTTGCACAGCGTTGTTCACTCTTGGCGCAGTCGGTGGTTGCTTTCCTCCGGTGAGCCACATGATGGCGACCATCAGAACGGCGAGGCCGATAATCAGCCACGATTGGACGTTCTTGGGCAAAAGGCCGGGCGGCTTCGGTGCTTTCTCTTGGATGGATTCATTCATGGCGGCTCCTTACTGCGCGGTGACTTGTCTTGTGAACGTCAACTTCTTCTTGCCAACGGTGAGGTATCCGCTGTCGAGGACTTTTGGAACGATGTAGACGCCGTTTTGAAGCTCGAAGTTGATGAGGTTTGGTTTGCCGTCCTTCATTTCGTACAGAGTGGGTTTCTCGTGGGCGGAACACTGAATGTAGGTGAAAGTGTCGTCGTGATAGATCGCCGAAACTAGGAACGGGTCTTGCGCAGCTTTTGCCGAAAGCGAATAGTCGAAATGGAGTTTCGTTTGGTAGTTGGCTCGAAACTTGTTGATCTGCTCGGCAACCTGAGATTGCGTCTCACGGATTTGCTTGTCGGTATCCGAACGTAAAGTTTCGAGTTCTTTCTTATACGCCTCGGCTTCTCCCGCGCGGACGTAGCCCTGCAACGCAGTGTTGCCGGAAGTACCGGAACCCTCCTTCGGCTCGATGAACAATTTGAGATCAGGCTCAGCATTCGGATCGTTGCTGATTTCTGTCAGCAAGAAAGAATAGACGTGCCCTGCGGCGGTGATGAGATTCAGATTGCTGCGAATGCCTGCCTGCGCTGGATGGATGTAGCAAAGATTGTGCGCTCCGTTGATAATCCAGAACTCCTTGTCGCCCGTAGTGAAATCGAGAATCTCTTCGTTTTCTGGGAGAACAATAAGGGTCGAGAACCGGAGCTTTGCGCGAACGGGAACGATGTCTTCCTTCGAATACTTGACGACGCGTGCGCCATCGGCGGCGGCGACTGGAGGTATGTGGACGATGGCGACGAGACAGAAAGCGGCAAGCGTATAGATAAGGATGCGGGTGGAACGAAGACGAGTTAGATGTTTCATGGATCAGCTCCTAACGAGTGTGAGATTCCCGGTCTTGACCGGGGAAAACTTCGAGAACGACAAGCACCGCGAAAATGATCGCGGTCCCGATTGCTGCAAGTGCAAGAGGCAAGAATGCGTCCAGGGATTTCACGGCTTGCCTCCCGCGAGAAATTCCAAACCTTTCTCGAATCCGTATTTTTCAAACGCTTCCTTGCGCTTGCGGTTGTCGTAGGGATCGTTCGTGTAGAGCCAATAGCTCTTGGCATCCACGGTGAGATTCGCGACTTTTGCCAGCTCTGGCGTCTTGATGAGGAATTGCTGCTTGGGGATAAGCGTCGGAATGATTTCGACTTCGGTGTCGTTCAAGTGGAACTGACGGCGGTAGAGATCGCGATCCATGTCGGGGTTCGCGAGAAATATCTTCGTGGCGCAGCTCTCAATGATGATGTCGAGAATGTCGGAGCGGCGCAGCTCATCGAGCGATTGGGTGGACAGAATCATCGCGGCGTTGTGCTTGCGCCAAGTCTTCAGTGCTTCGACGACATATCGCTGAATGCTCGGATTTTTGAGAAACACCCAAGCCTCATCAATAAAGAACGCTTTGAAGACCGGCGCGATCTGGCGATCGGTAATGACTGCATTCGCTCGATGCAGGATGTAAAAGAGCAAAGGTTCAAGAATTTCCGGGTACTGACTCATTTTCTGGAAATCGAAGCACTGGAACTGAGAGAACGAAATAGTGTCTTCGGGGTTGTCGAAGAGAAATCCGAACTGGCCGCCGCGAGTCCATTTCGCGAGGCGATCCGAAAGTTCGTGTCCGAGTATGTTTGAAAGGACACCCAACGTCCGAAGCGACGGATCTATCGAATAAAGGTTTTCGATCTGCTGGTATAGGTCGCGTTCGGTCGTCGGGCTGAGTTCAAGCGCGCCTGAAGCTTGCATCAACACCCTCACAAAGAGCGCGAGGAAGTCGAGGTTCTCTTTTGTCGGTGGAAGCGAAAATGGATTAATCTTGAAGTCGCTCGATTCAAGGCCCACTCGCACGTAGGAACCGCCGAACAATTGGGTGAGGTTCTCAAAGCTTCCGCCCAAATCGAAGATGAATGTCTTCGGGTTGTACTTTTGCAGATTGGTGATTAGAAAATTCAGAAGAAAAGATTTACCTGCTCCAGTCCTGCCCAAGATCATTGAGTGCGCTACGTCGCGGTAGTGGAGATTCAAGTAGTACGGCGTGTGGTGATTGGTTTCGAGAACGGCGAGATATTCCTGCCGCAGATGTTTGTTCTGCCGTTCCCCGCAATGGAGCGTGAATAGGAATGAGAAGTCGGCGTAGTTCGTGTTTAGCAGATACATGTACCGCAAGTTGAAAACGTGATTACCGGGCACAGCCGCAAGAAACGAATTCAGTAGGTTGTATTTCTCCTCGTGGAGTTGCGCGTCGTGGACGCTGAAGACCTTGTAGAATTCAGAACACGCTCGTTCCACTTTCGCGAGGTCTAGGTCATAGATGACGATGGTCAGCGAAAACTGGCCGAAGTAGTTCCCGTGAAGTTCGATCTCCTTGATGCCTTCGCCAAGCTCCCGTACCTGCGCTTCCTTCGAGTCGTCAGTTAAAAACTCTTGTTGCGGGGCGTCGTTCACGTTTACCTGGCTGAAAAACGAATGCTTCGTGTTATGAAAGTGACGGCGCTTGGCCTGAATAGCACGCCGCGTTTTGCCTGAGTCCTCTTTCTTCCATTCATTGACAACGTAATAGTTGGCTTGGGCTTCGAAGAGACTCTGGAAGATCAGCGGAAAACTTTGTGCTGATGGCTCTTTGAGCGTGAGGACTCGGACGTAGTAATCGTCTACGCGAAGATACCCGCGATGACATTCAATCTGGGACTCGGCGAGGTAGTAGTCCAGGAATGTGTCGTGCTTGAGCTTCGCGAGATCAAGTTTTGCAGGCGCGAAGTTAAGTGTTTTCTTGAGGACGCGGAATGCTTCCTGCTTGTCCAGCACGTGGACAGGCAGAAAGTCGCTCACCTGAAGCATGAAGCCTTGCGTCTTCTGCCAAAGTTTCGCCTGAGCTTTAGTGAGTTCACTGCTTAGAACAAGAACCTGTTTGCGAGTCGAGAACTGGCTCCACAACTCCCTGACGGCTTTTCCGGGATGCTTTGGGATCTCGCCGAGCGCCGTGCCAAGTGTGCGCGTGTAGTGGAAGCCCTCATAGAGAATTACGTAGTAGATGGAGAGTGAAAACAGAGTGTCGGACTTACTTGCGAGGTATGCGATGCGGCTCTGAATTGCGGCGTCTACGACGGGCTTGCCGTAGAGTTTGTACGGAATCGTTTCGTTGTTCCGCTTGAAGAGGTACTGATAGACGCGATAGTTTTCATCGAAAAGGCGGAAGGCGGATTCAAGCCGTTTCGTTAACCCATCGACTGTTTCTGTATCAAGGCACTCGTAGTCCACGCCGCGTACTTCAAGAATGACGCCGAGATCGCCGGTCTTGGTCAAGAACACTTGCTCGTCAATGAATCCGTAGAGATTAACTTGCGCGTTGAGGGAGCCAGCCTCGGTGTAGTTCTTGAAAATGCGCGAGAGCCTAAGCATGGTTCACCCTGCGAATCGCGACTGGTGAGAATTTGGCTGGGTCGTATTGTGTTTTCAGTCTGGCCGCAGTTAGGAGAAGCTTGAGTATCTGCGGATCAGTCTTCGTGGCCCCGCGCGCGAAAAAGAACAGCAACAGAAACATCAAGAGTCCGCCCGCCAAACTCCCAAGCAAGTTGAACGTGCCCGCACCGATGCACATGGCGAAAAAAAACAATTTCCGCTCGGCCCCCAGAATGGTCAGGGGCCGTGAGAGCGAGCGGTGGACAAGATTGATTCGCCTGGTGTTCGGCATTCGTTTCTCCGCCTGAGCTGGTTTGATTTAGTTACCGGGGAAAAGCCATGCAATGAAGTTCACTGCGGCAATGGCCATTCCGACGCCGAACAGAACTCCGGCGAGTACCTTCTTCGAGCCGCCTTCACCAAACGCAAACGTCAACCCGGCGACGACGATGGCAACTAGCGACAGTCCACGCGCGATGGTGCTCGTGAACGCCGTCTGCAAAACATTCACTGCGTTTTCCCAAGGCGAGTTCGCGCCTTGCGCGAATACGGGCGCAGCGAGAAGTAACCCAAAAGCTACAAGTGTGAGTTGCCGCGTCGTTGGCCGGAATCGAACTGCCTTACGAAAAATCTTTTTCATTTTCACTGTCCTCCTTTGGAAGAAACTGAATTTAGATTGAGGAGGAAGTTCCCGCCAGACTGTGACGCGGGGGACAACGCAGCGGGGGCGAAGGAAGAACGGTCGGCTGGTTTAATTGCCTCAATATTCATCGAGACACACTTAGAGCGCATGCTCTCTCCAGTGGATTTCACCCTCGCGCCCGCTAGTGTCATCTTCGAGCGGCGCGATGCCCAGCGGCGTTCCGTGTGGTTCGGTGCCGCCGGGCTCGCGGGGAGGATCTGACGAAAACTCCCCTCAATATACTAAGAGGCCTTCGCAGAGGAAAAAGTCAGAAATAGTTTTGGATGGGAATGCCCGTTATCGTTTGAGTTAGCTGAACTAGCCCGTAATCGAGAATTGACTACTTGACTCGCTGCCGAGGCTGTCCAAATATGAACCGGGCATCTCGTGGCGGCGTCTATTTAAAGGGCTTCAGACATGCAGATAATTGCCGATCCAATTCGAAGGTACAGAAAGGTAGTGCTCAGCACAGCTGGAATTGTAGCCGTGGCCATAGGAAGTGCATGCGGTCTGCTCGGATCAACGTCAACCCAGACTCCGCCGCAAGCCCAAAACACAACCGCTGCTGCGACGCCGGCTCCGAAATATGAATTCGAGGTCATCTCGATCAAACCGACGCAAACACGCGGTACCAGTTTTGTGTCAGGCTTCACAGCTGATGGCTATCGCGCCAACCATGACACCATCATGCAAGTCATCGTGCAAGCCTTCGGTGTACCGGTGTATTCAATAACCGGGGCACCTCTTTGGCTCTCAGAAGACTCTTACGACATCGAAGCGAAAATGGATGAGGCCACGGCAGAAGCCATGAAAGTCATGAGCCCCGATCAGCGAAAGGCCGCTCAACGGCAATTGCTGCAAGCAATGCTGGCAGGCCGTCTCGCACTGAAAACGCATTCCGAGACAATGGATGGCTCAGTTTACTTCCTTACGACAGGAAAAGGCGGAGCAAAATTACAAGCAGCCGATCCTGGCAAGGCGCTTCAGCTTATGGGACCCGATGGCGGGAACGTCTCGGGAGTAATCGCACTTGATCGCGGATCCGAAGGAGGGCGGCGATACAACGCCACCTCGGTCAACATGGCGTATTTTGTAAGAGTTTTGACAAACGAATTGCGCAAGCCTGTAATTGACAAAACCGGTTTGACCGGCGCCTACGACTTCACCTTGGAATTCGCTCCCGAGCACGCGCCACGGGCTGCAAGCGACGACCCAGGTGCACCGCCGTCTGAGCCGGGTGCCGCATCTATCTTCACTGCGATCCAACAGCAACTTGGATTGAAACTTGAAGCGGGTCGCGGCCCGGTTCAAATCTTCGTAATTGATCACGTCGAGAGGCCTTCGGGAAATTAGTAGCAGGCGAGATCCAAATGATCTCTATAATCGACGACGAAACCATCCCCAAAATGGACAAGAAAGTTAGATATACAATTCCTGCGTAATCAGAGTCGCGTACTGTTAGAGGCTGTTAACGATTTCTATCGCGCTTTGTAATTGCGCGTCAACGCCCGCCGCGAGAGTTTCTGGAGAGTTCTCGACAGCTACGTCGGGTTCTACTCCTTTCCCTTCAATGCACTCGCCCTGCCATGTATACCAACCTGCGACCGGCATACGAAGGACGTATTCGCCGGGCAGATTAAAATTTGCACCGCCGAGTACTTCTCCTGCCGTTCTGGTACCAACTATTGTCGCGAGATGATTTTCTTTTGCGAAACTGGCAACCATTTCTGCCGCGCTGTGCGAATGCTCGTTGATTAGTACAACGATCCGACCGTGAAATGGCTGGGAGCCAAGTCCCTCGGTTACAAGTACCATCGACCGATCTCGCTGGAGGATTTTGAAACGGAGCGCCATCATGAGCAACTCTAATTTCGTGGAGGGAATTTTCCCAAGGCGAGCTAACTTTTCTTTTTTGTATCCATTGCGAAGCCGCTGTCTTGTAAGGCTGTGACCTATCTCCAATTTGCCGGGAGTGAGGTAGCTCATGAGGCGCAAGGAACCCAAACCGCCGCCGATGTTACCTCGAAGGTCTACGATCAACCGCTGGATGCCGGAAGCTTTCAGGTCGCGAATAGCGGCGTCGAGGTCTTTTGCGAAATCCAAACCTACAGTGCCCGGAAACGTCGCTACTTTCACCAGTCCAATCGTGGGACCAGTTACTCGATGTGACAGGCTGCGCGGCTCGATCATCGGCGGTCGATCTTTCGCCGCTCGATTCGGAACTTCTATAGTGAGTTCACGCTTGGCACCCGCGATGGTGCCGATCTCAATTTTGTGACTACCGCCGATGCGAAAATTTGCCGACGCGGGCGGTATCAGCGATTGAGAATCTATCGAGAGCAGAAGTTCTCCCGGCTTAATCCCAGCTTGAAATGCCGGCCCATCTTCGATTACATCCACGAACATCCATCGTTCTCCGTTAGGAGTCGGTATCGCGCGTAGAGTAGCGTTGATGGAGTACGTGGCCGGGACGAGGTCGCGGCGCTGATGAAAAAAAGCCGTGTGGCTACTGCCAAGTGCCCGGAGAAGATCGCTGACTCCGGCTTCAAACTTTTCCCGGCTGTCCGTTTCGATGAGAGCAGGAGTGCGTGCATCCACGAGCGAAATCCACGGACCATAATCCTGATTCGTGTTGGTAACGTTGATATGACGTTCGGGAACGAGCTTCTTGAGAGTGCTTAGAATTTTCGTACGATCCATCGGAGTAAGTGACGAAGATGAAGTGGTGTTCTGGTTCGGCATGTCTCGCTCCCTTAGTTTTTCGGAATCGATTTCTTGATGCTCACTGGACGGTCTCCCAAACCTTCTAATCTGAAGCTGGCCCAATAGTAAGGAACGGCTTGCGCGCCGTAAGTCTTGAGCATGTCCCGTTTCGCCGCGGTCAACGCAAAGGCGGCTGTATTTCCTTCAGACAAGTGGGCATAAAAACGTTTCATCAGATAAAGCGTTGAGGTGTCGTCGATAGTCCAAAGGGTCGAGACCACGGTCTTCGAACCTGACAACAAAAATGCAAGCGAGAGATTTGCAATACCTTCTTCGCCTTGCAAACTTCCGACGGCTGTATCGCACGCGGATAACACGACGAGGTCAGCATTCGTATGAAGTCGGACGATCTCGCCTGCTTCCAAAATACCGTCATCCGTAGATTGGGAGTCGCTGAGGAAAATGAGCGCGGCCCGGTCAGGATGTTTTTCATCAGCAAAGCCATGAACGGCTAAGTGAATAATTGAATGTTGTTCCAAGTCGGCGTGCTCGAAACCGGACTTAGTTGCATTCGCGCCAATCAATAAAGTGTTGCCGCCACTTTGGACTGCAGCGTCCGCCGCGAGAACTTCTTCTTTGGAAGCCGGGAGATTGACGAGAGGCGTGGTGGTGTAACCGCGAAGCGTCGCCAACTTATTTAATTCTGCTGCGTTCTCGTAGGGAATACCGCCAACACCTAGTAATCCTTGTTGCGCTGGTTGTCGCGGCGCGCTCGAATTCATCAAATACATTCCAGTCGCAGAAGGTGCGTAGGTAATTGTGTGTGACTCAACCAAATAGCGGTCATTGCTATCGACAAGAGCGTCGAACGGGAGAAGATGTAATCGACCGTCCGGCACAATGATCAGGCGCTGAGGCTTCGCAGCTTCTGGAATGTTTTCAAAAAGAATTCTATCGAGGGCACTGGCTTCCGGCTTGGACGTAGTCTTTGCTTTTAATGTTTTCAAGTATGTCGCAACCAGCTTTTCGATTTTCTCGCGGCCCGCGAGTGTAGTGATGCGGGCGGAGTCGTGGCTGATTACTAAACAATAGGAATGAGGCTCAGCAAGTACGTACTCAAGCATGACAGCATTTGTCGGGACGCTCTCACGCGCACGCTCCAGCGGAATCGTTTCCCACGGATCGGATTTCCATGAGTCCGAGGTAGCGATGAGCCAGCGTCTTTGTTCAGTGAGAAAAATCTGGTCTCGGAGTTTGCGAATCTGTTCGGCAAAATTGGCTTTTGTTAGTTCGAGATTCAAACGGTTGATCTGTTTCTCGATTTCATCTTCCACTGGCGTATTGAGCGGTCGAACGCTCGTCAACAAGTCAGTCGTTACGCGACCTCGTGCGTGCTCAAGCACGGAGAACGCTTTGGCTGTGTCGTTCAAATGGTCGGCAAGTAGAGCGAAATGTTCAGTGTAGATAGAACTCATGGAAGTGATGAGACCAACTTTGGCGTTAGCTGATTTAACGTTGCCGATCATTACGTCCAAAATGTCAGACGCGCGATCATAAGTGGCGTTGGCGTCGGGATATTTGCCTTGGCTCACTTGCAATTGCGCGAGCGTTTGGAGACGCAAGGGGAGCAGATAGATGTCATTGCTCGTTCGTGTTGATTCGACTGCCGCTGCCGCCAAAGATTCTGCTTTCGACAGATTGCCGCTATTGCGATAGATGTCCGCGAGACTGAGTTGAGCATCGGCCAGCAGTCGAGTGAATCCACCTTTCTGCGCGAGTTGAATTGCCTCCTCCAATTCTTCAATCGCTTTGGATTGTTCTTTCTTTGCGACCGCAACCGTCGAAGCTGTGATGAGTGCGTTCGTCTCCTTCACGTATCTTTGTTTTACGCGCGCTTGCGCGATAAGTTCGTCGGCAACTTGTTGCGCGGCATCAAGCTGCCCTTTTCCTCGAAACGCCTGCAATCTCCCTTGCTGAATGAGAAATTGGTATCCGGCATCTGGATTGGAAGCTGCAACCTTGAGCGCCTTGTCGAAAAATCCGAGCGCGTCATCAAATGCACCTAACTGGACAAACGCCTGCCCAATCGCGGCCAAGTAGCGTATTTGTGCTCCGGTATCATTGAGAATGGTCGCCCCAATAAGAGCGCCGGAAACCTTCGAGTGCGCTGTACCCATGTCGCCTTCGAGGAACAGCGAGAATCCGATTTCACCTTGCGCGCGGTTTTGCCATTTCTTATCGCCGATGACCTGTGCGACCTTTAGTGCTGCCTCCCAATCGCGACGCATCGGTACGGCATCAATTTCGCCGTCAACATCCCCTAAGACCGTCAAACAAAATAACCTGAGGTCGTCGTCGGATTTGAGAAGCGGATTATTCTCTAGCTCCGCACCGAGTTCCTCGGAAGTCTGTGGAAGCGAAAGTTGCTCCATAGTTGAGCGCAGCCGCCCCAAATGTGCGTAGAGAGTGTTCCGAGCATCGCCGCGCGAGTTGTAGATTTGCTCCGCTCGCGTGAACAGCGGTGCGGCATCTGACCAGTTGTATAAATCCGCAAAGCGAAGAGCTTGTTTGAGTAGCTGATCTGGATCATCCGTGTTCGCCTGACCGTGCGTGACGATGCACGCCGTCGCGCAAATCAACAGGACAAATGCGATTTTCCGGATCGTCATTTGTTCCGTCCTGTTCCTGTATGCGATGCATCTTCTACCGATACTGGTTGAACCAATCGAATGCCTGTCGGCGATTCAACATCAAGGTCGTAATGTCCCGTTGCAAGTTGTGTGAGATCTACCTCGAATCGAACAAGCACTTGACCGTTACTCAGATGCGCTTGCACAGACTTCAACCAAACCAGTTTGATTCCGTCTTTCAACATCACTCGATAAGTCCGCTCTTCACTGCCTAGAGGAAGGGCCAGAGTTAAGTCCAATGGCGAATTCGGAACGCGGACCCGCAGAGATCCGGTTGGTGGATTCTGCGAGCCGCGTATCGGAGAAACCTTGCTGAGATCAATGCTAAACGGCGAATACACCGCGACCTGTTTCACCGTTGGCGCACGGCCCGGCGTGTTGTGCACCTCAACGGGAGGCGAATTCGGCTGTCGCACACGGCTGAATAGGATTCCTGCGACGATGGCGATAATTGCAGCGCACGCCACCAGAGTTCCGGTGAGCACGGGGTGTGTTTTCGGCCAAGCTGACAAACGTTGCCATGACGATTTCTCTTCCGCCGCTCCTTGTGATTTCAGCTCGGCGAGCAACTCCGAATAACGCGCAAAACACGGCGAGCAACTTGCCAAGTGTTCCGTGACTGACGTTTCACACAGATTCGGATTAAGCGCGAGAGATCGAAGCGCACCATCAGGTGGGCATCCCTGTCGCTCCGGATTGGGAAAACTCTCGGAGAGATAGGTGCGCGCAAAGTCGAGCAACTCGCTATCCTTTTTCTCGAAGTGTGTGCGATCTTTCATCGTCATTCTCATTCTTCAGGACTTCTTCCGATAATTTCCATAAGGCGTATCAGCGTTCTTTCGGTCCGAGTTTCTGCCGGATCTTATGGATTGCTTGATTAAAATGTTTTTCAGCGGCATGACCTGAAATACCGTGAGAGATGCCAATTTCTTTCCATGAAAAACCCTGAACGCGGCGATAAAACATGTCCCGCGTCATGGAATCACTTCTTGTCAGGAGCTCGTCAACGAGAATCTTCAAATCGAGACTCGGCTGCGGATGAATTGGTTTGTTAGACTCCAGGGAACTCACACGCGCGGATTTTTCGAGAAACGACTGTCGCCTCTTCGCTTTGTTTATCCGACGAATAAAAGCGCGAAACAGATATGCTCGGAGATCGCGAACAGCATTGTCAGCGCATCGGCCCCTGGACTCTATCGCGCGAGTAACCGTAGCGGCGGCCTGTTCCAGTAGAGTTGTCGCGACGGCGGGATCAATGAATAGCTGTTCGGCATGATAAATCGCGCGACGCGCAATCTGTTCGGCGGCGTCGAGCACCAGCGGGCTTATAATCCGCCCAAGGCGATCAACACGGTTGATTTGGAGGTTACGATCAGGCGACCGCGCGCCTCGATCCATAAAGATTCACCCTGAGCCTAAATGAGCACGGCATTACAGGAATTGAACGAGCCGATTC
>ODAK010003101.1_pt1 | contig 17325 bp, 7 predicted proteins | sample 1539591 | NCBI WGS metagenome assembly ODAK01 (sample SAMEA3539303, study PRJEB22396) | soil metagenome | biome: tundra; feature: field; material: soil | place: USA | collected 2010-05 | depth 0.15 m
TGTATAAATACATTATAGGATAATAAAAATAAAAAGATGATAAAAGACAAATATGATTATATCATCATCGGTTCCGGATTCGGCGGTTCTGTTTCCGCATTGCGATTGGCAGAAAAAGGATATTCGGTTTTAGTAATTGAAAAAGGTAAAAAATATGAAACGACAGATTTTGGTAAAACAAATTGGAACCTTCGCAAATGGATGTGGTGGCCTCAATTAGGACTTTACGGTATTCAAAAGTTAACGCCTTTCAGACATATAAGTATTTTAAGCGGTGTTGGAGTAGGAGGAGGGTCCTTGGTTTACGCTAACACATTGCCAAAACCAAAACCTCCATTTTTTAAACATGGATCATGGGCTGGGCTTGCTGATTGGGAAACTGAATTAGCTCCATTTTATGAAACAGCCTGGAAAATGCTTGGCGCTGCGGTAAATACAAAATTAGGTCCCGGTGATTTAGCGCTTAAAGAAGTTGGAAAACAAATTGGTAAAGAATCAAGTTTTAAACCAACTAAAGTCTCCGTATTTTTCGGAGAAGCCGGCAAAACATTTAAAGACCCTTACTTCGATGGAAAAGGACCCGATAGAACAGGCTGTATTCATTGCGGAGAATGTATGACAGGTTGCAGACATAACGCTAAGAATACCTTAGATAAAAATTATCTTTACTTAGCTCAAAAATTGGGAGTTGAAATTTTAGCCGAACATGAAGTTGTTGATGTAAAACCTTTAGGAAAAAATGGTGAAGATGGTTATGATATCGTCTTTAAAAAAACGACCCAAATGTTTTCTCCCAAAAAAACAATTCATACAAAAGGAGTAATATTTTCCGGCGGTGTATTAGGTACTATGCCGTTGATGTTGAATCTCAAAGAAAAATCATTACCTAACCTCAGCGACAAACTGGGGCACATGATCAGAACAAATAACGAAGCTCTTATTTTGACAACTACTACTGATAATGATCTTGATTTGTCGGAAGGCGTTGCAATCGGTTCTATTTTGGATGTTGATGAGCATAGCCACCTTGAACCTACGCGCTATGGAAAAGGTTCCGGAATATGGAGAATAAGCATGTTGCCGATGGTGAGCGAACCTAATTTCTTTTTACGAATGTTTAAACTTGCCGTATTGCCATTGAGCGATCCAATAAAATGGCTGAAAGTTTTGTTTGTAAGAGATTATGGAAAAAGTACAATTATCCTACTGTTTATGCAGCATTTAGACAGCACATTACGATTCAAAAAAAGTATACTCGGGATGAGTTCTGAAATGGAAACAGGAAAAGCGCCGACAGCTTTTATTCCGGCAGCGCATGATATGGCAAATAGATATGCTAAAATAATTAAAGGGAAAGCGCAAGTGATATTTACTGAAACCATTACAGGTATTCCTTCTACAGCGCATATTTTAGGGGGCGCTTGTATGGCTGCTAACAAAGAAGAAGGAGTGATTGATAGCAATAATAGAGTTTTTGGTTACAACAATATGTATGTATTCGACGGCTCTATGATGTCGGCAAATCCGGGTGTAAACCCTGCACTTTCAATTACTGCAATTTCTGAAAGAGGAATGAGTTTGATTCCAGCGAAGCAATCATAATTAAACTTCAAATGTTATATAATAAGTTACACCCTTACCATTAGCAGTTATTAAATTTCCATCTATTTGCTCTGTTAGGGCTTTAACAAGGGTTAATCCAAAGGTGCTGGATTTTTTTAATAATTTTTTGGAATCAAATCCAATACCGTCATCACTTACCATCATCGTAAATTTGTTATCAATTTTTGTAAATTCAATTTTTATTTTTCCTGTTTTTTTTCCTATAAATGCGTGCTTATAGGCATTAGAAATTAATTCATTTAATATTAATCCGCAAGGAACTGCATATTTAATATCAAGAACATTTTCATTACTTGAAATAGAAAATATAACATTAGTAGCTATAGTTTTATAGGATATTTTAATATTATTAACTAAATCATTGACATAGGAACCCATTTGAATGCTTGCAAATGTTTCATGTTGATATAATTTTTCATGTATCAATGCCATTGAATGAATTCGGTTTCGGCTTTCTTCAAATAGACTTTTTAATTTTTCATCATCAATATGAGAAGCCTGTAAACTCAACAATCCACTGATTACAGCTAAATTATTTTTTACTCGATGATGAATTTCTGCTAATAACACTTTCTTCTCATTTAAAGAAGCCTTTATTAACGTCTGATTTTTTTTGTTTTCAGTAATATCTGTGATTCGCACAGTCCTAAATTTTTTATCTCCTTCCTTGAATACACGAATTGCAAATGCTCCCCAAAATTCTTTTCCCTTGTTGGACATAAATAAAAGTTCCTGTTCGAAAAAACCGTTCAGCACTAATTGATTTCGAAAGTTTAAATATTCGTTTTCAGGAACTTCGTTTTTTAAAAAATTCAATAATTTATACGGATAAAAATCACTTTCTCTCTTCATCTCAAATAATTCAATAGCACGTTTATTGGCACTTAAAACTAAGTTGCTTTCATCATCCACAAGAAATAAAGCATCGGAGGAATTATTGAAAATTGTTTTAAATTGATCTTCCAACAATATATTAGTTTTACCCAATTTTTGTTCCACTTCATTAGCGCTAATAACCAATGAATAAACTACAATCACTTCACAAACTATTGCAACGGCATTGCTCATTAACCTAAAATAATGAGCAGCATTAACTGAAAGGGTTGTGGATAAAACGGAAGAAAAATTAATCCTAAAAAGATCGAACAATAGAATAAGAGTAACTATAGCGAACAAAAAAATAATTTTTTTTTGTTTAAATTCATATAAAACTATTGGTACAGTTGCTACTGGACCATATATTAAATGAATTTGAGCAGCTTCTCCAAATATTAAACAAGCTATGTAAAGTTGGAAATTGATGATAATCATAAATAAAAATCTTGCCAGCTTTGCATATTTTTCGTTTGAAACAAGCCATAAAATATAATAAGAAAGAATAAAAAAGGTTTCTGCAGTTACTCCTTTTTGGTATCCATAATATCCAAAAAGAAATGCATAAAATGTAGAAAATAAAATTGCAATAGCTAAAAACTGATTCAGAAGGATGTATCGTTTTGCCTCAGAAGGCGCAATGTCCTCTGTAATTCCTGCTTCGGAAATGTATGTCCAGACTTTAATCATTTATACTTAAGATATAACACTAAGGTAATAAATTCAGGGGAATTGATAAAATAAATGATCTCTATTTTTAAATTGCAAACAGGAATATTATCAATACGCTAAATTGGGACCAAGCCAGCGTTCAGTTTCTTCTAAGGTCAAACCTTTTCGCTTTGCATAATCTTCAACCTGATCTTTTTTAATTTTACCGATTCCAAAATAATGTGATTGCGGATGCGCGAAATATAATCCGCTTACTGCCGCAGTTGGCAACATTGCCAAACTTTCGGTTAATGTAATTCCGGTATTTTTTTCTACTTCCAATAATTTGAAAAGTGTTGGTTTTTCTGTATGATCCGGTTGTGCCGGATAGCCCGGTGCCGGACGAATACCTGCATATTCTTCTTTTATCAGTTCTTCATTTTTAAGATGCTCATCCTTTGCGTAGCCCCAAATTTCTTTACGTACTTTTTTATGCATCAATTCTGCGAAAGCTTCTGCGAGTCTATCTGCTAATGCTTTCAACATAATTGCAGAATAATCGTCATGATCTTTTTCAAAACGTGCAATGTGTTCATCAATGCCAATGCCTGTGGTTACTGCAAAAGCGCCGATAAAATCTATTGCGGATTGCGGATTTTTGATTTCAGATTTTGGCAAGATGAAATCCGCTAATGCAACATTGTATTGTCCTGCCGGTTTTTTTGTCTGTTGACGAATGGAATGAAAAATACATTTAACCGTTTTCCTATCTTCTGCATATACTTCTAAATCATCTGAATTAACAGTGTTTGCAGGATAAATGCCAACAACAGCATTTGCTTTCAACCATTTTTCATCAATTATTTGCTTCAACATTTTTTGTGCATCAGCAAATAATTTTCTTGCTTCTTCGCCACGAATAGGGTCTTTCAGAATTTTTGGATAAGCACCTTTCATTTCCCAAGAAATAAAAAACGGTGTCCAATCAATATATTCAGCTATTTCAGCTAAGGAATAATCATTAAATGTTTTGTTGCCGGTGAAAGCAGGAGTGGCGATAACAGTAGTGTTCCAATCAATTGGAAATTTATTTGCGCGTGCTTCTTCAATTGAAATAAATTTATTTTGCGACTGTGCATTTTTATTTTGTTCACGAACTCTGTCGTAATCTTTCACAACACCATCCATAAAAGCGCCGCGCAACTCTTCTGAAATTAAGCTGCCGGCAACAGGTACAGACCTGCTCGCATCATTCACATGCACTACTGCACCTGAGTAATGCGGCGAGACTTTCACAGCCGTATGAACTTTAGAAGTAGTTGCACCACCTATCAATAAAGGAATTTTAAATCCCAAGCGCTCCATTTCTTTAGCCACATGAACCATCTCATCCAATGAAGGTGTAATCAATCCGCTTAATCCAATGATATCAACATTATGTTTTTTAGCTTCTTCTAATATTTTATCAGAGGAAACCATCACACCCAAATCAATAATTTCATAATTGTTGCAAGCTAAAACAACACCAACAATATTTTTACCGATGTCATGTACATCGCCTTTTACCGTTGCCATCAATACTTTACCGGCATTTTTTCTGCCATCGCCAACAATGCCTGCAAGAGCATTGGCTTCTTTTTCCGCCTGTAAAAAAGGTTCTAAATAAGCAACCGCTTTTTTCATTACACGTGCGCTCTTCACAACTTGCGGTAAAAACATTTTGCCGCTACCAAATAAATCGCCAACCACATTCATTCCATCCATCAACGGACCTTCAATTACATGCAAGGGGCGACCAAGTTTTAATCGCGCTTCTTCTGTATCCACGTCAATATATTCAACAATACCTTTTACCAACGCATGACTCAAACGCTCTTCAACAGATGCTTTTCGCCATTCTTCATCTTTTTCAACTTTTTCTACAGCAATGCCTTTCAATGATTCGGCGTGTGTAACTAAGCGTTCGGTGGCATCTTCTCTTCTGTCAAATAAAACATCTTCCACCAATTCTAATAAATCTTTTGGTATCTCATCATATATTTGCAATTGCGATGGATTGACAATGCCCATATCCATGCCGCATTTCACGGCATGATATAAAAATGAAGAATGAATTGCTTCACGAACAGTATCGTTTCCACGAAATGAAAAAGATACATTACTTACGCCACCGCTTACTTTAGTGAATGGCAAATTCTTTTTTATCCATTTGGTAGCGTCAAAAAAATCAATTGCATTTTTACGATGTTCTTCCATACCGGTCGCGACAGGAAAAATATTAGGATCAAAAATAATATCTTGTGGCGGAAAGCCCACCTTATCAATCAGTACATCATAAGCACGTTTACAAATATCAATTCTTCGTTGATACGTATCCGCCTGTCCTGCTTCATCAAATGCCATCACAATAACGGCTGCACCATATTGTTTTATTTTATGTGCATATTCAATAAATTTTTCTTCTCCTTCTTTTAAAGAGATCGAATTAACAATTGCCTTGCCTTGTACACATTTTAAACCTGCTTCAATCACGCTCCATTTCGATGAATCAATCATAATAGGCACGCGTGAAATATCAGGCTCCGATGCAATCAAATTCAAAAATTTTGTCATCGCTGCTTCCGAATCCATCATGCCTTCATCCATGTTCACATCAATCACTTGTGCTCCATCTTCCACTTGTTCGCGGGCGATAGACAAAGCCTCTTCATATTTTTCTTCTTTGATTAATCGTAAGAATTTCTTTGAACCTGTTACGTTTGTACGTTCACCGACATTCAAAAAATTACTTTCCGGACGCACAGTTAATGGCTCTAAGCCGCTCAGGTGCATCAATGTATCGGGCTTCGGTTTTTTACGAGGCTTTGAAAGTTTTGCTAATTCTGCAATGCGTTGAATATGCGTCGGTGTTGTTCCGCAGCATCCACCGACAATATTTACAAATCCCGCCTGCAAAAAATCTTCTATCTGATGTCCCATTTCGTGAGCATCTTCATCATATTCACCAAACTGATTTGGCAAACCTGCATTGGGATACGCGCTCACATAAAATGGAGATTTTTCTGAAAGTTCTTCCAGATAAGGACGCATCTCTTTCGCGCCCAAAGCGCAATTCAAGCCAACACTTAAAAGATCAACATGGGAAATAGAATTTAAAAACGCTTCAGTAGTTTGTCCGGAAAGTGTTCTACCACTCGCATCAGTGATAGTTCCGGAAACCATCACTGGCATTTTTCTGTTTATTTTTTCACAATAATTTTGAATCGCAAACAATGCAGCCTTAGCATTAAGTGTATCAAAAATAGTTTCAATCAAAAGTATATCTACCCCACCATCAATCAATCCGCACACTTGCTCGGTGTATGCTTCCACTAATTCATCAAAAGTAACAGCGCGAAATCCAGGGTCATTTACATTGGGTGATAAGGAGAGTGTTCGGTTGGTTGGACCAATTGCGCCGGCAACATATTTTGGAATAGATGCAAATTCAGGAAATTCTTTATAAAATTCCTGTACCGATTCTTTGGCAATTTTTGCTGATTCATAATTTAATTCGTAAGCTAAATTTTGCATATCATAATCAGTCATACCAATTGTAGTACTGCTGAATGTATTGGTTTCAATGATGTCTGCGCCTGCCTTCAAATATTCTTTATGAATGGCTTTGATGATTTGTGGTTGAGTAATAGAAAGTAAATCGTTATTGCCTTTCACATCTTTATGAAAATCGGCAAAACGCTTTCCGCGATAATCTTTTTCTTCGAGATTATATTGTTGAATCATAGTGCCCATTGCACCATCAATTACTAAAATACGTTTTTCTAATTCTTTTCTAATATCTGTCATAATAACTATTTATTGTACAAAAAAAAACTCCCCTAACTTTTTACAGTCAGAGGAGTTTATATTATTTTGATTATAAATTTCAAAAAAACTCTGACTTATCTGTTCCAACATTTCTGCAGGACAGGATTTAGCACCTTTCCAAATACGGAAGGTTGCTAAGGCTTCACAGGGCAAGTCCCTCCACCTTTCTTGATAAGCTATAAAGAACTGACACAAAGGTAGAAAATTTTGTGAAATTAAAAAGGTAAATCCAAGAATTAATCTATACCTTGCATAAACAGGCTCTTATTGTTTGCTCTGTTTTATAAATTTTAGTATAATTGTGTTTCATTTAGAACTCAAATTTTGCATGATACTTTATTCGAAAGAAGTGATCGAAAAAACCAATGCCTCCATAGAAGGCGATACACGTGCTATACAATGGTTAAAGATGAATAATCATGAAGAATTGATACAGTTAAAAGATGCAACACTCAACAACACGAAGGCAATTGAATACTTATTAATTCATAAACATTTTATTCTGGCGGCTTTTGTGAATGCTATTTGGGAAGATAAAAAAGCACTTAGATTATTAATGGATAAAAAAGAATATCATTGGGCAGCAATGGCATGTTATATAAATGGAGATGCTAAAGCAGCGCAATTTTTAGAAAAAAATAATTTTAAACATTACGCTGAATTGGCGCATAAAATACAAGCACAAATTCGTAAAGAAAACGATAAAAATTCTAACTTCTTTAACAGCGGACCTTATAAGATTTAAAAAGCTAACGATAAAATAGGTGCAATTTTTCCTGAGTTTATTTGTGATGTGGGCAGTTATATTTTTTCAATCCTTATTTCCCTCAGTGATATTCGTTTGCATTTTTCTTTTCTTGTTACTATACAAAATTCATTGCACATAGAATTGTAATTACTGCTTAACCCTTACTGAAATACTACAAATGCGCCCCGAACATTAATCATGGCGCATTTATAAAAAACTAATTTATACTACTAATTGCTTGCTGAATAATGACAACTTCAAACTTGTAACTAATTACGCTTGCGCTGTTGGTCCGCCAAAATTAAGAGGAAAACTATTTGGTGTATCGGTGTCTTTTATTGCACCGTGTACTTGTTCAAATTTTGAAATATTGTCTTTCAACGCTTTGAACAAACGCTTTGCATGTTGAGGAGTAAGTATGATGCGGGATTTTACTTTTGCTTTCGGAATACCGGGCATCATCTTTACAAAGTCCACCACAAATTCGGAATTTGAATGTGTAATGATTGCAAGATTTGAATAAATTCCTTCTGCGATTTCTTCGCTTAGTTCAATATTCAGTTGATTTGCATTTTGCTCTTCCATTTTAGTAGCTCCCTGCCCCTAAATGGGAGAGAGCAGAGAATGTGTTGTTTATAAATTATTTTTTATTGTTGTTTCGCCTCCTCAACTTCCCTTTAGGGCGTTGGTGGCTTTTTTACGCTTCTGCTTCCATAGCTTCTTTTTTAGAAGCCAATAAGCGGTCATACTCTTCTTGCGAACCGACAATCATTTTTTCATAAGCCCTTAAGCCGGTACCAGCCGGAATTAAATGTCCGACAATTACGTTTTCTTTTAATCCTAATAGGTAATCTACTTTACCACTTATTGCTGCTTCGTTCAATACTTTAGTAGTTTCTTGAAATGATGCGGCGCTCATAAAGCTATTTGTTTGTAATGATGCACGAGTAATTCCTTGTAATACTTGGCTTGAAGTAGCCGGAATCGCTTCACGTGCTTCAACAGGTTTCATATCCCTGCGTTTCAATGAAGAGTTTTCATCTCTTAATCTGCGAGCAGTAATAATTTGTCCTGCTTTAAACAAGGTAGATTCACCTGCATCTAATACAACAACCTTCGCATACAAGTTATCGTTTTCTTCCATAAAAGCTGATTTGTTCACCAATTGTTTTTCAAGGAAAATAGTATCACCTGCTTCACTGATATCAACTTTTCTCATCATCTGTCTGACGATGACTTCAAAATGTTTATCATTGATTTTCACACCTTGCAAACGATATACTTCTTGTACTTCATTCACTAAATACTCTTGTACGGCAGTTGGTCCTTTGATAGCGAGAATATCACTTGGCGTGATTGCTCCATCTGATAAAGGTTCGCCGGCTTTGATAAAGTCATTTTCCTGTACCAAAGTGTGTTTAGACAACTGCACTAAATATGTTTTCTTTTCACCTGTTCTTGATTCAACGTGTACCTCACGGTTACCGCGTTTAATTTTACCGAATGAAACGATACCATCTATTTCGGATACTACAGCAGGATTGCTTGGATTACGTGCTTCAAACAATTCCGTAACACGTGGTAAACCACCGGTGATATCACCTGTTTTACCGGAAGAGCGAGGTATCTTAACAAGTATTTGTCCTGCTTCAATTTTAGTTGCATCATTAACAATTACGTGAGCACCAACCGGAATGTTGTAAGTACGTAATGTTTCTTTGCTTACAACAATTTTAATTGAAGGGTTTTTGCTCTTATCGCGACTTTCAACAATTACTTTTTCTTTAAATCCTGTCTGCTCATCTGACTCTTCACGGAAAGTTATACCTTCTTCGATGTTATCAAATTCAATTTTACCCGCAAACTCAGAAACGATAACAGCGTTATAAGGATCCCAATCGCAAATCAAATCACCTTTTTTAACATGATCTAAATTTTTAATATATGCTTGTGAACCGTAAGGAATATTGCCTGTTGTGAGAACAATTTTAGTGTTCGTATCGATAATGCGCATTTCAGCCGAACGACCAATTACCACATTAACAGTTTTTCCGTCAGGATTTTTACGTTTTACGGTTTTCAATTCATCAATTTCAATGATACCATCATATTTAGCTTCTAATTTAGATGCAGTAGTAACATTGGATGCAGTACCTCCAACGTGGAAGGTACGCAAAGTAAGCTGAGTACCCGGCTCACCAATTGATTGTGCAGCGATAACACCAACAGCTTCGCCTCTTTGAACCATACGACCTGTGGCAAGGTTACGTCCGTAACATTTACCACAAACACCATTTTTACTTTCGCATGTTAATACCGAACGAATTTCAACAGCCTCAATCGGAGAATTTGCAATTTGTTTTGCAAAATCTTCTGTCAATTCTTCGCCTGCACCAATTATTAAATCGCCTGTTAAGGGGTGATACACATCATGTACAGTAGTTCTACCTAATATTCTGTCGTATAATGACTCAACGATTTCATCATTTTTCTTCAATGGTGTTGCAATCAATCCACGTAAAGTACCGCAATCTTCCATAGTAATGATTACATCTTGAGCAACGTCAACCAAACGACGGGTTAAATATCCTGCATCCGCTGTTTTTAGTGCAGTATCAGCCAAACCTTTACGAGCACCGTGAGTAGAAATAAAATACTCAAGAATGGACAATCCTTCTTTAAAGTTAGATAGAATTGGGTTTTCGATGATTTGACCGCTACCGGCACCTTTTTGAGGTTTAGCCATCAAACCACGCATACCACCTAATTGACGGATTTGTTCTTTAGAACCACGGGCTCCTGAATCCAACATCATATAAACCGGATTGAATCCCTGACGATCATTTGTCAATGTATTCAAAACTTTTGCAGTGATGCGGGAGTTAGTGTGTGTCCAGATATCAATAACCTGATTGTAACGTTCGTTATTGGTAATGAAACCCATATTGTAGTTAGCAACCACTTCTTCAATTTGTTTGTTGGCATCAGCAACCATTTTCGGTTTATCTTCCGGCACCATAACATCACCAAGACTAAATGATAAACCTCCGCGGAATGCCATCATAAATCCTAATGTTTTTATTTCGTCAAGGAACTTAGCGGTTTTCGCCATACCTGTTTCTTTAACGATGTTACCGATAATATCTCTTAATGATTTTTTAGTCAACAACTCATTGATATATCCAACCTCTTTAGGTACAACTTGATTAAATAAGATACGACCAACAGTAGTTTCAACTAGTTTATTTTTTAAAACATCACCTTCTTTTATTTGCAAGCGAACTTTTACCCAAGCATGCAAGTCAACACGTTTTTCGTTGTAAGCAATAATTGTTTCTTCTGGAGAATAGAAAGTTAATCCTTCACCTTTAACTGTTTCTTCTTTATTCGTTTTCTTTCCTTTGGTCATATAATACAGACCAAGAACCATGTCTTGAGATGGCACCGCAACCGGCGCACCATTGGCAGGATTTAAAATATTATGAGAAGCAAGCATTAACAATTGTGCCTCTAAAATAGCAGCGTGTCCTAATGGAACGTGAACAGCCATTTGGTCGCCATCAAAATCCGCATTGAACGCAGTACAAGTTAATGGGTGTAATTGTATCGCTTTTCCTTCGATCAATTTTGGTTGAAAAGCCTGAATACCTAATCTGTGCAATGTCGGAGCTCGATTTAAAAGAACTGGATGTCCTTTTAAAATGTTCTCTAAAATATCCCAAACTATTGGCTCTTTTTTATCAACTATTTTCTTCGCGGATTTTACAGTTTTTACAATACCTCTTTCAATCATCTTACGAATGATGAATGGTTTGAAAAGCTCTGCTGCCATATCTTTTGGCAATCCGCACTCATGTAATTTCATTTCAGGCCCTACAACGATTACCGAACGAGCTGAATAATCAACACGTTTACCAAGTAAGTTCTGACGGAAACGACCTTGTTTACCTTTCAATGAATCGGAAAGTGATTTTAATGCTCGGTTAGATTCTGTTTTAACAGCATTTGATTTACGTGAGTTATCAAATAAAGAATCAACCGACTCTTGCAACATACGTTTTTCGTTACGCAAGATAACTTCAGGAGCTTTGATTTCGATCAAACGTTTCAAACGGCTGTTACGAATAATAACACGACGGTAAAGGTCATTTAAGTCAGAAGTAGCAAAACGACCACCATCTAATGGCACCAAAGGACGTAATTCAGGTGGAATAACAGGAACAATTTTTACAATCATCCATTCGGGACGATTTTCGATATGTGAATTTGCCTGACGGAAACTCTCAACAACTTGTAATCGTTTTAGCGCTTCGTTTTTACGTTGTTGTGATGTTTCTATATTTGCTTTATGACGCAAATCAAATGATAATGCATCTAAATCAACACGACTTAAAAGGGCAATTAATGCTTCAGCACCCATTTTAGCGATGAATTTATTGGGATCATTATCCTCCAAATATTGATTGTCTTTTGGTAAAGTGTCAATGATATTTAAATACTCTTCTTCCGATAAAAAATCAAGATAATTAACACCATCAGCAGCTTTAACACCTGCATTTACTACCACATAGCGCTCGTAATAAATAATCACATCTAATTTTTTAGTAGGTAATCCTAACAGGTAACCAATTTTATTTGGCAATGATTTAAAATACCAAATATGAGCAACAGGAACTACCAAGTTGATATGTCCCATACGTTCTCTACGAACTTTCTTTTCTGTAACTTCAACGCCACAACGATCACAAACAATACCTTTGTAGCGTATACGTTTGTATTTACCGCAAGCACATTCCCAATCTTTCACTGGTCCAAAAATACGCTCACAAAACAAACCACCCATTTCTGGTTTATAAGTTCGGTAATTTATAGTTTCCGGCTTTACTACTTCTCCGCTCGAGCGTTCCAAAATTGCTTCAGGTGATGATAAACTGATGGTAATTTTAGAAAAATTACTTTTTAGCTTGTTCTCTCTTTTGAATGACATTTTAAATAAGTTTAAAGTTTGAAAGTTATTTAGTTTAATAGTTTAAAGTTATTCAGTTTAAAGTTTGAATTTAATTTTCATTTACTTACTGTAAATGGAATTTTGAACTTTCAAACTTTAAACTTTCAAACTTAATTTTAATCTAGTGCTATATTCAATCCCAAGCCTCTTAGCTCATGCAACAATACGTTGAATGATTCAGGAATACCGGGAGTTGGCATATTTTCACCTTTAACAATAGCTTCGTAGGCTTTTGCACGTCCTACAACATCATCAGATTTAATGGTAAGAATCTCTTGAAGAATGTTGGCAGCACCAAATGCTTCCAATGCCCATACCTCCATCTCACCAAAACGTTGACCACCAAACTGGGCTTTACCGCCCAATGGTTGTTGTGTAATAAGCGAATATGGTCCTATCGAACGGGAGTGCATCTTATCATCTACCATGTGACCTAATTTTAACATATAAATAACACCAACAGTTGCCGGTTGTTCAAATCGTTCGCCTGTTCCTCCATCCTTTAAATATGTTCTTCCAAAACGGGGGATGCCAGCTTTATCAGTCCATTCATTCAATTGTTCAGGAGAAGCGCCATCAAAAATTGGAGTGAAAAATTTCTCACCTAATTCAAGTCCAGCCCATCCAAGAACCGTTTCGTAAATCTGACCAAGGTTCATACGAGAAGGTACGCCAAGTGGATTTAAGACAATGTCAACGATAGAGCCATCTTCCAAGAAAGGCATATCTTCATCACGTACAATACGAGCAACAATACCTTTGTTTCCATGACGACCCGCCATTTTATCACCCACTTTTAATTTACGTTTTTTGGCGATATAAATTTTTGCAAGTTGTACGATACCAGCCGGTAATTCATCACCAATGGTAAGTGCGTATTTTTTACGTTTAAACGCACCCAACAAATCATTTACTTTAAATTGATAGTTGTGAAGCAATGTTTTAATCTTGTCATTCAAATCTTTATCCGTTGTCCATTTATTAGGATTAACATTACTGAAATCAATTTTTTCAAGACTCTTTTGAGTAAACTTAGTACTCTTGGGAACAACCTCTTCTTTCATCACATTGAAAACGCCTTGAGATGCCCTGCCATTCACTAACGCAAAAAGTTTATCAATTAATTTTGCTTTTAAAGCGGCTGTTTCTACATTATGTTCTTTGTCTATTTTATCCAACAAAGGTTTTTCACTGGCTTTTGTTTGCTTGTCTTTAATAGCTCTTGAAAATAATTTTTTATCAATCACCACACCGCGCAATGATGGAGGTGCTTTTAAAGATGCGTCTTTCACATCACCTGCTTTATCACCAAAAATTGCACGTAACAATTTTTCTTCCGGAGAAGGGTCTGTTTCACCTTTAGGAGTAATTTTTCCAATAAGTATATCGCCTTCCTTAACTTCAGCGCCAATACGAATTAATCCATTTTCATCAAGGTCTTTAGTAGCCTCTTCTGAAACATTAGGGATATCAGCAGTTAATTCTTCTAATCCACGTTTTGTATCACGTACTTCCAACGAGTATTCGTCAATGTGAACAGATGTGAAAATATCTTCACGAGCAACACGCTCAGAAATAACAATCGCATCTTCAAAGTTATAACCTTTCCAAGGCATAAACGCAACTTTCATATTTCGCCCAAGCGCCAATTCCCCATTTTGAGTTGCATAACCATCGCATAATACCTGACCTTTCGTAACTTTTTCACCTTTCTTAACAATTGGTTTTAAGTTGATACAAGTGCTTTGATTTGTTTTTCTGAACTTTGTTAATTGATAACGCTTAATATCTTCATCAAAACTAAGCAAGCGTTCCTCATCGTTACGATTGTATTTAATAACAATTTCATTCGCATCTACATATTCAACAACACCATCGCCTTCGGCATTGATTAACACACGGGAATCACGCGCTACTAAAGGCTCTAAACCAGTACCAACAATTGGTGCTTCAGGACGCAACAATGGTACAGCCTGACGTTGCATATTCGAACCCATCAAGGCACGGTTAGCATCATCGTGTTCCAAAAATGGAATTAACGATGCAGCAATAGAAGCTATTTGATTAGGAGCAACGTCCATCAAATTTATTTTTGCAGGCTCCACAACAGGGAAATCGCCTTCATAACGAACTTTCACTTTTGCTTCAAGGAAATTTCCTTTAGCGTCAATAGGAGTTATTGCCTGAGCAATGATTTTTTGACCTTCTTCCTCAGCGCTTAAATAATTAACAGGTTTGTTTATATCCACTTTACCATTGGTAACGGACATATATGGTGTTTCGATAAATCCTAATTTATTAATTTTTGCAAATACACAAAGAGAAGATATCAAACCAATGTTCGGACCTTCAGGAGTTTCAATGGTACACAAACGTCCATAATGAGTGTAATGAACGTCACGTACTTCAAAACCGGCACGCTCACGAGACAAACCTCCTGGTCCCAATGCTGAAAGCCTACGCTTGTGCGTGATTTCTGCCAAAGGATTGGTTTGATCCATAAACTGTGATAACTGATTGGTTCCGAAGAACGAGTTGATAACTGATGATAATGTTTTCGCATTAATTAAATCAGTTGGTGTGAACACCTCATTATCACGCACATTCATTCTTTCACGGATGGTACGAGCCATACGAGCTAAACCAACACCGAATTGAGAATACAATTGTTCACCAACGGTACGTACACGTCTGTTACTTAAATGGTCAATATCATCCACATCAGCAGCTGAATTAATTAATTCAATCAAATATTTGATGATGCAAATAATATCTTCTTTTGTTAAAGTTCTAACATTAGAAGGTGTTTCGAGATTCAATTTTTTATTGATTCTGTAACGACCTACTTCACCCAAATCATAACGCTTATCAGAGAAAAATAATTTATCAACTACACCGCGAGCCGTTTCTTCATCAGGCGGCTCTGCATTACGCAATTGACGATAGATATGCTCCACAGCCTCTTTTTGAGAGTTGGATGTATCTTTTTGTAATGTATTATAGATGATTGCGTAATCACCGGTGTTGATATCTAATTTATGAAGGATGATGGATTTTACATTGGCTCCTATAATTAGTTCAATGTGGCTTTCTTCCAATATTGTTTCGCGGTCAATGATAACCTCATTACGTTCAATAGAGACAACTTCTCCGGTATCTTCGTCCACAAAATCTTCAATCCATGTTTTTAAAACACGAGCAGCCAATTTACGCCCGATAGCGGATTTTAGCGCAGCTTTGCTCACTTTTAATTCGTCAGCAAGACCAAATATTTCAAGGATTTGTTTGTCACTTTCGTACCCAATTGCTCTTAATAATGTTGTTACCGGTAATTTTTTCTTACGATCAATGTAAGCATACATCACGTTATTAATATCGGTAGAAAATTCAATCCATGAGCCTCTGAAAGGTATTACACGAGCTGAATAAAGTTTGGTGCCATTGGAGTGGCGACTTTGACCGAAAAATACTCCCGGAGAACGATGTAATTGTGATACAATAACGCGTTCAGCACCATTGATAACAAATGTGCCTTTGGGAGTCATGTAAGGAATGGTACCTAAGTAAACATCCTGTACAATTGTTTCAAAATCTTCGTGTTCAGTATCGGTACAGTATAAACGCACCTTCGCTTTAAGCGGAACACTGTATGTTAAACCTCTTTCGATACACTCTTCAAGAGAGTATCGTGTAGGGTCAATAAAATAGTCTAGGAATTCCAGCACAAAATTATTTCGTGCATCGGATATAGGAAAATTTTCTGCGAAAACTTTATATAATCCTTCGTTTTGACGATTATCAGAAGTTGTTTCTAACTGAAAAAAATCTTGAAACGATTTAAGTTGGATATCTAAAAAGTCAGGATATTCTATCGGGCTTTTAATAGATGCAAAACTTATTCTCTGTGTTTTTTTGTTTGGAGCCAAGGTGCTTAATATTTTTATGTTTGCCTTACATTTTTATAAATGCTTTTACAAACCGGGTTAATAAATATTCACTTCCTTAATCCTTTATCTGTCTCACCTCTTTCATATAGAAAGTGGGGTGATGTGAGAATGGGCTTCAGGTGAGTCATTGCAATAAACAACAAAAGGGCATAAACCCAAACCAAATATAGGTTTGGGTTTTATACCTTATAAATTTGTGTGTATAGCTTCAGCTTATTTAATTTCAACCTTTGCTCCAGCCTCCTCTAATTGTTTTTTAACTGTTTCGGCATCTTCTTTAGAAACACCTTCTTTGATTGCTTTTGGAGCACCATCAACTAAATCTTTTGCTTCTTTCAAGCCAAGACCTGTAATATCCTTCACTATTTTAACTACTCCTAATTTAGCTGCGCCAGCTTCAACAAGGATTACATTAAACGTAGTTTTTTCTGCTACCGCTTCTCCACCGCCACCACCTGCTGCAGGAGCTGCTACTGCTGCTGCCGGCTCAATACCGTGCTCATCTTTTAAAATTTTAGCTAACTCGTTAACTTCCTTAACAGTTAAACTTACTAATTGATCAGCGAATGCTTTTAAATCTGCCATTTTATTTAGATCGGAAGAGCGTC
>ODAK010003102.1_pt1 | contig 17321 bp, 16 predicted proteins | sample 1539591 | NCBI WGS metagenome assembly ODAK01 (sample SAMEA3539303, study PRJEB22396) | soil metagenome | biome: tundra; feature: field; material: soil | place: USA | collected 2010-05 | depth 0.15 m
GTGCGGGGCTCGATACGGCCTTCGCCGACATTGCCTTGATCGCCGCCGGCTGCCGATTCAGCGACTGCGCCCATGACGGCGAGCCGGGCTGCGCCATCCAGGCCGCTCTCGACGACGGCCGGCTGGACCAGGCTCGCCTGGAAAACCTGCGCAAGATCGAGCGCGAGATCGACCGGAACGAGCGGCTGATCGATCCCCGAGCCCGAGCCGAACAGCGGGCGAAATGGCGCCGAATAGATTCGGCCGTGAATGCCAGGATGCGGGCCAGGTACCGCGAGTGAGGCCTGCTCGACGTCGCTTCAGGCGAACAGGCGGCCGGACTGGGTAACCAGCTCGATCCAGGCAGCTTCCCGCTCGATCGTGGTCGACCCACCGTGGCCCGGCTGGACCCGCGTGCCAGGTTCAAGCCGGCCGAGTCGGGCGATTGACTCGGCCATCTGCTCAGCCGACCCGCCGGCCAGGTCGACCCGTCCCCAGCCTCCAGCAAAGAGCGTGTCGCCGCTGAACAGCAGCCCTTCATCAGGGGCCAGCAGGCAGACCGAGCCTTCGGTGTGACCCGGCGTGTGGAGCACGTCGAGGCGAAGCGAGCCGAATCGGATCGTGCCGCCCTCGGCCAGCTCGACGGCCGGCACCGACGGCGGGATCTCGAACGGCGCCATGACCGGCTGAGGATGGACCAACCGCTCACGGTCGAGCTGGTGGACCGCAATCGGGGCACCGGTCTGTGCCGCCAGGGCGGCGTTATCGCCGATGTGGTCCCAGTGGCCATGGGTCGATACGATCAGCTTGAGGGTCCAGCCGCGTTCGGCCAGCTCGCCCGTGATCCAGGCCAGCGACGGGATCGCCGTGTCGATCGCGATCGCCTCGCGGGTGATGGGGTCGGCCAGGATCTGGACGTTGGTTGCGATCGGGCCGATCGCCCGAGTCAGGAGTTCCACGCCGGCCGGCCGCGTCGAGACCGGGCCCGTTCAGGCCTCGAGCTTCGTCTTCATGCACACGAAGGTCTGGCCGATCATCTTGTTGGCCGTGCCCTCGATCAGCCGGGCGCCAAGGCTGGCGAGCGTCCCCGAGATATTCACGTCGGCAGTCCAGTTCATCGTCGTGCCGCCGTCCTGGCCATCGCTGAGGCGCATCGTGGCCGTCCCGTCGACCGCACTACCCGGGGCCTGGCCGTGCGCCTTGACCTCGGCTACCTCGGATTCGGTGACCGTGACCATCTCGCCGTCGAGGACGAAGCGGGCGTTGATGAAACCGATCCCTACCTTGGCTCGCGCCTTGAAATGCGTCGCGTCGCTGGCCTCCACGGATTCGACGCCCGGACCACACGAGCCGGCCTCGACGGGGTTGGTGACGAACGCCCAGACCTTGGTCCGGGGCGCGGCAATCTCGACGGAGCCTTCGAAATGCATTGGGTCCTCCGGGGATCGACGGGCTCAGCCGCCGCTGGGTGCGCTGCTGCCGACGTATGCGTCAGGTTCGCGAACAAAGCTCGACCGGCAGCCGATCGAACAGAAGGCGTACACGATGCCGGCGTGCTCGGCGAGGTGGCGCGCATCGGCCCGATCGACGGTCATCCCGCAAACCGGATCGAGCAGCACGATGTCGTCCACGGCTGGTGCCTTCAGGGTGGGTCGTTGCTGCGCCCCATCGTTGGCCAGGGTGGCCGGACCGGGCGATGCCACGAAGGCGGCGCGTCCGCGCCGAACCTGGACCAGCTCGGCCAGGATCGACACCGCGACCTCCGGCGCACTCTCGGCGCCCAGGTCGAGGCCGGCGGGAGCGCGCAAGGCAGCAACCCGCTCGGTGGCCATCCCCTCGCCCAGGAGCCACGCCCGGACTGTCTCGGCCCGGGTTGGGCTGGCGACCAGCCCGACATAGGCCGGCTCGAGGCGAAGAGCGGAAAGGACTGCCTCCTCGTCCCACGTGCCCTGGCTGGCAACAACCACGTACGGACCGATGGCCGGTGTCGGCAGGACCGCAAAGTCGTCGCCGGCAATCACCCGGACGGCATCCGGGAGGTGGCCCCCCTCGGCGACCGGGTCGATCACCGTGACATCGAAGCCCATGGCCAGGCCAAGCTCGGCGAGGGCTCCCGCGATCGGGCTCGTGCCGGCAATCCAGAGGGCCGGCGCCGGCAGGTGGGGTTCCACGTAGATCTCCAGTGTTCCGCCAGAGTGGCAGGTCATGATCTCGTCGACCACACCATCGCCGCGGCGCGAATCCGAGGGCAGCTCCTTGCTGATTCGAAGGAGGCGGGGCTGACCGTCGGCCATCGCCCGGAGCGCCTCGCGGATCACCAGCGGCCGGGCGCAGCTGCCCCCGACGAAGCCCTCAATGGACCCATCGGGATGGATCAGGCCACGAGCGCCGGGCCGGGCCGAGGTCGGCCGGCGAACCGCCACGACGGTGGCGATGGCAAACGAGCGACCGGCCCGGTCGAGCTCGACGGCGCGGGCCAGGAGTGAGACCGGCGGCGTCATCGGGACGCCGCCGGTCTGAACGGAGTGGCTACGCCGTCACTCCCTTCTCGTTGAGGATTGCCCAGATCTTCTGGGGGGTCATCGGGATGTCGACGTTCCGGACGCCGAGGTGCCACAGGGCGTCAACGACCGCGTTGGCGATCGCCGGTGGCGCACCGACGGTGGCCGACTCGCCAACGCCCTTCGCCCCGATCGGATGATGCGGCGACGGGGTGATCGTCTTGGCAGTCTCCCAGGCGGGGGTTTCGACGGCCGTTGGCAGGAGGTAGTCCATGAACGTGCCGGCCAGGTTGTTGCCCAGCTCGTCGTACGACATCTCCTCGTACAACGACGGGGCAAAGCCCATGGTCAGGCCGCCGTGGATCTGGCCGTCAACGATCATCGGGTTGATGATGTTGCCGCAGTCGTCGACCGCGACGAAGCGGCGGACCGTCACCTGGCCGGTCCCCCGGTCGATATCGACGACACAGATGTAGCTGCCAAACGGGAAGGTCAGGTTGGGCGGGTCGTAGTAGTCGACCGCCTCGAGGCCGGCCTCCATCCCGGCCGGATGGTTCGTATACGCGGCGAACGCGATCTCCTGGATCGTCTTCGACTTGTCGGGCGAACCCTTGACCGAGAACTTGCCGTTCGTCCACTCGAGGTCCTCCTCACTGGCCTCGAGCAGATGGGCGGCGATCTTGCGCGACTTGTCCCGGATCTTGCGGGCGGCGATGGCGGTGGCCGCTCCGGCGACCGGCGTGGAGCGCGAAGCGTAGGTACCCAGGCCGTAGGGCGCGGTGTCGGTGTCGCCGTATTCGATCTTGATGTCGGCGACCGGGAAGCCGAGCTCCTCGGCGATGATCTGGGCGAACGTGGTTTCGTGACCCTGGCCCTGGGACTGGACCCCGATCCGGGCCAGGACCTTGCCGGTTGGGTGGACCCGGATCTCGCAGCTGTCGAACATCTTGATACCCAGGATGTCGAAGTCGTGCGAAGGGCCGGCCCCGACGATCTCGGTGAACGAGCTGATCCCGATGCCCATCAGCTCGCCCTTGGCCCGCTTCTCGAGCTGCTCCTTGCGCAGATCGTCGTAGCCGATCATGTCGAGCGCCTTCTTGAGCGCACGCGGGTAGTCGCCCGAGTCGTACGACCAGCCGGTCGGCGTCTTGTACGGGAACTGCTCCGGCTGGATGAAGTTCTCCATCCGGAGCTGGGCCGGGTCCTTGCCGATGTCGTGGGCCAGGATGTCGACCATCCGCTCGATCGCGTGGACGGCCTCAGTCACCCGGAACGAGCAGCGGTAGGCGACGCCTCCCGGCGGTTTGTTGGTGTAGACGCCGTCGACCTCGACGAAGGCATTGTCAAAGTCATACGAGCCGGTGATCACGTTGAACAGGCCGGCCGGGAACTTCGAGGGATCGGCCGCGGCGTCGGTGTAGCCGTGGTCGGCGACCGTCTTGACCTTGAGCGAGGTGATCTTGCCGGCCTTCGTCGCGCCCAGCTCGGCGTGGATGTGATAGTCGCGAGCGAACGAGTCCGCCTGGAGGTTCTCCGAGCGGTCCTCGATCCACTTGACCGGCTTGCCCGTGGTCAGCGAGGCGACGACGGCCAGGACGTAGCCGGGATAAACCGGCACCTTGCCGCCGAACCCGCCCCCGATGTCGTGGGTCTTCACCCGGATGTTCTGCTCGGGCAGGCCTGAGACGAGGGCCAGGACAGTCCGGATCGCGTGGGGAGCCTGGCTGGTCATGTGCAGGGTCATCTGGCCGCGGGTTGCGTTCCAGTCGGCGATGCAGCCGCAGGTCTCGATCGAGGCGACGTGGATCCGGGGGATGTAGATGTCCTCGGAGACGTGCACCTCGGCCGCTTCCATGGCGGTATCGGTGGCGGCCCGGTCACCCGACTCCCAGTGCCAGATGTGGTTGTTGGCCTTGTCCGGGCCACGATCCGGGCGGAGGACAAAGGCGTCCGGTTCGAGCGCCTTGAACGGGTCGACGATCACCGGCAGCGGCTCGTAGTCGACCGTGACCGCGGCCACCCCGTCGGCGGCGATGTAGCGGCTGGTCGCCACGACCGCAGCGACCTCCTGGGCCTGGTACATCACCGTGTCCGTGGGGAGGACCATCTGCTTGTCGCCGGCCAGGGTGGGCATCCAGTGGAGGCCGGCCTTCTCAAGGTCGGCGCCGGTGATGACCGCCAGGACTCCCGGGATCTTGAGCGCCTCGGAGGCATCGATGCCCTTGATCGTGGCATGGGCGTACGGGCTCCGGACGATGTCCAGCCAGAGCATGCCCGGCAGTACGACATCGTCGATGTACTCGCCTTCACCGCGGATGAAACGCGGGTCTTCCTTGCGCTTGACGGAGTGGCCCATCCCCCCGACAGCGGCGGTGGTCTGGGGCGTTTCCTGGACGCTTGCGTCGGCCATCGTGGTTGCCCTCGCTCAGCTGACCGCGGCCGGCTCGGCCGGCGCGTCGGTGGAGGCGGGGGCACGCAGCTCGGTGGCCGCCTGCTCGATCGCCTTGACGATGTTGACGTAGCCGGTACAGCGGCACAGGTTGCCCGCGATCCCCTCGCGGATCTCGGTCTCGGTCGGGTCCGGATTGCGGGCCAGGAGCCAGGACGCCTGCATGATCATGCCTGGCGTGCAGAAGCCGCATTGCAGGCCGTGCTGGTCCCAGAACGCCTGTTGGAGCGCGTGCAGCTTGGCGCCGTCGGCCATACCTTCGATCGTCTTGATCGAGCGGCCTTCTGCGCTCACGGCCAACATCGTGCACGACTTGGCGCTCTCGCCGTCGATGAGCACGGTGCACGCGCCGCAGTTGCTGGTGTCGCAGCCGATGTGGGTGCCGGTCAGCAGGAACACATCGCGCAGGAGGTGGACGAGCAGGAGGCGGGGCTCGACGTCGGCCTCACGCACCTCCCCGTTGACAGTGAGCTGGATGTGCTGGGTGGTCATCAGTTCGCTCCTACCGCTGGGCCAGGGCACGGCCGGCCGCCGAACGCAGCGCCCGGACGACCATTTCCTTGACCATGGCTCGTTTGTACTCGACCGGTCCGTGAGCGTCGGTGCCTGGGCGGGACTCGGCCGCGGCCGCCACGCCGGCTGCCTGGAACGTCGCTTCGTTGGGCTCCTGTCCGACGAGGGCGGCCTCAGCAGCGGTCGCCGCGAATGGCGTCTCGGCGACTGCCGTCAGGCCGATCCCGGCGGCCGAGATCCGGCCATCCGGCCCGAGCGAGAGCTGGGCCGCGACGCCCACCGTCGCGAAGTCGCCGGCCCGCCGCTCGAGCTTGGCGTAGGCGGCGCCAGACGGGCGCGGGGCACGCGGGATGATGACCTCGGTCAGTAGCTCCGTCGGCTCGATTGCGGTCTGGAACGTGTCGATAAAGAAGCTCCGGGCCGCCACGGATCGCTCGCCCGAGACGCTCTGAAGGACGACGGTCGCGCGGGTGGCGATCAGGACGGCCGGCCAGTCCGAAGATGGATCGGCGTGGGCGCAGGAGCCCCCGATGGTGCCCCAGTTGCGGACCTGTGGATCGCCGATCCCGCCGGCGGCATCAACCAGGAGCGGATAGCCGTTCTGCACGACCGGGTTCTCATGGATCCGACGGTGCGTGGCTCGACCCCCGATGCGCAGGCCGTCGGTCGTCTCGATGATCTCGTCGAGCCCGTCGATGTCGCGGATATCGACCAGCAACGTAGGAGAGGCAAGACGGAGCTTGAGCAGGGGCAGCAGGCTGTAGCCACCGGCCAGGATCTTGGCGTCGCCCTCGCGATCGACCAGGATCTGGAGGGCCTCATGCATGGCCGCCGGCCGGACGTAGTCGAATTGAGCCGGGATCATCCGTCCTCCTTCGCGTCATCGGACGGTCGAGCTTCGAGTCATGAAGCGGCGCACCGTCTTGCCGGCGACTCAGGGCGAGTTCCCGGGCTGTTCGGCGGTCGGGTCGGCGGCCGCGGAGACCGGGCACTGGCGCGAGGGTCGCGCCTTCGAGGATAGGCCGGGGTCGTTCACCCGTCAACGAGGTTTCGATTCGGAAACCTGTGTGTCAATTGGCAGCAATCTGGCCTGGCGATCGAGCTGGATGGCTGCGCGCTCGGAGGAGGACAGACCAGCCACCCGGGCGGCCTCGCGCACGAACCGTGCGAATACGGCGGCGGGGATTGGGTCACCAGGTTTCAGCGTCAACCAGCGTGCCCGCTTGGTCTGGCCCGCCCCATCGAGTTCTCCGAGCGGGTCGGCCAGCAGGACGCCCTGTGGGAAACCGAGATGGATGTGGATCGCCTCGGGCATGATCCAGGCGAAGTAGGCCGTCCGACGTCCGATCGGCAGGTCATAGCCGATCACGCGCCAGCCCGGCCGGACCGCTTCGATCGCATCAGCAGCGGCTCCGCGGACAATGGCCCGAAGCTGTTCCGCAAGGTCGATGATCGGATCCGGATAGCCGGACAGGAGAGCCTCAGGCGGGATCGCGCCCTTGAGCGCACCTACGGGCGCCAGGTGACGACTCCGATCTCGTTCGTCCCTCCTCCGGAGATCACCCAGCCACCGGCCTGCTCCATCGCGAGCGCGTCGAGTGCCGCCTGGAAGCGGGCTTCTTTTGCCCCCGCCGGATCGATCCACAGCTGACGCCGCACGAATCCTTCGAGGGCCGCACGCGAGTCGAACTGGCGGCCCTCGTTGGCAAGCTTGACGACCTCGATCGAGCGACCACGGGCGCGCAGCACCTCGATGAACTCGGGCAGGGCCGGCAGGCTCAAGCGAGACTCGTCGTGGACGAGTGGCCAGAACGGATCCGCCGCGGACGCGGGAACCCGATCCATCAGGACGGCGACGCAGGTTCGCCGCGCGGCGGCCTCGAGCGCGTCGACGAAGGGCCCGATGGCCTCGATGTCGTAGCCGACGTGGGCGATCAGGACGACGTCCGCCGGATCTGCGTCCCCGGCAGCGGGATCGGCCGGTGGCCAGCGCGCCTCAATGGTCCGGACGTTCCAGATGGCATGCTCAGCGGCGATTTCGCGCAACGACGCGAGCATCGACGGTGACGCATCGAGGGCCACGACGTCCCCGCCGGATGGCTCCAGCGCGCGGGCCAGAGGCAGGGCAAACCGGCCAGCTCCGGCGCCCACGTCCAGCCATCGGTCGCCCGGTTGGACCTGCTCCAGCAACGCACCGAGGACGGGATCATCGATCCGGGTCGGGTCGGCCCGGAAGAGCGAGCGGACAGGCGCGTAGAAATCGCCGCCGTCGGGAACCTCGCGGATCCGCTCAACCTGGGCCCGATTCGCCTCCACGCGCGCGGCCCAATTCGTCTCGACGATCCGGGCGAGATCGGCGGGGGTGTCCACGTCGGGATTCTCGCCTGGAAGCTCCACCTCGAGGACGAGCTCGGGATGCTCGCTGATCAACGGCCCGAACCCGCGGTCGCCTTCAAGTTGGGCGGCGAGGGGCCAGGCCCTCCTCAGCAGCAGCGTCGGATTGGCGCCTCCCCCGCCCCCGTAGCGCGGGATCACGATGGAGCGACTTTCGGGCACCTCGGCCGCGAGGAGCGCCCGGATCACGGCGGCGCTCGTTCGGGGCTGATCGCCGAGCAGGACGAGGGCCGCCTCGAGCCCCTCGGCAGGGTCTTGGACGAGAGCCTCCAGCCCGATCCGCACCGAGCTCGACAGCCCGCGTTCGGGTGCGGCGTTGCGCACGACTCGGGCGCCCCTGGCCATCGCGATCTCCTCGAGCTCGGTCGAATCCGGTCCGACCACCACGATCGTGGCGGCCAGTCCAGCGTCGCCAATCGTCCCCAGGACGTGATCGAGCAACGGCCGGCCGTTCAGTTCGGCAAGGAGCTTGCCACCGCCGAAGCGTGCCCCCGCCCCCGCCGCCAGGACCAGAGCCGCAGTCCGCGCCGGATCAGTCATCGAGCGTCTGATCGCGGCCCGTTGTAGTGCTTGCTGCGATGTGCATGCAACACATCCTGGCCGAGAGCAACCGGCGGGTCGGCACGATCAGTCACGCTTGAGCGCGCTCGCGCATTGGCCGGCCGCTTCCGCCGCGGCGCTCGGCAACCACCTCGGCGATGATTGCCAGGGCCGTCTCGGCCGGGGCTCGGCCGCCGAGGTCGAGGCCAACGGGTCCGCGCAGACGGTCGAGCTCGGCATCGGTCAGCCCCGCCTCGCGCAGCCGCGACCGACGATCGCCCTGGGTCTTGCGCGAACCGACTGCGCCGACGTAGCGACAGCCGCGCTGGAGCGCCTCGACGATGGCTGGTTCATCGAACTTGACGTCGTGGGTGAGGACCGCGACCGCGTCGCGCGGCCCGAGGCCGATCTGCTCGGCGACCTCGTCGGGCCAGCCGACGATCAGCCGGTCGACATCCGGGAAGCGGGCCGGCGTGGCGAACGCCGCCCGGCCGTCCACGACGATCGTCTCGTAGCCCAGCTCCCGGGCGAAACGGACGAGGAACCGAGCAACCTCGACCGCACCGACCACGACCAGCCGGGGCCGGACCGGGTAGGCCTCGAGGAACACCTGGCGTCCGCCGATTTCGACGGTGCTCGATTCGCCCCGGTCGAGTGCGTTCAACGCCGCCGTTCGCAGGGTTGAGTCGGCGGCCGTCGAGCCCAGCGAGCCGGTCAGCCTGCCGTCCTCCGCCACCAGGATCACCGTCGCCGGCGCCTCGCCATGGCCCGCTGGTGCCGGCCCGAACTCGGCCGGCGGCGCGTCGTGGGGCAAGGGAATCGCGACGCATACGCCTGCGTCGCGAGCCGCTCCCACGATCTCAGGCCGAACCCGCGGCTCGACGAGGACATCGATCGTGCCGCCGCAGGCCAGCCCCACGTCCCATGCCTGCTCGTCGCTGATCCCGTAGCGAATCACCCGGGCGAGGCCGGCTGCTCGCGAGCTCTCGATCTGTTCGAAGGCGGCGCCCTCGACACAACCGCCGCTGACGGATCCGGCCAGCCGCCCGTCGGCCGCTGCAAGGAGCACCGCCCCCGCCGGACGCGGCGCTGAACCGAACGTCCGCACGACGACGGCGCGCCCGAAGTCCACCCCTTCGGCCTGCCAAGCATCGACCGTATCGATCAGTTCGCGCATCTCGTTCCTCGAATTCTTTCAGGCTTGCTGGACCAGGGGCCGGGCGGTGGTGGCCAGGCCGGCGTCGGCCGGAGGCACGGTGGCCATCCGTCGGACCTCGGGCCGGAGGCTGACGATTCGGGCTGGACGTGGAGCACCCGCCTCGTTCCGCCGCGAACCAGGCTGACTGTACCCGGCGGTCAGTCCAGATCCAGGGCTTCGCGAGCGTCGATCGGCCTCCCGCCGAGTCGACGCGTCCGACAGGAGCACGCCCAGCCGCTGGAGGCTGGCGATGGTGCCAGCCGGCACGAAGTCGTCGATGTAGGGCAAGGCCGCCGACATCCCCGCTGCGAGCGGTTGATAGCCGGGGGCACTGGCCAGCGGATTGAGCCAGATCAGTCGGTGGCAGCTCCGCTGGAGGCGGGCTGTCTCGGTCGCCACGAGCTCCGGATCGCCACGGTCCCAGCCGTCACTGACCACGACAACGACGGCACTGCTGCGCAGGACCCGCCGGGCCCAGTGCAGGTTGAAGGTCCGGAACGACTCGCCGATCCGCGTTCCACCGGACCAGTCGCTGACCGTGAGCGAGACCCGGGTCAGCGCTCGATCGCGGTCCCGGTCGCGCAGCAGCCGGGTCACCCGGGTCAGGTGCGTCCCGAACACGAAGGCCTCGGTCCGAACGGCCGATGCCGCCAGGGCCTGGCTGAAGCGCAGGAGGACCCGGGCATGACGCTCCATCGAACCCGAGATGTCGCAGATGACGATGAGCTGCCGTGGCCGGCGGACGGGCCGGCGCCAGACCCAGTCGAGGACGTCGCCGCCGGTCGCCAGGCTGCGCCTGAACATCACCCGGGGCGCCACCGTTCGGCCATGGTGGTGGAGCTCGCTGCGCCGGGTCCGGCGGCGCTCGAGATTAGGCAGGAGAAGGTCGATCAGGCGCTCGGCGTCGCGCAGCTCGGCGGCGCTCATCCGGTCGAACTGCTGGTGGCGGTCGACCTCGCCCTGGCCGTAGGCCAGCTCCGACACGGCCAAGCCGTCCACCGCGCCTTCTTCGTCGGCGTTCTCGCCCTCGTCGACGGAGCGCGGCGAACCCTCCGGGGTCGACTCGCGGATTTCCTGGCTCAGGCTGCCGTCGTCGACGCCCTTCGTCTCGTCCTCGGCCTCGGACTCCTCGCGCGGCGGCTGTGCCGGCAACGGCCCGTCCTGTGCCGGCAACCGTGTTCGGCGTGCCCGCCAGAAGCGGTCGAAGACGATGTTGTAGACCTCGATCTCGTCGCGGCGCCGGACAAAGACGGCCTCGCCGGCCGCCCGAACCTGCTCGCGGTCGCCGAGCTCGATGATGCCGAGCGCCCGGCTGAAGTCGATCGCGGCGCCCAGGTCGGTGGCCAGGCCGGCCAGACGGAGCTCTCGGGCGAAACGGACGGTCCGACCCAGGAAGCGCCGGCCGTCAACGGCGGAATCGTGGGGCAGGCCCGGCGCGGCCAGGGGCACGATCCAGGGCGGGGCCCCAGCGGTCGTCGCGCGGCCGGTCCTCGTCACGCGCCGTCTCGCCACGGCTACGCGCCGGGGGCGAGCTCCTCGAGCATCTGGCGGGCGGTTTCGCCGCGGACTCCGCGGACATCCTCTTCGTACTTGAGGACCACTCCGAGCGTGTCGTCGACGACCGCCGGAACGAGCTCCGCCGCACCCAGGGCGAGCAACGCCGCTGCCCAGTCGAGCGTCTCGGCCACGCCGGGCACCTTGGTCAGGTCCGCTTCACGCAGGCGATGGACGAAGCCAACGATCTGGCGGGCTAGGCGCTCGGGCGCCGCCGGCACCCGGGTGAGCACAATTTCGAGCTCCCGATCAAAGCTCGGATAGTCGATCCAGTGGTATAGGCAGCGCCGCTTCAAGGCGTCATGGACCTCGCGGGTTCGGTTGCTCGTGAGGATCACGCGCGGCGTCAACTCGGCCCGGATCGTGCCGATCTCGGGCACCGTCACCTGGAAGTCCGACAGGATCTCCAGGAGGTATGCCTCGAACTCCTCGTCGGCTCGGTCAATCTCGTCGATCAGCAGGACCGGGGCCACCCCGGCGTGGGCATCGAGCGCCTGGAGGAGCGGCCGCCGGATCAGGAACTCGGGCCCGAAGATGTCATGAGCCGTGGCCCGGTCGGCTTCACCACGAGCCTCGAGGAGCCGGATCTCGAGCATCTGGCGCGGATAGTTCCACTCGTAGACGGCGCTCGTGACGTCGAGCCCCTCGTAGCACTGGAGCCGGATCAGCGGGGCGCCGAGGGTCGCCGCGAGGACCTTGGCCAGCTCGGTCTTGCCGACGCCCGCCTCTCCTTCGAGGAGCAACGGACGCTCGAGCTCGAGTGCCAGGAAGACCGCCGTCGCCACCGAGCGGTCGGCGATGTAGTCCCGGGTGCGGAACGACGCCTGGATCGCCTCGACCGAGGCGGTTGCGGGAGGCCTGGCCGGGCGGGCGGATCGGACGGTGGACTGGGCTTCGCTCATGGCCGGAATCTACCGCCGCGCTCGATCAGCCGTCGGGCGCATCGAGTTGCCGGGCATAGGCCGGGAATCGAAAACGCATCGAGCGGGTCAGGACGCCGCCGTGGCCGAGACCCGCGACGAGGCCGCGCGAGACTCGCTCGCCGGTGAGCAGGCGGGGCAGGATCAGATCGGCCGCGGTCGCCTTCGAGTAGGCGCCGCATGTCGGCAAGCCCAGGATGTCGACCCGACCGATTCGGGCCAGCCAGAGCATCGAGCCGGGATGGGCGGGCACGCCGTGGCGAACCACCCGCCCGCCGAGCTGCGCGATCGCCATGAAGAACGGATCGGACGGATCGGTCGACGCGGAGCCGGCGGTCAGGATCAGGTCGGCAGCACCAGCCCTGGCCAGGAGCGCGCCCGTGACCGCGTCCTGGGTGTCCTCGACGTAGGCGAAACCGACGAGCGCCGAGCCGAGCGACTCGACCTTCGCCCCCACACTCGCCTCGAACCGCACTCGGGCCGGGGCATGGAGCGACTCCTTGACCACGACCGCGACTCGGCGAGGAACGAACGGCGCCACGCGGACGAGCCCGCGCCGGCCGACTAGCGCCTCAGCCTGCTCCAGGATGCCCGTCGCAATTAGGTGGGGCGCGATCTTGGCGCTGGCGACAAGCTCGCCGGCCGCCACGACCTGGCCGTCGTACAGGCTGAAGACCTCGAGCAGGTCGATCCGGTTCAGTCGCTCGAGCAGCCCGATCCGGACGTGGACGACGCCGGCCGCCGCAGCCTGCAGATCGACCCGGCTTTCGGCCGGGCCGCGCCGGGTCAGCCCCCCGCCGGCAACGAGGTTTGCCAGGCGCATGGCCGCCTCGTCCTCGTGCACGTCGTCGATGTCCGGTAGCAGGACCGTCAGGCCGGCCCGGCCCAGATCGCGCCGACCGACCACGGCATCCGGATCCACGCTTGCCAGCGCCTCAAGGTCGTTGGCAGACAGCCGCCGACCTTTCGGCCAGCGCGTTCCCGCGACCTGCAGATCACGGGTCAGGACCGCGCCAACAAGGCCTGCTTTCGGGCGTTCTCCAGGTATGAGTCGCGCGATCCGCACGCGTTAGTCGGTCAGTCGACCGCGGCGAGTGCCGCTTCGATCGCCCGACGGGTATGGACCTCGGCCATCGCCGCCCGGTATTCGGCATTCGCATTGAAGTCCGAGCTCACCACCTGGCCGTCCGTGGCGTGTGCTGCCGCCGCCCCGATCGCGGCTGCTCCCCCGTCGCTGCCGACCAAGGCCGCCTCGACGGCGGCTGCTCGATAGGCAACCTCGCCGACGCCGGTGATCGCGATCCGAGCATGGCCGATCGAGCCGCCGTTGCGGCCAACCACCGCCGCCACACCGACCATCGAGTAACCCGACGCCGGCTGCTCGATCGCGCGATAGGCCATCCCGGCACCCGGCGGGGTCGCCGGCAGCCGAATCTCGGTCAGGATCTCGTCCTCGGCCAGGTCGGTCGCGAAGGCGCCCTGGAAGAAGCCGTCGATGCCCACGACTCGTTCGCCGTTGCCGGACCGGATGACCACGGTCGCGTCGAGGGCAAGCAGGATCGCCGGCAGGTCCGAGGCAGGATCGGCGTGGGCAATCGCACCGCCGAGGGTGCCCCGGTTGCGGACCTGGACGTCGCCGATCAGCGGAATCGCGGTCGCCAGGATCGGATGGTTGCGGGTCGCCAGCTCCGAATCGAGGACATCGCGATAGGTGGCCAGGGCGCCGATGGCCGTCGCGCCGCCGCCCAGATCGCGGATCGCGCGCAATTCGGCAATCCGGCCGATATCGATGAGCTGGCCCGGGCTGGCCAGGCGCAGGCGCATGAGCGGCAGGAGGCTCTGGCCGCCGGCCAGGACCTTGGCCGAGCCGCCACTCCTGGCGAGGAGCGTGAGCGCCTCGTCGAGGCTTGCCGGCCGGGCATAGTCGAAGGCAGCCGGGATCACGAGCGGGCCTCCTTGTCGTGCATTGCACGCCAGACCTTCGGGGCAGTGAACGGCATATCGAGGTGGCGGATGCCGAACGGGCTCAGGGCGTCGATCACGGCATTCGCGACGGCCGCTGTACTGGCGATCGCGCCGGCTTCGCCAACACCCTTGACCCCGAGCGGGTTGACCGGCGACGGGGTGACCGTCTCACCGAGCTCGAAATCGGGGAACCACGATGCTCGCGGCACCGCGTAGTCGAGCATCGAGCCCGACAGGAGCTGACCGTCATCGCCGTAGACGGCACCCTCCCAGAGGGCCTGGCCAACGCCCTGGGCGATGCCGCCGTGGAGCTGACCATCGACGATCATCGGATTGATCTTCTTGCCCACGTCGTCGACCGCGACGTAGCGGACGAGGTCGACCTTGCCGGTCTCCTCGTCGATCTCGACGACAGCGATGTGCGTCCCGAACGGCCAGGTGCAGTTCGGGGTGTCGTGGTAGACGGTCTCGTCCAGGTACGGCTCCATGCCCTCCGGCAGGCTGAACCCGAGGTCGAGCGCGAAGGCGATCTCCTGGAGGGTCTTCTTTTTCTCGGGCGAGCCCTTGACCCTGTACTCGTTGCCCTCGACTTCGATGTCGTCGACGGACGCCTCGAGCATGTGCGCGGCGTAGTGGCGGGCCTTCTCGCGGATCTTGCCGGCGGCCTTGACCGCCGCCGCACCACCGACCGACCCGGTCCGGCTGCCGTACGAGCCGTAGCCGAAGGGCGTGCCCTGGGTGTCCGAGTGCTGGACGACGATGTCCTCCATCGGCAGGCCCAGCTCCGAAGCGATGATTTGCGAGAAGGTCGTCTCGTGGCCCTGGCCCTGCGGCTGGGTACCCATCGTCAGGACGACCTTGCCGGTCAGGTGGACCTTCAGGTTGGCCGATTCCCACATCGCCGCACCCCAGCCCTCGCCGACCGCACCGATCCACTTCGAGGGAGCGACGCCGCACACCTCGATGTAGGTCGACAGGCCGAGGCCGAGGTACTTGCCTCGGGCACGGGCGTCGGTCTTGGCCTTGTCGAGCGAGCCGTAGCCAACCGTCTTGAGGGCCATGTCCATGGCCGGCTCGTAGTTGCCCGAGTCGATGTAGATCTTCTCGCCGTTGACCGCCGTGCCCAGGCCCGACGGATTCTCATAAGGAAACTTGTCCGGCGCGATGAAGTTGCGCCGCCGGATCTCGGCAGGATCCATCCCGATCTCGTCGGCGAACAGGTCCATCGCCCGCTCGATGACGTAGGTCGCCTCGGGGCGCCCGGCACCGCGGTAGGCGTCCACGAAGGTCGTGTTCGTGTAGACCCCGGTGACCTCGCAATAGACGTTGGGGATCTTGTAGCAGCCGGACAGGACCCGGGCATAGAGGGTCGTGGGGACGCCCGGGCCGATGGTCGACAGTCGGCCGCCGAGGTTGGCGTAGGTCTTCACCCGGAGGCCAGTGATCTCACCGTCGCGGGTACCCGCGATCTCCAGGTAGGTGATGTGGTCGCGGCCGTGGGTCGTGCTCTGGTAGTTCTCCCGCCGGGTCTCGACCCATTTTACCGGGCGGCCACCGGTGAGCTTCGAGGCGAGCATGACCAGGGCCATGTCGGCGTAGCAGAAGATCTTCGTCCCGAACGCGCCGCCGACGTCCGGCGCGATGCACCGGACCTTGTGCTCGGGGATTCCGGTCACGAACGCGGTCAGCAGGAGCCGCTGGATGTGCGGCGTCTGGCTCGACATCCAGACCGTGTACTCCTCCGTGCCCGGGTTATACAGGCCGATGTCACCGCGGACCTCCATCGGGTTTGGGATGAGCCGCTGGTTGACGATCCGCTGGCGGACCACGACTTCCGCCGAATCGACCGCGGCGTCGGTGCCCGCCTTGTCGCCGACCGTCCAATTGAAGACGACGTTGTTGGGGGCGTTCTCGTGGAGCTGCGGCGCACCGGCCTCGGTGGCCTTCTCGGCATCGACCACGACCGGCAGCGGCTCCCACTCGACGACGATCGCCTCGAGTGCGTCGACGGCCTGGGCGACTGTCTCGGCGATCACCGCGGCCACGCCCTCGCCGGTCCACTTGACGCTGTCGGTCGCCAGGACCCGGGGCATGTTGATATTGTTCACGACTCCTGACGAGCCGCCAGCCGGCCAGGCCATCGGCAGCGGGTTGTAGGGGACGTCGGCGCCAACCAGGACCAGGACGACGCCGGGCATCGCCTTGGCCGCCGAGGTATCGATCGAGCGAATGTTGGCGTGGGCATAGGGGCTGCGCAGGATGCTCATGTAGGCCATCCCGGCGAGCTTGATGTCGTCGAGGTAGCGGCCCTTGCCGGTGATGAAGCGGGGGTCTTCGACCCGCTTGATCGAGGCGCCCAGGACGTCGGTGACCATCGGGTTGCCTCCCTGTCAGTCGTGCGCGCCGGCGGGGACGGCGGCCCCGGCCCGGAGGGTGGATGCCGCTTCGCGGATGGCGGCGACGATGTTCTGGTAGCCCGTGCAGCGGCACAGGTTGCCTTCGATCCCGTGGCGGATCTCATCGTCGGTGGGATCGGGATTCCCGGCGAGCAGGTCAGCCGCCGCCATGATCATGCCCGGCGTGCAGAAGCCGCATTGCAGGCCGTGCTTCTCCCAGAAGGCGTTCTGGAGGGCATGCAGACCACCCTCCGGGGCCATGCCCTCGATCGTCAGGATCGCGCCGCCGTCGGCCTGAACGGCGAGGACGGTGCACGACTTGACCGCCGCCCCGTTGAGCTGGACGGTGCAGGCACCGCACTGGCTCGTGTCACAACCGACGTGCGTGCCGGTCAGCCCCAGGTCCTCGCGCAGGGCATGGACCAGGAGCTGTCTCGGTTCGACCGTGATCTCGTGGGGGACCCCGTTGACGGTGAGTCTGACCTGCTCAGTCACCTGGTATGTCCTCCATGCGGCCGGGCGAGATCCCGCGCGGCGGTAAGCCCGAAGTTGGCGTCACCATGCTGGCACTCCGGCGCGCCGCTGACAACCCGGATCAGCGCTGATCCCGGCCACGTACGGCGGCCGCTCAGGGACGCATCCGGTGGGTGGCGCCGCGGAGCAGCCAGACGATGACCAGGGCGACGGCCCAGATGACGATGTCATTGGGAATGAAGCCGAGGAGGGTGTCGCTGGCGGACTGGCTGACCGCGTCGATCGCCCCGAAGAGCCGAATCGAGAGGACGGCGGCGAGCGCGATGACGACGGCCGAGCCCGCCCGGCCGAGCTGCTCAGGCGTCCACCGGGAGCTCATCGCACGCCGCTCAACGCGACTTCACAGGCAGCTCAACGTGGCCGCCGGGGTGGCAGCTC
>ODAK010003105.1_pt1 | contig 17311 bp, 19 predicted proteins | sample 1539591 | NCBI WGS metagenome assembly ODAK01 (sample SAMEA3539303, study PRJEB22396) | soil metagenome | biome: tundra; feature: field; material: soil | place: USA | collected 2010-05 | depth 0.15 m
CGCATCGCCACCGGATGGCGCTTGAAATCTGTCGCCCCTCCCTTGATTGTTTGCACCCACGCGCAATCGCCGGAGGAAATCCTGCGCCCGAAGCAGATAGACCCGGAGGGCTTGCAGTCGTGCCGGGACATCGGCGCGGCGATGGCAGCGGGCCTGGTCCTCGGCGTCTTCTGATGACCGAGGAACCCGTCCGGGGTCGGAGCGCAAACACATACGACGCCTGATTGTCGAAGGAGAACGCGATGCCGCTCAGTCACATCGAACATGTGCTCATCCAGACCTCGGATATGGAAGGGACCCGCGATTTCTACACCCGCGTGCTCGGCATGCATGTCGGATCCTCGCCGGACTTCAAGTTTCCGGTGATCTGGCTGTACCTCGGCGAGCGCGACGTGGTCCACGTGACGGCCGGCGGCGAGAACACCGGCGAGAACCGGAAAAAATATCTGGGCCAGCAGTCCGATGCCCTCAGCGGCAGCGGCGTGATCGACCATCTGGCATTCCGTTGCACCGGGCTTTCCGACATGATGGAGCATCTGACGCACCACAAGATCGAGTTCAGGCAGCGCATGGTGAACGGACAGGGGCTGTTTCAGCTGTTTGTCCTGGACCCGAACGGCGTGAAAATCGAACTCAATTTTTCCAATGCCGAGGTCGGGGATGTCCGGCCGGAACTGATGGCCTCCGACCTGCCGGACTGAATGTCTATGACGTGAAGGACCCTCCATCAACAGGGAACAGGGCGACTGGCGCGGAATCGTCGATCGCATAGCCCGCGTTGGGCAAGGGCGATGAAATGATCGTGTGGTTGTTCGCGGTCACGACCAGCGTATAGCCATCAGGCGGCGCATCGCCTCTCCCCATCTTCGCGTGCAGAGCAACTATACTCTCAGCTTATCTCCCTCCAATCACAGGATGGCAGCATGATGAAATCGTTCTTGCGCATAGTCATGTTTTCGATCGTGCTCGCAAGCCTCGGGCGCGTGCGTCGATTGAAGACGGGCTCGCAACCGGCCAATACCGACCGTTGGTCGATCCGTTAGTGAATCACCTCGTCCGCACGATGGGCGTCGGCGAAACGGCATGAAACTACAGCAAGAATCTCTTTCCATATGTACGCTAGCGCATAGAGCGCCCGGGCTGCACAGTGGAAACTGGCTATTAGGAGCAATGGCGAACAGCCCGTTGCGAGTATGCGAGGTGCGATATGGTGAATGTCATATGCGCTACCGGAGAATCGGGCGATTTATTTGGCGAGGCACCCATGCCTGGGCGGGAGCCGTTGATCAAGCGCAGGCTCGCGCCTGAGCTGATGACGGCCCACGTGCTCTGCCGTCAGCTCCGACACAAACACGCCCGCCCGGACAAAAGGCGCATTGCGCATCTGATCTGCCTGAATCTCCTGTCGATGCTGAGGCGCGACTTGCAGCGAGCGTAGCGGACAAGCGCGGCACACGCGGCGGCGGAATTGGCGCGCAGCGCGGCGTATTCGGCCTCACGCCAAGCCATCGGAAGTTCGGAAGATCTTCGGCCGCGAAATGCATTGTGTTTCATGTTTTCCTCTCGCCGGACGCTTTGCGAGCATTGCCGCAGCATCAGCTCGAATCCGGTGGCGCTCTGCGCGCGCAACCGCACGACGGATTCATCAATTCAGCCGCCAAACTGGACCGGCACGAACTGGACCGCCGCTTGACAAGTCTGTCAACGGTCAAGATACTTGTCCTCAGGCGGTTGAATTTCCTGTCCGTTACCCGCCGCTATCCGAGGTAAGAATCCGCATGTCCTGTTGCCACAACTACTACGTCGCGGCCGAAGGCGGGGAAAGCGTCTTTTCGGTCGACATATCCAGCATCGCCTTCGGCCATGGCGTGCTCAAGGAAGCCGGCGAACATGCCAAGGCCCTCGGCATGAGCCGCGCCGCGCTGTTTACCGACAAAAAGCTTCGCAGCCTGCCCTACGTGGCCCAGGTGCGCGATGCTCTCAAGGCGGCGGGCATCGACGCGGTGATCTACGACGAGGTCAAGGTCGAACCGACCGACCAGTCCTTTCTGGCCGCAGCAAAATTCGCCGCCGAGGGCAAATTCGACGGCTATGTATCGGTGGGCGGCGGCTCGGTCATCGACACCTGCAAGGCGGCCAACCTCTATGCCACCTACCCGGCCGACTTCCTCGATTACGTCAATGCGCCCATAGGCGCGGGCAAGCCGGTGCCCGGCCCGCTCAAACCGCATATCGCCTGCCCCACCACCTGCGGCACTGGCTCGGAGTGCACCGGCATCACCATTTTCGACTTGCTGGCCATGCAAGTGAAAACCGGCATTGCCTCCAAGCGGCTCAAACCCTCGCTCGCGCTGATCGACCCCGCCGCCACTTACACGCTGCCTAAAAACGTGGTCGCGGCCAGCGGCTTTGACGTGCTGTCGCACGCGCTCGAGTCCTATACTGCGAGACCCTACACGCGGCGCGCAGCGCCGGGCAAACCCTCGCTGCGGCCGATGAGCCAGGGTGCCAATCCCTGGAGCGACATCGGTTGCGAAGCGGCGCTCAAACGGTTGGGCCAGTACCTGGAGCGCGCCGTGAACGACGCCAGCGATCACGTAGCGCGTGACCAGATGATGTACGCCGCCACCCTCGCCGGCATCGCCTTCGGCAATTCCGGCGTGCACGTGCCGCACGGCATGGCCTACTCGGTCGCGGGGCTGGTGCGCGACTTCCGGCCCGAGGGCTATCCGCAGGACGAACCGATGGTGCCGCACGGCATGAGCGTCATCGTCAACGCGCCCTCGGTGTTCCGCTTCACCGCGAGTGCCTGCCCCGAGCGCCATATCCACGGCGCGGCCTGCCTCGGCGCCGAGACCAAGGGCGCAACTGCCGAAGACGCAGCCGAAATCGTGGCCGGGCAACTGATCAAAATGATGAAAGCTACCGGCATCCCCAACGGTGTAGGCGGCGTGGGCTACTTTGATGCCGATGTCGCGGCCCTCACCAAAGGCGCCTGGGCACAGCAGCGCCTGATGACCAACTCGCCGCGCGACGTCAGCGAAAACGATCTGGGCGGACTTTACCGCGGCGCGATGCGCTACTGGTAATCGGCCGAAACCCGTGCCGGGCGCGCGCCGCGGCCTTGCTTGCGTGCCGCGCAGTTCGCGCATGCTGCGCGGCGGCCCATAATCCGCTACGCGTGGAAGACGAAATTTCGGGCGAAGTTCAATAGCCGATTCGCGAAAGCGGGACTGTTCCATTGCTCACGGCGGTCCCTCCAACGCTCTCAGCTTCTCGACAACGGCCACCGCGTACGAGTCGGTCATGCCGGAGACGAAGTCGGTGATCCCCAGCACGCGCGCGTAGAGATCGGCCGCGGGCCTGCCATCGGCGGAGAGGAACTGTCCCGGGAGAATACCCAATATTGCGCGGGCGGAGGGCGGGGACGAGCCGCTTGCGCCAGCCTCGACCGCGCCGACAAACGCATCCAGCAGATCCCCCAGGATCGCCGCGCCCGGGCTCTGAAGATTCAACACCACCGCCGACTGGTAGACCCGGTCGCGCGCGAGCGCGCGAAAGGCCTCGAGCGCCTGGGCGTGCGGGATCAGGGCGATGAGCTCCTCATCGAATGCGCCTGCGAGCATCGCCTCTGCGCGCGCGGCGAAAGCGTCCGCCGCCTCCATTACCAGCGCGTCTATGGTTCGCGCGCGCAGGTACTCCACGCGCTTCTCGTCAGTCGAGATCGCCCCTGCCTTTTGCCACGCGGCCGGGTCGGTCACTATGCCACGATAGAGTGGTTCGATTTCGGCGTAGGTCACCTCGCCCGCGCGGAAGGCGTCCTCGACGTCGATCACGCAGTAGCTGATGTCGTCCGCCGCTTCCACCAGGAACGCGAGCGGGTGGCGGCACCAGCAGTAGGCGCCCGCGCGGCGCCGGATGAGCCCCGTCGCCTGCGCCACCGCATCGAAGCGCTCGCGGTCGGCGTGAAAGAAGTTGTGCTTTTTTCCGGAGATGCCGGCCGGCGCGGGAAACGGAAGGCGCGCCGAGCGCGGGTACTTCGCTACGGCGCCGAGCGTTGCGCAGGTGAGCTGCATCCCGCCCTCGTTGTCTGGCATGCCCAGGCGCGCGAGGATCCTGAAGCTCTGGGCGTTGCCTTCGAAGCGTTCGAAGTCGGCCCGCTCCTCCGGGGCGAGGCGCGTGAGGACGGAACGACCCAATTGGGAAAAGGTGAACCAGGACTGTATGGCCGACTCCCCGGCATGCCCGAACGGGGGGTTGCCGATGTCGTGGGCGAGGCAGGCCGCCGCAACGACGGCGCCGAAATCGCCGGCTGTGTAGCCGGTGTTGAACATATCCGGGTGCTGTCGAAGAACGTGATCGCCCGCAAGAACACCGAGTGTGCGGCCGACCGAGGCAACCTCGAGGCTGTGCGTCAGGCGCGTGCGCACATAGTCGTTCTTTGCCAGCGGGAACACCTGCGTCTTGTCCTGCAGGCGCCGGAACGCCGACGAAAAAACGATGCGGTCGAAGTCGCGCTGGAATTCCGAGCGCGCGCCGGCGCCGGCCGCGGGCGGGCCGCCCAGCCGATGGTGGGATAGAAGCGATGGCCAGTGCATGCGGTCGCGCGACATGGGCGACCATCTTACGGGCAAATGGGCCATCGGCGCACCTGGTCAGGACATGTTTTCAAGAACAGCTTGAATCCGGGATTCGGCACCGATAAACTCTTCGGCCTGATAGTTCATTTCCAATTGGCAAGGAGTAACGATGTCGGACGAAGATCTGAAAGCCGAGCTGGAGCGGCTGCGCAACGAGAACGCTGCGCTCAAGAAAGGGGCTGCCGCTGGCATTACCATGAAAGTCAGCGAGAAGGGCGCGCTCTCGATCTACGGGATGGGGCGTTTCCCGGTGACCTTGTACAAAGAGCAATGGCTCAAGCTCCTGGATCTGTCCGATGACATCCGGACGTTCATTGCGGCGAACGAGGGGAAGCTGAAGACGAAGGGGTGAGCGCTTTACCGGGACCGGAACCAAGAAAGGAAGCCCATGACCAAAGACTTGAGAGAAATTCAGGAACACATCTACGAGGTCTTTGCGCGGTGCGGCGCCATCCCAAAAGACGCAGACATCGTGCTGCGTGACCTCGAAGGGTGGCAGACAGTAGTCCACTGTACGTGGAAGCCACCGGCGCAGACCGAGCTCGGCGGCAGCAAGGCCACCAGGGAGATAACCTTGGAACTTACAGGAGTTGCGACCAAGCGATTCCTTGAGGCGGACGATAAGCGGCTAATGCACCTCGACTCGAGGCTCTCGGATATCGTCCAAAATCGGCTACGCCAAGGATATAAGGAGACCGAGTCCGATACAGGACCCTTCGTTATCAGGCTCGACGACCATGACCTTGACGAATGAGTTCGGCGCATGAACTCCACGGCGCCGGAATGTCGCACGCCATCGATGCCGTTACTCGAACGGGGACGGGAAACGCTATAGGGACGGGTTCGACTGTTCCAGGATATTGCATCGGTCTGCAATCGATGCGCTGCCGTTCAACGGAAAGTTCCATTCGGGTCAGGAAGGATCAGCCGTGCAAATAGTCATGTTCGGAACTCACGCAGACATGCTACCCGGCGTGCTTGAGCACTCCATGCACGCGCTGGACTTCCAACCAAACATGACGCAGGGCGACATTATCCTGATTGCCCGAACCATGCCACTGCCACGGGGACAACTCCAGATTCAACACCGGATGGCCTATTTGCGCTCGAGAGTCGACCGCGATGGAGATACCGACAGGATCTGGGGGCGCCACTGGACTTACATAATTGAGGGAAACGACCTCAGACGCTTGCGTAACCCATTTAACGTTGCAAACGTACAAGGTTTAATCGGGAATTACGCGCAGGGAGATCCCATCGTCTACCTCCCGCCCCGGGACCAGGAAGTGCTTCGCCGGGGCGGATACCTCGACCAAATCTGACTCCGTTAGCGGCGCGCGCCACGGTATGGCTGTCAGACCTGGACGAACGTGAGTAACACCTGAGCCAATTCGCTCCTGCAGGCTACGGCAAACCCGCGACTGCGGGGTCAGACGGTGAGCCTGTACATGCTCGCCATGCGCGGCGGTCGTTCACATCGACATCGCCGCCAAACTTCACGCTGGAGTCCCCCCGCAATAGTTCTGTGCCAGACCGACCGAGAAGGCGCAGGCGCTTGAATATCACGTAATTGGGGTATGATTCCGCGCGTCAAGAATCTCAGTGCACCTCCGGGTCCATGGGCAAGTTCACGAACTGTTAAGCCTCCGAATTCTCGCGGCTCTATCTCTTGTTCATGCTCGACAGCCAACCCAGCCGCACCGCTCTGGCAACCGCGTATCTCCGCGCCGCACATCAGCTGTTGGACGCCCCGCCGCGCATATTGGAGGATCCATTGGCTGTCTCAGTGCTTGGCGAAGGCGCGTCAGATCGTATCCGTCATGATGAGGCGCGGTATCGGTCACCGGGGGCGCAGGCGCTTCGCGCTCACGTCGTCTTGCGGACGCGCTTCGCCGAAGACAGGCTGGCCGAGGCGGTGAAGAGAGGCGTATGCCAGTACGTCCTGCTCGGCGCCGGCCTCGACACGTTTGCATTCCGCCAGCCTCCATGGGCCAAGTCTCTGCGAATCGTCGAGATCGATCACCCCAACACACAGAGCTTCAAGCTCGCGATGCTATCGCAGGCGCGCATTGAAGTGCCTGCAAACGTCAGTTTCGGGGCAATTGACTTCGACCGTGAATCGTTGCTCGACGGTCTTAATCGCCATGGAGTTCTACCAAACCAGCCGACATTCTTCTCTTGGCTCGGCGTGACGATGTATCTTACCGAGGTGTCGATCGATCGGGCCCTGCAATCGCTGGGGGCATTTGTCGCGGGAAGCGAGGTAGTCCTTACCTTCTTGGAACCTCGGGACGAACCGCTGGCGACGGCCGTTCCTTCCTCGGCTCAGCTTGCCTCGAGGGTCGCCGTCGCCGGGGAACCGTTTGTGAGCTACCTTCACCCCGCAGAAGTCGAAACCAAGCTACGACAAGCTGGCTTTGCAACTGTCCGCTTCCTTACGCCGGAAGAAGCGAAGGCTCTGTATTTTTCGCCACAGCCCGCGAATTTACCGCTTCCATTACGAACGGGGCTTGCATGCGCTAGCCGATAGGACCGTAGCCGCCGACACGTTCGCGGCCTTGGTCTTCAGTAGGACTTCTGCCGCAGCCCGATCAGCCGCGCCGACGCCAGTGTGGCCAGAGCCGACAGGGCGATGCAGGCCCAGATCACCGGGCCATAGCTGCCGCTTCGGTCGAACACCGCACCGGCCACCACCGGCCCAAGCAGATTGCCCAGCGCCGCGCCGCTGTATAGCGTGCCGATGATGCCAGAGACTGCACGCGCGCCGAACAGGTCCATGCATATGGCGGGCAGCAGAGACACAATGCCGCCATAGCTCAGTCCGAACCAGAGCGCAAACAGCGCGAGGGCCGCATAGCCGCCGGCCGCGTTCCACAGCAGGTAGGAGGCGCCCATAGACACCTGCATCAGCGCCAGGGTGAGGCTGCGGCCCATGCGGTCGGCCAGGGCGCCGATGGCAAAGCGGCCCACCAGGCTGCCGATGCCGATCAGCCCGACCAGGCTCACGGCGCGCGCCTCGTCGATGCCCAGATCGCGGGCTGCGGCCGATGCATGGGCGAAGGGAATGAACATCGTCGGCGCGGCGGCCACGACGGACAGGTACAGCCACCAGAAGCTGCCGCTGTGCAGCGCCTCGGGCAGGCTGGCGCCGGGCGCCGCACGCGCTGCCGAGCCCTGTTCCGACGGCGCGCGTTTGAGCAGCACCGCAGCGCCCAGGCCGACGATCAGCACGCCGAGCGCCAGCACGCGCAGCGCGTCGCGCCATTGCAGCCAGGCGATGGCGCCGGCCGCCAGCAGCGGCACGACCAGGGTGCCGGCACCAATGCCGGCGCTGGCGATCCCGGATGCCAGGCCGCGCCGGCGCGTGAACCAGGGTTGCACGCAGCCGATCGAGGGCGTGTAGACGAGGGCGATGCCCACGCCGATACCGACGCCGTAGGCCAGGTACACGGTGGCCATGGAATGCGCCAGACTGGTGGCGAACAGGCCGCCGGCGATGCAAAACATCCCGGCGCAACATACGAAGCGCGGTCCGAAGCGGTCAGCCAGCATGCCGCCGAATGCGCCCAGCACGAAGTAGATCAGCCCGGACAGGCCGAACACCAGCGACACGTCGGCGCGCTGCGCCGCGAATTCGGTCGCAAAGGACTCGAAGAACGCCGCGAACGAATAGGCCACCCCAAAGATGACCGCCAGACAGAAGAACACGCCCCAGACGACGACCCATGCGTAGCGCGGCTCACTCATGTGCCGGGCAGTCCGCGCGTACGCGCGCGCGCGAGTCGCCCGCGCCGGTCAGGTCCACGGCCCGCGCGCAGAAATCGGTTCAGATCGGATGCTCCGCGATGCGGCCGTTCCATCCGCAGCGCGCCTCCAATGTCGCAGCCAGAGCGAGCAGGTCCGCATCGCGGCGAAAGCGCCCGACCAGCTGCACCGCGAGCGGCAGTCCGTCGCTCGCGAGACCGACAGGCAGCGTGATCGCCGGATGGCCGGTGAGGTTGAACGGCATGGTGTAGGGAAACCAGGCGGCGCGCACCTCCGGCAGCATCCGGCCGTCGATATCGATCGGATCGAACAGATTGTTTTCGATCGGCAGCGCGGTGCGCGCAAGCGTCGGCATCAGCAGGGCGTCGTAGCGCTCGAGCCAGCCTTGCACCGTGCGGAACAGCGCGCCGCGCTTGAACGCCGCGAGTTGAAAATCCATGGCGGAGAAGGCCTGCGCCTCGTCGACCTGGCGCACCAGCGTCGGCGTCATGATGTCGCGATGCTTTTCCACCAAGGCCGCGAAGCGCGCGCGCCAGGTCGAGTGGTTGATGACGCGCCACAGAGGCTCGATCGGCTCGAACACCTCCTCCAGCGGTTCGAGGATGGCGCCGGCTGCAGACAGCAATTGCGCCGAGCGCCCGAGGGCGGCAAGCACCTCGCGCGACACGACGCTGTTGCCCAGGCGGGGAAGGAGGGCGATGCGAATGCCGTCGAGTCTCTCCCGCGCGGCGACTACCGCGTAGTCGTCCAGCGGCGCGAACGACCATGGATCGCCCGCGAACTGTCCGGCCATGGCCTGCATCATCAACGCGGTATCCGCGACGGTGCGCGTCGTCGGCGTCACGTAAGTATAGCCGCCGAACAGGTCCGGCGCCTGGCTGTGCGGGATCACGCCGATGGTCTGCTTGATGCCGACCACGCCGTTGGCTGCCGCAGGAATGCGCGTGGACCCGCCCCCGTCGGTGGCCAGCGCCAGAGGCGCGAGGCCGGAGGCGACCGCGGCTGCGGCGCCGCCGCTGGATCCCGCGCAGGAGTGCTCTGCGCTCCAGGCGTTGCGCGTGCGGCCGAACAGCGGCGCATCGGTGAAGGCTTTGTGGCCGTATTCGGGCGTGGTGGTTTTGCCCACCAGGATCGCGCCGGCGGCCTTCAGGCGGGCGATGGCGGCCGCGTCCGACTGCGGCACGTTGTGCTGGTTGATCAGCGACCCGAACGTGGTGCGCACGCCCGCGGTGTCGATCAGGTCCTTGGCGGTGAACGGAATGCCTTCCAGCAGGCGCAGCGGTTCGCTTCGAGGCGTATTTGCAACCCGATGCGCCGACTCGCGCGCGGCGGCGCGCGCTTCGTCGGCGCAGACCGTAATGAAGCAGTTGAGCACCGGCTGCAGGCGCTCTATGCGCGAGAGCACCGCCTCGACGATCTCGACCGGCGAGGCTGAGCGCGCAGCGATCAATGCGCGCAATTCAAGCGCGGTCTTCAGGCAAAGCTCTTCAGACATCGGCATTCATTAGTTCTTGCGCACGTTCCAGTAGAAATTGCCCGGGCCAACGACGATGCCGCTTATGTTCTTTGCCATCGCGCCGGGCTGGCGGTATTCCCCTATAGGCGCATGCGTGCCGATCTCGAAGGCGCGCGCCTGGATCGCCGCGGCGAGCTTTTTCTTTTTCGCGTCGTCGGTCTCGCGCAGGAACTGCGCGCGCAATGCTTCCAGCCGCTCGTCCTTGGGCCAGCCGACCCAGGTGGATTTTTCGCCGCGCGCATCGAGCGCCGCGTTGTTGATCGGGTTCCAGATGTCGGGCGAGTCCCAGGCCGCGAAGATCAGGTTCCAGCCGCCCTTGTCGGGCGCGTCCTTCTTCGCGCGCCGGCCCACCAGCGTCTGCCAGTCCATCGCCTGCAGGTCCACCTTGAACCCCGCCTGGCGCAGCAACTGGGCGCCGACATCCGGCAGTTTGTTGATCGAATAGATGTCCGTGGGTTTCAGCAGCACGACCGGGGTGCCGTCGTAGCCGGAGGCCTTGAGCAGCTCCTGCGCCCTCTTCAGATTCGACTTCGACTGGATCTCGCTGCCGGCCGTGTTCGAGTAGGGCGTGCCGCAGGTGAACATCGACGCGCAGGCCGAGTAGAGGTCTTTCGAGCCGACCTGCGCGCGCAGGAAAGGTTCCTGGGAAAAAGCGGCAATCGCCGCGCGGCGCACCGCCGGATTGTCGAACGGCTTGTGCAGGTGGTTGAAGCGCGCCATGTATTGGCGCCCGAGCGGCGTGTAGAAAAACACGCGCAGGTCCTTGTTCGCCTTTACCGCCTCGTACTGCTCGAACGCCACCTGCTCGATCAGGTCGGTCTCGCCACGAACCAGAGCGTTCACCTGCGTCTGCGGGTCGCGCAGCGCGAGATTCCATTCGACGCGGTCGAAGTGGACGACTTTGCCGCCGGTGCTGCCCGAAGGCGGCTCCTTCCGCGGCAGGTACCTCGGGTTCTTCAAATACACCGCCTTCTCGCCGGGCTTGAACTCGTCCTTCTTGAAGATGAACGGGCCGGAACCGGTGCTGTCCTCGATCTGCTTGAAGGCATCCGTTTCCGCCACCCGGCGCGGCATGATGAAGGGCACGTTCGAGGAGGGCTTGCCGAGCGCCTCGAGCACGAAGCCGCAGGGCTCGCGCAGGAAGATGCGAAAGCCGCCCGCGGCGGGCGCGTCCATGCGCTCGACGAAGCTCATCAGCGCCACGCCCATCGGGTCGCGCTTGCCCCAGCGCGCAAGCGAGGCGGTCACGTCCTCGCCGGTGACCGGTTTTCCGTCGTGGAATTCGAGGCCAGGGCGCAGCTTGAAGGTCCACAGCCGCTTGTCCGGGCTGACCGTCCACGACTCCACCATCTGCGGCTTGATCTGGTTTTTTTCGTCGGTGCCGAACAGTGTGTCGTAGATCATGTAGCCGTGGTTGCGGCTCATGTAGGCGCTGGTCCAGATCGGGTCGAGGATCACAAGGTTCGAGTGCGGCACCATGCGCAAGATGTTTTTCTGTGATGCGGAATCGGTCTGCGCGGCGGCGCCCTGCGCGCCGAGAATCACCATCGCCACAGCGAGCAGCCAATGCTTCATGCGGCCTCCGGCCAGGGTTTTTGCGGCGGGCGCAGCGTCTCGGGCAGTCGCGCAAGCAGTGCGGCGGAAAGTGCCATCGGGGCGGGCGGCGAGCCGTTGTCAGGGTCCATGGCGTCCACGCTATCACGCGGGTAGCCGGCGTACAATCCCCGCTCGAACGAAGAAATCCCATGACCACAAGACCTTTTGCAACGATCGGCACTGCCGGCGCCGCCACCATGGGCGCGCAAATTGCCCTGCGCCGTGCCGTTCATGATTTTCCTGTCCGCCGATGCAGCCGTAGGACCGGGGCGCTAGTGATCCCTTCATGTACGCAACCCTGGTAAGCGGCGATCGCACCCGGTCCGGCGACAGCTTGGACCAGCGGGTTCGGCGCGTCGCCGGCGGTTTGTCGGCGCTGGGTCTGGTCGCCGGCGACGTGGTCTGCATTCTGATGAGAAACGACTTTCCTCTGATCGAAGTCGCATTGGCTGCAGAGCGAATCGGGGTGATGGCCGTGCCCCTGAATTGGCACGGAACGCCCGAAGAGATTGGCTACATCCTGGCGGATGCGCAGGCGCGAGCGCTTTTCGCCCACACCGATCTTCTGAAAGCGGCGGCTGCGGTCGTGCCCCCGCGCTGCCGGATGCTGGAGGTGATACCGCCGCCGGAAGTCCGGCTCGCTTACCGGTTGCAGCCGTCATCCTGTACGCCGACGCCCGGCGCGCTCGCGTACGAAGCCTGGGTTGGCGATTCGGCGGAGTCGTCCTCTGCGCCGATACCGCCGCCATTCCGCCTGCTCTACACTTCGGGCACGACGGGGCAGCCCAAAGGGGTCAAGCGCGCTCGCGCCACGCCTGAACTTGCCCAGCGTATGGGCCGCCGCGTTCGCTTGGCCCACGGGCTGGAGCAGCGCCCCATTCGCGCCGTCATGACCGGCCCGCTTTATCACTCCGCTCCGAACGTCTATGCACTGAACTGCGTGCGCCACGGCGAGCTGCTGGTCCTGCAGCCCAAGTTCGATGCCGGCGGCCTGCTCGACCTGGTGGAAAAATACCGCCTGAGCCACATGCACGCCGTTCCCACCATGTTCAGCCGCCTGCTGGATCTTCCAGACGAGCGCAAGGCGCGCTTCGACATTTCGAGCCTGGTCGCGGTCGTGCATGGTGCCACCATGTGTCCGCGCGAGGTGAAGCAGGCGATGATCGAATGGTGGGGACCGGTGCTGCTCGAGTACTACGCGGCCACGGAGCTCGGCATCATCACCGCCTGCACCTCGCGGCAATGGCTGGACCGTCCGGGAACCGTCGGACAAGCGCCCGAAGGCGTGCAGCTCAGTGTCGTCGATGACGGCGGTCAACCCGTCCCGACCGGGGAGAAGGGTGAAATTTTCATCCAGTCCGACGCGGCTGCGCTGCTCGACTACCACAACCGCCCGCAGGCGATACAGGAACTCCAGCGCGACGACTGGGTCACGCTGGGCGACATCGGCTACATCGACGCCGAGGGATTCTTGTGGATCTGCGACCGCAAAACGGACATGGTAATCTCGGGCGGTGTGAATATCTTCCCGGCCGAACTCGAAGAAGTTGCGTTGCGGATCCCGCAGGTGCGCGACTGCGTTGCCTTCGGCATTCCCGACCGCGATCTGGGCGAAGCGCTGGCCATGTTCGTGGAGCCCCATGAGGGCGTAACGCTCGATACCGATGCCGTCAGGAACGCCATTCGGGAACGGCTGGGCCGGCTGCGCGCGCCCAAAGTGGTGAAGTCCATGCCGCGCCTGCCGCGCGAGGACAGCGGAAAGATCGCCCGGCGCAAGCTGAAGCAGCAGTATCTGGAAAGCATTGCGGCACCGGCGTGACCGGCCTCCTCGACTTAAGCAAACCCATGAGCCATTCCGACCGCCACCCAACTCGCCGCGGCGTGCTGCTCGCCGCATGCGCCTCTTGCCTCCTCGCAGCCCTTCCAGCCGTCGCCGCAGATGACTATCCGACAAAACCCATCCGCTTGATCAACCCTTTTCCGGCGGGCTCTCCCGTAGAGCTGGTCGGGCGGCTGGCGGGCGAGCGGCTTCGAGCCGAATGGGGCCAGCCTGTGGTCATCGAAAGCCGCACCGGTGCCGGAGGCACGGTCGGTGCGGGCTACGTCGCCAAGGCGCCTGCGGATGGCTACACCCTGCTCGTCTCCGTCCCTACGTTCCTGACAGTTGCGCCCTGGACCTACAAGAGTCTTCCGTATGACGCCGTCCGGGACTTCATTCCAGTGTGGGCCGTGGAGTCCGGGGGCATCGTGATGGTCGTGCGGCCCAGTTTGCCGGTAAAGACGGTGCACGAATTCATCGCCTATGCCAAGGCAAATCCGGGCAAGGTCAACTATGGCACGGCCGGTTCCGGCAGCCCGCAGCACCTGGCGGGCGAGCTGTTCATGCTCAGGACCGGTGTGCAAATGAGCCACGTTCCGTTCCAGGGAGCCGCCCCGGCGCTCAACAATCTTCTCGGCGGCCACATCGATGTAATGTTCGACAGTATCTCCAACGTCCTTCCCCACGTGCGCGCCGACAAAGTACGGGCGCTTGCGCTGCTGCGTCCAAGGCGTTCGCCGGTCCTTCCCGATCTGCCGACGATGGCGGAAGCCGGTGTGGCCAATGCCGATGCCCAGGGCTCGATCGGCATCTTCGCGCCGCACGGAACACCGCCGGAGATTCTCGCCAAGCTGGAGCAAACGTTGGCCCGCCTGATGTCCGAGCCCAAGACAATGGATCTGATGGTGCAAGCCGGAACGTCTCGCGATTTTCTGGTGGGCAAGGAGTATGCGCAACGCTTGATCGAGGAACGCGAGCTTTTCGGCCGAATTATCAAGGAAGCGGGCATCGCCGCACAGTGAGCGCGGCGGCAACCGTCGACCGCCCGGGCAGGAGACATCCCATGTACCGCAGGATCCTCATCCCCCTCATCACCGCCTTGGGCCTCGCCGGTCCATGCAGTCTGCCCGCTTTCGCTCAGGCTTACCCAACCAAGCCCCTGAAACTCATCGTGCCCTTCGCGCCCGGAGGCGTGACCGACATGGTGTCGCGCGTGATGGCGCAGGGCCTCACGGCCGAACTCGGCCAGGCGGTCATCGTCGAGAACCGCGCCGGCGCCAGCGGCATCGTCGGCGCCGACGCGGCGGCAAAATCGCCGCCGGACGGCTATACGCTCATGATGGGCAATATCTCCACGCTCGCCATCAACGCGGCCGTGTTTGCCAGGTTGCCTTACGATCCGCAAACGAGTTTCGAGCCGATCTCGATGGTCGCGCGCCAACCGCTGGTGGTGGCGGTGAACCCGAATGTTCCGGTCAAGACCATCGCGGAACTGGTTGCCTATGCCAAGGCGAACAACAAGCTGAACTTCGGCTCGGCCGGCGCCTCACTGCAATTGGCAACGGAGGCGTTCAACCAGGCCGCGGGCATCCAGATGACGCACGTGCCCTACAAGGGCAGCGGCCCCGCCATGACCGACCTGGTGGCAGGCCACATCGAGGTGCTGTTCGATGCCTTCTCTTCGCTTTACCCCTTCATCCAGCAAGGTCGGCTGCGCGGCCTGGCCATTACCTCGGCCAGGCGCTCGCCGCTCGCGCCTGAATTGCCCACGCTGAGCGAACTGGGCTTTCCGCAGATCGAGGTGACATCGTGGCAAGGCATCGTGGTGCCGGCCGGCACGCCGCCTGCCATCGTTGCGAAGTTGAATGCCGCAGTGCTCAAGGTGCTGGAATCGCATTCGGTCAAAGACCAGCTCGCCAAGCAGGGCGTCGAGGCCTCACCTTCCACGCCGCAGCAACTGGCCCAATACGCCAGCACCGAGCGGCAGCGCTGGACCGACGTCGCGAGCAAAGCCGGCGTCAAACCCAATTAGCGGCACCCCACCGCAGGGCGCGCCGATGCACGACCACCCGCTCTCCCGCCGGGCGGGAGAGGGACGGGGGCGAAGCGAGCGCGGGCCATCCGCGAATGCCGCCGACATTCTCAGACATTACGAACCAGAAGCCCTCATTCCGCCTGTCTCTCAGCCATATCTGCGTGTAGATCTTTGCCTTGTCAGGCATAGTATGATAAAATGTCATACTTTGGAGATACAACATGAGCAGCGTAAAGGTGGCGATTACCATCGACCGCGAAACTCTTATTCGCGTCGATGGTTTGGTTTCAAAAAGCATTTTCCCCAATCGGAGTCGCGCGATTCAGGCCGCTGTGAGCGAGAAGCTTGCGCGCATGGAGCGCGGCCGCCTTGCAGCGGAGTGCGCCAAGCTCGATCCGAAGTTCGAGAAAGCTCTTGCCGAGGAAGGCCTGGGCCAGGAGCTTGAATCGTGGCCCGAATACTGAGAGGCGAGATTCGTTGGGCCGATCTCAACCCCATACGCGGCCGCGAACAGGCTGGCTTGCGCCCGGTACTGATCCTCAGCCATGACGTGTTCAACGAGCGCTCCGGTACAGTCATCGCGGTTGCGTTGACCAGCCAGCCTCAGCGTGCCGGATTTCCCCTCACACACGAGCTAAAATCGCCGAAGCTGCGCAAGCGTTCGTGGGTCAAGATCAGCCAGATTCGAACGCTATCCGTTGAGCGCATCGGCGCGAAGCTCGGCCGCTCCACGCCGGAAGAGCTTGCGCAGGTCGTCGAGGGGCTCAATGAAATCATCGGAATCTAACCCCGTTTCCGCCCCGTGATCGTTAGATCGTAAACTTGGAGACAGACCTCCGCACCGACGAAGCCCTGATGCTCGCCTACCGCGACGGCGACGGCGCGGCGTTCGAGGCGCTCTACGGGCGCTGGCGCGGGCCGCTGTACCGCTACTTCCTGCGCCAGTGCGGCCACGCAGGTCAGGCGGACGAACTTTTCCAGGACGTATTCATGCGCGTGATCGGCGCTTCTGCGAGCTATGAACCGACGGCGAAGTTTACGACCTGGCTGTTCCGCATCGCCCATAACCGCCTCGTCGACCATTGGCGCAAGACGGGCCGCGAACCCGTCGATCCGCTCCCATCCAACGAGGACGGCGACGATTGCGAGTTCGATCCGCCGGGGCCGGAAAACGCCGGCCCCGAGCGCCAGGCCGAGCGCAGGGAACTCGCGCAGGCGTTGATGGCCGCATTGAACGAGTTGCCCGAGGTGCAGCGCGAAGCCTTCCTGCTCGCCGAAGAAGGCGGGCTGACGCTGGAAGAAATCGCGTCCATTTCCGGCGTTGGCCGGGAAACCAGCAAGAGCCGCTTGCGCTACGCTACGGCCAAGCTGCGCAACAAACTGGAGTCCTGGCGGTGAGCGAAATCGATCCGAAACTTTCCCGCCTCTACCGCGAGGCTTCGAGCGAAGACCCGCCGGCAGCGCTCGACGCGGTTATTCTCGCCGCCGCGCGCAAGCAGGTTGCGAAGCCGCGGCGCCGCGCGCGTTCAGCGTGGGTGCGCTGGATGGCGCCGGCGAGCGCCATTGCGACCCTCGTGCTCGGCGTGTCGATTGCGCTCCTGGTCGAGCGCGAGCAGCCCGATCCAACCCGCGACATGAGCATTCATCCGATTCGGCCGCTGCCGCAAAGCGCGCCGCCTGCCCGCGCAACAGAATCAGCGAAGCCGAAGGCCGCCGGCAGCGCAGCACCCGGGGCGGCTGCCAACAAGGAAGCAGCCGCTGCGCCGGCGCAAGCACCGGTGCCCGCTGTGCCAGCGCAGGTGCCGGTACTCGCCGCGCCGGCGCCGGCGCCGCAGCGCGCCGAGCCGGCACCGCCCGCAGCGCAAGCCTTCCCCGCCGAGAACCGCGCCAAGGCGGCCGAGTCCAGGATGGCTGCGCCGAAGGCGGCGACGGAGCCGAAT
>ODAK010003106.1_pt1 | contig 17308 bp, 14 predicted proteins | sample 1539591 | NCBI WGS metagenome assembly ODAK01 (sample SAMEA3539303, study PRJEB22396) | soil metagenome | biome: tundra; feature: field; material: soil | place: USA | collected 2010-05 | depth 0.15 m
CTTCGAAACGTGGTGGGCGCGCGACTTCATCACGATGTCCGCCATCAAACCCAAGTCCGGCAAGGCGTAAGCGATGACACGACTGCTGCATCCTCGTCGCGACGCTCGTCGAACTCCGTCACATTCTGAGCAAACTCCTATGTGCTTCTTACGGTGCCCCTTATGACGACCCCGTATCGTCCCACCATGACCGATGTCACCACTCGATCGAATCCGGAGGGCGCGACCTTCCAAACCGGTCGACGTCCCGCGCGCGCTCCCCGGCGACCCGCGCGACAGCAGCGGCCGCGCGTCGCCAACGCGCTCGCGCTTATCGCCGGCATCGGCTTAGGCATCTCGTTCGGTCTCTCGTTCCTGGGCCAGCCGATCACGTCGTACTCATCGGCCGGTGGATGGTTCACGCTCGCCGGGCGGGTCACCGGTCTGACCGGTACGTACTTGCTGGTCATCATGATCCTCCTCGTCACCCGGCTGCCGTGGCTGGAAGAGACCATAGGGCAGGTTCGTCTGGTGCGCTGGCACCGGACAGTCGGGGGTTGGCCCATCGCGTTGATCGCGCTTCACGTCGTCTTCATCACCCTCGGCTATGCCGAGGCGTCACATGTGAATTTCGTGAGCCAATACTGGACCTTCATCATCCACTACCCCGACGTGCTCACCGCGACGGTCGCCTTTGCGCTCATGGTCATGGCCGGCGTTACGTCGATACCGGCGGTTCGTCGTTCGATGAAGTATCAGTCGTGGTGGGCCGTGCACCTGTACCTCTATCTCGCGATGGTCCTCGCGTTCGCGCACGAAATCAAGATCGGTGTGATGTTCATCGGACACCCAATCGCGACGTACTTCTGGATCGCGATATCGGCCGGGGCGCTCGCGGCGGTGATCGGCTTACGGATCGTTCGCCCCGTCGTGCGCAACCTTCGCCATCAACTACGCATCTCGAACGTTAAAGAAGAGGCTCCGGGGGTGTATTCAATCGTCCTCAAGGGACGTAACCTTTCGCGTCTCGAAGTCTCGGGCGGACAGTTCTTCCAATGGCGATTCATGGCGCGCGGACTCTGGTGGCACTCCCACCCGTACTCCCTGTCGGCGATGCCGCGACCACCATTCATTCGGATGACGATCAAGCAACTGGGGATGCAGAGCCTGGCCGCGACGCGCCTCAAACCGGGCACGCGCGTCTTCGTCGAGGGCCCGTATGGCGTCTTCACCCGACATGCCCAGCGCAGCGACAAGGTCGTGCTCATCGGCGCCGGGGTGGGCATCTCGCCGATCCGGGCTTTGCTCGAGGACCTGCCCACGACCACCAAGGTGACGGTGGTCTTGCGTGCCTCGACCGTGGAGGACCTCGTGCATCGAGCGGAAGTGACGCAGCTCGTGAACGAACGCGGCGGCAAACTCCACGAAGTCGTCGGGTCGCGCAAGAAAGTCCGCCTCGATGGCCAGTTGCTTCGCAAGCTCGTAGGGAATCTAAACAACACCGACGTCTACGTCTGCGGGCCCGCGGGCTTCAGCGAAGGTGTCACCGAGAATCTCTTGCGACTCGGCGCGAGACGTGAGCGCATTCATCAAGAAGCGTTCGCGTTCTAGGACTGAGGAGATTCGACCATGACACGAAACCAGAGAAGGACCACATGAAACCGGCACCAATCGTCATCGCGGGTACCGTTATGGGACTCGCCGGACTGTTCAGCTTCAACACCTCTGCGGTGACGCTTTCGCTCGGCGCGCTGCCGTCCGCGACGTCACCGCCCGGTTCCACGGCACCGACCACCACCGCGCCAGCCGGTGGCTCGACGCCTCCACCCACTTCGGGGTCGCCCACGACGACGGCGGCACCGACGGCGACGCGCAGTGCCACCGGGGACTCCGCGAACTACTACTTCGGGGTCCTCTCGGTCAAGGTCACGGTGTCGGGAACCAAGATCACGAACATCTCGATCGCGTCGATCGACGACGGCGGAAACCCTCGATCGGCGTACATCGACCAGGCGTCGATCCCGCTGCTCGAACAACAGGCTTTGGCTGCGCAGAGCGCGAGCATTCAAGGCGTTTCGGGAGCGAGCTACACGACCGCCGGATTCGAGCAGTCCCTTCAGTCAGCTCTCACGAAGCTGGGTCTGTGAGGAGCGAGACGACGACGGAACAAGGTTGGCGCAGGATCCTCCATCACGACGAGCAGGTGATGGGCACGGTCGTCACGTTCGATCTCTATGACGACGACGCGGCGTCCAAGGAACTCGAACCGATCCTCCGCGAAGCGATTGACGTTCTTCACGAGGCCGACGACGTCTTCAGCACGTACCAAGCCGACAGTCCGATCTCTCGGCTCCGGCGCGGCGAGATCACCCTCGAGCAGTGCCCCACGTTGGTCCACGACGTCTTCGCGCTGTGCGAGGACGCCCGAACCATCACCCACGGATGGTTCGACCCGTGGTCCCTTCCCGGCGGGGTTGACCCCACCGGCTACGTCAAGGGCTGGGCCGCGCAACGATCGCTCGACGTCCTTCGACGAAGCGGGATTCGCGGTGCCCTCGTCAACGCGGCCGGCGACACCGCCAGTTTCGGTGGCCCTCTGCCCGGGGCGCCCTTTCGCATCGGAATCGTGGATCCGCAGCAGACACTGAGCCTCGCGTGCGTTGTGGAGAGTCCGGGGGCCGTGGCCACGTCGGGCACGTACGAACGAGGTGGTCACCTGATCGACCCACACACGGGCCGGCCCACTTCGCGAGCGGCGTCGGCGACGGTGACGGGGATTGACCTGGGCTTGGCCGACGCGCTCGCCACGGCGATCGCCGTCGCCGGTCGTGCGGCACTCCCCCTCGTGGAGGCGCTCGACGACTTCGAGGCGCTCATCATCGACTTCGACGGCGACTTCGAGATGACCTCGGGATTCCACGCCGCACCTGCCCCGTCGAAGGCCGTTCGCTAGTCGAGCGCCGGAATCACCGTATTGAAGTTCCGCAACCGCGACGAGTCTTCTCGTGGACGCAGACGGTACACCGCGAAGGGAGGCGTCAATCGTCAGCGTTCAGTGCGTCGTCGACGACCGCACGATCACACTGAGTCGATCGAGACTTCGTTCTCTTGCAGGTACTGATCGAGTTGCGAGAGGAAGTACTTGAGGTCGAGCGGTTTGGTCAAGTAGTCCCGCACGCCCGCATCAGTGAACAGCTGGATCTGCTCGTGGGAGGCGTCGGCCGACAGCATCACGACGGGAATCGACGCCGTGCGCTCATCACCGTGGAGTCGCTCGAGCACCTCGTAGCCCGAGAGATCGGGGATGTGGACGTCCAGCAAAATCAGATCCGGGCAGTGTTCCTGCGCCAACTCCACGCCGACGCTCCCCGACAACGTCGTGATCAATCGAACATTGGGCCGATGGGCCAAGAGTCGTTCCATGAGACGAACGTTGCCCATGTTGTCTTCGATGTACAAGATCGTTGCCGACACCGCGGTATTTGACTCCGGCGCCGACGCCACGTCCCGCTCAACTTCTGCGAAATCGGCCGACGTCGTCGCGAGTGGCAGCTCGAGCCAAAACGTAGAGCCCGTTCCCGGCGCGCTATCGACGCCGAGGGAGCCGCCGATCGCCTCCATGAGGCCCCTAGAAAGAGCGAGCCCGAGCCCGTTGCCTTCGATGCCCCTCGATTCGGCATCGAGGCGGTCGAAGGGGGCGAAGAGCCGCTCGTGCATTTCTGGCGCGATGCCCGGCCCGGTGTCGGTGACATTCAGGCGCACCCGGCCGTTCTCCTCACGACAGGTCAAAGTGACCGTCCCGCCCACGCGGTTGAACTTGATCGCGTTCGTGAGGAGATTCAAGAGAACCTGTTTCAAATGCTGCGGATCAGCGCGCACGAGAGGCGCGATGTCGCACTCATCGGTGATCGCGACCCCCGCCGCGGCGCCCTCTCCCGAGACCATTTCGATGCATTCACCCACGAGCGCGGTGACCGGCACCAACTCGAGCGAGACGCCGATGCTGCCCGACTCAACGCGCGAGATGTCGAGGACTTCGTTGATCAACTCCAACAGGTAGCCGCCCGATCTCACGATGTAGCCGATCATCTCGAGTTCCTCGGACGACTCCAACTCCATTTGGAGGATCTGAGCGAAACCCAGCACCGAATTGAGCGGCGTGCGAAGTTCATGGCTCATGCGCGACATGAATTCGCTCTTGGCGATGTTCGCCTGTTCGGCTTCCTCCTTCGCGAGCTGCAGGGCCCGCTCCGCTTCCACGGATTCAGAGATGTCGCGCGAGATGATGACCGCACCCGTGGGGTTACCCTCGGCGTCGCGAATGGCTCGACCCCGCGACTCGATCATGACCCACCCACCGTTTGTATGGAGTCCTCGGAATCGCACCTTCATCACTTCGTCGTTGGCGAATCCTCGCGCGAGGGCGTCGAGGATCAAGTCCCGGTCATCGGGGTGCACGAAATCGAGGGCCATGCGACCTTCGGTCTCTTCGCGTGGGAAGGCGAAGGTCGAATCGTTCGACGGACTCGCCTCGACGATTTTGAGGTCCTTGTCGATGACGACGATCGAATCGACGGCGGCGTCAAAGATCGCACGTGACTTGTCCAGGCTGACGGCGAGCGCGTTGAAGGTCTCCTTGCGCTGCGTGATGTCACGGCCCACCGCATAATAGATGTCGCCGTCCTTGCGCACCGTCCACTTCATCCATCGATAACTGTCGTCACGACACCGTTCGCGCAGTTCCAGTTCGACGACACTCGGCGCGACGCCGTCGACCGGATCGAAGACGCCGCCCAGGTGCGTGAGATCGTCGGGATGGATGAAGTTCGGGTATGACTGACCGACCAGCTCCTCCGGTTCCCAACCGAGGATGTGGCGAAACGCCGTGTTGACGAGCACGAAATTCCCGTCCATGTCGACGACGGCCATCAGGTCCGACGAACTCCAAAAAAACTGTTCGAAACTGAAGTTATCCACGTCGCGCGTACTCATTCATCATTGCGGTGAGCCCGTGACCGGCCCAGCCGAAGAAAGAGCGGAAGATTGGCACTGAGGAGAGTATTCCACTTTTTGTATGGCAAGAGGTTGCACGTGTCGAACTGCGTTCGGCACTCCGAAATTTGGTCCTACAGGCCGAAAGCGACTCCACCGCTCGTCGTCTCAGGCCGTCGACGCGACGGAGTCCGTGTTGCGCGGATGGTGGCAGGCCACGAAACGACCGGGTCGAAGTTCGACGAACGCCGGCTTCTCACTCGTGCAGATCTCGGTCGCCGCCGGACAACGCGGATGGAACGAACAGCCCGTTGGTCGATCCGACGGATCGGGCACGTCCCCACTGATGATGATTCGTTCTCGACGCGGGGCGTCGGTGTCATTGAGTTCCGGCACCACCGACAACAATGCCTCGGTGTACGGATGGAGCGGTGTCTCGTAGAGCGCCTCGGCTTCGCCCAACTCGACGATCTCTCCGAGGTACATGACGCCCACGCGGTCCGACACGTGTCGCACGACTCCGAGGTCGTGGGCGATGAAGAGGTACGTAAGATTGAACTCGTCTTGAAGGTCGGTCATGAGGTTCAACACCTGGGCCTGGACCGAGACGTCCAGCGCCGAGACCGGTTCGTCGGCGACGACGAGCGAAGGGTTCAGTGAGAGCGAACGCGCGATGCCGATGCGCTGACGCTGACCGCCCGAGAATTCGTGGGGGTAGCGTCGCAACGACGAGGGATCGAGTCCGACGGTCTCGAAGAGTTCGCGCACGCGTGAAGCGATCTCGGCGTCGCTGCCGATCTTGTTGATCCGCATCGGATCGGCCACGATGTCACCCACCGTTCGGCGAGGGTTGAGCGACGCGTACGGGTCTTGGAAGACGAGTTGCATCTGACGGCGGTGCGGTCGGAGCTTGCGCCGCGACAGTGTCGTGAGCTCCACGCCATTGAATTCGACACTGCCCGACGTGACGGGCAGCAGCTGCACGAGGCACCGCGCGAGGGTGGACTTACCGCAACCCGACTCTCCGACGATGCCGAGCGTCTCGCCGCGCTTCACCTCGAGTGAGACGCCGGCCACGGCGGTATTGAGCGTGCGAATGCCATTGACCTTTCGTCGCGACGCGAAATTCTTCACGACGTCGGTCGCGCGCAGTAGGACGTCGTCGCTCACGACTCACCTCGCAGCGTCGCCGTGGATCGTATGGCGAGTCGCTGTTCGTCGCTCAGCCAGCACGCGTCGACGTGGTCGTTCGCCCCTCGAAGCGGGGGGCGCTGATCGCAGATCTCCATGCGGTACTGACACCGCGGTGCGAAGGCGCACCCCGTGGGCACGTCGAGCGGCGAGACGGCGTTACCCGGGATCGTGACGAGTCGGCGTGACTTCACGTCCGCGCGAGGTACCGCACCGAGGAGCCCCCAGGTATAGGGGTGACGCGCCGCACGAACGACCTCGACCTCCGGTCCGATCTCGGCCGGACGACCGGCGTACATCACGACAACCCGGTGGGCGATCTCGGCGATCACACCCATGTCGTGCGTGATGATCACGATCGAGGAACCGTGCGTCGCTTGCAACCGACCCATTAGGTCGAGTATCTGTGCTTGCGTGGTCACGTCGAGCGCGGTCGTCGGTTCGTCGGCGATGAGCAGTTTGGGATTGCACGAGAGAGCCATCGCGATGACGACGCGCTGGCGCATACCACCCGAGAACTCGTGCGGATAGTGTTTGACGCGACTCTTGGGATCGGGGATGCCGACCTCGGCGAGCAGTTCGGCCGCACGGACGTACGCCTGCTTCTTCGTCATGTCGTTGTGGGCGCGCAACTGCTCGACGATCTGCCATCCCACCGTATAGACCGGGGTGAGCGCCGTCATCGGGTCTTGGAAGATCATGCCGATCTCGCCGCCGCGCACCGACTGCATGTCGGTGTCCGAGAGTCCGAGGATTTCTCGTCCCTCGAAGCGCACGCTGCCCGAGATCGAGACGTTGGCGTCGCGCACTAGCCCGAGCATCGAGTACATCGCGACGCTCTTGCCCGATCCGGACTCCCCGACGATGCCGAGCACCTCTTTCACCCCGACGTCGAACGAGAGCCCGTCGACCGCCTGAACGACTCCCTGGCGTGTGGCAAAAGAGACGGACAGGTCCCGCACGCTCAGAACCGCGTTGGTGGAGGGTGAGTCAAGCGACAACGCGAATCCTCGGATCGATGTAGGCGTAGAGCACGTCGACGACGGCACTCGCGAGCACGACGAAGAATGCTCCGTACATGACGCAGCCCATAATCAGCGGAAGGTCGAGGTTCTGCAGACCCTGGTACGTGAGCCAGCCGACACCTTGGATTCCGAAGACGACCTCCGTCAAGAGTGCCGCCCCACCGACGAGTACACCAACGTCAAGTCCGAAGAGCGAGACGATGGAGATCATCGAACAGCGCAAGGCGTGGCGGTAGAGAATACGACGCTCCGAGAGTCCTTTCGCGCGCGCTGTACGGATGTAGTCCTCATTCATATTGTTGATCAGTTCACCCCGAAGGACCCTCGCGTAGATACCGGCGTAGAGACTGGCCAAGGTGAGCCACGGGAAGAGAAGGTGTAACGCCCACTGCCAGGGATTTTGCGTTAACGACACGTACCCACCATTGGGCGCCCACGCGAATATCGAACTATGCAATCCCCCTTGGGTGACGAGCAAGACCATCTGACCGAGCCAGTACACCGGAATCGAGATCGCGGCGATGCCGAAGAACATCACCAACGGGTCAATGAACTTGCCCTTGTTCTTCGCGGCGATCACGCCGGCCGAGATCCCCACGAGCAGCCAGATCACGACCGCACCAAATATGAGCGACAACGTTACGGGCGCCGCGGCCGTAATCTGCGGGATGATCTTGTCACCGATGTTGACGTAGGACGTGAGGTCCTGCTTGATGAAGAGGTGGAACATCATCAAGCCGTAACGAATCGGGAGCGGTCGATTGAGGCCGAACTCTTTAGCAACTTGAGCCAATACCGCCGGCGAGGCACTGCGTCCCGCGATCCGTGAGGCGGGGTTCACGCCCGGTGTGGCAAAGAAGATCAGAAAGACCAGCACACTGATGGTGAACATCACCAACACCGCCGACGCCAGTCGTTTGATCGTGAAGCGCAGCATCTAGATCGATCCGCGCAATTTCGCTCGAGGGTCGAACGCATCGCGCACGCCGTCACCGAGGATGTTGAGGGCGACGCATACGATGACGATACAGATTCCGGGGGCGATCGCGACCCACGGCCGCGTGTACAGCAGTTGAAGGCCGTCGTTGATGATCGTTCCCCAGCTGGCCTGCGGCGGCTGGACGCCGATGCCGAGGATCGAAAGAGCCGACTCGGTCAAGATGTTGAGGGCCACCATCAACGGGAAGAAGACGATCACGCTCGGCGCCACGTTGGGAAGGATCTCCTTGCGCAAGATGTGCCAGTCCGACGCGCCCGAAGCGATCGCCGCCTGGATGAAATCGCGTTCCTTCAGAGAAAAGACGATCCCACGCACCGGTCTCGCGACGTAGGGCACGTAGACCGAGGCAATGATCAGGATCGGCAAAAGCAGCGAACCGGCTCCAATGTGGATGACGCCGAGGTCCAAGCCACTCGTGACCAGGATCACCGACAGTGAGATCGCCAGCAAGTAGATCGGGAACGCCCACACGATGTCGAGGAGCCTGGAAATGATCCAGTCCGTCGCTCGACCGAAGTAGCCCGCCAACATGCCGAGCACGGTCGCGACGGCGATGCAAATCAGGCCGGAAGAGAAGCCGATCAATAAAGTGACGCGGCCACCGTAGAGAATTCTCCCGAACACGTCACGTCCTAGTTCATCAGCACCTAGGAAGTACTTGGAAAAGTTCCAGGTCGGACCGATCGGCGTGACGCCCAATCCGAGGCCCTGCGTATTTGACTGCATGACGCTGCGGTAATGACCGCCAATCTTGATGCGGCCCTGGAGGTTCGACGCGAAAGGGTTGTCATGAGCGATGCTGTGGGCGTACACCGGGGCCAGCAACGTGACCGTCACCATGAAGAGCAGGACGCCGAACGCAACCATTGCTGCGCGATTGCGGCGCAACTGTTGCAGTGATGACCGCCATGGACTCTCGGAGTTCACGGCGGTCAATTTCACCGCAATTGAAGTGGCGGCCGATGCGGCCGAGGGAAGTTCTCCTATTTCACCCACAACTGGTCCACGTACATGTAGAACTGCAGCGAGAACTGGTAGTTGCCAACTCGCTTGCCGATGAAGTCAACCAACTTCGGATTGAACAGCGGCACCCACGGCGCTTGAGTCGTCATGATCGTCTGGTCGATCTGACCCCAGAGCTTGTTCGCGGCCGTCGGATTCGTCAACTCCAGGGATTCCGCACGGGCCTCCATGGCGTCGATGGAGGGTACGCACAGCCCCGCGATATTGATGCTGTTGTCACTGCCCTTGTGAAAGCCGCTGCAGTTGAGCAAGACCTTGAGGAAGTCCGACGCCGCTGGGTAGTCCTGGAACCACTGCGTGACACTTATCTGGACCTTGTTGTTGGTGTTCTGGATGTAGTTGAACTCGATGTTCTGCGAGAGTGGCTTCACCGTGGCCTTGTAGCCAATCTGGTTGAGCACGCCCTGGATGTACTCACCTACGGACAGATCGACCGGGTCATTCTGTGCGACGACTGCAACCTTTGCACCGAACGTACCCGACGCCTTCACGAGGGCCTTGGCCTTCTTGAGATCCGGTCCGGCGTACTTCGATGAGCTGTTCGAGTTGTAGGCGCAGTACTTCAAGTACCCGGGGAAGGCTGGCGGCAGGATCGTGCACGTCGGGACTGCGAGCTGTGTTCCACCGTAGAGCTTCACCAGGGAGTTCTTGTTCAGCGCGTAGTTCACGGCCTGGCGAGCCTTCAAGTTGTTGAACGGCGCGATATTCACGTTCATCGGCGCGTACCAGTCGGCGGTCAACGTGTGCACGTGGACTTGGGTGGAGTACTTCGTCGAGATCTCCGAGAGTCGGTCCGCCGGGATCGGGTCGAAGATCCAGTCGGCCTGACCGTTCGCCACGGCGGTCACTTCGGACTCAACGGGGAGACCGAAGGTCATCTCGATCTCGTTGGGATAGCCCTTGGGCTGCGCCGCGGCGCTCCACACCTTGAAGTAGGTATTGCGCTTCATGACGAGTGCGGAGTTCGGGTTATACGAGGTGAACGCGTACGCGCCGGTGCCGGGAATCGGGGTGTCGCCCTGGTCCTTCGCGGGCGTATTGGCCGGAAGAATCGAACCGAACGGTACCGCCAACTGGTCGAGGAATTCAGAGTCCGGCGCGATGAGGTTGAATACGACCGAATTCGTCGCGGCGTTCACCACGACGCCGCCCGTGAGCTGGCAGGTCGCGGGTGTCGTGACGCACGCCGGTCCCCCGACGATGTCGTTGTACCACGATCCGGCGTTGGGGTTCGAGACCTTGAACAGTCGCTGGAACGTCGCGAGGACGTCGGCGACCGTGACGGTCTTGCCGTTGGAGAACTTGATGCCCTTGCGCAGCGTGAACGTGTAGGTCTTGCCACTGTTCGTCACCTTGGGCATCGCGGTCGCGAGGTCCGGCACGACGTCGAAGGACGGGTCACCGCCGACCTTCTGGAACGAGACCAGGCCGTCGTAGGTCGCCTGGTACAGCTGCCAGTACTGCAACGTGTAGTTGACCTGCGGGTCGAGCGTGCCGCCGGCCGCGGTTGCGTCAAGATGCAAGGTGCCTCCGGCGTGCTGGGACTGGTATCCCGAGGACGCCCCAGCGGGCGAGCTGGACGCGACGGCGATAATGCCGAATGAGCCCACGGCCAGAGACGACAGGATCACCCCCATCCGCTTCATGGACTTGAGACGTGACATTCGATTCTCCCCTGTTCGACGCTGCTCAGATTGTTGTTACCTCTCTACTACAAGATCACCGGTCGTAGTTCGCCAGGAAACCCTCCACGACCGCGAGGTAGTGTTCCGGCTCTTCGATGAAGGGCATGTGGCTGGAGTTCTCGAAGATCTCCCAGCGCACGTCCGGAATTCCGTCGAAGAACGGCTGCACGGTGGCGGGCGTGGCTTCGTCGAAACGACCCGAAGCGAGCAACGTCGGTGCTGTGATGTTGTGAACATCGTCCACGACGCTCCAGTCGCGGAGCGTCCCGATGCAGAAGAACTCGTTCGGACCGTTCATGACGTTGTACACCGTCGGGTCCTCCATCAACATCTCGAAGGTTCGCACCACGTCAGGAGGATTCGGCACGACGCGACAGACGTGGAGGTCGTAATAGACCTGTTGGGCGGCCAGATACTCCGGGTCGTCGGTCGTGCCGGCCGCCTCGTGGCGATCGAGCGCCGCTTCGACCTCGGGGTCCAACTGCCCGCGCAGGATCTTGGCTTCGCTCGCCCAGAGCGACATCGACGCCGGGGAGTTACTGATGACGAGTGCCTTCAGGCCCGCGGGACGGCGAATACCGTGTTCGGCACCGAGCATTCCGCCCCACGACTGACCGAGCAAGAAGTACCGGTCGTTGATGCCCAGGTGGACGAGCAGATTCTCCAGCTCACGTAAGAAGAGGTCAACGGTCCAGAAGTCACCGCCCTTCTCGGGCATGTGGGTCGAACGTCCCCCACCCACTTGGTCGTAGTGCACGACGGGGCGACCATTCTTGGCCAGTTCAGCGAGGGCGAGTACGTAGTCGTGCGTGCAGCCCGGACCGCCGTGGACCACCACCAACGGCGTCGGTCCCGAAGTCAGGTCGCCCGTGACCCGGTACCACGTCTGCCATTCACCGAAGGGCGCGAAGCCCTCAACCACGTTTGTCGTATCCATGGAACGACAGTAGAGGACGTCGTGGTCGAGCGCAACAAAGCCATTCCTTCGAATGGCTCTACGAATCTTGAAGCCACAGTTTGACAACTTCGACAAGATGTCGTCATTCGGGGTTGTGAGGTCATCCGGCGCACGCTCCGACGAGGCTCCGCAACGCATTCCCGAAACGCCGTACGCTCATTCACCGACGTCATCGTCGCGGCCGTCGCCATCACGATCTCGACCTCGAGGTTCGCCGACTGCGAAGATCGCCGGGTGGGACCTTCGTCGACTCGACCTTGACGACGGCGTTCTCAAGGAGATTGCCGGTCGTCACCCGACTATCGTTGACTGTCCATGGCACTCTCAATCGGCATCGTTGGACTTCCAAATGTGGGCAAATCAACGGTGTTCAACGCCCTCACCCACAACAATGTGCTGGCGGCCAACTATCCCTTCGCGACCATCGAACCCAACGTCGGCGTCGTCTCAGTCCCCGATCCGCGACTCGCCCAACTGGCGGCGATGTTCGTGTCGGAGAAGATCCTGCCCGCGGCGGTGACCTTCGTCGACATCGCGGGCATCGTGAAGGGCGCGTCGGAAGGTGAGGGCCTCGGCAACCAGTTCCTCGCCGCGATCCGAGAGTGCGACGCGATCTGTGAGGTCGTGCGTGTCTTCGTCGACGACGACGTCATTCACGTCGACGGTCGAATCGACCCGGCCAGTGACGTCGCCACCATCGAAACCGAACTGATTCTCGCCGACATGCAAACGGTGGACAAGGTCATCACTCGCCTCGAACGCGAAGCCAAACGCGGTGGCGCTGACGTGCAGTCTCGTCTGGCGCAGGTCAAGAAAGCCCACGACGCGCTCGATCAGGGTCTCGTCATCTCCAAGGTGAAGGACCTCGATCGCAACGTGCTCGCTGACATCCACCTCCTGACTGACAAGCCATTCATCTACGTCTTCAACGTCGACGAGGAGACCCTGGGCGATGCGTCGCGGCAAGCGGCGCTTGCGGCGTCAGTCGCACCGTCGCCTTCGGTCATCTTGTGTGCGAAAGTCGAGGCGGAGTTGTCGGACCTCGATGAAGCCGAGGCGCTCGAACTTCTCCAGTCCTACGGCCAAGACGAGTCCGGCTTGGCACTGCTCTCGCGGGTCGGATTCGCGACGTTGGGCTTGCAGACCTTCCTTACCGCCGGTCCCAAGGAAACGCGGGCGTGGACGATCCACCAAGGGGCCACGGCCCCCGAAGCCGCCGGCGAGATTCACACCGACTTCCAGAAGCACTTCATCAAAGCTGAAGTGGTCTCCTTCGAGGACCTCATGTCACTCGGCTCCATGGCGAAGGTCAAGTCGGCGGGAAAAGCCCGTATCGAGGGCAAGGAGTACGTCATGCGCGACGGCGACGTCGTGGAGTTCCGCGTCGGCGTCTGACGCGATACGATATTTCCAGGCGTGAGCGACAGAGGTCGGCGCCTGGAAATCGCTAACTCCTAGGAGAACCATGACCTCTGCCACGTTTGACTTCAAAGTCGCCGACCTTTCCCTGGCCGATTTCGGTCGCGCCGAAATGACGCTCGCCGAACACGAGATGCCCGGCTTGATGGCGATGCGCGCCGAATTCGGCACGACCAAGCCCTTGACGGGATCTCGCATCGCGGGCTCGCTCCACATGACAATTCAGACGGCGGTGCTCATCGAGACGCTCGTCGCGCTCGGCGCTGACGTCAGGTGGGTCAGCTGCAACATCTTCTCCACTCAGGACCACGCCGCCGCGGCGGCCGTGGTCGGACCGCACGGGACGATTGAAAGTCCCCAGGGGGTGCCGGTCTTCGCGTGGAAGGGCGAGACCCTCGAGGAGTATTGGTGGTGCACCGAGCAGGTGCTGCGCTGGCCCGGTCACGCCGGCCCGACCATGATCCTCGATGACGGCGGTGACGCCACGCTCCTCGTGCACAAGGGACTTGAGTTCGAGCGCGCCGGGTTCGTCCCGGCGCCCGAGAGCGCGGACTCTGAGGAGTACCGCGTCATCTTGGCATTGCTCGACCGGATCGTCTCGAGCGGCGAGAAGCTCTTCGGACCGATGTCCGAAGGACTCATCGGTGTCTCGGAGGAGACGACGACCGGAGTGCACCGCCTCTATGAGATGGAACGCGACGGCACGCTGTTGTTCCCCGCGATCAACGTGAACGACGCCGTCACGAAATCGAAGTTCGACAACAAGTACGGCTGTCGTCATTCGCTGATCGACGGCATCAATCGTGCGACCGACACGCTGATCGGCGGCAAGGTCGCCGTCATCTGCGGGTACGGCGACGTCGGCAAGGGATCGGCCGAGTCGCTGCGCGGCCAAGGCGCGCGCGTCATCATCACCGAGATCGACCCCATCTGCGCGCTGCAAGCGGCCATGGACGGTTTTCAAGTGACGACACTTGAAGAGGCCCTCCCCTACGCCGACATCATCATCACCGCGACCGGCAACCGCGACATCGTCTCGGTCGAGCACATGTTGATGATGAAGCACCAGGCGATCCTCGGAAACATTGGCCACTTCGACAACGAGATCGACATCGCGGGGCTGGCGAACCTCACGGGGGTGCGTCGAGAGAATATCAAGCCGCAGGTCGACAAGTGGATCTTGCCGAATGGTCGAGCGCTCATTTTGCTCTCCGAGGGACGACTGCTGAATCTCGGCAACGCGACCGGACACCCGAGCTTCGTGATGAGCAACTCCTTCACGAACCAGACCATGGCCCAGATTGAGTTGTACGTGAACAACGCGAACTACGAGAAGAAGGTCTACGTGTTGCCCAAGCACCTCGACGAGAAGGTGGCCCGACTACACCTCGACGCACTCGGAGTAAAACTGACGACCCTTTCGAAGAAACAGGCCGACTACATCGGCGTAGCCGTAGAGGGTCCCTTCAAGCCAGACTCGTATCGCTACTAACGACGCGGCCGCAACGAGTTGTACGGTTAAGAAGTGAAGTCGCGTTGTTGTCGCGAAGGGACGCTCTTCCGTGGACACTGATGAAATCGACTACCCGAAGTGCCACGAGGTTCAACCGAAGATTGACTTTCGCTGCGCGCGATGCGGCGCGTCGTTGGAGACCAAGGAGCCACGTAAGGCGCGACTCGCGGTTCTAGAGCAATCTCGACGCGAGGCCGAACGTGACGACGTGGCGATCCAACGACTTCCGGGATTCGGTACGAACGGCACCCCGAGTGCTGCGTTCGGCACGAGGCGGTACAGGGCGGAGATGTCAAACGAACGACGCCATCTCTTCCTCGTCGTCTTCCTCTTGTTCTCAATCGGCTTGGCCTTCTTCTGGAGTCGCTGAGGTTGGTCGGTCTACAACCGGAGGTCGGACCACCGTCCGAAGAGGCATTGCGCTGGGTCGCGCAGTCGATCGCTCCCGGTGCGAAAGTGACCTCCCTGCGACGATTGACGGGCGGCGTGACGTCGGCGATGCACGCGATCTCGGTCCTAGATGCGAACGGCCGCCACCATCGATGCGTGCTTCGTCGCTGGGTCGACCGACTCGCCGACGAAGGACCTTCGCTCGTTCTGCGTGAAGCGCGCATTTTGGAAGCGCTCGGACAAACCGACGTCCCCGCGCCACGGTTACTCGGCCTGGACCCCAACGGCGACGAGTGTGAGGACCCCGCGCTCCTCATGTCGTACCTCGACGGTCACGTCGAACTGACGCCCCGAGATCCCGGGGACTGGGTGAGTCAGATCGCGTCGATGTTGGTGCGAATCCATGACACCCAGATCGAAACTCCGGTGGCTGAGTCGTGGCTTGACCGCGAAAGACTCGTCGTGCCGGTGTGGTCGACACGCCCCGATCTGTGGCGTGAAGCGTTCTCGGTGATCGAGGAGAGTCCCCCGGTCTCTCCGCCGTGTTTCATTCACCACGACTACCAGCAATTCAATCTGTTGTGGCGACGCGGGAACCTCTCGAGCGTCGTTGATTGGGTGTGGGGGTCGTTGGGTTCACCGGCAATCGACGTATCGCACGTTCGGCTGAATTTCAGCGTGCTCTATTCGAGTGAACTGGCGCAACAATTCCTCGATGCTTATGAATCAATGTCGGGCCAGACGATCGAGCGCTGGTGGGACGTCGAGGGCTTGCTCAAATACCTCCCGGGCTGGGGCGGATTTCTGCAACAACAAGCCGGTCGACGGTTGAGCGTGGACTTTGAAGGGATGCACGAACGAGTCGAAGCGACGTTGCACTCCGCGTTGCGGCGCGACTGACGAACTTCCGACGTGAATCGCAGCGACCGTGCGCCATAAGGTGACGCCATGTCCATTCGAATTCAAAACGTCAGTTTCGATTGCCTCGATCCCGCTCGATTGGCCGCCTTCTGGGCCGAGGCTCTCAATTGGCGCATCACCTCGGTGGAAACCGAAGAGGTCGTTCTCGAACCTCTGGCCGGTTCACCCGCCGAGGGAATCGTGCCGGACATCATCTTTCTTTTGGTTCCCGAGGTCCGCGTCACCAAGAACCGGTTGCACCTGGATCTTCGACCGAGCGATCAGATCGCCGAAGTCCAGCGACTCATTGACCTCGGCGCCACGCACGTGGATGTCGGTCAATCGTCCGACGTCACCTGGGTCGTACTCGCGGACCCCGAAGGCAACGAGTTTTGCGTGCTTCGTCCCTACAGCGCCGAAGAGATGGCGTCCTTCGGATAATCCCGACGGGCCGTCGCTAGCGGTAGCCGGCGAAGATGTCTTCGACGTTGCCGTCGAGATCCCTCGGGTTGGTCACCCGAACGAACCATTCCGTGCGCATGACCTCGCTGAATCGTTCGCGACCCATCTTCATCCAAAAGGAGTCACCCATCTGTGACGCGTGAGCCTCGAGGGCGTCGAACTTCGCGCCGGTGAACTGGCTGACATCGATCGTCGCCGAGATCTGATCATCGGGCGTACCCATCTCGAACTCCTCTTCGTCGAGGTCCGGCACTTCGGGCTCGCGCACGATGCCCTTGGCGGCGTCGGCCTCGGCGCGCTCGCGGTCCTCTTGCTCCCAGCGCTTACGCCACTCCACGAACACCGAGTCCGGGATCGCGTTGAAGTACAGCGTCGGTTCGTAGTCGATCATCTCGAGTGCCGCCAACGTGATGCGGTGGGCCTGGATGTGATCGGGGTGTCCGTAGAAACCGTGCTCGTTGTACGTCATGATCACCTGGGGCCGCTCTTCTCGCAAGACGTCCGCCAGTTTCGCCGCGGCCACCTCGACCGGGGTCGCCCAGAACGACTCGGGGTCCTCGTTCTGCGGCCAGCCCTTCATTCCCGAGTCGCGGTAACCCAGTCGCACCAGGCGACTGATGCCGAGGATCTTCACCGCGTTATCGAGTTCGATTGCGCGAATCGCGGCCACCTCGTCACCGTCGTGATGATCGGCGTCGGGCTTGGCGCCGTCGGGTGCGTCGCCGCACTCGCCGTTCGTGCACGTGACCAGCACCGTGCGCACGCCCTGGT
>ODAK010003107.1_pt1 | contig 17304 bp, 22 predicted proteins | sample 1539591 | NCBI WGS metagenome assembly ODAK01 (sample SAMEA3539303, study PRJEB22396) | soil metagenome | biome: tundra; feature: field; material: soil | place: USA | collected 2010-05 | depth 0.15 m
GCCCGCCCGCACAGGAGATCATCCCGTGCCATCGGCGATAGCGCCGACGACACGGACCAGGAGCCCGCGCGAGGGGATTATTTCTCCGGGCGCAGGACTCGTGGGGGGACCTGTGGGGCTCGCGTTGTCTGCCTCGCCCCGGCCCCCGGTTATCGCGGGCACATGCTGCGCACCGGTGGCGATGGCGAAGCCGCTCAGCCGGCCACAGCGGGCCGGCTGCAACCTCACCCGGCGCTGGCGCGGCTGGCGGCCCTGGGGTCATCGAGAGCTCCGGGGCTAGCCGCCTAAGCTACCAGCTCGAGCTGCCTGAGATGGCGCCGCAGGCAGACGATCAGCACGACCAGGGCCACCACGGAGATTTGCGCCGCCGACGAACGTCACTACAGTGCTGACCTGGTGGATCGCTGTACGCGGGAAGTACGCGCCGGCCGAGACCGCAGCTGCCTACAGGATTCCCCCGCTGGCGTTGCAGAGGAGGAAGCACCGCCAGCTCATCAGGTTGACTCCGGCCACGAAGGCCAAGTAGGTGCGCAGCACCGAGACGAATCGGCGGCAGAAGAGCACCTTGCCGCCGTGCCCGTCGAAGAGGCAGCGGCCTACCTTGAGTTTCGCCTCATCCACCCGTACGCAGCGGCCGTATCGGCGCAGCAGCCGGTAGCCGCCAGCGCGCCCGATCAGGTAACCGATGTTGTCGCCGACGATGGCGGCCGCGCTTGCCACGACCACCAGGCAGACGAGGCTGAGCCGGTGCGTGGAGACGGTGATAGCGCGGCGAGCGTCAACGAGCCTCCAGCCGCGCGGCCGGGAGCCAGGGGGATCGCGCCAGGTACCCGACACTGTGCACGGGAACTCTCCTCACTCCCGTCTGATCCGGCATTCACGCCCAAACGGGAGACTGCCCAGCATCAGACCCGATAACCAGCGAGCGTCCGTGCCGGGGAAGTAGCTCCCGACGCAGCCGCACACCGATACGGCCCTTGATCTGCCGCCCTCCCGCGAATCCCCGTTGATGATTTCCATGTGAACGGGCAGATAACTTATCCCGAAGCGGCCAGTATTATCAGCTGGCGCTGAGCGGAGCCGATGCGCGTCATCAGTCCGCCTTGCCCGCGGAGAGGAAATCAGCGATGATCCTGGCGCGCCAGCGGAATCAGACCAGCCTGGTCCACCCGGCCCGGCGTCTGGTCTGGCTGGCGGCTGGATCGATGGTGGCCAGTGTCGGCCTGATGATCACGGTCGGAGCGCTCGGCCCGTCAGTGGCCGTGCCCAGCTTCCCGTCTGCCTCGCCGTGGCCGCCGTATTTCGCCGTGCTGCACCCCGCCGACGTGCTGGTTGCCGTGCTGACCTGGCTCGCGGTCGGCATTGGCGGGCTCGGCCTGGCGGCGGGGCTGCTGGCGGCACGGCGAGGCTGGCGGCCGAGCCCCCGGCGGCTGCTGATCGGCTGCCTGCTTGCCGTCATCGCGCTGCTGCTGACGCCGCCTCTCGGGTCCACCGACATGATGGACTACGCCGTCTACGGGCGGATAGCAGCGCTGGGTCACAGCCCCTACCAGATGACCCCGGCCCAGCTCGAGCGGACCGGGGACCCCGTCGGCGCCGTCGCGCCGTTTCCGTGGCGGAACGTGTACTCGGTGTACGGCCCGGCCGGCACGCTCTCCGAGCGGGCGGCGTCGGCGCTGGCCGGGCCGTCAGGCGCCCGGACGGTGTTCTGGCTGAAGATGTGGAACGCGCTGGCCTACCTCGCGGTAGCGCTGGCCCTGGACCGATTGTTCCGGTCGGATCCGGCAGCCCGGACGCGCGCGCACCTGCTGTGGTCGGTGAACCCGCTGATGCTGTGGGCCGTGCTGGCCGGCGGCCATATCGACGGACTGGCCGCGGCCGTGGGTTTCCTCGGGCTGCTGTGCCTGCGCCGGCTGGGCGCTGGCCGTGGCCTGGCTGCTGGCCTGCTGATCGGCGCCGCCATCGCCGTGAAAGCGCCGTTTGTGCTCTTCCTGCCGGGTGTCGCCTGGGCAGCGCGGCGGTCACCGCGGACCCTGGCCGCAGCCAGCGTAGGGGCCATTGCCGTGGTAGTGCCCGCCTACCTGCTGGCCGGCCGGGCCGCGATCACGGCCGTGGTGTCGCGGGCGACCGCCGGCCCGGACCTGTACCAGCCGTGGCAGCTGCTGACCAGGGCGCTGGCCATCTCGTCGGCGACGAAGTTCACCGACACGGTGGCGCTCGCCGCGACCGCCCTGCTGGCGGTGCTGCTGCTCTGGCGGCTACCGTCCGGGCCGTCCCAGCTGCCGTTTGCCCGGCCCGCGCTGGCCCTGTCGCTGGCCTGGCTGGTCTGCACTCCGCAGCAGCGCCCCTGGTACGACGCGATGATCTTCCCGCTGCTGGCGCTGATGCCAGCCACCCGGCTGGACTGGATCGTTGTCGTCCGTGCCCTCGCGGCGGCCATGGCCGAGATCCCCGGCGTCAGGTTCTACACCGGGCTGCGCCCGCAGTGGGTGTCGGAACTCGCCGACATCATCTCCCGCGGGCTCGCGCCTGCTGCCCTCGTGCTGGCAGCTGCTGCGCTCGTCTGGCTATGCATCACCGGCCGGTGGACGCCCGGCGGCCAGCCCGGCGAGGCAGGCAGCGGTCCGCTGCCTGACCTGTCGGCGTCCGGCGCGCCTGGCTGACCAGATCGCCGCCGTCGCGGCTGCCTGCTGGCAGGCACGACGACGACGCCATCGAGATGGTCGAGGACAGGCTGTTCTCCGACGTGCCGCAGGATCGCGAGGTGCAGCAGCGGAGCTTCGCGGGTGCGCAGGAGCCTGCTCCTGCGCCGCCGGGTGGTGCTGCCCGTGCGGGAGGTCGTAAATTCCCTGATGCCGGGACCTGCACGTCATCACCAAGAAAGCCACCAGCTGGGCGGCCGTTGTCGCCGTGCCCTACCCCGGCTTCAGCCGCACCTTAGGCCTCGCCCTCTCGGTGGCCATCATGGCCGCCGCGGCACTGTTCGTCGTCTTCAGGCGCAGGGACTGGCTGCAGGCCGGGCCGATGATCAGCCTGTAGGCTGCGGCCGGCCGGCGCCTAGAGGGGTCGATCACCACGTCCTGCGCGGCGTCCCAGCCGCCTCCGCCGGCCTCGATGAGGCCGTGGGTCGGCGCCTCGCGGCCGCCGGGGCTCATCGTCTGCAGCACGTCGTCAAGAACGGCGCGGCGCTGGTGCCGGACCCAGCCAGCGAGGCGGCGGCCCGCCTCGGTTACTACCAGCACGATCTCACGCTGGCTGGCGGTGGCCCGTTCGCGGGTCAGCTGGTCAGCGGCCTCCATCCGGTCGCACCGCCTGCTGGTGGCTGACGCGGATGCGGCCAGCTCGCTGGCGAATTCAGGCTGCCGGAACCCTCGATGATGAGCTGTGCGCGCACCTGAGCGGCCGGAAGCGAGAATCTGAGGTCCCCCCAGGCCGCTGCCGTATGCCGCCAGCAGGACGGCCAGTCCCTGCTCGGCGGAATCCAGGTCGGCCGGACTGCTCCAGGCGGGCCGCGTTCTCTCGCGTTCCATCAGGCATCACCGCGTCTCAGCTGGCGACAGCGTCGCTCTCGTCGCGCGGGTCCGTGCTGGCGTCGCCTTCGCCGCCCGGCGCGGCCGCGAGAACTCCGGAACATCACCACCTCTCCAGCGTGCCTGATGGGAATGGCCGTGGCGGGAACTTTCATGCACGCGGTGCTCAGCGCATAGGCGATGCATACGGGTAGCTGGCCACACTGGCCGACGTGGGCAGCGCCCCGCGCATGCGCGGGCAGAGCGCGACTGCTAGGTCATCCAGCGGCGGTACTTCGGGCGCGATGACCGCTGCCATGCCCGCCTGGCCTGATCCTGCAGCCACAGCGCCTCCTCGGCGTCGCGCTCGTGCAGCAAACCGTAGGTGAAGGCGTTCTCGCCGGCCAGGTACGAGCTTAGGCCGAGTTCCCGGTCCACTCCGCGCGCAACGACAGCGTCCTGATGGTCGCCGAGCACCGACTGCAGGTCTTTCATCCGCCGGGCAAACCGCCCGGCCTTGCCGCCCATCGCCGGGCTGACCGCCTCGGCCGCCTACCGGGCGCGCTTGGCTGCCTTGCGGACGTCATGCAGGGCTACATCCCTGGCGTGGCCGGACGGCGCCCGCGGCACCTGCCGCGTCCGCCGCGCTACGCGCCGGTAGGCGCGGGCAACCAGCGCGGGCAGGACGTCCACGGCCCGCTTGCCGGCCTTCGCGGTCAGCGGCGGGTTGGCGAGCAGCTCGGCCAGCGCATCGAGCAGGACGAAGTAGCGCGCCGAATCGAGTGCCGCCAGCAGGTCTGCCCGGCCTGCAGCCGCCAGGGGCGCGAAATGCAGCCGGAGCCGCCGCGCCACGGCGCCCATGACCAGCTCGGCCGGAGTCTCGTGCAAGTGCCGCTGCAAGCGGCCGGCCAGCACCTCGGCATCCCTCGGCGCGCCGAGCAGGCCGCCCAGCCATTTCAGCTCTGCTTCCAGGAACCGCGCCTGCGGTCCGCCCACGACCTGCTCGAACGCCTGCAGTGCGCTGCGCAGCCGGCGGGCCGCGACCCGCATCTGGTGCACCGCGTCGTGCTCATCTCGGCGCACCATCGGGTCCAGCGTGGTGAGCGCGTTCACCTGGGCGCGCAGGTAGGCGAGCACAACGTCACCAGCGGGGGAGCGCGGGGTCAGCCGGGGCCCTGCGGGCTGCGCAGCCAGCTGGTCAGGGTGTGCGCTGGGTTGTCGTACTGCAGCGTGCCGTGCGGCGCGGGAAGCTGTCCGAGCGTGGGCGTGACCAGCAGATCGTAGCCGGTGAAGAACGCGCCCACCGAACGGGTCACCTGGTTCTGCGCACCGAACGCGGCGATCAGGTCCAGGGCACTGAAATCTTCCGCCTCCCGGAAGAGCTGCCGGCTGACGGCCTCCAGCTTGGCCGGGTCGGGCCGCCTCGGGGCCGCCAGCACGAGAGCCGCGATGGCGATCGCCTCGGCGTAAGCGCTCTGCAGGACGGCGTCCCAGTCCGCCGCCGGGCTCGCTTCGGTGATCTCGTGACCCATGTCGGCCAGCACGCGCCCGGCCAGTGCCGTCGCCGCGGCTGCCCCTCCGTCCACGGCGGCGCCGGACCACGCCTGCGTGGTCACCGCCGCGTGCAGCGAGCCAGGGTCGGCCGTCAGCTCATCGGCGTACCGGCGCAGCGGCGGCGGCCCGGTGTACCTGTCGCCGACGGCGGGTCCTTGGATCGCGTCGAGCTGGTGCGCGGTGTCCCGGACGCTGCGGGTCAGGGCGAACTCGTAGCTCTGGCCGTAACACGCCTCGCCTGTATCGGGCCCGCACGGCGTCCGGCCCGGCTGGGCTTGAGGCCGACCAGCCCGCGGCAGGATGCGGGAATCCGGATGGGGCCGGCCCGTCATTGCCGAGCGCGAGCGGCACCGCGCCCGCGGCGGCCAGTGCAGCCGGGCCGCCGCTTGACCCGCCCGCCCCGCGCTCGGCGTCCCGGGGATTGCGCGTCGGCCCGTGCCTGACCGACTCGGTTGAGAAGCTGATCACCATCTCCGGCACGGTGGTCAGCCCCAGGGTCACCAGCCCGGCGGCGCGGAACCGTGCCATCAGATCAGTGTCGCGGCGAGCGACGGCCTTGCGGATGCTGCGGCTGCCCAGCGAAAACGGCACCCCCGCCGCCATCGGCCCGCTGTCCTTGATCAGGAACGGCACTCCGGCGAGCGGGCCGTCGGCGGCGCGGGAGAGTGCTGGCGAGAACAGCCGCAGCGCCAGGCCGTTCACTGCGGCGTTCGCTTCCTCGACGCTGCGGCAGGCGCTGGCAGTCGGCGCGGACGTGCTGCGGGTGGACTGGCCAGATGCTGACTACATCGCTGACCTGGCCGCAGATGAGCACACCCCGACCCTGGCACTAGCCGACGCGGTGCACGGCGACCAGCCCGCGCTGGTGCGGTGCGGTGACCGATCTGCCGACCGGAGCACCGGCGCGCTGCCGGCGTTCCTCGCCCGTGAGCTCGGTGCCGCGCAGGCACTCGGGCTGGTGTCCCTGCCGGTGGACGGCAGTCAGCTGATCGCAGAGCGGCGGCTGCCGGCGGGGCGCCGCGAGCCGCTGCGCATCCCGCCGCCGCCGTCTGCTCGGTGGAGGCCGCGGGCACCCGGCTGCGCCGGGCGCCCCTCGCGGCGGCGCTGCGATCGCAGCGAGCGCGGGTGCCGGTAGTGGTCCCCGCAGTGCCGCCGTCGCAGGTGCGGGCCGGGGCGGTGCGCCCGTACTCACCGCGCAGCCACGATGTTCCGCCCGCACCGGCGGGCTCGGCGCGTGAACGGCTGTTCGCTCTCAGCGGCGCGCTGACCCGCCGCGAGCCGCCGTCGGTGATTGGCCCGGTCGAGCCTGACCGGGCGGCGGCCGAGCTGATGGACTATCTGCGCCGGTCCGGCTACGTTCAGCAGGGCAGCCCCAGTCGGCCGGAAGGACAGCCGTGAGTGATCTGGCCGGACTCACTTCATCGGAAGCGGGCCAGCTCGCCGAGGCCGGCGCCCTGCTCGCCATTCCGGTGGCCGCCACCGAGCAGCATGGCCCGCACCTGCCGCTGTCGACCGACACCGACCTTGCCGTCGCGCTCTGCGCCCGGCTGGAGCAGGCCCGCACGGATGTCCTGATCGCCCCGGCGCTGGCCTACGGCTCCAGCGGTGAGCACCAGGGCTTCGCCGGGACGCTGTCCATTGGCCAGGAAGCGCTGGAGCTGATGCTCATCGAGCTATGCCGCTCGGCCACCCTGACGTTCTCCCGGGTGCTGCTCGTCTCGACCCACGGCGGCAACGCGGCGCCGGTGCGGCGGGCCGAGCAGCGCCTGCGGGACGAGTCGCGCCAGGTGCGCGCGTGGATGCCGCACTGGCAGGGAGATGCACATGCCGGCCGGACCGAGACGTCCCTGCAGCTCGCGCTTGCGCCGGGCCGGGTAAGACTTGACCGGGCGCAGGCAGGTGACCGGCGGCCGATCGCCGAGCTCCTGCCAGTGCTGCGCGCGTCGTCGGTCCGCGCGGTGAGCGCCAACGGCGTGCTCGGCGATCCGCATGGCGCGTCCGCGGCCGAGGGCAGCAAGCTGCTGCAGGAACTGCTCGCGGACCTGCTGCGTACCGTTCAGGACTGGCGGGCGGCGTGACTTCGGTGCGGGGCCGTGCCGGTCGCGCCGGCCGCGGCAGCCAGACGAGACCGGAACCGCGGGCGGGAGGCAAGGGAGCATGAGCGAGCCACGGCACCGGGTCGCGCTCGTGACGGGCGCGGCACGGGGCATAGGCGCGGCGACGGTCTCGGCCCTCGCTGCGGGCGGCTGGCGGGTCGTTGCCGTCGACCGCTGCGCCGATGACCCCGCCCTGCCCTACGGCCTGGGCACCCGCAGCGAGCTGGATAACGTGGTCGCGGCCGCGGGCCGCGGCGTCGTGGCGGCCGAGGCGGACACGCGCGACCCGGCGGGGCTCGCCGCAGCCGTAGCGCAGGCAGAACAGAGCTGGGGCGGCCTGGACGCGGCGATCGCCGTTGCCGGTGTCATCGCCGGGGGAGTCCCGGCCTGGCAAGTCCCGGCCGAGCAGGAACGCGCCGTGCTGGATATCGACCTCGGCGGCGTGCTGGCCCTGGCCAGGGTGGCTCTGCCTGCGCTGCTGCGCCGCCCCGAGCCGCGATGCGGGCGGTTCCTCGCCGTCGCCTCAGCGGCCGCCACCCGCGGGCTGCCGATGCTTGCCGCCTATTGCGCGGCGAAGGCGGGCGTGGCCGGTTTTGTCCGTGCCCTGGCCGCTGAGCTGCGCGGTACCGGCATTACCGCGAACGCGGTGAGCCCCGGCTCGACTCAGACGCCCATCCTGGACGAGAGCGCCCGCCTCTACGACCTGCCGAGGGCTGAGTCCTTTGCCGCGCAGCAGCCGCTGGCCCGGCTGCTGCGCCCGGACGAGGTAGCTGCCGTGCTGGCATTCCTGGCCGGCGACGGGAGCAGCGGCATGACCGGCGCCGTGGTGCCGGTCGATGGCGGCCTGGCACTATGACCGGGCTGGCACGGTGACCGCAGTGGCGGGCCCGCGGGTCACCCGACCAGAGGAGGCAGGCATCAGCGTTGACGCAAGGCTGCCGCTGGGCATCGCGATCGACTTCGATCAGGACACCAGGCAGATGACCAGCGACGTGCTGTTCGGCGGATCACCGGCCCGGGTGCTGCGGCTGAGCGCAGCAGGCCTGCAGGCGCTAGCCGAGCTTCGTGCAGGTTCCGTCATCTCATCCGCCGGAGCCGCTCTCGCGCGCCGGCTTACCGACACGGGCCTGGCTCATCCCCGTCCCGGCCGTGCGCTGGCGGAACCGGACGTGACTGTCGTGGTGCCCGTCCGCGACCGCGCCGGCGAGCTGGGCCGGTGCCTCAAGGCGGCCGGGGACCGCTACCCCGTGCTGGTCGTCGACGACGGCTCCGCCGATCCGTCAGCGGTGGCGGCGGTGTGCGCGGCCCGCGGGGCCCGGCTGGTCCGGCGCCCCGACAGCGGCGGTCCGGGCCCGGCACGCAACACCGCGCTGCGCATGATCGGCACCGCCCTGGTAGCGTTCCTGGACAGCGACTGCATCCCGCCGCCGGGTTGGATCAGCGCGCTGACGGGTCATTTCGCCGATCCGCTCGTCGCCGCGGCGGCACCGCGAATCGTCGGCACCGACCAGGGCGTCTCGGCACTGGACCTTGGCGACCGCCCGGCCCGGGTCGCGCCGCTGACCCGGGTGGCCTACGTGCCAACGGCCGCGCTCCTGCTGCGGCGGAGCGCGCTCGGCGACGGCTTTGACGAGGCGCTGCGCTACGGCGAGGATGTCGACCTGGTGTGGCGGCTGATCGAGGCGGGCTGGCGGGTGCGCTACGAGCCGTCGGTGCAGGTAGCGCACCGCGAGCCGCGGTCCCGGCCGGACCGGCTGCGCCGCCGGTTCCGTTACGGCACCTCGGCGGCGCCGCTGACCCGCCGGCATCCCGGCTCCGTCACCCCGCTGGTGCTGCAGCCGTGGCCGGCGGTCACCATGGCCGCGCTGCTGGCCCGGCGCCCGCTGGCCGCCGGCGCCGCCTTCACCACCTCGACGGTGCTGCTCGTGCGGCGGCTGAGCGCAAACGGCCTGCCTACCGCTGGAGTGGTCCGGCCGATGGCGGGCGGCGTCTGGCGGACGTGGCTCGGCACCGGCCGCTGGTGCGGGCAGTACGCCGCGCCAGCTCTGCTGCTGGTGCTAGCCCGGCCTGGCGGGCGCACTCCGCGCATCCGCTGGGGACGACGGCTGGCGGCTGCCTCGCTGCTCGCCGGTCCGCCGCTGGCGCAGTGGGCGCGCGGCCCGGAAGGCAGCCCGCTGAGCCACACCGCTGATGCCCTCGCGGACGCGGCCGCCTACGGTGCCGGCGTCTATGCCGGCTGTCTGCGCGAACGGCTCATCTCGCCGGTGCTGCCGGTCATCGCCTGGAAACCATTCGAGGGGCTGCGAAGAAGACGCGATACCGGCTGAGGCCCGGTGCGCGCATTGGTGGCCATCGGAATCCGCTGCCGGCCGTAAGCGGCTGCCAAGATACGGCCAGTTTAGTCATGGAATGTGACGGGGGCATTGAGCGCCTTCCTGCGCAACAGGATGCGGCCGCGCGCCCTTACCACTGGCGGTGCCGTGGATACCCCAGATTGCCGAGGTCGATGATCGCGTACGCCGGTGTGGCCGCATCCGCGGCCGACAGCGGGACAAGGCTGCTGGCGTCGCCGTGCCTGCATCTCGGCCGCCTTCGAGGCGAACCCTGGGGGCGCGGCGGCCGTGGAGAGGGTAAACGCCTGCCTCGAAAGGATGCGCGCCCCTGCGCCGCGCCTTGACCCGCATCCCCGATGCGCTCGATGAGTGGAGGCCCGCCGCCGCCGGCGCCGCCCGCAAGGTCGCGGCGGCCGCCGGCCCGGCCCGCGCCGAAGTCGAGGCCGCCATCGCCGGAGCCCGAGAGGACGGCACGTTTCACTGGGAGGCAGCACCATTCCTGGCAGCCGCGCCAAGTGCGACAGGGCGACCGCCGCCGGTGCCGCCCTGTGCACCCGGTCCTGGAGGCTCCCGGCCGGGGCCGCCGGCGCGACCGGCGACACGCCCGGCCGGATCTACGGGCCGCCGGCCCGCGAAGGGATCGCCGCAGCCGTCCCGGCCGCCGCCGGGGCAACGGCCGGCGCCGGCGGCATCCGCTGCCGTCCCGCGAAGGAGAGCCCCGATGCGTGAGCGCCACGCGAGCCTGGTCGTCATCACCGCTGACGGTGACACCGGCGAGGCCACGAGCTGCAGCAGGTCGTGGGTGATCCCGGAAGAAGAAGCCGACGACCTCGCCGAGGCGATCACCCGGATCTACGGGCCGCCCGCCGACGAGGGGATAACCACCATCGGCCGGCTCGCCGAGCACGCCAAGAGCAGTCCCGTCACCCATTTCCGCCCGCCGGAGGCGTCCGGGTGACTGACCTGCAGCCGGAGCCGTCCGGCGAGCCGCGGCACTGCCCGCGCCCGGACTGAATCGCTCCGGCTGCGGCCAGCAGCCCGGCGCCCGGTTACCCGCAGTCCAAGCTGCCCCCGGGTCAGTCCTTGCGGTCGCGTGCTCGTCATGACTACTCCTACGCCCCATCGGCTTTCGGGACAAGCCCGAAGACAGTCTGTTGATCCCGTCGGCGAGTTGCCGGGCACGGCATTCTTGTGCCCGGATCCGCGAGGTACATGAAGGCCGAGCAGCAACGACGCGGTCGGCGAGCTCACCAAGGGGGCGTCGCTGTTTGGCGTCGAGGTCGATGCAGCTCGGCCGTGCCGACGTTCCAGATCAGACAATCTGGAGGCACGCTGGCCACTTTCGGTTTCGAGATGCCGATCTCAAGACCCGTGGCCGCAAGGAGGAGGGCGTGACGTGGGGGGAGGCCTGCAGCTGGACCGTGGCCGGGCCGGTCGTGACGTCAGCCGACCTCGGCGGTTAGCTCGAAGGTGGTGCCGACGCTGTTCTGGATGAATGCGCCGGGAAGCTTGCGGGCGATGGCGTGGGTGGCTTTCCAGCCTGTGCAGTGGGCGGGGACGAGCACGTCGGGTGCCAGGTCTTCGAGGGCATCGATGGTGTCGGCGATGATGGGCTCGAAGAGCGGGCCGCTGAGGTGGAAGCCGCCGATGACCGCGTGGACCTTGTCGATGCCGGTCAGCCGCCGGGCGTAGCGGCAGATGTTGATGATCCCGGCGTGCCCGCAGCCGGTGAGGACCACGAGGCCCTTGCCGGCCACGTGGGCGATGAGGGCCTGGTCGTCGAGGATCAGCGGGTCTGGTGCCCAGATGCCGTTATGCCGTGCCTGGTGGATGGGGAACCCGTGCTCGAACCTGGTGGTGCGGTCGACTTCGCCCGTGATGAGCACCGAGCGGTCGAACAGGAACGAGGGCTGGCGGTTCTCGATGATGTCGAACCCGGCGCCCTCGAGTGCCCGGCGGCTCGTGGTGGGGAGCTCGAAAGGTTCCATGCCGGGGATGGCGAGCCGGCGATGGGTCCAGAACTCGGGGTGGATGACAACGGGCATGCCGGCAGGCCCGAGCCGGCCGATGAGCCCGGACAGCCCGGTCGTGTGGTCGAAGTGACCGTGGCTGCAGACGATCACCTCGATGTCTCGCGGGTCGCGCCCGAGGCGGCGCAGGTTGTCGGCGCAGCCGGTCGGAGTGAGCCCGGCGTCGAACAGCAGCCGGCGGGTGACGTCGCCCTTGCGGACCTCGACCAGAACGGAGAATCCGTGCTCGGCCACCGGCCAGTCGCGCGTTTCCCCCGCCTCGAGCGCCTGGGCGCCGAGCAGGGGAAGCGCCGCGCCGGCCAGCGGGCCGCCCATGGGAAGGCGCCTGGCAGGACCCTGGCCGGGAAGCAGGATGTCGATCGAGTTGTCGCAGACGGTGAGCACCGACACCGAGTCGACCGGTTCGAGAGGCAGCACCTCGCCGGTCCAGGCTAGGCCGGCGGCGACGGCCGCAACGCTGGGCGCGGGCACTTCTCCATGGGTTTCACACACCTCAGCTCACCCTCCTCAGCTCACCCTCCTCAGCGGCACGACCTGCAGTCCCGTCCGCTTTCAGCGGCGGCGATATCCTAACGATAGTAGGACACCGATCGCCTTGCCAGCGAGCAGGGCAGCGGCGGCCCAGACCGACGCCGGCCGGCATACAGGAGGAGGCGGAACCGACCCCCGGGACATGCTGCCCGCTCTCTCCTTTGCTGCGATTAACGACCAAATCGTGGAAGCGGCGATGAACGAGCCCGACCGTGGTATTCGGTCCCTCGACGCCGACACTGGCCGGCCGCCGCTGCTGGTCGCCAGCTGTTGCCGTTCCAGTGCAGGACATAGGGCACCCGCAGGTTCTCCCCGTCGTTGTCGGCATAGCCCGTGCCCGCACGTCGTCGGCCCCGTCCGCGCTGACCCCGGTCAGCATGTTCGCATCGCCGTCCCTGGTGATGTCTGGGGTGGGCACGATCGACCATGCCGTCCCGTTCCAGTGAGCGGCCTGGGTGCTCGCCCCGTCGGTTTGTCGCTGCCCGACCCGAGGCTTCAACCGCGTTGCGTGACGAGCTGCCGGACGACCATCATCGCAGGCAGGAGAGTACATTCGTGGCGCCGTGGCAACCTGGCGATCACCTGGCTTCCGGGAACTGCTAGCGAGGTGAGTCGCGCCTACTGCGCTTGCGGCGTTCCCGCGCCGCCGCCTCTATCCGCGGCCACACTGGGGATCCGCGGCCACACTGAGGAGGGGTATCACGAAGCGTCGCCTGCCGGAGGGCCGTGTCGTCGACCATCCGCATCAAGTCGACGATCTCCGGTCCGCGTCGCCGGGCGCGGGTGATCATCGAGGATGACGAGCCCAAGTAAGCGGCCACCCCGGAGAGAAACAACAGGTTGGCGACGACTACCCGCTCCGGCTCGACCCCGCCGGGGTCGTCGTAGCTGTCGCCATCCGATGGATCCGGGGCGACGAAGGCAACGCTGCCCGCGCCGGTGAATTCACACGCTGCCGCGCACAGCACGCACGGTCGCTGCGAAGACCACAAAGTCAGGCTGGCAAGCTCGGTCCCAGTTTCAACGGCGGCGAGCGCGTTCATCTCAGCGTGCGCGACGGGCGTGCACTGCGGCTGGTCAGTCCCGCCCGCAGGATCGTAGGCACGGTTCCGGCCCTCGCTGACCCGTTCACCGTTGCTCCCAGCGATCACAGAGCCAACAGGCACTCCACCGGCGAGGAAGGACTCATGCGCAAGCTCCCGGCACCGCAGCAGCGCATCGTCGGCCTCATGCCACATCGCATCCAGACCAGACATGCATCAACGGTCCCAGGTCACGGCCCTAGCCGACGCGCGTTCGTCGACGCCACCAGGACCTGTTCGCGTCCGGGCTGCAGCGATCGGACGCGGCGACCGCCGAAGTGGTGGCGGGGGCAATCAGCCGCACCGTGCGGCAGTTCTCAGTTTGACCGGCATCAGCGAGCTTGCCGCAATGTCGGCTATGCCGGCGACCGGGGCGGTTCTCGGAGTTGCCGCGGCCGGTAGATGTCGGAACGGTGTTCGATAGCCACGACGTCGACCCGGCGGTGCGGATCGTCAATGCTGTAGATCACGCGGTAGTCGCCGCGGCGGGCGCTGTGCAGTCCTTCGAGCCTTAGCCTGAGCGGCTTGCCGACCCGGTGCGGGTTGGCTGCCAGTGACCCGTACAGGAATTCCACCGCCGCAGTGGCGGCCTTCGCGGGCAGCCGGGCCAGCGCGCGGCGGGCCGGGGCCGTCCCGGCGATGGTGAAGCCGCCCTCGCTCACCGGCCGGGGATCAGGCGCCGTGCTTCTTCTTTGCTCAGCACCGGCGCATCAGCGGAGCCGGCTTCGGCCAGCGCCTCGCGGATGTCGTCCATGACCGCCGCGCTGTCCATGACGTCGAGGGTTTCCTCCAGGGACTCCAGGTCTTCCACGCTGATGATCACTGCGGCGGGGCGGCCGTGCTTGGTGATCACGACACGGCCGTGCTCGCGCTCCAGGCGGTCCACGACCTCCGAGAGCCGGTTCTTAACGTCCGCGAGGGACATCTGCTCAGCAGCTACTATCATAGCCATAAGTATAGCTACTTTCGTTGGGGCGAGACCAGCGGCGAACGTCCTGTGCCGCGCGTTGCGCACGTCGCCGACGGCGGTGCCCGCGTTCAGGCGGCGCTGTCGGGCAGGTCGGCCGGGTAGGTGACCTGGATTTCGGTGATTGCTGCCGGGAAGTCACGCTGGTTGTTGGTGATGAACCGGTCGGCGCCGAGGCTGACCGCGGTGGCGAGGTGGGTGGCGTCGGCCGCCCGCAGCCGGTATTTGCTGGACAGGGCGGTGGCGAGCTCGGCGGCTGCCCGGTCGACCGGGCGCAGGTCGAGCCGGGCCAGCAGCCCGGCAAGGATGCGGACGTCGCCGGCGGCGCCGTCGCGGAGCGGCTTGCTGAGCACCTCTGGCAGGAGCAGGACCGAGCCAGCGCCCGCTGTGGTGCTGGCGGCTTCCTGGAACAGCGCGATCACGCGGCGGCCTAGCGGGTGGCCAGGGACGGCGGCATAGATGAGCACGTCCGCGTCGAAGGTGTCCATTACCGGCTGTCGCGGCCGACCCGGATTTCGCGGATCAGTTCCTCGGCGCGCCGGGCCGTCAGTCCGGGCTGCACGGGCAGCGCCGCGGCGGCCGCTCCTGCCAGCAGCTCGTGGATCCGCTCGGCATCTTGCAACGCTTCCCGTGCCCTGCTGCGCAGGGCGTCTGGCCGCACAAGAACCGCCACGGGCCGGCCGTGCCGCGTGATCGTGACCTCCTCGCCGTCCTCGACGCGGGTGAGCAGCTCAGGCAGCGCGGCACGGGCCTCAGAGACGGTCATCGACGTCATGAGAATGACCGTACGGCAATGTACGCAGACGTACAACTCCCTCCTCCCCCCTGTCGGCGGCATGCTGCCTACGTCGTACGCCCGCACCTGAACGCGCGCTTCTGCCGCCGACCGGGCGATCTTGCTGAAGAGCGCGTTTCACATCCGCTTTCACGCCGGGGGGTCGACGGTTGCCCACAGCTGAGTGCGTGCCTCCTCGACCATGCGCATGATGCCCTGAGCACCGCTGGCCTCTGCGATCGCGCCCGCGTCCTCGACCAGCGCCAGCGCCCCTCGGCGCGGCAGCCCTCTGCGGCGGTGATTTAGGCCAGCCCAACCAGATTCGCGGCAACCCCGGGCAAGAACCCGCGCTCCCGGCGGAGTCGCACTGACTCCGCCAGCCGCTCCCGCGCCCTGTCCAGCCGGTCGGCGACATACTCCGCGATGCCCAGGTGCCGCACCGCATAGGACGTTGTCAGCTTGTCGCCGACCTGCGCCGCCAGCACGTATGACCGGTGGCCGGGTCGTTCATGCGCGATTCCTTGAGCAGCGAGAAGAGGACCCGGAGCAGCGCGACGAGACCCGCATGAGCTGGCGTTGTTCGTGCGTGCGGCGCAGCTCTATCAGGCGCTCGGCGACGTGCGCGGTGAGGGTGAGTCGCTGTTCTGGGTCGGCTGTTTCCACCAGGTTGTCCGGGGCGGCAACGACGCTGCGGTTCCCGTTCTCGAGCGCTCGGCTACTGCCACCGCGCTGGCATCGCCACCGAAGACGGCACGCTCGCAGAGCAGCCTGGCCCGTTCGATCCGTCCATCCGCGCTCATCGTCGCCGCTGCCCACACTGATCGGTGCACCGCCCCGAACGTTGCGCGCTGGCACAACGCCGGATCGGCCCCCACGCACAAACGAACCGCGAGTCTAACGTCCAGCTGGAGCTCAGGGCCGCCCTGGGCAGATCTCGCTCTTGCCGCGCACGGGGCGTCGCGGTTCGGGCGCTTGATCACGTGTAGTGGTAGCGGGCTTGGAGGATGACGATGTCATCGCCGTCGACAAGGTAGACGAGCCGGTGCTCCTCGCTGATGCGCCGCGACCACGCCCCGGTGAGGGCATGGCGCAGCGGCTCGGCCTTGCCGATGCCCTCGAACGGGTCGCGCAGCACGTCGTCGGTCAGCCTGTTGATCCGCTTGAGGGTGGCGCGGTCGGCGGTCAGCCAGTAGGCGTAGTCCTGCCAGCCGCTGGGGGTGAAGACGAGCCTCACCGGGCGAGGGGGTGTTCCTCCCGGTCGCCGCGCTGGGCCTGGGCCAGGCCTTCCAGATTCCGCAGGACGCCTTTCAGGGACGCCGGAAGCTCGTGCAGTATCACGCATCTGCCACCGTCCTCATGGTGCTGGAAGCTCCCGGGTGGCCGGCCTGCGCGGCGGCCTCGCGTTAGGTTTCGGCGTTGATCTCGCCGCCGAGCAGGACCGCCAGGCCGGTGCACATGCGCGGCTGACTGGCCTACTGCCCTTTCAGTCTTGGTCGCTTTTCTCCGGCCCCGGCCCTGCCGCTGTCGCCGCCGGCTCAGAGCCATTCTGGGAGCCGTGCCCGGCGCTGTGCAGAGCTGCTTTCAGGAGCTCGGAAATCCCGCTCTCGATGCCCTGAGCCAGCACCTCCAGGTCAGGGTTCGTCGCGTAGTCCCCGGTGATCCCGAACGTCAGGTTCCCGCAATAGCTGAAGATCGCAATCCCGGTTCGGAGCGTCGTCGCGATCGGCACATATGGGATGATCTCCACGAGCCGGCGGCCGAGCGCGTAAAGCTGCTGGCGGGGTCCCGGCACATTGGTGGTAACCGTGACGATCTCCCGCTGCGGCAGTCCGTAGGCGAGGCGGGCGCCCAGCGAAGCCACCGGGAATGGTGTGTAGCGGCCCAGGGAGACCATCGCCTCGCCGACCATAGCTTCCTTGCTGGCCTTCAGGGTTGCCAGTTCGGCCCGGACGGCAGCAAGCCGGTCAGCCGGGTCGGCAATGTCGACGGGAAGGTTGGCCAGTATCACCGTCAGGCGGTTCTCGTAAATATTCTCCTCGCCCGGTGCGCGAACCGAAACGGGCACCAGCGACGGAACCATATGCCGCTGCAGGCTGCGGAAGCCGCTGCTGATCGCGGCCAGGACGATGTCGTTCACGGTGCCGCCGAGTTCCCGCTTGATCGTCTTGACATCGTCGAGGGACGCACGGGCGCAGGCATACCGGCGCTGCGCGCCGATCGGGCCGCTGAGGGAGGAGCCTGTGGCCGGCCGTAGCGCCCCGGCGATCTTCGCCAGGCCCATCACCGTGCCGGCCGCCTGCCGGAGGGCATCACCGGGATTGGCCAGGGCGCCGCTCAGGACTGAGGCCTCCCGCACCGGCAGCATGGCCGCATCTAGGGCCGACCTTGCGGCAAGCCGGAGAGCCGACGGCTCGGGGGATACGGGCG
>ODAK010003108.1_pt1 | contig 17301 bp, 14 predicted proteins | sample 1539591 | NCBI WGS metagenome assembly ODAK01 (sample SAMEA3539303, study PRJEB22396) | soil metagenome | biome: tundra; feature: field; material: soil | place: USA | collected 2010-05 | depth 0.15 m
GAGCCGCCGGATGTATGCCTTGGCGTCCGAGACCCGGAGGGGCATCGCAGGGAGAAGATTAGCTACGGTTGGCCTTTTGTCAATGTGTGGCTTTTGTACGAGCAGGGTTTGACCTTCGACGACATGAGCGCCGCCGAACCGGACGCCCTGCACATCCGAAGGGAAGGTCGGGAAGCGTTCTGCGACATCGCCCTGGCGAGTCTTGATATTGTCCAGCGCCAATCATTCGACGAGACGCTCTCAGCGGCCGGGCGCCACGCGCACACGACGGCTATGGTATGCCAAATTTCACGGTGACGGATCGAATGAGCGAGCACCGTCCAGACCGAGCGAGTCTCACGGCGGCGCTCGAAGAGGAGGAGGAGGAGGAGGCCCGGCTCAGCCCCGCCAAGGCCGGCATCAACGTCCAGCGCGCGATGCACCTCGCCACGCACGCACCCCGCAGCGGCGAGACGGCCAGCCGTCTCGAGGCTCGCCAGCATCAAGCAGCGCCAGCGCGTCTTCGAGAGCGTGGAGGATGGCGGTGTCCTTGGGTCGGTTCGCGGCCCGCTTGCTTTCCAGGATCCGCCGCAGCGAAAGCACGGGAATGGGAACGCCGTCGATCGTCTCGCGGCGAACCCATTCGTACTCCGACGCGAAGTCACCCAGGCCGCTCATGTGAGTCACGATGCCGAATCGTTCACTGAGGGCTTCGCCGCCGACGCGTGGCGGTCCCATGCCGAAAGATCCCGAAATCCAGGTGCCGCCAGAAGCACGCGCGGCCTCGGCAATGCGCGAGTCGGTCACGTCTTCGAACCAGAGATCGATGTCCTCGGTTGCCCCGCGAGCACCCTGGATGAGCGCGCCGCTCATGCCGACGACCATGAAGCGGACGCCGAGGCGATCGAGCTCGGTGAGAAACGCGCGCTCAGCGGTGGTCAGGGTGGAGTCGGGCATGCCTCAATCCGAGCCGCAGCCGCGCGCTCGGGCTTCGTCGCAGATTCTTCAGGGTCCGGTAGATCCCCTCTTCGTCTCGACCAAGCCTCACTGCCAGCACCCGCGCGCGAGCGCGAAGGGCGTCGTCGCGCTGCACCCATGCCCGAACGTCTTCGTCCATCGGGTCGTCGTTCGCAGAGTCACCCATCTTGCACCGGTGCCTACAGAATGGGGGCCCCCAGGCGCCATCGTCACGCCGCTCCGCAGCACTTCTTGTATTTCTTGCCGGACCCGCACGGACACGGATCGTTGCGCCCGACCTTGGCAGTTCGCCGCTCGATTGCGCCCCGCGGCGCGCCGACGATCCGTCCGGCGAGCCCCTGCATGACGGTCGAACGGCGTGCGAGTCGCTCGCGGTACCGCGGGTGTCGCTTCTGGAACGCCGCCCAGAGCTGCTCGAGCCGCTCGCGGTGCCTCTCGCGCTCCGGCTCGAGGGTCGCCTCTCCGGACTTGGCGACGCGAACCGCGCCGGGGGCCGGCGCCCCACGCGGCATGATCGGCGCGAAGTCGAGCACCACCTCTCCGCAGGAGCAGCCCTGGGCGACGCAGTACAGGTCGACGGCCTCGAACACGCGCTCGCCGAAGCGAAAGATGTCCTGCCGGACGCCCACCAGCGCTTCACTCCACGCGACGAGCTCGCCGGGCTTCCAGCTCTCGACCTTGATCTCGGGAGCCTGGCGGCTCGTCTCCTCCGGGTCCGGCCAGCCTTTGCCGCGGTACCAGAGGCGTCCGAGCTCTTCGAGCGTCTCGCCGTCGATGCAGTCGACGACATGGCGCGCCTCGGGATCGGCGTCGAAGTCGAACGCGGCGAGGGGGTCCTCGTCATACGCAGGAAAGACGCCGCCCCCATCGATGTCGATCGCGAACGCGGTGACCCCCTCGAGCGCGGCCGCGGCCCTCGCGTGGCTCTCGCCGCGCAGCCACGCCTCGCGGACGGGGGCGCCTCGGACGACCAGCGCCTGGCGATCGCCGTCTGTCGAGAGCACGACGGCCGTGCGGCAATCGCAGCCGGGCATGGGACAGGTGAAGGCCCAGATCCACCTGGGGTCGTCGCCCGCGAGCTCGACGAGCCCGGCCTCGGAAGTAGCAAGCGTCCGCATGCGCCTCTCGAGACGTACCACGTGCGGCGGTGCGTTCCAGTCCTTCGGAGCGAGCTTCGAGAACCGCGGTGACGAGGCCAAGACGACAGGGCGTAGTTCCCATCCTGATGCCGATTCCCGCGGGTGAACCGAGCCTCGCCGTCCGTGTCGGTCGGGGCATCCCACGTGCCCGTCGGTCGATGCGACGCGCAGAGCGTCGAGGTCGTGGGCGGCGCTGCCGAGGAGGGTGAAGAGGACCCTCCAGAGTCGATCGTCGGGCGGGATCCTCTTGTCGTCGGTGCGATCGCGATTGCACAGTCGTGCTGGCGAGACTTCACACGAGGGCAGATCGCCCTGCTGGTGCGTGACGTCCCCCCTGCACTCCGATGAGGATCCCGTTGCACGAACGTGAACAGCGACTTGCACGCGACCCAAGACGACCCTGCATCGGTGTGAAGTGCGGCCTACCCAGGCGTGAAAGGCGGTCTTCACACGGGTGCTCCCCAGGGTTCATCGCGATGAAGGATCGATCACCCAAGGATCGATCCTGCCCTACCCATGCGTGCATACCCGGCGACGCATGTGTGAAGACCGATCTGCACGCGAGGGTAGGTGTCCTTGCACGACGATCGATCCCGGGTTGCAGGGTTGGGTAGACGCATCTTCACTGTCGTGAAGCCCGACCCTCTCACGTGTGAAAGCTCCCTTTCACACGTGTGAAGAGGAGGCTGCCACGGTGTGAAGACCGGGCATACCAGCGATCAAGTCTCGATTTCCCCTCCGCGCGGGATCGAGCGTGGCGATTTCCCGTTTGATCTCGGGAGATTCGCAGATCTCCCGGGCTTGAAGATGCCGACGGGCCGTGCCGCGCCGAGCGCCGACCGCGAGTACACCGAGACGACAGGCAAGAGGCGGGACGGAGCGGCGAGAGGTCGAAACTACCGGGCGAGGATTCCATCGTCTCGCCAACCCTCGATCAAGAACTCCCAGAAGGGGCGGCGACGGCCGAGGCGGCGGCCGAGGAGCGGGAGGGCCGACGCGACCTCGACGGGCGTCACGACCTTCTTCGTCGAGCCCGTGCGCGCCCTCGTTGAAGCGCAGCAACGTGCACGAACGATCGCCGGCAGCTCTAGTACGAGTAGTACGAGCCGCTCGACCCGCCTCCGCCCGACGATCCGCCGCCCCCACCGAATCCGCCTCCACCGCCTCCACCGCCGAATCCGCCCCCGCCACCGCCCCCGAATCCGCCGCCACCGAGCCACCAGCCGCCGCCGGGCCCGCCCCAGCCGCCACCTCCGCCGCGACCGCCCCGGCCACGCGCGATCACGAGCAGCACGACGAAGACCAAGAGGCCTCCAAAGACGAGCGCCGAGGGAACCACTCGCGCGCCCCCGCCCACATCGGGGACCGGCTGCCCCGAGTCGGCGGCGACGAGGGTCTTCGCGATGGCCTCGGCGCCCGCGGCGATTCCGCCGCGAACGTCGCCCCCTTTCAGGCGCGGCTCGATGAGCTTCTTGCGAATGTCGTCGGTCTGCAGGTCGGTGAGCGCGCCTTCGACGCCCTTGCCGACCTCGATCCGGTCCTGGCGCTCGTTGGGCGCGATCACGATGAGGACGCCGTTGTCGCGCTTCGCGTCCCCGGGCTTCCAGGTCTGGAACGTCCGGTAAGCCACGTCGTCGATGGATTCGCCCTCGAGCGACCCGGTGACCAGCGCGTCGATGACGTACCCGGTCTTCAGACGGGTCGCCTCCATCTGGAGGTTGAGCGCGGCGACGTCGTCTTGCGAGAGCTTCGCCGCGGTGTCGACGACGTGCCCGTCGACCAGGGGCGGCACGACGAACGCCGCAGCGGCCGTTCGAGACCAGACGGCGCTCGACGCGAACGCAAGAGCCGCGACGACGGCGAAGACGATGCCCGCGGCCGCCCGCCGGTCGAACACTAGAACGTGACCTTCGGCGCGTCTTGCGCGCTCGCCGCGGCCGTGAAGTACGTGCGCGACTGGAACGGCTTGCCTGTGACCTTGTTGACGACCTGCCCGCGAATCTTCCCGAGCTCGGTGTTGAAGTCGCCGACCGCTGCGTTGTACTCCTCGCGGGCGCGCAAGATGCGATTCTCGGTGCCTTCGAGCTGAATCTGAAGATCGTGGTAAGCGGCGTTCGCCTTGAGATCGGGGTACGCCTCGTTCACGACGAGCAGCTTCGAGAGTGCGCCCGAGAGGTTGTTCTGCGCGTCTTGAAACGCCTTCATCTTCTGCGCGTCATCGAGATCGCCGGGGTTGATCTGGATGCCCGTCGCCGACGCCCGCGCCTTGGTCACTTCGTCGAGCGTGTCTTCTTCGTGCTTCGCCGAGCCCTTGACGGTCGCCACGAGGTTGGGGACGAGGTCGGCCCGCCGCTGCAGCTGCGCCTGCAGGTCGGCGAACTTCTGCTGGGTGACCTGATCCTTCTGGATCAGGACGTCGTAGCTCTGGCACCCCGGAGTCGACACGGCAAGCAGGGCAAACAGGGCAAGCAGGGCGAGCGCCACGAACGCCGTGGAGAAGAGGCGAGACAGGCGGCTGGCGAGCCCTGGCGCATGGAGGCGAGGTGACTTCATGGGTGCCTCCAGCGGTAAGCACTCGAGCTGTCGCGCGCAACGGTTGGGCTACTCGTCGGGGTCGCCCTCCTCGACCTCGGGCGAGAACACGACGTGGCGCGCGGCGCGATCGATCGTCACGACGCGCTTGATCGTCGATGCCTTGCCGTCGCCGTTCAGATCCGCGCGCGCAGAGAGGCGCGCATTTGCAGCGCCAGACTACGGGGCGGCTCGCTCTCGTGACGAGGCCTTCGTGACGAGGCCCTCGTGACCCTTCGCCCTCTCGGGTCGGAGGCAGCCCCTCGATCAAATCGAGCCATCAGGCCCGATGTGCCCTGCGCTTCATTCGCTCTTGCAAAGCAGGGAGCCGCGCCCAGATGGCGGCGGCCCCCGCGAAGTCGATGGCAGCGCGGCCGCCTCGTCGCGCATGTCGGCCGGATCTTGCTCGCTGCCGTGATTGAAGATCACGGCAGCCTGCGACGAGACGCGACGCCCATTCCGCGCGGGCTACGTGCGCTCCGCTCCCATGACCATCAGCCACCGCACGGTCCAGGCGATGCCGAGCGCGACGACGACGCCCATCAGCAGCACGCCCTTGCCGAGGGGGCTGGCGCTGATCGCCTCGGTGCCGAAGTCGCCGTGGAATTGCGCGTACGTCCCGCTGACGGCGAGGCGGCGCGCGGCGATCGACAGGCCTGCCACCGCGATGGCGGCAGGGGTCACGATCATCGCGACGACGGGACCGAAGCGGCGCTTGCGCACCGGCTCGGCCGCAAGCCAGAAGGAGCCGACGACGGCGGCGGCGGCGAGGAGCACGAGCCCGAGGTCGATCGCGCTCGGCACGTGACGCCACGGGACGACGTAGAGATACGACCAGTCGCCGTGGAAGGCGACGAAGTACCCCACGACGGGCAGCCACACGAACCCCGCGAACGCCGCGACGATCGCGAACGACCGAGACGCGACGATGGGGCCTTCGTCGCGCGCGAGCTCGGGCCCTGCGATCCACGCGAAGGCAGCACCCAGGGCCAGGCCGACGAGCGGCGCGAAGGGGATCGGCACGGCACGCAAGGCTACGTGCGCAAGAGCGCCGGCGTCCAGCCGGGCCCCGACCGACGTTGGCACGGCCGACGCGGCGGACGGCCGGTGCTACGCTCGCGGCGATCATGGACCCGGCGCGACTTCGGCAACTCCTCGAAGAGGTCCAGCGGGGCGGCGCGAGCGTCGACGACGCGGTGGGCGAGCTCAAGGACCTGCCTTACGCCGACCTCGGGTACGCCGCCGTCGATCACCACCGGGCGCTGCGCCAGGGAGCGCCCGAGGTCGTCTTCGGGCAGGGAAAGACCGCCGCGCAGATCGTCGGCATCGTGCGCGAGCTCGCCCGGCGAGGGCCGAACGTGCTCGTCACGCGGCTCGATCCCGACAAGGCGCGCGAGGCGGTCGCCGCGTTGCCCGTGCTCAAGTACGTCGAGCTCGCGCGGACCGCGACCGTCGAGAACGCGCCGATCGCGCAGCTCGGTACGCGGCCGGTGGCACTCGTCAGCGCGGGCACCAGCGATCTCCCGGTCGCCGAAGAGTGCGCGGAAACCCTGCGGATGCTCGGCGTGGGGGTCGAGCGTGTCTACGACGTCGGCGTCGCGGGCATCCACCGCCTGCTGTCGAAGCGCGACGTGTTCGAACGCACGAGCGTCGTCGTGGTCGTCGCCGGGATGGAGGGCGCCCTGCCGAGTGTCATCGGCGGCATGGTCGCGGGCCCGGTCATCGCCGTCCCGACGTCGGTCGGTTACGGAGCGAGCTTCGGAGGCCTGGCGGCGCTCGCCGGGATGCTGTCGAGCTGCGCGTCCGGGGTGGTCGTATGCAACATCGACAACGGGTTCGGGGCGGCCTTCGCGGCGGCGCGCATCCTTCGGGGGCAATACTAGTGGATGAAATCGTTCCGTCTTTGTGTCTTCCCGTGACCTTTCTCGGCGGGATGGAGACGTTTCATGGGGCATGAGGGGCACGACCACGACCATGATGGCGGGCACGGGCATGCTCATCCGCACGGGCATGAGGGGTCCCTGGGCGACGGGAGTGCTTGTGAAGATCGTAAGCTTGCTAACGATCCGGTGAACAGCGTCGCGCTTGCCCGGGGGGCGGGGGTGGGCAAGGTGCTGTTCTTCGATGCGCCGAGCGGTCTCGCAGGCGACATGATCGTCGCCGCGCTGGTGGACCTCGGGGTGCCCGGGCAGATCGTTGCCGACGCGCTCGCCGCGCTCGCCGTCACGGGATTTCACCTGCACTTCGGGTCGCGCGTGCGGAGCGGTATCGTCGCGACTTCGTTCGAAGTTCACGTCGACGAAGTGCAACCGCCCCGCACCTACGGGAGCGTCCGAGGGCTCCTCGACGCCGCGGCCCTCCCCGAGGGAGTGCGCGCCCGTGCCCACGCCACGTTCCGTCGCCTCGCCGAGGCCGAGGCGAAGGTGCACCGGGCGCCCATCGACGACGTGCACTTCCATGAGGTCGGCGCGATCGACGCCATTGCCGACGTGGTCGGCAGCGCCGCGGCGCTCGACTACCTTGGAGCCGAGGTCCTCGTCTCGCCGCTCCCGCTCGGGCGCGGGTTCGTCACGGCGGCCCACGGCCGATTGCCCCTCCCCGCGCCGGCGACGGTCGATTGCCTCGTGGGCCTCGCGACCTACGACGGCGGGCTCGACTTCGAGTTCGTGACGCCCACCGGCGCCGCCATCGTGGGCGCTCACGCGTCCGGATCGGTCCGCTGGCCGGCGATGGTGCCCGAGCGTACGGGCTGGGGCGCCGGCACGGCCGACCTTCACGATCGGCCGAACGTGCTGCGCGTGGTGCTCGGGCGCGCCGGCGGCGGGGTCGCGCCCGCGCGTGAAACGGCGACCCACGCCGTCCTCGAGGCCAATGTCGACGACGCCAGCGGCGAGCTCGCGGGCAGCTGGGTCGAGCGGCTCCTGGCCGAGGGCGCGCTCGATGCCTGGGTCACCCCGATCACGATGAAAAAGGGCCGCCCAGCGATGACCATCTCGGCGCTCGCGCCCCTCGACCGTGCCGACGCGGTGGCGCACGCGTTGCTCCGCGAGACCACGAGCCTGGGTCTGCGCCGCTACGAGGTCTCTCGCCTCGAACGACCGCGGACCATCCAGCAGGTCGAGACCCTTTACGGGCTCATCCCCGTCAAGATCGCGACCGGACCGTTCGGCCCTCCCCAGATGAAGCCCGAGTTCGACTCTTGCGCTGCCGCGGCCGCAGCCCATCGCGTCCCGGTCCGGGAGGTCATCCGAGCGGCCATGGCGGCGGCCGCGAGCCACCTGCCTCGAACCTACCCTCGAAGTTGACCCGGCACCCGGCGAGCCTTCGATCCTCGGGCGCCGCCATGACGTCCGGGCCGAAACACTGCGTACTCGCACTTTTCGGTGCGACTTCGTTATGCTCCCGGCTGCGCGCCCCGCCCCCCGCCCGGAGGGCACGGCCCGCAGAAGGCACGAGGGCAACACCATGAGCGCGTGCTCCCAATGCGGCACCGTGGCAAAAGACACGGACAAGTTCTGCAACGTCTGCGGCACACCCCTCGCCCGTCCGCAAAGCGGCGCGAGCGGCGCGGTCGCGGGCGGGCAGGCCGCGCAGTACGCCCCGGCCCCGCCTCCCGGCGCGGCGGTCGGGCCGTACGCGCAGACGCAGGCGCCGCCTCCGCAATCGCCGCAGTACGGGGGTGCTCCCGTGGCGCGCTGCCAGATGGGCCACGAGATCGCGCCCGGAGCGAGCTACTGCGCTCAGGGGCACCCCATCGCGCTCGACCAGATGCAGTTCGCGAACGACGCCTACGGCGGCGCGCAGGCGTATTCACCGGGGACGCCGGGCGCCCCTCCTTATGGGGCGCACGGGGCGCCGCAAGGACCGCCCCAGGGAGGTCTCGGCGGGCCTCCCTACGGAGCGCAGCCGCCGGCGGCGAACCCGCCGTACGGAGCGCCGCCGCGATCCCCTTCGGGCGGATACGCGCCGCCGCCGCAGCCTGGTTTCGGGCAGCCGAGCCCGCCGCAGCCGGCTTATCCGCCGCAGGCGCCGCCGCCCGGCCAGGGGTACGCGCCGCCCGCGTCACCTTACGGAGGCCCTCCGCCGGGTGGCCCTGCGTACGCCCCGACTCCGCAGCCCGGATATCCGCCGCCGGCACCGCCCGGATACGGCGCCCCGCCGCCGGCCCCCGCCCCCTTTCAGCCGGGGACTCCACAAGCGATCGCGCCCGCCAAGATCCTCCGCGGCTTCCTGGTGGCCTACAGCGGCAACCCCAGCGGCGACTTCTGGCCGCTGACGGGTGGTCGGCTGGTGGTCGGCCGGCTCGGGGCGGCGGAAGGCATCGACATCTCGATGCAAGACCCGACGATCTCGTCGCGCCATGCCGCGATGGTCATCGACGCGACCACCGGGTCGGTCACGATCGAAGACACGGGGTCGACGAACGGCACGTTCGTCAACGACGAACACATCGGTTTCAACGGGCGCCGTGAGCTTCGCGATGGTGACCGCCTGCGATTCGGCGGCTACACGACCATCGTGAAGGTCATCGGCCGCGTTTGACGTCCCACTCTTTGACGTCCCACTCTCTGCACTCCGCCCTCCACTCCCCGCAGTCCCTTCTCAAAAGAGGTCCCGAGGCGATGGCTCGACGACGGTTTCTCTCTTTCCTCGCAGTCTGGCTCCCGGCCGCGCTGTTCGCGTGGACCGCGGGCGCCGCGCCCGAAGCGCACATCCTCCGGATCGACCCGAGCACGGGCCTGAAAGACGGCAAGCCTCTCCTGACCAGCGTGATCGAGGTGGTCCAGTTCAACCGCCTGAGCGACGTGCTGCAGCCTTGCTCGGGCGCCAGCGCCGCGCAAACGCTGAACTGCTGGAGCGAGCAACTCGAGAAGCCGGGCGCGCTCTTCTCGCCATTCCCGTTCCCCGAGCAGAACGCTCACTTCCTCGTGAAGGTGAACGGCGAAGACACGCTCACGAAGTTCGCCGACAAGATCCAGTGGGGCAAGGCGCAGAACCAGCCCAAGGTCGGCACCGCGTGGCTCGTGACCGTCGACGCGTCGAGCGCGATGGGCGGTCGCTTCGGCGACGCGCGCGCGATCGCGCACGAGCTCATCGAAGAGATGCAGCCGAACGATCTCCTCGACCTGACGTTCTTCGACGACGTGCAGGTCGTGTCCGACACGAAGTGGAAGACCTTCAAGCAGCGCGCCGACCTGGGCAACGCGCTCAACGCGTTCAAGTCGACGAGCCCGTCGCATGGACGCGACCGGGCGCTGTTCTCGCAGATCAAGAACATGACGCAAGACGCGTTCGGCTCGCTCGGCAACTCCGACCAGCCCGACTCGGTGCCCCTGCACCAGGCGATGGTGGTCCTGTCGAACGGGGCCGGCCGCGGGGATCCCGAGAGCGCGAGCCCCAGCGCCGATGTCTTCCATCAGTACCTCGATCAGGGGCGCTTCCCCGCCGAGAACACGTCGCTCCCGAAGACGCCGCTGCCGGTCATCTCGATCTGGCTCCCCAACCCGTCGAGCCTGAGCGAGAACATCTACCGGAACAACGAAGCGCAGTTCATGCAGTCGCTCGCCAACCCCGAGATCGGCGGCTTCTTCGACATCGTCGAAGAAGGCAAGGGCGCGGCGAAGGCCAAGACGATCGGTGGGCTGGTGCGCGCGCGCTTCAACGCGATGTGGCTCATTCACTGGACGATGAGCTGCATCAACTCGAGCGTCGAGCAGACGTTCAACCTCGTCTTCGAGAACACGAAGCCGGCCATCGCGCCAGACGGGACGTTCAAGGACGTGCCTCTCGGGGTGGACCCGACGCAGTGGCCGCTCGACGTCGACGTCGCCAAGACCACGAAAGCCGCGCAAGACAACCCGCTCTATCCCGGCGGCCAGTTCACCGTGTACGGCGACTTCTGCTGGAGCGGCGACAAGACCCGCGCGGAGTCGTACTTCATCCCGGCCGGCACGAAGCCCGATCCCAACCTGGCCAACAGCCGCGATCCGGCCGTCGCCAAGCAGGCGATGCAGCAGCTCCAGGCCGAGCACATGCTCGGCACCGCCACGGCGGCGGGCGACGGGTACGTGACCTTCACCGTGCCCGACGACGACAAGATCCTCGACGGCTCGGGCGACAACGCCGTCTCGCACCTCGTCATCTACGACAACAAGGCGCACCGCGCGTCAGCGATGGACGCCGCGACCGTGCTCTCGCTCAAGGCGACCAAGAAGCCGTTCTCGCTGCCGCTTATCGGCGGCATTGCGGGCCTCGTCGTCGTCATCGTGCTCCTCGTCCTCGTGCTCTTGCGCGGCGGCGGGAAGAAGCGCGGCGGCGGCACGCCTCCGGCCGCGCCGCCGGGCTACGGTCCCCCTCCGGGCGGGTACGGTCCCCCTCCGGGCGGGTACGGCGGTCCCCCCGGCTACGGCGGGCCGCCGCCCCCCGCGGGCGGATACCACCAGTACGGAGCCTCGCCGGCGGTCGCTGCACCGATGGCCGTCGCGGCCGTCGCAGCCGCCGTGGCCCCCGCGGTCGCGGCGACGCCGCAGCCGCTCTTCGCGATGCCGGCGCAACCGCCCCCGGGGGTCGCTCCCTCGGCGGGCCGCGACTCCGGCGGGCCTCCGCCCATCGTCGAACTCCCGTGCCCGTCCTGCGGGATGACGACGATGGCGACGCGCGGGCAGCTGTCGGTCTGCTTCTCGTGCGGGCATCCCATCCCCGCCGAGCTCACGATCCACGCGAAGGGAGGTGGGGGCGAGCTCGCCCCGGGCTTTCCCCACGCTGAGCGCGCCGCCCGGCCCACCCACGCTGGCGGCTCCGACGCGAGCCCTCGGGTCGCCCGGCGGCGCTTGCCTCCGCGGCCCGTCGGGTCAGTTCACCATCCGCGCGGGCTCTGAAATGCGCGTCGGGCGGGATCCGGGACAGTGCCCCATCTTCCTCAGCGAGCCACGCGTCAGCGGCGTCCACGCCACGCTGAGGTTCGACGGCGGGCAGCTGCTCGTGCGCGACGAGACGTCGAACAACGGCACGTGGGTGTCGGGCTCGCGGATCCCGCCGGGCGCGTGGATCCCCGTCCCCGTCGGGACGGCGCTGCGTTTCGGCCCCATCGAGTTCAGCGTGCAGCTCGAAGCCTGAACGAGTCCGGCAGCCCATGACGACGGATCAGGCGCTCGACCTCCCGGCGGTGGAATACGCCGAACGGTCGGACCCGGGGCGCGATCCGTCCAAGCAGGTCAACGAAGACGCGTGCGGCCGTCGCGAGACGCGACTCGGCCACCTGTGCGTCGTCTGCGACGGCATGGGCGGTCACGCGGCGGGTCGCGAAGCCGCCGAGCTCGCGCTCGCGACCATCTTCGAGGCGTTCGATCGGCCGCCCGAGGGGGCGCCCCCCGCCGCGGTGCTGCGAGCCGCGGTCGAAGAGGCCAGCCGCCGCGTCTACGCGATGCCGACGAGCGAGGCTGGCGGCCGGCCCGGCTCGACGGTCGTCGCGATCCTGATGCACGCGCGCGGAACCGAGGTCGCGCACGTGGGCGACAGCCGGGTGTACCTCGTGCACGAGGGGCAGATCTCGCGCGTGACGCGCGACCACTCGATCGTGCAAGAGATGGTCGATCGCGGCCTCTTGACGCTCGAACAGGCGGCTCAGCATCCGGACGCGAACCGCATCACCCGCGCGCTCGGTATGGCCCCCGAGGTCGAAGTCGAGGTGCGTCCTTCGCCGGTGCATCACGTCACGGGCGACGCCTTCGTTCTCTGCTCCGACGGCCTCAGCGACCTGGTCGGAGACCAGGAGATCCTCGACACCGTCGGCAACGTGCCAGCCGCGCAGGCCGTGGGCAAGCTGGTCGATCTCGCCAACGCGCGCGGCGGTCACGACAACATCACGGTGCTCGTGCTCCGCGCGCGCACGACGGCGATCGAGGCCGCCGGCGCCGGTGTCGCGCCCACGATCGCGCAAACGCGCGTGCCGGGCGAGGCGGCGACGAGCGCGGGCCAGACGGTCGTCGACGGGCACGAGCCGATCGAGCGAACGACCGAGCTCGTGCCGATGCGGCCCGCGTCGCAGGCGGCCGCGATCCCGACGATGCCGCTCCCGGCGGCGACGCCGCTCGCAACGCTCGCCAGCAGCCCGCTCGAGCCGACGTTGCCTCCGACGCTCGTCCGGCCGCCGCGCCGCGCGCCGCTCCCGCCTGCGGCCGTCGTGGCCCTCGTGATCGGCGGCCTCGGGATTGCGCTCCTGACCGCCGTCGTCGCCATTCGCATCGCGGATCGCAGGCGCGTCGCCAGGAGCGAAAACGACGGCGAAAGCAAGGCCGGCGCGGCCTCGCCCGCGTCGAATAGCGACGGCGCCGCCGCGGACGCGTCGCGCGTCGCGCCGCCTCCGACTCCCCTCGTGGCCGACAGCATCGACGTCACGGCTCCGAGCGTGCCCTCGGCCGAACCGCTGGCGCCTCTCGAGCCCGGGCCCGATTCGCATCGGCCCCCGCATCGCAAGAAGAAGCAGTAGGATGAGCCGGATGCCGCGCGCTGTCCGCGAAGCCTGGAGCAGCGAGTGCTTCCTCCTGGCCATCGCGGTCTCGCTCGGGGGCGCCGGTTGCAAGAGCACCAAGCACGCGCGCATCACGTCGTTCGTGCCTCCCCCCTTGCCCGCGGGCTTCGTGCCGCAGAGCGGCATCCGGTGGCGCGTCGCCGTTCCGTCGACGTGGCGCGACGCGGTCCAGAAAGGCAGCGCCGCGTGGGCGGTCGCCGATCCGCAAGCGGTAGACGACTTTCAGGCGAGCGTGAACGTCTTGACCGAGCTGTTCCCCGGCGAGTCGTACGACTACGCGAAGGCGAGCGAAGCCGCCCTTCGCACCGATGCGCACACGACGGTCGAATCCGCGCGCGACGACGTGGTCGACGGCGATCCGACGCTGGTCATCGAGGCTCGCTGGGCGCCGGCGCCGCCTTCGAGCGCGCCGTACCGCACGATGCAGACGGCGCTGGCCTCGCGCGGCACGGGCTACGTCGTGACGTGCGCGGCATCGGCCGGCGCGTTCGAGCGGTATCGCTCGACGTGCGAGTCCATCGTCCGGTCGTTCGCGGTGGAGCGTTGACTCCTCGAAAGCGGGCCTCGAAACCGTCGGCCTCGAAAGCGGGCCTCGAAACCGTCGGCCTCGAAACAGGGTAGAATAGCGACCGTGAAAATCGTGTCCCGCCTCACCTTCCCGCTGATGTCCCGCCTGCGGTCGTGGCTCTTGTCGTGCGCCGCCGGCGTCACGTTGCTCTCGGGAGCCGGCTGCGCCGGTCTGCAGCTCACGACGATCAAGGCCACCCAGCAGCGGCCGAGCAACGTCGCGGTCTACTTCAAGGTGCAAGACGCCGCGGGCGAACCGCTGGCCGGGCTGACCGCCGATCGCTTCCGGATCTACGAAGACGACCAGCTCGTGTCCCAGTACGAGAGCAAGCAGACGATCTTGAACCCCGAGGTGGCGGCGGTTCACTATACGCTGCTCCTCGTCGACATGAGCGGCAGCGTCAGCGAGAGCGGCACCGGCGACGCGCTCGTGGAGGCGGTGGGCACCTTCACCGATCGGGTCGAGAAGCAGCAGCGGGTCGGCATCTACGCCTTCGACGGCAGCCCGGATCTCACGCCCATCGTGCCGTTCACCGATCAGGCTGGGAGCGCCAAGGCGGGCGTGCAGCATCTGGCGACGTTCAAGCCGAAGGACCCGAGCACGAACCTCAACGGCGCCGTGGTCCGCGCGCTCGACGAGCTCGACACGGCCCTCGGAAAGGCGACGCAACCCCTGAAGTTCGGCACCCTGGTCGTGTTCACCGACGGCACCGACCGCGCCAACCGCGTGCCCGCCGGCGACATGCAGCAGCACATCAAAGAGAAGCCGTTCGACGTCTTCGCGATCGGCCTCGGCGCCGAGATCCAGCAGGACCAGCTCGCGAAGATCGGCAAGAGCGGCACCGCCATGGCCGCCGACAAGAACGCGATCACCAAGGCCTTCGACGACGTGGGCACGAAGGTCGACGCGCGAACGAAGAGCTACTACCTGCTCTCGTATTGCTCGCCTTCTCGCGCCGGCAAGCACGAGGTGCGCATCGAGGCCGTGGTGAAGAACGCCCCGAACGACAGCGAGCGGACCGGCAGCCTCACCGACGCTTTCGACGCTACCGGCTTCATGCCCGGCTGCGACCCGAACATTCCGCCGAGCTTCGACGTCACCCGCGGCGACGCCCTCGCGCCGCCGCCGCCGCCGACGGACAAGGACAAGGACAAGAAGCTCGACGTGAAGGCCCACGTCACCGTGAAGGCCGCGTCGCCCCCGCCGCCGCACTTGCCCCCGCCGCCCGCGCCCGCACCCACACCCAAGCCCGCCCCGGCACCTCCCCCGGCCCAGGACTTCACGCCGTAGCCGCGCCGAACGGGAGGGAGAGGGAGATTGGCCGCAGAGGCGTCTTCTAGAGTTGGCCGAGGATCGCCGTGGCGACCGTGTCGGCGGTCAGCTTCGACAAGAGGATGCCGTTACGGTGGTGGCCCGTGGCCAGGAACAGGCCGGGGAGCTCGGAGGCGCCGACGAGGGGAGCGTGGCCGTCGACGTGGGGGCGAAAGTTGCTCCACGCCGAGGAGAACTGAGCGGCTCCGAGCGATGGAACGCACGCGACCGCTCCGCCGAGGATCGCGCTGAGGCCGGCCGCGGTGACCTCTTTGCGGAAGCCGGCGTGCTCCATCGTGGAGCCGCAGACGACGCGGCCGTCGCCGCGCGGAACGACGTAGGTGCCTGCGCCGAAGACGATCGAGCGCACCCGCGGCGGTCGCTCGTCGAGCATGACGAGCTGACCTCGAACCGGCCGCACCGGGGGGAGCGACGCGGGCAACCCGGGCACGAGGGACGACCAGCTCCCCGCGGCGAGCACGGTGGCGTCGGCGCGGAGCTCGCCGTCGTCGAGGCGCACTCCGATGCAGCGACCGGACTCCACGAGCAGGCCTTGCACGGTCGCGCCGGAGCGGATGGTGACCCGCGGACTGCGCGCGGCGGCGGCGACCAGAGCACGGAGGAGCACCGGCGGGTCGACCTGCGCGTCGTCCGGGAAGAAGGCGGCGGCGACAGCGGCCGGAGTGAGCTCGGGCTCGATCTCGCGCGCGGACCGCGCGTCGAGCAGCGAGGCGCGGAGGCCCAGCGACTGCTGCCACGACACGTCGCGCGCGAGCTCGTCTCGGTCCGCTTCGCCGAGCGCCAGGCGAAGGACTCCCGACACGCGATACCCGACGTCGATTCCGGTCGCGTCGCGCAGCTCGCGCGCCCAGGGCGCCCACGCGGCGCGGGCCCTCGCGAAGAGGCGCGCGTCACCGTCGTCGCGTCGCCCGTGCAGCTCGGCCTGCGCGCCGAGGATGCCTGCCGCGGCGCTCGACGCTTCGGCCCCCGGCACCGCCCGCTCGAGGACGATCGCGTCGGCGTCGCGCCCGGCCAGGGCGAGCGCCGTCGCGCAGCCCATGACGCCCCCGCCGACGATCGCGATCCTCACGGCGATGTCACCTAAATCGGCCGAGCGTGATCTTCGATCACGCTCGCCCGATTTATTCGCCCAGGTTTGACTAAATCAGCGCTCACATTCGTGAGCGCCGATTTAGCACGCGGGCGGAGGCGTCCGGTGATCGGTTCTGGACCGGAAACCAAAGATGTGTTGAATGAGCGCCATCATGGCCAATCCGTTCCGTCGCGGCGCGGTCTTGGGGCTCGCCGCGTCTTCGCTCGCGCCGATCTTTGGGTCGGTTTCAGCTGAAGCGCAAGATGCACCGACCGGCGCGCCCCCTCCCGACGCGACCGCCCTCGTCGCCGCGCCGAAGGACTCGACGACTGTTCCCGTGATCGACAAGCCGCTCGACGGAACGAACGCCACGGTCTCGGCGGGCGGCCAGCTCGCCACGGGCAACTCGCGCGTCCTGGCGCTGACCGTCAATGGACTCTTCGAGTCGCGTTGGGGCATGAACGGCATCGGCGCGTCGGTCATCGGCAACTACGGCCAGGGGGCGCCGCCGGGCGCCGAGGTGGTCGAGACCACCGAGAACGTCCAGGGACGCGTCCGCTACGACCGTTACGTCATCGACCAGGCGTCGCTCTTCCTCATCAACACCGTGAGGCGAGACCGCTTTCAGGGTCTCGACGTTCGCTACAACCTCGACCCCGGCTTCAAGTACCTGTTTCTCGCCGCCTCCGTGACCACGCTCTGGGCCGAGGCCGGCTACGACTTCCAGCACGACGTGCGCCGCGACGACGCGCGAATCCAGCTCGACTCGTCGAACGCTCCGATCCCGGGCGCGCCGCTGCTCGACAAGACGTCGACCAACCATTCGCTTCGAGGCTTCGTCGGCTTCAAGCACGCCTTCAACGAAGAGGTCACCCTCTCGACCGGTGTGGAGTACATCGAGAGCATCACAGAGACGCACCGGTGGCTCAACGGCGACGTTCTCTTTGCCGCGAAGGTCGGCGCCGGGCTCGCGGTCGGCGTCGGGGTCAGCGTCCGTTACGACAGCGACCCGCTCCCCTCCAAGAAGAACGTCGACACGGCGACCACGCTGAGCCTCATCTACGCGTTCAGCGACGCGGCCCCGCCCAAGGCCGCCGCCGCGGTGCCGTGCGAGCCGCCGGTTCCCCCGCCG
>ODAK010003109.1_pt1 | contig 17299 bp, 16 predicted proteins | sample 1539591 | NCBI WGS metagenome assembly ODAK01 (sample SAMEA3539303, study PRJEB22396) | soil metagenome | biome: tundra; feature: field; material: soil | place: USA | collected 2010-05 | depth 0.15 m
CCGTAGCGACCTGGGTCTACGTCACGACCTCTCAGAACTGGCAGCGCGTGTTCGACCTCGGCGTCAACGCGCGCCTGGCGAACAACACATCGACCGGCACACACTACATGAATCTCGTGCCCCAAAACGGCTCGACGAGTCTGGCCTTTTACATCACCCAAAACGGGTATGGCGCTGAGCAGATGCTGAGCTCCGGTGCCCTTGTTGTGGGTGTCTGGAAGCATGTGGCAGTGGTGCTTGGCTCCGGGCAAGGCAGCCTCTATGTTGACGGTGCCTCTGTATCGAGCAACCCCGGGCTGACCCTTCGGCCAAACGATCTCGGCGCGATCGACTACGCCTATCTCGGAAAGTCGCAATTCAGCGCAGACGCGTATTTCGACGGCAAATTCGACGAGTTCCGTGTCTACAGCCGGGCGCTGAGTGCCGCCGAAATTCAGGCGCTCTATCAATACACCGGCCCGTAAGCGGGGAACGGTTGTCGAATTCGTTGGCGCGGTGGAGCCCGTCCGAGGGATGATTTCGCCAAGCATGGCTAGGTCGAAGACTACCGGAAACGAAACGCTGATAGCGGCGATCGACGTCGGCGCCAACGCGGTCCGCTTGGAGATTGCGCGTGGCTTTTCCGACGGGGGCATCGAATCGATTCACCAAGAGCGGGATCCGGTGCGCCCGGGGGAAGGTCTTTTTCAAACCGGCACTGCGCCGCCCGCCGTGATCGACCGACTGATTACCGTGCTTCGCCGCTACGCCATCATTTGCAAACGGCACAAAGCGCAGGTGCGCGCGGTCGGCACGAGCTCGCTCCGCGAAGCCAAGAATCGCGACGAGATCATCGGTCGTGCCAAGCGCGAAGCGGGCGTCGTTCTCGAAGCCATCTCGGGCAAAGAGGAAGCGCGTCTTATGTGCCTGGGCGTCTTGTCGGGCAAACCTCCGGCGGCACGTGCCCTCTGCATTGACATCGGTGGGGGCTCGACGGAAGTGGCAGCCGCGGTTGGAGGTGAGCCGTCGAAATTGTGGAGCGTGGCCATTGGGTCGGTGCGGCTGACCGAGATGTTCAAGAGCAATCGCGACATCTCGCCCAAACAGCTGCGCCTGTTGCGGGAATACGCTCGCGAGGCCGTGGAGGAGAACCTGCCGCGGGGAATCGCCGGTTTTCCGCGCGTGGCGCTCGGCAGCTCGGGATCGATCCGCGCCATCATTTCAATGGCTGCCGCCGAGGGAACTGCGCACGCCACGGCGGAGCAGATTTCGAGTGCGGTCGACAAGCTGGCGCGCATGGATCCGGCCGAGCGGCACAAACGCTTCGAAGCTCGTCGAGCCGACGTCATCGTTGCGGGCGCCGTCATCTTGGAAGCGCTGGCGCACCATCTTTCGCTTCGGGCGGTGACCGCGGTCGAGCGCGGCCTGAGACACGGCGTTCTGGTCGATCTCGTGCGCCGGCATTTCCGCGATGCCGACGATTCGTCGCTCATCGACGCCGCGTGCGCGATGGGGCGGCGATTCTTCTTCGACGAGACGCACGCGCTTCAGGTCATGAAGATCGCGCTGGCGCTTTTCGACCAGTTGGCCGGCCTGCATCGCTTGCCCATGGCGGTGCGGCCGTACCTGGAGGTCGCCGCGGTCCTTCACGATATCGGCCACGCGGTCAGCTACCAGAAGCACCATCGCCACACGGAGTACCTGATCCGCAATGGCGACATTCCCGGCCTCGCCGACCGCGAACGCGACATCGTGGCACGTATCGCCCGCTTTCACCGGCGGAGCCCGCCCGATTTGCACCACCCCGCCATGGCGGGGCTTCTTCCCAGCGAAGCCCGCTACGTGCGCAAGTTGGCATCGTTGCTGCGGGTGGCCGACGCTCTCGATCGCAGTCACGCACAACCGATCCGCAACTTGCGTGCTGCGACGGCCGGCAATAAAGCCGTCTTGCGATTGTCTATGCAGGGCCCAGCCGACCTGGAATTGTGGGACGTGGAGCGCGAAGCTACGCTTTTCCGCCAGATTTTTGGCGTCGAGTTGGCGGTCTTGGCCGGGCCGGCGCGATCCCAGCCCCGCGCGACACGAAAACGCCTCAAAAATGTAACATGACATTGGCGCGTGTGGGGGCCACACTATCGACCGCTTGAACGCGCGAATATCGAGCAAAGAGACAGCGTCGACGGTTGCTGACGCCGACCGCGAGTGCGGAACGTTTTTCAATCGCGAGCTTTCGTGGTTGGAATTCAATGGCCGGGTACTGGAAGAGGCCTGCGACCCGACTGTTCCACTTGCCGAAAGGCTGAAATTCCAGGCCATCGTCTCCAACAATCTCGACGAGTTCTTCATGGTTCGTGTGGCTGGGATCAAGCAATTGGTGGCCGGCGATGTGCAAGAGGCCAATGCCGATGGCATGTTACCGGTGGAGCAGTTGGCTAGAATCGGCGCTCGGGCACATGACATGGTGCGGGTGCTTTACGCCAATTGGCGTGAAGAGATTGAGCCCATGCTTCGGCAGAAGGCGAGCGTGGTCCTGGTTCGTCCGGCCGATCTCAGTCAGGAACAGCGAGCCGCTCTGGAAACGCGCTATGCGCGCGACGTCTGGCCGGTGTTGACGCCGCTGGCGGTGGATCAGGGACATCCTTTCCCGACGCTGCGCAACCGTAGTCTGAATCTCGCCATTTTGCTGCACAAGGAGCGGCAGCGCGTGGCGCACAGGCAGATCGTCTTCGCCGTCGTGCAAGTGCCGGGCGTGCTCGGGCGATTGGTCGAGGTCGCCCCGACGGTCGAGGGCCAGGCCGAGTTCGTCTTGCTGGAAGATCTGATCGCCATGCACGTGGGCGGTCTTTTTCCTGGCTTTCGCGTCGTTGGTTGCAGTCCGTTTCGGGTCACCCGCAATTTCGATTTGTCCATCGACGAGGACGAAGCGGACGACTTGCTCAAGACAATTCAGCGCGAGCTGCGCAAGCGCGAGCGCGGGCAGGCGGTCCGTTTGGAATTGGCCAGCGACGCTCCCGCCGAAGTCGAAGCGTTTCTTCGCGCTTCGCTGCGCCTCGATCCCGCGGACGTGTACCGGGTCGAAGGCCCGCTGCGGCTCAACGATTTGATTCCGCTAGCCGGCCATCCGCAATTGCGCGACTTCACCGACGAGCCGTTCGTTCCCCAACTGATTCCTCAATTGGAGAATGGAATTTTCGACCTTCTCGGCGAGCGCGACATTCTTCTTCACCATCCGTACGAATCGTTCGATCACGTGGTCGATTTCATTGCCGAAGCGGCGGACGATCCGGACGTGCTGGCCATCAAACAGACGCTCTATCGGACGAGCGCGGACTCGCCCATTATCGGCGCGCTCATTCGCGCGGCGGAAAACGGCAAGCAAGTCACCGCCGTCGTTGAAATCAAGGCGCGCTTCGACGAGGGCCGCAACATCGCCTGGGCGCGCATGCTGGAAGAGTCGGGCGTGCACGTGGTGTACGGGCTCGTCGGATTCAAGACACACTGTAAAGTCGCTCTGGTGGTTCGCCGCGAGCGGGGAGTGATTCGCCGCTACGTTCACCTTTCCACTGGCAATTACAATCCTGCGACGGCGCGCACCTACGGCGACATTTCGTATCTCACGGCTCGTGAAGACTACGCGGACGATGCCGGCGCTCTGTTCAACCTAATTACCGGCTACTCGGCGCCGCCGTCGTGGCGACGTTTCTCGATCGCGCCCCTTGGGCTGAAAGAAAAGATCATCGAGATGATTGAGCGCGAGGCGAGCTTCGGCACCAAAGGTCGCATCATCGCCAAGATGAACTCGCTCGTGGATCCGGACGTCATTCGCGCTCTCTACCGTGCGTCCCAGGCCAGCGTTCGCATCGACCTGCTTGTGCGAGGCATTTGTTGTTTGCAACCGGGAATTCCGGGACAAAGCGAGAACATTCGCGTCACCAGCACAGTGGATCGCTTCCTTGAGCATGCGCGTATCTTCTTCTTCGAGGCGGGTGGCAAGAGCGAGGTCTACCTCTCTTCTGCCGACTGGATGCCGCGCAATTTCGTGCGCAGAGTTGAGGTCATGTTCCCCATTGATGATCCCGCTTTGCGAAAACGGATCATCGACGAGATCTTGGCCACCCAGCTTGCCGACAACGTTCGCGCCCGCCTGCTTCTGCCCGACGGTACGTACCAGCGGGTAGCGCCCGAAAAAGATGCCCCTCGGGTTCGCAGCCAGGAGCGATTCGTTGCGCTTTCTCGCAAGAAAGCCCAAGAAAGCGCCACGCCGAGCGCGCAGGAAGGTTCGTCGGCCAGCGGTCCCACGTTCTTGAAGGCAAAGCCCGTGCCGACCCACCCAGCAGAGGCGAACCTGAGAAGCTCGATTACGCCGCCTCCCGTGGTCATTTCCTAGCCCGCAACAGCGTCTAGCCCGGCCAAGTATTGAAGCGGACGTTGACATCGGCCTGGCCGCGACCGTTGCTGGCCGAGACAGGACGACTCTTCTTTGGTGCGGTGTCGTGTTGGGTGTTGCGTGAACGTCACTCATCTGTAGCTGGGCATCTTCGATGCCCGCGGGTAAGCCGGAGGTGCAAGGGCAGGCCATCCTGCCTACCCGCACAAGTCCTATCAAGGAGCGCATCATGAAAAAGCTCGCTGTCAGGTTAGCGATTGTGTCGTTGGCTTCTGGCTCGGCGACATCCGTCGCATTCGCAGTAGACCAAACCGTACCCGGCGTGGGAAACGCCAGTGCCGCGCAGCTCGCATCGTCGTCCGCGCTGGTGCAATCCGCGCGACAGTTCATTGCCCATCGGATCACCAAGATCGGCGATCGCACTTTGGCCAGGAATGTCCACGAGCTCGTCGAAGATCGCCAGGGGTGTGTTCGCCATCGCGCGGCCGAGAGCACGGCCAGCAAACAGTCGATTGTGGACAAGCTGGCCGCCGCGGGGCTGTACGCGGCGACCGACGCGGCCGCGTTTCCGGGCGGCGCGCTCGCGGGCGTGCTTCCTCCTGTGCTCGACGCGGGCAGCAGCTGCCCACACTTGCCGCAACCGTTTTTCTCGGCGCCTGGAAGTGTGTTTGGCGGTCACCACTCGTACCCGGGCGGACTTCCCATCCACGAGAGCTTCAACGATCTCAGCGACACCAGCTTTGCCGCTAACTATCGCCACGTCTATGGGCACCCCGGTCCGCATGGACTGCCGGTGATTGCGTCTCCCGATGCGGATCACGATGCCGACGATGACGTGGACGTCGATATCGACCAGGACATCATCATCGCGGCGCCGATTCTGCACGACTGGGCCAAGCCGCTCGTCTTTCAATGGAACGCCGACGGCACCGAGTTCGCCGAATTCAATTTCGGTGGCAACGGCGCCACTGACAACTACGGCTTGGCGGGTGATTCGCGAACCGGCGCCCACCACATCATTGGCATCGCCGAATCCATGGCGCGCGGGCTATCGCCGAAATTCGTAATCACGCAGGCTTCTGCGCACTCGAACCCCACCTCAGGCAACGAGTACAAGGTGGTGAACTGGTTGCGTGCGGGCGCCATCATCGCCGGCATCGATCCCGTGGCCAAGGGGTATCTCCGCGTGGATGGCGCCGGTCGCCTGCGGCTGCCGGCCGTGCAGCGGCTGGGCGAGGTCGACCTCAACGCCGCGACGCCGACCCAGGTCAATGCCCCCGTCGAATACCAACTGCACAACCTGTCCGACGCCGACTTCACGCAGACCGGCCCTGCCGTCTCGGTTGCGCAGATCTTGCTCGCGACCCTCGCCCCCGCGTTTGGCTTTGACCCAAGCGACACCGCCCGTTACAACACGAGCTACCGCAATCCCGCACTCTCGCACCTCAGTGCCGAGCGACTCTACATGCTCTACACCAGCGGCGGACTCGAGGCGGTCCGCGCCCAACTGGCGAAGTTGCGAGCGAAGGGAATTCTCTGAAAGCCAGCGGGCATAGTCATGGGAAGTCTGGTTGCAAAACACTCGGCGCCATACGACCCGAAGAATCCTAACGGACTCCACAACTTCATGCACGACAAGGTCATGGTCGCCGGCTCAATGGTGGTCACTACCGACGCTCGATCTGAATCTTAGTAGCCGCAGCCGGGCGGGATGGATCGTCTGCAGTCTGCCTAGTGCTGTTTAATTTTCGCAAACGGGGATTGATATTAGGTATTCTAGCTCCCGTTTTGTGAAAGGCGAAGGGACCACCATGACGAAGACGAGACTAATCGCAGCGCTCTCCTGCTCCTTGGGCTTGATCTCCTGCGGGAGCAGCTCGACCACCAGCAGCATCGATACTGGAGCCACCACCAACGTTATCGACGCCAGCTCCACCGTCAACGTTATCGACGCCAGCTCGACCGTCAACGTTATCGACGCCAGCTCCACCGTCAACGGCATCGACGCCAGCTCCACCGCCAACGGCATCGACGCCAGCTCCACCGCCAACGGCACCGACGCCGGCCTCACCACCAACGACATCGACGGCGGCCCCAACTATAGCTGTCCGGATCTTGCGGGAGCGTACAGCCTCACTACTCAAATCGTGAGCACGACCTGCAAGGTGGGCTTGAACGTGGTCACGCAGTCCATTACCTATACCTTCAAGCAAACTGCGCCGAGCTGCAATTTCACGATGACTGACAGTCTCTATTCAGGTTCGGCCTACAGCGGGCACTTTGTCATGGCAGGGGGCAAGGCGAAGGTCCTCTGGGATTCCGTCAATCCGGCTCCTACCATTCTCGGCTCCGCGCTGTCATACACCGGAGAGGATCTGTCCATCACGCCGGGCGCGACGGCGGCGACCTCGACGATCGTCGGCAGCTTCACCTGGCACAGCGCCGCCAATTGTGATGGCACCACGAACGTGTGCAACGGTTCTATTCCTGCTGGTTGCCCCACGCCGAAGTAGGCTCGCGAGAATCTGGGCTTCGCCCGAAGCGACGGTACTTTGTGAGTGGCACGTGACACCATCTTTCGCAACGCCACTTCGGAAGAATCGCAACGCGGAATGCGCGCTCAATTGTGGTCGATTGGACTCTTGCCGTCTTCGCGGCTCGACAGATGGCGCACGTCGCGGCCGTCGACCATGAAGATCACCATCTCGGCCAGATTGATCGTGTGGTCGGCCATTCGCTCCAGGTATTTGGCTATGGACTGCAGCCGCGTGGCTCGGTACACGTTGTGGGCGTTTTCCATCATGAAGGTCAGCAATTCGCGGAAGACCTGCGCGTAAAGCGCGTCCACGACTTGGTCGCGGCCAATGATTTTGCGTGCGCGCTCGGCATCCTTGGCAACAAAGGCGTCCAGCACCTCGCGCAGCATGGACTGGACCTCGGCGCCCATGTGGGGAATGTCCACGTAGGGCTTGAGCTGCGGCTCGGCGTCGAGCTCGAGCACCCGCTCGCAGACGTTCACGCCGAGATCGGCGATGCGTTCAAGGTCGGTGACCACTTTGAGCACCAGCGTGATGAACCGCAGGTCCGACGCCACCGGTTGCCTTCGGGCGAGGATTTGCAGACAAAGGCCATCCAGCTCGACTTCCATTCGATCGACGATCGTGTCCCCTGCGATGGTCCGTTCCGCGAGCTTGCTGTCGCGTTCCAGCAGGGCTTTGATGGCATCTCCGATGATGGCCTCGACGTGGCTACCCATGACCAGCAACTGCTCACGCAACTGCCTTAGCTCGTGCTCGTACTCGCGGTCGGTGTGCTCGCGTGAAAACATGATGGGAGTCCTTGTCACTTATCCGAAGCGGCCGGTGATGTAGTCTTCCGTGCGGGATTGACTAGGCTTAGTAAAGATGACCCTCGTCGAGTCGAATTCAATCAGATCGCCCATGTAAAAGAACGCCGTGTGGTGCGACACGCGGGCTGCTTGCTGCATGTTGTGCGTGACGATCACGACGGTGTAGTCGCTAGCCAGCTCGTGAATCAGCTCTTCGATGTGGGCCGTGGCGATGGGGTCGAGGGCCGACGCAGGCTCGTCCATCAAAATGACGTCCGGCTCGACGGCAAGCGCGCGGGCGATACACAGCCGCTGCTGCTGACCGCCGGACAGGCCGAGGGCGCTTTCCTGCAGGCGATCCTTGACCTCCTCCCAAAGGGCCGAGTGACGGAGCGCCGATTCAACGCGATTGCCGATGTCGCCATGGTCCTTCATGCCACCGATGCGAAGACCGTAGGCCACGTTTTCGAAAATCGATTTGGGAAACGGGTTCGATTTCTGAAAGACCATGCCGATACGGCGACGCACGGTCACGGCATCGACGCCGGAGCCATAGATGGCTTCGCCGTCTAGCTTCACCTCACCCTCGACGCGGCAATTGGGAATCATCTCGTTCATCCGATTGAGCGAGCGCAGAAACGTCGACTTGCCGCAACCCGACGGCCCGATCAGCGCGGTCACCTTACGCCCGGGAATGCTCAGCGTGACCGGCCCCATGGCGCGCTTGCCGCCGTAGTAGACCGAGAGATCCTTGACGTCGAGACTGCCTGGGGACGAATCGCTTTGTACTGCCATGGAAATCATCCGTGCGACTTCGAGAAACGTTGGCGCATGCGTGAGCGAACCACGATAGCGGAAGCGTTGAGGGCGAAGGTGAGGAGCAGTAGCACCAAGACAGTCGAGTAGAGCAGGGGCTTTGTCGCGTCGACGTCGGGCGACTGCGTGGCAAGCACGTAGACGTGATAGCCGAGCTGCATGAACTGGTCGTGCAGCGAATGTGGCAGCTTGGGCAAGAAGTACGCTGCGCCGGTAAACAGGATGGGCGCGACTTCGCCTGCGCCACGGCTCACGGCCAAAATGGCGCCGGTCAGGATTCCGGGAACGGCCTGTGGCAACACGACGCGTGTGATGGTCTGGAATTGGGTCGCGCCGAGCGCCGCCGACGCGAGTCGCACGTCCCCGGACACGTTCGACAGCGCCTCCTCGGTGGCGACGATGACCACGGGCAGGGTGAGCACGGCCATGGTGAGCGCAGCCCAAAGGAGGGCCGGCTGGCCAAACACCTTGGCGCCGCCATAGAAAACTTTGTCGATGCCGCCGCCCAGGAACTGCACGAAAAAGCCGAGACCAAACAGGCCGAAGACAATCGAGGGAACGCCGGCGAGGTTATTGACTGCGACGCGAACGATGCGCGTGCCAAGCGCGTCAGGACGCGCATATTCGTGCAGATAGATCGCCGTTGCGACGCCAGCGGGTAGGGCGGCCAAGGTCATCAGAAATACCAACGCGACGGTGCCGAAGATGGCTGGGAAGATGCCTCCCGCGGTCATTCCGTCTTTCGGCGCTTGCGTAAGGAAGGTCAGCGTCAAACCGCGGGCGCCGTTGCGAACCACATCGCCGACGATGATGACCAGCAGGATTAGTACGATGATGGTCGCAGCGCCGGTAGTCAGCCACAACAGCACGTCGCCCAAACGCGGCCAGCGTCGCGGTTTGAGGGACGTGCTCACGAGGACACTCCCATGCGACGCTTCATGCGCGAGATGGTCTGATCGCCCACGAAATTGATGCCGAACGTGACAATGAAGAGCAGTACGGCCAAGGCAAACAGAACCGTGTAGTGCGGGCCACCGAAGACGACCTCGGCCAATTCGGCGGCGATGGTTGCCGATAGCGTGCGCACCGATTCGGCCGGATTGGCGGAAAGAATCGCGGCGTTGCCAGAAGCCATGAGAACGATCATGGTTTCGCCAAACGCGCGGCCAAGACCAAGCGCAATGCTCGCCGCGATACCGGGTGCCGCGGCTGGTAACATCACCCGGAGGATGGTCTGCCAACGCGCGGCTCCGAGGGCCGCCGAAGCTTCCACATAGCTGCGCGGGACGGCGCCCAGCGCTTCTTCGCAGACGGTAAAGATGACAGGGATGACGGCGATGGAAAGGGCGACGCCAGCCACCAGGGCATTGAGCCGCGAGTCGAAGCCGAAGAAGTCCTGGAACCAGGATGCCATGACCATCAGGGCGAAAAAGCCGAGCACGACTGAGGGAATGCCCGCCAGGAATTCGATGGCAGGCTTGACGATCTCTCGCGTCCGGCGGCTTGCGTACTGCGAGACGAACACGGCGGCACTGATCGCGAGCGGAATTGCCACTAGCATCGAGATTGCGGTCACTTTGACGGTTCCCACGATGAGCGGCCATACGCCGAACTTGGGCACCTCCGAGACCGGCTGCCACACATGCTCGGGCGTATCGTAGCCCGGCCATTGCTGGGCGAACCACATTTTAGCAAGCGTGACTTCGCGATGGATGGCCGAGCTGGTGAGCAGAGGCCACGCCTCTTTCGCGATGAAGATGAGAATTAGCACCATCGCCGCCACGGCCGAGTAGGCCAGGACGTGAATGAGCATTTCCGTCAGTCGCTCCGAAAGCGGCGGCCGGTGGCGTTCCAGGGTGCGTTTACGGGACGACGATTGAGAGCTGCGCAGGACAAGTTGACCGGGCTTGGTTGGCCCCGCGGGATCGGCATCGGCCTGGGCAAACAGCGACGCATCCCTGGCGAAGCGGGCGGGCTCGGTGTCGTGGCCGTTCATTCGACGATAATCGTGTCACCCCAGCGTGGCAACGCCGCCTCGCCTTTGTGACAGTTCGGTGACGACTCACCGTCCTAGGAAGCCGCGCCTACGCGCGGGCGACGGTGAACGAGAATGTTGCGCCTTTGCCGAAAGCGCTTTCGACGCGCACCTCGCCGTGCATGGCTTCGACCAAATGCTTGACGATGGAGAGGCCGAGGCCGGTACCGCCCATGTCGCGCGAACGGCCAGTGTCGACGCGGTAGAAGCGCTCGAAGAGGCGCGGCTGGTGCTGCAGCTCGATACCGGGGCCGTTGTCCGAAACGCTGACCTGAAGCTTGCTGCCGGCCTCCGCGGCTGTAATGCGAATGCGGGCCCCATCGGCGCAATACTTAAGTGCGTTGTCGATTAAGTTGGTGAGGATGCGCTCGAACGCGAGCGGATCCACGAGCGCCAAAGGGACGTTCTGGGAAATGTCGACACTGACCTGCATCGAGCGGGTCGCGGCGCGCTCGGTGAAGGCCAGCACGGCCTTTTCGCAAAGCTGCTGCAGATGGCTGGGCTCAGCCTTCAAACGATATTCTTTGGCCTCGATACGCGACAAATCGAGCAGATCGCTTATCAGCTCACCCAGCCGGCGCCCATTGCGTTCGATGATGTCGAGGAATTGCATGGCCGCCTTCGGATCGTTGCCGAGCGCCATGCGCAGCGTTTCCGCCGCCGAGCGAATGGATGCGACGGGCGTGCGCAGCTCGTGCGAGACGTTGGCGACGAAATCGCGTCGCACGGTTTCGAGTCGGCGCATTTCGGTGACGTCGAACAGGACGAGAACCAACGCCCGCGGCTCGCCGGAGAGGCGAGCAGCATGGACGAGCAGATGGCGCGGCTTGATACCTCCAAGCTCGATCTCGCCCATCACGGGCTCGACGCTGCTGATGGCCTTCTCCACGATAGACTGCAGCTCGGCGTTGCGGATGACCTCGATGGTCGAGCGTCCGGTCACGTCCGAGTCGAAGAGCAGCATCTCACGCAGGGACGGATTGGCGAGAAGGATGCGGTGCTCGCCGTCCATGACCAAGACGCCTTCGCGCATGGATTCGAGGATGCGGCCCAAAAGGTCGCGGTCATCGCGCAGTTCGTGCAGGGAGCGCGAAAGGTTGGTGGCTAGGTGATCGAGCGTCCGGCCAAGCTGGCCGATCTCGTCGCTGGAATCGATCCGGCTGCGTGCATCGAGATCGCCAGCGGCCATGCGTCGAGCGACGGTGGTCAGCTCGCGCAAGCCGCGCGATAGAAGAATTGCCGCCGCCGAAGACATCAAGGTCGCCGCCACCAATGCAACCAAGGCGCCGCCAAAAAGTACCGCCCGCGTGTCCCCTTTCACGTGGTCGACCCAAGACAGTGGCAGGCTTACGCGCGCTACCATGGGGATTGCTCCCGACAACCGAGTGGCGGCATAAAGCATGCGCTGTTGTGTGGTGGCGGAATACCGAATGTTGTCCGTGGCGGTGCCGGCGAAGGCGGCGGCGACCTCGGGACGCTGGCGGTGGTTTTCAAGGGTTGCCAGGTGGGCTGCGTCTACGTCTGAATCGCCGACGACGCGCCCGTCTTCTTCAACGAAGGTCACGCGTGCGTGAGCGATTTCGCCCAGCTTACCCGCCAAGGTCTCCCAGTCGGGATTGGGTTCGCTCGAGTTTGCGAGGGAGGCGGCGCGTTCGGCCACCAACTGAAGGCGAACGTTTAGGTCCTCGCGGATGCGATCGGTAAGGTTTTGTTCGACGGACGGAAGAAGGTAAAGCTCTGCCACTCCCAACGAAACGACGATGAGGGCGAGTGTCACCAGAAATATTTTCGCGCGCGAGCCCACGTCTCGTAAGTCATTACGTATCACCGCGAGGGCATTCGGCAAGACAATTGTCACGCGCACGACAATTAGCTGTGACGGGCAAGCCGGTGCCCGTTCTGCTCGCGGGGAATCTTCGCCGGCGGGAAAAGTTTCTTCGCTGTCACATGACTGCCACGTGGGTCGTGCAGGCTAGCCGGCGGCTCGGTGGAACAAGCCGTGACCGCAATTCACATCAAGGAAGGACGACGCATGAGAATTTCTTTGGGAGCTATCTGTTTCGCGACGGCAGTGACCGCCTCGACGGCTGCTGCGGCCGGGACTATCACGGTCAAAGGATCGGACACCATGGTCTTGCTGGGCCAGCGCTGGGCCGAGCAGTACATGGCAAAGGCGCCTGCGACGACGATTCAGGTCACGGGTGGTGGCTCGGGAACCGGTATCAGCGCCCTCATCAATGGAACGACCGATGTTTGCGAAGCGTCGCGCCCGATGAGCGAGGCTGAAAAGAACAATCTGAAGGACCGCTACCAGACTACAGGGGTGGAGATTCCCGTGGCGCGCGACGGTCTGTCGGTCTACGTGAACGCCGCCAATCCGGTGAAGGAGCTCGATATGGATCAGCTGCGCTTGATCTTCACGGGCAAGATCACCAACTGGAAGGAAGTGGGCGGAAAAGACGGCAAGATCATTCTCTACTCGCGCGAGAACAGCTCGGGCACCTACGTCTTTTTCAAGGAGCATGTGCTGAAGAACGCAGACTATTCGTCGCGCGCTCAGAGTATGCCGGGAACGGCTGCGGTGGTGAACGCCGTGGCGAAGGAAAAGAACAGCATCGGCTACGGCGGCGCTGCCTACGCCAAGGGGATTCGCGTACTGAACGTCAAGAAGACGCCTGACAGCCCCGCTGTTTCGCCCGACTTGACGCACGTTCAGGACGGCAGCTATCCGCTTTCACGACCGCTTTACTTCTACGTTCGCAACCAGCCGACAGGCGAGATGAAGGCCTTCGTCGAGTGGGTTCTGTCACCGGATGGCCAGGCGATCGTCAGCAAGGTGGGTTACTTTCCTATCAAGTAGCTTCGCCGCCTCTCGCACACGCGCTGCGGGCTAGCGCCGGGGTACCTCGCTCGGCGGCCGCACGCCATAGGCCCGCGGCGGGCTGGGCCTGAAGGGCCGAGCGCCGCTTTCCCGAATGCCACCTTGCCTAGCTCGTGCTTAGCTTTGGGCATGCCTTCTGCGCTGGTCGTGCGCATTCAAACCGATATTCCCGCCCGCCTGGATCGGCTGCCGTGGTCACGCTGGCATTGGCGCGTTGTCATCGCCCTCGGCATTACGTGGATGCTCGACGGCCTCGAGGTGACCCTGGTGGGCGCGGTGGCACCGGTGCTCAAAGAGGCGGATACTCAGAAGTAGGCGCGCACGCCCAACCCGACGTCGATGGTAAAGCCAAGCGGTGGCGCCACGACCAGAGCGGGTGCGATTTCCAAGTAGACTTCGAGCCACTCGGGCCGCCGAAAGGTGAGATCGAGCCCAAGCGGAACGCGCGCAAGCAGGGTAGCGCCATGGTCGCCATTGTTGTCGGCGTAGCCCCAAAAGATGGCGCGGCCGCCGACCCCCACGTGCCAGTCGAGGCGAACCTTGCTTTCTACAATCGGCTGCTCGAACAAGTAGTCGACGTGAAGACTCAAGTTCGTGGCGCTGTTGCCACAGTAATAGGTCGATCCGTTACCGCGGTAACACGTGCCGTATCCCCAAAAGCCAAACCCGAAGTCGAGTGCGTCGTAGCGGTCGAGGAACAGTTTGCCGATAATCGCGGTGGGATCGAAAAGCTGGACGCCGAGACCAAACGTCCGGGCGGTGCCTACCTCCGTCGCGCCTGCGTTGGCGGAAAACACGGTGGCAGCGAGCATAACGACAAGTGCGACCCTCCGGGGCAACTTGCCGAACGGGAGAAACTTCATGCGGGTGTCCTTTCGTGAGTTGGACGTCGCCCGAAGCCGGTTGATTTGCGGGGACATCAAGGATGTGCCGTAGCAAGGCAAACCCGGTGCCAGCCCCCTCGGGGCAGCCCGCAAGAGCGCTGCCGTGCAAGCGCGACCGCTGGAAAAGCGCCACCAGCAAAAGCGGCTACGAGCGCATGCTTGACAAGCGCAGTCTGTCAGCAGGGACAGTAAGGGGGGACAGTCAAGTCCTCGATAAGACGGAGAAAATTGTCTGGATCGATGGGCTTCGACAAATGGGCATCGATATTCAGCTCTTGTGCAATCTCTGCGGCATTGTCGTAGGCAGAAATGAGAATGACGGGAATTGCCCCCAATTTTGGCGAGGTCAATTGCGCTTCGCGGAACATCCGCCCGTCCATGATCGGCATCATTAGATCGAGCACAATCAAAGACGGCTGTTCGGACGGGTCGGAAAGAATATCGAGTGCGTGCTTGCCGTTCACGGCGCCGGTCGTGGCATAGCCGTGGTCTTCCAGATACGCGATCAGGCTCTCGCGAAGATCTTCGTCATCGTCAATTACCAAGATCTTGTGTTCCACTTCAGTTCTCCGCCGGGGCTGCCAGCACGGCCGGCGATGGCCGGTCCGCGGGAAGCCGAACGGCGAACATCGCGCCGCCGCCTGGTCGATTGCCTGCAGTAATCGAGCCACCGTGTGCCTCGACAATCTCGCGGGAAACATAAAGGCCGAGCCCCAGGCCGCCGTAGTGACGAATCGAGGACGCACGTTCGAAACGCTGAAAAATGCGCACCAGATCCGCCTCGGCCACGCCGGGTCCGTGATCGGAAACTTCGATCACAGCGGTCGCGTCGGCGTAGCGCACCTCGATTTCGATGGCTCCGCCCGCACCGTACTTGATGGCATTGACCAAAAGATTGACGACGACTTGTTCGATGCGCAGGCGATCCCAGTTGCCCAGGAGCGGCGCGGCGGCGTGGACGGCCAAATCGCATCCGGCTTTGCCGGCCTGCTCGCGCATCCCATCCACGACTTGTATCACTGTCTCCGCCAAATCCATGGATGCGGGATCGAGGGTCAGCTTGCCCTGTGCCAGCCGCGAAACGCTCAGCAACGATTCCACGAGCGCCGAGAGGCGCGCTACGCTGCGATTGGCGCGATCGAGCTTTCGGCTGACCCTTGACCAATCACCGTTGAGATCTTTCTGAATGCCGCAAAGATCGAGCTGAAGGGTCGTAAGCGGCGTTTTGAGCTCGTGCGAGGCTATGAGCAAGAACTCCTCACGCAAGCGCACGGCCTCCTCGGCGCGAGCCCGCTGCAGGCGTTCCTCCTCCAAGGCACGGCGCTGGGTCAGGTCGCGCGTGATCTTGGCGAACCCTATCAGGATGCCAGCATTGTCGCGAATGGCAGTCAGTACGACGTTGGCCCAGAACTGCGAGCCATCCTTTCGTACGCGCCAGCCTTCTTCTTCCATCTTGCCGTTTTGCGCAGCCAAAGACAATTCGTGTTCGCACGCGCCCGAGCGAACATCCTCGTCCCTACGAAAGATGGAGAAATGGCGGCCCAAAACCTCACCGGCCGTGTAGCCCTTGATGCGTTCTGCGCCGATGTTCCATGTGGAGACAATCCCGTAGGGATCCAACATGAAAATGGCGTACTCCTCGACACTCTCGACAAGGAGGCGAAATCGCTCCTCGAGGCGGAGCAAGTCTTCGCGCCGCCGGGACCGCTCTGTTTCGATAAGTCTCCGTTCAGTTAGATCCCGGGTGATGTTGGCATAGCCGAGACAATTGCCTTGATCGTCGGTCAGACAAGTAATGGCCACATCGGCCCAAAAGCGCGTTCCGTTCTTGCGCAGTCGCCAGCCTTCCTGTTCCACGCGCCCTCGTTCTCTCGCTTGCTTGAGAAGAATTCTCGGCAGACCTTTGGCAATGGCATCGGGCGTGTAGATCAGATCAACCGGGCGGCCGATAATCTCGTCGCTTCCATAGCCGGTAATCAGCTGAGCGCCCGCGTTCCAAGTGACAACTCGGCCCTCATCGTCGAGCAGGAAGATCCCGTATTCCTGAATGCCTTCGACGAGTGCGCGGAAACGATCGTCCCCGGCGGGGGCCTGACTTGGTACTGTCCTGGCACGCGTCTTCATCGTCCGTTCCGGGCGACCGGTTGTCGTTCAAGAGTATGCCATGCGATCGGCATTCGTCCCCGATTTATGAGTTCGTATTCTGGCATGCGAAACGAGGAGGGCCTGAATTTAACGCGTGTTACCACATCGTTACTGTGCAAGGCGGGTGTGGCACGCGTTGTCGAGGCCGGCGGTCTATTGTAGCTTCTGGGTACAGCATCCTTCATGCCCGATCGAGCTGATGGCCGGAACACTGGTGTCACCGCGGACGTTTCGGGATCGTGACATCGGGCGCTATGGTTTCCATCATCCCCGCCCGCGAACCGCAGACGTGTCAGTTGGCACGTGGGATGCTCGCTTCTGGTCTCGAATCCGGAGCAACGATGTCAATGAAGACAAGGGTCCCGCAAAGAAGTGACGACGGAAACGCCTTCATCCCCGAATCCGACCAGCGGACCGGCACGCGCGATGAGTTGGCCGAGCATTTGGCTGAAGAGCACCAGCGGGCAGTCACTACCGGCGAGTCGAACGACGACGACGTGGAGGACACCCTGGCCGAGGAGATGGGTGGCTCTTACATTCTGAGCGGCGCCGAGGCGGAGTTCGGTGATACCGCCATGGAACCCAACGTGGCACCCGATGTCGAAAGGAACCCGCTTCCCCAAGCGGTGGGGCCGCTGGCCATCGCCTCGCCTGAGGAAGGGCGAGACGCGGTCGAGGCACTGGAAGAGCAGACGGGCGACGCGGATCTGCCAGATCCCGAAGCCGAAGAGGCGTCGCGAATGGTGCCCGAACCGCCCGAGGTGAGGCCGACGACCAAACACTCGGCTGCTCGCTGACGGGGTCGCCGCCGCATCACGCGCGCGATGCATGCGGCGGCGCCAGT
>ODAK010003111.1_pt1 | contig 17293 bp, 14 predicted proteins | sample 1539591 | NCBI WGS metagenome assembly ODAK01 (sample SAMEA3539303, study PRJEB22396) | soil metagenome | biome: tundra; feature: field; material: soil | place: USA | collected 2010-05 | depth 0.15 m
GACCTGTGCCACGAGTTGGTTGTTTGATGATCGAATGATTCGACTGGTAGACTGTGCCACACACAAAGGATATCACGCCGGAGATGAACGATGAGCGACAAGAACCTGCCCTGGTGGCTCGGTCCAGCCAGCCGAGCGAACGTGCTGCTCCTCCGCCTTGGCTTCCGGATCGGATCGCAGCACGTCCTGTTCGTACCAGGTCGGACGAGTGGCCGGATGCGAAGCACGCCAGTCTCGCTCGTCACGCTCGATGGAGCGCGCTACATCGTCTCCAGCCAGGGGATGGAGTGGGTCAAGAACGCACGAGCCGCCGGTTGGGTGACGCTCGAGCGAGCCGGCCGTCGCGAGCGCGCGATGCTCAGCGAGCTGGCGCCCGCCGAACGGGGGCCGATCCTGCGCGCCTTCTGGCATAAGGTGCCCCAAGGTCGGCCGTTCATCGCCCGCCTCTTCGGCCTGCCGTCCGATACCAGTGCTGACGACTTCGAGGCGGCTGCGCCGCGCTGTCCGGTGTTCCGGCTCGACCCGACAGGCTTGGTCGTCGAAGGCCAGCCGGAACGCCATGCGTGGGACCCACCCGGGACCATCGGGTCAGGGCTCACGGAGCACCGAACGTGGGATAACGGTCCCCAATTAATACGCTCCGCGAGGAGTCCACGATCCCAGCGCAGTCGTTGCCCAGCGGCCTCGAAGCCGAACAGGAAATCGGCGCCGGTTCCCTCCGGCTTGTTCGCCTGCGCCTGACCCTGGCCCTGCTGGCGATGGCGATCCTGCCGCTCGCCGTTGGGGCGCCCCTCCTGGCAACCGCCCTGGACGGCCAGCGGACGACCGAGCAGCTACGGGTCGAGCGTGACGCGGCAACCGCAGCCGGAGCGATCGGATCGGCCCTCGATGCTGCCGAATCGTCCCTGACCAGGGCCGCCTCGGCCGCCGCCGTCGCCGGCGTGGCCCGCGGCGACAAAGGCGCGATCGCACGAGCTCGGGCGGTTCTCGATCCGGTCGCCGGGGACAGCTCTCATGGGATCATCGACCTCGCTGTCGTCACGGCCAACGGCCTCGTCCCGTTCCAGGAGGTCGCCGGAAAAGTCGTGGCGATTCCGGGCCAGGTCAGCGCTGACCCACTTCTCGCGGCCACCAGCACGGCCGGTCAGGGTGACGTGGTGGTCGGCGATCCGTCGACACGGTCCGACGGTACGACCATCGTGGGCCTGGCCGCGCCGCTGGCTGGGGCCACCGCCGATGCGCCGCCCGTCGGGATGCTGCGACTGGACGTTTCGCTGTCGGCTCTCGTGGCCGCCGCCGGCGGACAGCTCGGTGCCGGGACGTCGTTGAGCCTCATCGATGCCAGCGGGGCAGCGATCACCTCGGTCCAGGTCCCGGCCTCGACCGACGCAGCCGGTCCGAGCGGCGCCTCCCCTGGAGCGACCGGCGGCAGTACCTACGCACCGACGGTCGTCGTGCCGAATCACGCCGCCTGGCGCGTCCAGCTGATCGCCCCGGTGGCATTCGGGTCTCCGTCGATCGCCCTCTTCGCCCTGCTCGCCCTCGCGGTCGTCGTCCTCATGTCGCTGATCGTGTGGATGGCCAAACAGATCCTGCGGCCCGCCCAGCAACTCGAGTCATCGCGAGTCCGCCTGCACGACCTGTACCAGCTGGCCCGGGTCGATTCGCTGCGCGACATGATCACCGGCCTGGGCAACCACCGTGCCTTCCAGGAGGAGTCCGACCGCCAGATCGACGCGTCGCGCCGCTACGGTGCGCCGCTGGCCGTCGTCACCATCAACCTCGACGACTTCAAGGCGGTCAACGACAAGCTCGGCCACGAGGGCGGCGACGGCGTCCTGGCCAACTTTGCCGAGTTGATCCAGAGCACGATCCGCTCACCCGACCGGGCGTTCCGAACCGGGGCAGACGGCTTCGCCATACTCCTGCCCCATACCGATGCCGACGGCGGCGAGATCTTCGCCCGACGCCTGCTGGCCGCCGCCCTCGAGCCGAACCGGGGCGCCTCCGGCCGCGACGGAATCTCGTTTTCGGCCGGGGTCTCGACGTGCCCGGCACTGGCGACCGATCGACGCCACCTCATTGCCCAGGCCGAGGCCGCACTGGCATCGGCCAAGCGCCATGGCCGGACCACGGTGGAGGTCTTCGATCCGGCCCGCCATCGTGCCCCGGGCGTCCTGTCGTCGACGGCCGAGGCGTCCGCCGCGGTGGCCGAGACCGTGACGAACAAGCTGATCCGGCCGGTGTTCCAGCCGATCGTCGACCTGCGCAGCGGCAAGGTGATCGGCTTCGAGGGCCTGGTTCGGCCGATGCCCGAGTCGGGCTTTCCCAATCCGAGCGCGCTGTTCGTCGCCGCCGAGCGGGCCGGCCGGACGGCAGAGCTCGACTTCGCCTGCATCGAGGCCGTCGCCACCGGCTCAAGCGAACTGCCCCAGGATGCGATGATCACGATCAACGTCTCGCCGCGCACGCTTGAGCTGCCCGACTTCAGCCTGCCGCTCCTCGTCCGCACCCTCCATCGGGCCGGCCTCGAGCCGGACCGGGTCGTGATCGAGATTACCGAGCGCGAGACGATCGAAGAGATGGAGCGCCTGAAGCGCAACGTTGGCGCTTGCCGGGCGGCCGGCTTCCGGGTAGCGGCCGACGACGTCGGAGCGGGCAACGCCGGCCTGCGGCTGCTCAGCCAGATCCAGTTCGACATCGTGAAGATCGACCTGTCGCTGGTCCAGGAGGGTGCCCTGTACGAGACGTCGCTGGCCGTGGTCAGGTCGCTCCAGGAGCTCGCCCGACGCTGGGGAGCCTGGGTGATCGCCGAGGGGATCGAGACCCCAGAGCAGCTCCGGGTCGTGCGTGACCTGGAGATCAGCGCCGGGCAGGGCTATCTGCTCGGTCGACCGGGCTCGGCCGCGGATCTCCAGACGATCGACGCGTCGACCGTTGATCTCACGGCCTTGATGGGCCGCGACAACTGGCTCCAGGACCTTGCCCGGGCCGCACCCGGGCTCGGCGTCGCTCGCTCCAGCTGACGGTCGGCCGATCCGACCGCCTGCGACGGCTTCCCCGGATCACGTTTGCCCTGAGGCGCCAACGGCGTCAGCATTCGGACGTGCAATCCCGCTTCGTCCTCGCCGTCGGCCTGGCTGCGTTCATGGTGCTTTCCGCTGGCTGTTCGCCAGCCGCTCCAACCGCTTCAGCCGACGTCGGCGGCGCGGCGTCGATCGGTCCGACCGGCGCCAGCACTGGACCGTCGACTGGACCGAGTGACGGGCCATCGCCGTCACCGCTCGCCTGCACCCGCCAGCTCCGCGTGGGCCTCGTCGCCCAACCGGGCAGCCTGGCCGACAACGGCTACAACCAGTCGGCGGCCGCCGGCGTCGCCGCCGCAGCTGCCGCGGCGCCATCGTGCTTTCGGACCGACACGGTGGCTTCGAAGACGCTCGACGATGCCGCCGCGGACCTAAAGGCCTACGCCGACCGCGGCGATGATGTCGTGATCGGGGTCGGGCAGTCGCTCGGAGATACGCTTGGCGATGTCGCCGCCACGCATCCGAATGTCCGGTTTATCGGCGTCGACGCTGCGCCTGGACCCACCCACGATCAGACCTGGCAGACGAACGGCGAGAGCCTGTTCTTCGCCGAGGACCAGCAGGGCTACCTCGCCGGTGTGCTGGCGGCCCTGGTCAGCCACAACCGCAACGTCGGGGTGGTCGGCGGGCTGCTGCTTGTCCCCCAGGTGGAGAGCTCGGTCGAAGGCTTCCTCCACGGGGCTGCCGCGACCCTGCCCGGGATCACCATCCAGTACGCCTACACCACGTCCTTCAGTGATCCGGCCCAGGGCGGCGGCGCGGCGGCGGCGATGATCGCCAAGGGTGCCGACGTCATCTTCTCGACGGGCAGCGCGACCGGTAACGGGGCGCTCCTGGCCGCGTGCAAGGCGGGAGTGATGGCAATCGGTTCGGACACAGACCAGGCACTTAGCCTGCCGGCGGCTGCACCGTGTCTCATCTCGAGCGCCATGAAGAACGTCGCGGGGGCCGTGACGGGGGCCCTCCTGCGCCTGGCCGGCGGCTCGTTCACGCCCGGCTTTCACACCGACGACGCGGCATCGGGCGGGATCGTCCTGGCCCCCGGTCACGATCTGGCCGGCGATATCTCGGCGATCGACCAGGACCATCTCAATACGACCCTGCGTGGCCTGGCCGACGGCTCGATCCAGACGGCCGTGGTGATCGACGGAAAGACGCCCTGACGGCGCGTCCACGCCCGTCCCGACGGTGTAGAGAGTCGCCCAGCGCCGGGTACCGGAGGCGGTCATGGCCCAATGATCGGCTACGGGAACCGGGCGACTGCCTCCACGAGGAGCTCGACGAACCGGGTGCGGTCGATCCTGAGCCCGATCTCTGCGTTGGGCGGGCGACCCGACAGGCCACGCTGGTCGGCCACCGTCCGGCCGCGAGTGAGCTCGCTCGCCGTTTCGATGTCGACCCGACACATCTCGGTCTCGACGAGTCCCGGTACAGCGAGGTGGGCGACCGCGACGGCGTCGTGGATCGGCGAACCGTCCCAGCCGTAGCGTTCCGCGTGGAACCGACCAAAGAACTGCAGAAGATCGGCGAAGACGCGTCCGGTGCGGGTCCCCAGAGCCGCCAGCCGCCCGGCGTCGGCGGCCGTGACGATCGCCTGATGGGTGACGTCGAGTCCGATCATCGTCAGCGGTCGCCCGGCGTCGAAGACGATCGACGCGGCCTCCGGGTCGACCCAGATGTTGAACTCGGCGGAGGCTGTCACGTTCCCCTCCCCGACCGCACCGCCCATCAGGCAGATCCGCTCGACCCGATCGAGGAGCCGGGGGTACGTCCGGATGAGGAGCGCGATGTTCGTCAGCGGACCGGTCGGGACGAGGGTTACCGGCCCGGACGACCGCTCGACCACGCTGCGAATGAGCTCGATCGCGTGCTCCGGGCGGACGAGCACAGCCGGCTCGGGCAGATCCGCGCCGTCGAGGCCACTGGCGCCGTGGACGTTGGCGGCGACGTGGAGCGGGCGGACCAGCGGCGCGGACGAGCCAGCCGCCACCGGAACGTCGGTCCGTTCGAGGAGGGTCAGGACGCGCAGCGCATTTCTGGTCGTCGCCTCGAGCGAGGCGTTTCCGGCCACCGTGGTGACCGCGAGCAGCTCGAGCTCGGGTCGCGCGAGGGCGAGCATGATCGCCAGGGCGTCATCGTGGCCTGGGTCGCAGTCGAGGACAATCGGGATCCGGGTGGGCATCAGGCGGATGATACGTGAGCATCCGCCCCCGGCCGCGAGCCCGTATCCTGTGGCGCAGGCATCCTCACCTCCGTGATTCATGTGCCGCTTGCCGGTGCTGAGGACGGTCGCTAGGATGCGACCAACGGCCGCGCCTTCGGGCATGGCTGGACGGCGGTCGTCGCGATCCTTGGGCAGACGCCCGCATCGGACGCGGGCCGCCAAGCGCGCGTGAGGAGGAACAATGCGCATCCGCACCAGGGGCTTCGGCGTGCTTGCCGGGTTTGCCCTGATCGTCTCGGCGTGTTCGAGCAGCGCCACGGCGGTTCCCGTTGCCACCGCCACACCGACGAAGGCGCCGACGACGGCCGCGTCGACGGCGCCCGCCGCGACCGCCTCGGCTGCTCCGTCGTCGGCCGCGACGCCTGCGCCGAGCTTCGCACAGATGCCGAACCTGAAGATCGGCGTCGTGACCGACATCGGCACGCTCGACGACAAGGGCTACAACGAGTTCAGCTTCAAGGGCGCCCAGGACGGCGCGATCGCGATCGGCGTCACCGACCCGGTCCCCTCGATCGTCCCCAAGGACGCTTCGGAGTACGCGGCCGACATCCAGCAGTTCGTGAGCCAGAAGTACGACGTGATTGTCACGGTCGGCTTCAACCTGACCGCGGCAACGGTCTCCGCGGCCCATGCCAACCCGAAGATCCGGTTCGTCGGCGTCGACCAGTCCCCGGAATGCATCACGCCCACTGGCGCCCCCGACGCGGCGTTCGCGTGCAAGGGCGTCCCGGCGACCGCTCTGCCGAACTACACCTCGCTGTATTTCGCGGAGGACCAGGCGGGCTACCTCGCCGGGATCGTCGCGGCCTATGCCGATAAGGGCGCTCCGACTCCAACCGGCGTGATCGGCGCCATCGGCGGAACCACCCTGTGCGCCTCGTGCGTCCGCTACATCCAGGGCTATACCCTTGGTGCCCAGTCGGTGAACTCGGCGATCATCGTCAAGTCGGCGTACGTCACCCACGACTTCTCGAACGCGGCGTTCAACGATCCGGCCGGCGGCAAGGCATTCGCCCAGACCTTCATCCAGGCGAACAAGCCGGATGTCCTCTTCCAGGTCGCCGGAAAGACCGGCAATGGTGTCATCGAGGCGGCCTGCGCCGCGAACATCTACGGCATCGGCGTCGACGTTGACCAGTGGTTATCGCTCGGCGCTCCGGCGAACGCGTGCATCATCACGAGCGCCGAGAAGCACGTCGAGTCCGCGGTGGCACAAGCAATCGAAAGCATCGCCGGGGGCACCCTGGCGGCTGGCGACATCCTCTTCAACGCCAAGAACGATGGGATCAGCGCGGCTGACTTCCACGACAAGGCGAGCCTCTTCGGTCCCGCGGTCACGACCGCCCTGCAGACGGCCCTCGCCGCCATGCAGGCGGGCACGCTTCAGACGTGCCCGACGACAGGCTGCGGCGTCTACGCGCCGTAGTCCCATCAGCGCGTAACTGCTCCGAACGGGCCGGCCGCACGCGGTCGGCCCGTTCGGCATCCTTCCCCGGCACCGCCGGAACCTGGACCGAATGACTGACGAAACGGGTCCAACGCTCGCGCCCGCGCTCGAGATGCGCGGCATCACCAAACGCTATCCAGGCGTCATTGCCAACGACGGCATCAGCCTGCAGGTCCGGCCGGGCGAGATCCATGCCCTGCTTGGCGAGAACGGCGCCGGCAAGACGACCCTGATGAATGTCCTCTACGGGCTGGCGACGCCCGACGAGGGCGAGATCCTCCTCGACGGGCAGCCGGTCGCGATCAGCGGGCCCGCGGACGCGATCGCCCGGGGCATCAACATGGTCCACCAGCACTTCATGCTGGTGCCGGTGCTCACCGTCGCCGAGAACATCCTCCTGGGCGACGAGACGATGGCCAACCGGATCTTTCTGGACCGACGTGAGGCACGCCGCAGGATCGTCGAGCTCGGCCGGAGGTTTGGCTTCGAGATCGACCCGGACGCGAAGGTCGGTTCGTTGTCGGTCGGCTGGCAGCAGCGGGTCGAGATCCTCAAGGCCCTCTACCGCAAGGCCCGAATCCTGGTCCTCGACGAACCGACCGCAGTGCTGACCCCACAGGAGACCGAGGAGATCTTCGGGGTCCTCCGGCGCCTCGCGGGCGAAGGCCACAGCATCGTCTTCATCAGTCACAAGCTGTACGAGGTCCTCGAGATCGCCGACCGGATCACCGTCATCCGGCGGGGCCGGGTCGTTGGCGAACGGCTGCCGAGTGGAACCGACGAGGACGACCTCGCTGAGCTCATGGTCGGCCGCGAGGTGCAGCTGACCGTGGACCGAGGTGTATCGCATCCGGCCGATCCGGTCCTCCAGATCCGCGGTCTGGAGGTCCGCGACGACCGGGGTCAAGCGGCGGTCCGGGGCGTCGACCTGGAGGTCCGCGCAGGCGAGATCTTCGGCATCGCCGGGGTCGCCGGCAACGGCCAGGATGAGCTCGTCGAGGCGATCGTCGGGCTGCGCCGGCCGAGCGCCGGGACGGTGAGCCTGGCGGGCCAGGATGTCACCGGCAGGTCGCCCCGGAAGATGAACGAGGCGGGCGTCGCCTACGTTCCCGCAGACCGCCACCGGTTCGGGCTGATCCTGTCGTTTCCGCTGGCCGACAACCTCGTCCTGACGAGCTACTACCGCAAGCCCTACGCCCGGGGAATCGTGCGCGACCCCAAGGCGATCCTGCGCGACGCGACAACGACGATCGAGCGCTACGACATCCGGACCCCAGCGGCCACCGTCCGGGCGAGCACCCTGTCCGGCGGCAACCAGCAGAAGGCTGTCGTCGCCCGGGAATTCGACCGCGATCTCGAGCTCCTCGTCCTCGACCAGCCAACCCGCGGCCTCGACGTCGGGAGTATCGAGTTCATCCATCGCCAGGTCATCGCTAAACGGGACGCGGGCACGGCCGTTTTACTCGTCTCGGCCGAGCTCGACGAGGTGCTCGAGATGTCCGACCGGATCGGGGTGATGTTTGGCGGCCGGATCGTCGCCGTCCTCGACGGTCGAACTGCCGACAAGAACGAAGTCGGGCTGCTCATGGCGACCGGCGGCGCCGAACGGGTCGCGGCGCTCGCCGCGACCTCGGCATGACCAAGCGGTCCTCCCTGGCGCCGAACAGGCCCGGCCCCTCGAAGGTCGCCCGGGCGTGGGAGATCCTGGCCGTCCCGGTTGTCGTCACCCTCCTGTCCCTGCTTGTGGGTGCCGTCGTCATCCTCGGCTCAGAGCTCATCGTCACCGGCCGGAAGTTCGATCCGTTCCTGTGGTTCACCGCCTACGCGGCCCTGGTCCAGGGAGCGTTCGGCGGGACCGACGCGATCGTATCCACCCTGGTCTACACGACGCCCCTCGTGTTCGGCGGCCTGGCCGTCGCGTTCGGCTTCAAGGCCGGCCTGTTCAATATCGGGGCGCAGGGCCAGTTCCTCGTCGGAGCGCTCGGGGCGGTGATCGTTGGTGTGGCCCTGGCCGACGCCCCAGCGCCGATCGCCATCGTCGCCGCGACGATGGCGGGGATCATCGCCGGGGGGTTATGGGGCTTCATCCCGGGCTTCCTCAAGGCAGTCTCGGGGGCCCACGAGGGGGTGAGCACGATCATGCTCAACTACGTCGCTGTGCAGCTCCTCGCCGCCCTCGTCAGCGGTCCGCTCAAGGTCCCGAAGTCACCGTCGCCGGTCACCTACGACGTCGGCAACGCGGCGTATCCGATCGTCATCGGTGGCACTGGTCATATCGGAATCATCCTGGCGATCGTGGCCGCGGGCTTCGTCTGGTGGCTGCTATTCCGGACGACCTGGGGCTTCGAGATCCGCTCGGTCGGGGCCAACCCGGATGCGGCCCGCTACGCCGGGATGCGGCCGAAGCTATTGACCATCGCCACGATGACGTTCAGTGGCGGCCTGGCCGGTCTGGCGGGCACGTCCGTGCTCCTCGGTGTCACCCATTCGATGACGTCGGCTTTCGGGACGACCGTCGGCTTCGACTCGATCGCGGTCGCCCTCCTCGCCCGGTCGAACCCGATCGGTGTGGTCGCCGCGGCGCTCCTCTTCGGCAGCATGCGGGCCGGCGCCGGCCTGATGCAGATCAATGCCGGGATCCCGGTCGAGCTGGTCGATGTGCTCCAGGCCACGATCCTGCTGTTTCTGGTGGCCAGCCCGGTCCTCCGCCGGGTCCTTCGCCTGCGGGGCGTCCAGGCCGGGATCGCCGAGACGGCCGCGACCAATGCGCTCGGCACGGAGCCGACGGACTGATGGACCTGACCCCGTTCATCAACGGCCTGTACGGGATCCCGGTCATCGGGCTGCTCTTTCAGCTCGTGGGCTACCTGGTCGCGGTCATCCCGCCGAACAGCCCGAACATCATGCAGCAGGCAACGCCGCTCGCCCTGGCCGCGATCTGCGGCGTGCTGTGCGAGCGATCGGGGGTGGTCAACATCGGCATCGAGGGCACGATGCTGGCGGCAGCTTTCACCGCCTGGGTCGTCGGCGTAGCCATCCAGCCAATGTTCGGAACGCCCAATCCGAGCGATATCTTCGGGATCACGATCCCGCTGATCATCTCCCTGGCGGCCGGCGTCGGTGTCGCGATGGCGATCTCGGCCCTTCACGCCTGGTTGTCGATCTCACTGCGGGCCGATCAGATCATCAGCGGGACGATCATCAACATCGCCGCCGTCGGCCTGACCGGCTACCTCAACCAGCTCATCTCGCAGAACTCTCCGGCCGGCGCCGGGGAGTTCGCCCGGTTCGTCCCGCCGACGGCCCTGACCAACCTTCCAGGGATCGGCTGGATTCTGGCGATGCTCCTCAACCAGGGCCCGATCTCGATCTCGGTGATCGTCCTCGTGATCGGGACGCAGCTCTGGCTGTTCCGCTCGCGCTGGGGCCTCAGAACCCGCGCGGTCGGCGAGCATCCGCGGGCCGCCGAGACGGTCGGGATCGACGTGATCCGGCTGCGCTATCGGAACGTGATCATCGGCGGCGCCTTCGCCGGATTGGCCGGAGCCTTCCTGAGCATCGAGGCGACGAACTCGTTCCAGGACGACATGACCGCCGGTCGCGGCTTCATCGCCCTGGCGGCGATGATCATGGGCCGCTGGACGCCGATCGGGTCGTTCGGCGCCGCCCTCCTGTTCGCGACGTTCCTGCAGCTTGGCCAGGTGATCAATATCTCTCCGCCGAGTGGCGAGCTGGGCACGATCATGGCCAGCGTGCCGCCCCAGCTGTTCGACGCCCTGCCGTACATCCTGACGATCGTCATCCTGGCCGGGGTCGTCGGTCGAAGCATCCCGCCCGCGGCGGACGGCCAGCCGTACGAGCGCGAGGCTGCAACCTAGCCGCGATGATCGAGAACGCCCGGACGAGCCGATCAGCGATCGAGCTCGGCTACGACCCGTGGAGCCCTGCGTTCGTCGCCGATCCATACCCGGCCCTGGCCCGGCTTCGCGACGGCCCGCGCGCCCTGTTCGACGAACGGACCCGGCAGTGGCTGGTGAGCCGCCACGCCGACGTCAACGCCCTCCTGCGCGACCGCCGGCTCGGCCGGACGTTCCTCCACGTGGCGACCAACGCCGAGTGGGGACGACCCGACCCGCCGGCGGAAGAGGCCGACTTGTGGCGCCTCCTCGGCTCCCAGATGATCGATCAGGAGCCACCGGACCACACCCGCCTCCGGCGGCTCGTGAGCACGGCGTTCACGCCGCGGACGGTCGAACGACTCCGACCGCGGATCGACCAGATCGCGACCGCCCTCGTCGAAGATGCGGCGGCGCTCGGCGAGTTCGACCTGATCGCCGACCTGCTCGAGCTGTTGCCCGTCACGGTGATCGCCGAGCTGCTCGGCATCCCCCAGGCCGACCGCGCGAATCTCCGGCCCTGGTCGCGCGACATGACCCTCGTCTTTGAGCTCCACCCGCCGGCCGGGGACCGAGCCCGGGCCGTCACGGCGGCCCGGGCATTCGAGGCGTACATCCGGGACCTCGCCCGGGAGCGTCGCCGCCAGCCGACCGGCGACCTCATGAGCGAGCTCGCCCTCGTCGCCGACGCCGGCGACCGGCTGACCGAGGACGAGATGGTCGGGACGGCCATCCTCCTCCTGAACGCGGGACACGAGGCGTCGGTCAACGGGGCGGCGAATTCGTGGTACGCACTGTTCCGCCAGCCGGCCGCGCTGGCTGCACTGCGGGCGGACCACGGGCTCGTCCCGACGGCGATCGAGGAGCTCCTCCGGTTCGATACGCCGGCCCCCATGTTCGAGCGGTGGGTCCTCGAGGACATCGAGATCGGCGACGTCCGGATCCCGCGCGGCCAGGAGCTGGCACTCCAGTTCGCCGCGGCGAACCGCGACCCGTCCGTATTCGAGCGGGCCGACGAGATCGTTCTCGATCGCGACCCGAATGCGTACCTCTCGTTCGGGGCCGGCATCCACTACTGCCTCGGGGCACCACTGGCGAAAGCCGAGTTCGACATCGTGTTCCGGCGAATCCTCGAACGTCTCCCCCGCCTCGCGCTCGTCGAGGAGCCGACCTGGAAGCCGCGTTTCATCCTGCGCGGCCTCGAAGCGCTCCGCGTGCACGCCTGAGTCCGGCGGCAACCCGCGATGACGAGCAAGGAACGCGCCCGAACCCGGGACATCCTCGACCTCCAGGAGGGCCGCGGCCCGGTCCGGGTCCTCGACGACACGGAGATCATCGACGTGCTGCGACGGGCGCGCCGGATCGCCGTCGTCGGGGCGTCGGCCAATCCGTCGCGGCCGTCGTACGCGGTCTTCCGTTACCTGGTCGTCAATGGCTACGAGTGCGTCCCCGTCAACCCGAACGAGCGCGCCGTGCTCGGATTGCCGGCCTTCCGGACCCTGGTCGAGGCAGCCGACGCCACGGGACCGTTCGATATCGTCGATGTCTTCCGCCGTCCCGAGCTGTGTGTGCCCCACGCCCGGGAGGCTGTTGCCATCGGTGCCGGTTGTCTGTGGCTGCAACTGGGGGTCGTGAACTGGGAGGCAGCCACGATCGCGGCGTCTGGCGGTCTTTCGGTCGTGATGGATCGCTGTACCGCGATTGAGTATCGCGCCCTGCGCGACCGGCGCTGAGCGCCGTGTGAGCGCGACACGGACGCCGCGTGAGCGGAGCGATCGGCGACGGGCGTGAGTTCCAGCACCAGGGCGTGAGCCCCAACACCGGTGTGTCTGGCAATTCAATGGCCGCCGACGCCGACAGGTGCACCCAGTGCATCAAAATCGCACACTCCGGTCCGTCGTCCGAAACGTACCCGGGCGGTAGGTGACAGGTGCCATCGAGGGAGCCGTCTGCAGGGATTCGGCCCCCAACGAGGGCGGCGCGGCTCCGAAACCGCCCTTCTCGAGCACAGTCGGCCGGATTTGATGTACTGCGTGCACCAAGGCGGAGATGCTCGGCCTCGTTACGCCGCGGGCTCCGCTGGAGGACGCGACAATGCCGGGCACGCACGGGCGCCGCGCCGCACGGGCGCCGCGCAGGCATGCGCCGAAGCATGCGTGACTTAGCGCATGAAGAGTCCGGTGGCGATGGCGGCGATTCCGATCAGGCCGATGCCGGCGCCAACCCGGACCTGGCGCTGGAGAATCTCCATTGCGACCGACGCGCCAGTCTTTGAGTCATCTCGAACGCCGCCGCGCCAGGCCTCGTACCGGGCAACGTTCTTGTCCTGCGCCCTGAGCGCCTGGAGACGAGCGTATGGCACCCGGGTCCGGAGATAGCCGACCACGACCAGGCCGAGCCCAATCGCCACCAGGAGCACGCTGGTCGGGGTCACTGTCGATCGGTCCGATCGGGGCGGGCCACTCCGCCCGGGTCCGCGACGGCCTCGGCTACAGCTGCAGGACCGTCGAGTCGCTCCTGCAGCAGCGTCCCGACCAGCTCGGCATTGGCCTGACCGCGGGTGGCCTTCATTACCTGCCCGACGAGGAAGCCGAGCGATGGCTTGCCGGCGCGGTGGTCGGCGATCGCCGCCGGATTCGCCGCCAGGACGGCATCGACGGCAGATCCCAGGGCGCCCCTGTCGCTGATCTGGCGGAAGCCCTTCGCCTCGACGATCTTACCGACGGTCCCACCACCGGAGAGATGCTCGGCCAACACCTCCCGGGCATTCGTGCGCGAGAGCTCAGCGTTCCCGACGCGGCGGAGGAGGTCGGCCAGCTCGGCTGCGTTGGCCCGGCCCACGAGGCCCTCGGGCATCCGCTCGCTTGACTCCTTGAGCGCCCGACCGTAGTCGCCGATCACAAAGTTGGCGATTTCCTTGGCCGGCAGCTCCGGCCCGGCCGTGCGGATCGCCTCGAACGCGACCACGAGGTCGGGCTCGGCCACGATCACGCCGGCGTCGTAAGCGGACAGGCCCAACTCGTCGGTGTAGCGCGAGCGGCGGGCCGCGGGCAGCTCGGGCAGGGCCGCCCGAACCGCCTCGATCCAAGCCGGGGCGACGCGCAGCGGCGGCAGGTCCGGCTCCGGGAAGTAGCGGTAGTCGTGCGAGTCCTCCTTGGAGCGCATGACGTAGGTCACGCCGCGGGTATCGTCCCAACCGCGGGTGTCCTGGGTCAGGATCTCGCCGGCATCCAGGGCGACCGCCTGGCGCTCGATCTCGAAGGCGATCGCCCGCTCGACCGAGCGGAACGAGTTCATGTTCTTGACCTCGACCCTCGTCCCGAACGGCTCGGTGCCACGCGGTCGAAGGGAGACGTTCGCCTCCACGCGCATCTGGCCCCGTTCCATGTCCGCATCCGAGACGCCGATCGTGCGCAGGAGGAGCTGGAGCTCTTCGGCGTAACGACGAGCCTGCTCGGCAGTCCGGATGGAGGGCTCGGTCACGATCTCCATCAGCGGTGCGCCCGACCGGTTGAAGTCGATCAAGCTGATCTTCCTCCCGGATGAGTCCGTGCCGTGGATCAGCTTGGCCGTGTCCTCCTCGAGGTGCGCCCGCTGGATCCCGACCACGAACGATCCGCTTGACGTCTCGATCGCCAGCCGCCCGTGGGCGGCCAAAGGTAGATCGTACTGGCTGATCTGATAACCCTTGGGCAGGTCCGGGTAGAAGTAGTTCTTGCGGTCCCAGCGAGTCGCGACAGGGGTCGTCGCCCCGATCGCGATGCCGGTCGCCAGGACACCCTCGACCGCCGCCCGGTTGATCGTCGGCAGGGCCCCCGGCAGGCCCAGGCAGACCGGGCAGGTGTGGCTGTTGGGAGCGGCTCCGTCGTACGCGGTGGAGCACGAGCAGAACATCTTGCTGGCGGTCCGGAGCTGGCAGTGGACCTCGATCCCGATCACGGCTTCGTAGCGCTCGGCCGTCGACGCGGCGGGCATGGTGGGGGCAGTCACGAAGCTACCTGGCTCTCGATCATCAGGAACAACCCGTACATCGCCACCGTCAGCCAGCCGATCGCGACGACCAGCCGCCGGGCGAACAGGCGGACCCGCGGTCGGTCAGTGATCCGGCGGGTCGCTTCGATGGCGGTCCGGGTGGGATCGCCATCGTGGACCAAGGGGCCGACAGCCTGGCGGGTGACGGCATAGCTGCGCGACCCGGCGATCAGCACCGCGATCACGCCGCACAGCTGGAGCAGGAAGCGAGCCATCAAGGTGGAGTTTGGCACAGCCCGCCTGCGGTGACGAAGAGAACAGGGCTAGCCGCAGCGGACCGTGGTCTGGCTGCGGGCGCCTCAGCCGCGCAGTCGATCGACGAACCGGCCGATCCGGACCAGCGCCTCCTGGAGCTGCTCCTCGCTGGTCGCGTAGCAGGCTCGGACGTGGCCCTCCCCCGACGGCCCAAATGCGCCGCCGGGCACCACGGCGACGTGCTCCTCGTGGAGCAGACGCTCGGCGAACGTCTCGGCGTCGAGGCCGGTCGAGGTGATCTGGGGAAACGCGTAGAAGGCACCGCGCGGTTCGAACGTCCGCAAGCCGAGCGCGTTCAGGCCGTCGACGATAAGCCGCCGGCGGCGGTCGTAGGCAGCCAACATCCGCTCGACGTCGGCTTCGCCGTTCGTCAGTGCCTCGAGGGCGGCGTCCTGGGCCGTCGTGGGGGCCGACATGATCGCGTATTGGTGGATCTTCACGATCCCCTCGAGGATGCCGGCCGGGGCGCATAGCCAGCCGACCCGCCAGCCGGTCATCGCGTAGGCCTTGCTGAAGCCGCCCATCAAGATCGTCCGCTCGCGCATCCCCGGCAGCGAGCTCAGGGCGCGGTGACGGTACGAGCCGTAGGCGAGCCGATCGTAGATCTCGTCGGAGTAAACGAGCAGGTCGTGCCGGACGGCGATCTCGGCCAGCTGGTCCTGGATCGGATCGGACAGGACAGCACCGGTTGGGTTGCAGGGATAGCCAAGGAACAACGCCTTCGTCCGCGGCGTGATCGCCCGTTCGACCGCGGCCGGGTCGAGGGCAAAGTCGTCCTGAAGCCGGGTCGACACGTGGACCGCCGTGCCGCCGGCGAAGCGGATCGCCGGCAGGTAGGCCACGTACGAAGGCTCGTGCAGGATCACCTCGTCGCCGGGATCGCAGGTCGCCCGCAGGGCCAGGTCGACCGCCTCCGAGGCGCCGACCGTGATCAGGATCTCGCGGGTCGGGTCATAGCTCACGTCGTAGCGCCGCTCGAGATGGACGGCCAGCGCGCGGCGCAACTCGAGTGTGCCGTAATTGCTGGTGTAGTGGGTCCGACCGCGGCGCAGGCTGGCGATACCGGCCTCGACGATTCCGGCTGGGGTGTCGAAATCGGGCTCCCCCACCCCCAGGCTGATCACGTCGTCCATCGTGGCCAGGATGTCAAAGAAGCGGCGGATCCCCGACGGCGGGACGGATCGGACCCGCTCGGCCAGGGCGCGCTCGGCCAGCTCGGCGCGGACGGCGGCCGGCGGTGGCGTCTCGGTGGTCATGCCGCCGAGTATACGGAGGCTTGAGCCGAGGCGATCCGGCCGGGCTGAGCGCGCGTAGCATCTCTCGATACGTCGCGCAGAGGATGCCATGCTTGGCCGCGTTCTGGAACGGTTGATCGATGCCCAATCCCGCTGGGCAAAACCGCTGGGCGAGTGGCTCCATGGCTTGATGGCCGCGATCTTCGGACGGATGCTGCCGATCCGCGACTTCCTCGCCGGAACCTGGCTCGGCCACCCGCTCCATGCGCTGCTGACCGATGTGCCGATCGGAGCGCTGACCCTGGTCATCGTCCTGGACGTCGTAGGCCAGCCCGTGGCCGCCGATGTCGCCCTGCTGGTGGGTGTCGTGACGATGATCGCTTCGGCGCTTGCCGGCTACGCGGACTACTCCACCACCGACGGCCGGGCACGGGTCCGGGCAACCGTCCACAGCTCGCTCATGCTCGTCTCCCTGGTGATCTACGTCGTGTCACTGGCAATCCGGGCCACCGGTCCAACCAGCCGCACCCTGCCGATCGCCCTGTCGATCGTGGCCTACCTGATCCTGGCAGCCGGCGCGTTCGTTGGCGGCGACGTCGTCTACGCCCTCGGCAACATGGTCGATCGGCACGCCTGGCGGCCGTCGGGTGCGAAGTGGCAATCGCTCGACGTGGGCGAGATCGCGGAGGGCACCCTCGTCAAAGCGAAGGCCGGGGCCCAGGCGCTCGTCCTGATCCGTTCCGGCGACACGATCCAGGCGCTCCACGACCTGTGCGCCCACGCTGGTGGACCCCTGAGCGAGGGAACGATCGTGATGGGCTGCGTCGAATGCCCCTGGCACGGCTCGCGCTTCGAGATCGCGACCGGCCGGCGACGTCGCGGGCCGACGGTCTATGACCAGCCTGCCTACGAGGTCCGCGCAGTCGCGGCCGGCGGCTACGAGGTCCGGCGAATTTCGTAGGCCGAATGCAAACGTGGCGCAGGGCCCGCGCGATGCGGCCGCACGTCAACCTCGGTGCTTGTCGCCTGCTCGTTGCGTGCTCTTTGCCTGCTGGTGCCCGCTGGGTCCGGCGGCCTTCCTTGGCCGTTCTTGGCTGGGGAACGTCGGCGCGTGCACT
>ODAK010003112.1_pt1 | contig 17291 bp, 15 predicted proteins | sample 1539591 | NCBI WGS metagenome assembly ODAK01 (sample SAMEA3539303, study PRJEB22396) | soil metagenome | biome: tundra; feature: field; material: soil | place: USA | collected 2010-05 | depth 0.15 m
TGTCGTTGGAATCGCCGTGGGCCTTGAACTCCTGAAGGCCGGCGACGACGACCTTCGCCAGGTGGCTTTTCTTGTTGCGCTCGGCGACCTTGATGGCTTCCTCGATTTTGCCCTCACGCAGGGCGCCGGCAACCGCGGGAGCAAACGCCCGCGACTGCTTGCGGGCCGCACTGTACGCCATGGCGCGATCGATCATGACCCCAATCGACCAGCCCGACATGATGAACAAAATGAAGACAACGATCTTGGCCAAAATTCCCATCTGTTTCCAGAGGGAGATGGGATCCCAGCCCACGGCGGCTTCCTGGAAAATCCAGGCGGCAGCCGTAGGTACGTGGCTGAGAGTGTAGGTGGCAAGGTTAGCTAGGAACATGGGTGGACTTTTCCTCCTCAGAACTTTTGTTACAGCAGACCAACAGGCTTGCTACTGGTCGTGCAGGTGATTCGAATATCCAGAGCCGATTACTTTCCAAAACGATTACGAGCTTTTAACCCGCTCATAAGCAACAAAACTAAACGCCACGCTCGGGCCGCAATGCACCGCTGCGTGACCGGCATCGAGTTAGATGCGCGAAATGCTCATCCACAAATCGTTTAACCACCCGCCAGCGAGAAAATTACGTTGATCGTGGTTTCCACTTCCACGGGCTCGCCATTGAGGTAGTAAGGCTTGTACCTCCACCCCTTGACGGCTTCCAGCGCGGCGCCCGTAAGCATGGGGTGGCCGCTGGCTACGTGCAGGTTCTCAATAGCGCCATCTTTGCCGATCAGGGCCTGGAGCACGACCGTCCCTTGAATACGGGCCTGGCGGGCCAGTGGCGGATAGGTCGGTTGCACTTTGCGGATCAACATTCCCTGAGAGACGCCTTGGGATACGCGCACACGCTGCGGGGTCGCGGCCTTGGGAATGGCCACAGGCGTCGAGCTGAGCATTCCGCCCAGCACACCACCCATGCTGCCCCCGGGTACGCCGCCCGGTACGCCGCCCACTACGCCAGCGCCCGTGCTCGGCGGGGTCTCGTCCTCTTTAATCATCTGAATCTTTTTTGGAATGGCTGTGGGTGTCCGCAACTGGCCGTTGTCCAGTTCGCTTTGGATCCTCTTCACAATATGCACTTCAGCGGCCGGTGGCGGTGGTGGCGGCGGCGGTGGCGGAGGCGCGACCAGGAAGGTCATCAGTTGCTGCCGGGGCAATGCCTCGGTAAAAATTAACGGCAACAACACCAGAATGCCAATCAGCACCATTTGCAGCACAAATGAGATGAAGGTAGTTGCTCCGCGCTTGCCCCTGAGCCTGCCGCCCGATTCCAGAAGGCTGTCTTCAAACATAGCCTGTTCTCCGTCGAACCCTTCAATTACTTAGACACCGCGTATCAGTTTTTTGCTCCCACAAACCGCCAGCCGTCCCTAATACGTTGTGGCTGGCTGAAACTCGTTGGGATTAGGGGCCGGTTACTTTGGAAGGACGAATCGAAGTATACACCCGCCCCCCTGGTTCGGCACTTTCTGCCACCAACCCTGCCAGCCCGAACCAGTCCCAGCCCCTTGGGCGAGTCGGATGGCCTATCCAATAGCAGAAGTTGCTCAAGCTCCAAACTGGCGGGAGCAGAACACCGCCGGTTTGCGATTCTGCCACCTACGCCTTCACTTTCACCTTTTCCCGCGACTTGTCCCGGGCTGAGGACATGCGTTGGGCCGCCGACTGGCCGGCCCGCTTGGCCCGCCATAGCTGGTAGGCGACGAGCATCGGAGCGGCAACGGCGATCGACGAGTAGGTCCCAATCAAAATTCCAATCACCAGGGCCAAAGAAAATCCACGCAGCACCTCGCCGCCGAACACGTACAACGAGAGCACAGTCAGAAAAGTGAGGCCGGAGGTAAGAATGGTCCGGCTCAGGGTCTGGTTGATGCTCTTGTTGACGATGTCGGCCAGGGGCTCGCGACGCAGCAGTTTGATGTTTTCGCGGATGCGGTCGAAGACGACGATGGTGTCGTTCATCGAGTAGCCGATCAGCGTGAGGATGGCGGCAATCACCGTCAGGCTGATTTCCTTGTCCAGCAGCGAGAAGAAGCCCACGGTGATAATGGTGTCGTGGAGGCAGGCCACCACCGCGCCCACGCCATAAATCATCTCGAAGCGGAACCACAAGTAAACCAACATGCCGGCCAGCGAGTAAAGCGTGGCCATGATGGCCTGGCGGCGAAGCTGCGAGCCCACCTGCGGGCCGACAATCTCCACGTTGCGCACCACGAAGTTGGAGGTGTAGAAGTCCTGTTGCAGCGCGCTGACCACCTCGGCAGGAACGACTCCGCGCAGTTCATCGACGGAACTCAGAATTCCGCCCCGTTCCTTGTTGCGGAAATCCTCAATCTGTTTGGCGATGGCCTCGTACTTGGGGGCGGCGTCCACCCCCAAGTGCAGTGGGTCCTTCTGCAGCAGAGACTGCTCCAGGCTTGGAGTACCGGTATTATTCAGGTCCTGCTTGCCTTCGGCGACCGGATTTCGGGCCTGGAGCGCGCGGATGATAGTGTTCTTGCCGGCATCGAGCGCGGCCTCGCTGGTCTCCTGGATGCCAAGATCGACCAGCACCTCATTGCCCGAGGTGGGGCCGAAGCGCTGGATGCGGGGATCGTGCAGCCCGGCGCGGTTCATGTCGTTACGAATCTGGTCGAGATCGGGCGTCTGCGCGAACTTGACGTAAACCAGCGTGCCGCCGCGGAACTCCACCCCAAGAGGGATGTGGTGCCAGAACAACATGGAACAGATTCCGGCGACGCTGAACACCAGCGAGAAGGCAAGGAAATACCACTTCTTGCCGAGAAAGTCGATATTGGTATTGCGAAATAACTCCACCGCTAGCCCCTTAAATGCTCAATGGCTCGCCACGCTGATGGCGACTGAGAATGAACTCGAAAATCACGCGCGATACGAACACCGCGGTGAACAGGTTGGCCGCCAGACCGAAGCTGAGGGTCACCGCAAATCCCTTCACCGGACCGGTTCCGAACAGGAACAGGATGACGGCGGACACGATGGTGGTCACGTGGGTATCGATAATGGTCGTCCAGGCGTGAGCGAAACCCTGTTCCACCGCCGAGGAAGGCGTCTTGCCATGCCGCAACTCCTCGCGAATACGCTCGAAGATCAGGACGTTGGAGTCCACGCCCATACCGACGGTCAGGATCACACCCGCAATTCCCGGCAGGGTCAAGGTTGCTCCGCTGTAGCCGAGGAATCCCAACAGGATCACCAGGTTCAGGACCAGGCCCAGGTCGGCGTTGATGCCGGCCGCGTGGTAGTAGAAGAGCATAAAGATCAGCACCGCAACCATGCCGATGACCGCTGCCCGCACACCCTCGCGGATGGAATCGGCGCCCAGCGATGGCCCCACCGTGACCTCTTGCAGGTACTTGATTCCCGCCGGCAGCGCGCCGGAGCGCAGCGTCAGTGACAGGTCCTGGGTCTCTTCCGGAGTGAAGGAGCCGGTAATGCGGCCCTGATCGTGAATTTGCTCCTGGATGGTGGCCACCGACTTCACTTTGTTATCGAGCACCACCGCCAGCTTGTCGCCGACGTGGGCCGCGGTAAACGCGGCGAAGCGCCGTCCGCCGTCCCCGGTCAGAGTGAAATTGACATCGGGACGGCCATTCTCATCGCGACCAGCATCGGCGGAACGCAGATCGGCGCCGCTCACCGCCGACGAGCGGCTGATGAGCCAGTACACCTCAGCAGCTTCCTCAGGATTCTGCGCGTGTGGAGTGGTGCCTTTCATCAGGAGGGTGTCGGGCGGAAGCACGCCGCCGTTGTCCTGCATGGCCGCCTGCTCGTTGGGATAGGGCCCCTTGACCGCCTGCCGGATCTCCAGCATGGCGGTGGACTGCATGATCTCTTTCACGCGGGCCGGATCATCCACGCCCGGCAACTGCACCAGGATCTGATAGTCGCCCAGTCCGTGCTCCTGGATCACCGGCTCGGAGACGCCGAGCTGATCGATTCGGTTGCGGATGGTTTCGATGGCCTGCTGCACCGCTTTCTTCCTGGTGTCGTTGGCCACCGAGTTCTTCATGGTCAGGGTGTAGCCGTTCTCGGCGCCCGAGGCGAGATCGTAGTCGCCCAGTTTCTCGTTGACGATGCGCCGCAGCTCCGAGGACGACTCCGGCGGCACGCCCTTGATCTGGACCAGCTCAGGATGGTTCTGCGGATCGGGCTTGGAGATTTCTCCGAAGGCGACGTTGGCGCTCTTGAGGGCGTCCTTCAGGCGCTCGACCGCACGGTCGCTGTCGGCGTTGATGGCGTCGTTCACCTGCACCTGCAGAATCAGGTGGGTCCCGCCCTTCAGGTCAAGGCCCAGGTGGATGCGCTTCTGCACCGCAGACCGCAGACCCTCAGCCGTGACACTGCCGGGGATACCGATGATGCCGAAGAGAAAGAAGATCAGCACCGCAACGATCAAAACTGTTTTGAGGAGGAGATTCTTATTCATGAGAGACTGCAACCCTTAGGACTTGGCATGGTCCTCCGCGGTCGTCAAGGTGACGATGGAGGAGCGGGCCACTTCAATCTTAATGTTGTCCGGGGGAACCCGCAGGACGACAGCATCATCCTTTACGGACATGATAACCCCGACCAGGCCGCCGCTGGTGACTACCCGGTCGCCGGATTTGATTTGTTGCAGCATCGCCTGCCATTTCTTTTGTTTGCGCTGCTGCGGCATGATCACGAGAACGTAGAAAACGGCGAAGATACCAACCATGGGCAGGAGCATGCCTAATTGGCCCATGCCCTGCGCGAACATACCTGTCAGTGTGGCCATTTTGCTTTCGACTTTCGCGAAACCTAACGCGCTTGCCTGCTTTGCGGGGGCGCGGTTCCAGAGGCGGCTGAAAAAGTGGCGTTCGGGTAGTGCGGGCCTTCAGGCCCGCGTCCTAGACCTTTATTTTTGTCATCCCGAGCGGGCTTTAGCCCGCGAGGGACCTGCTTTTCCGAGTTTTCCAACAAACTGTAAAGCCGCGTGAGAACTCTTTGAGTTGGCACGGTCGAACGATTGCCTAAAATCTAGCCCCGCAAGGGGCGAAATTGCTTTTAGCCCAGGGCGTAAGCCCTGGGTAAAGTTGGAAAAGTTAACGAGTCCCTTCAGGGACGGCACATTTCTCAGACGCTCTCCGACGGCCCGCACTACCCGAATGTCGCTTTTCAGCAACCTTTACAGCCAGCCAGAGACCCAGCCCTGACCTTGCTATGGTATCGCGCTTTTGCCGGGGACCTGAACAGCGAAGGCTGCTAAGGAACAGTCAAATGCGGTGGCCGGACGCCAGAAAGAAAGTTCGCGAACTTCCCAAGTAATATAGTTTGCCGCACCTTACGCATGGTGTCAAGGTAATATGCCAGATTGTGGACGGTGTTCAGCACCTGCGCCAGCAATTCATTGGAGGCATATAGATGCCGCAGGTAAGCCCGTGAGTAGCGGCAGCAGACCTGGCAAGCGCAGTTCGGGTCGGGCGGACCGTCGTCCGTGGCATAGCGCGCGTTCTTGATGGCGAGACGGCCTTCCGAAGTGAAGAGCAGCCCGTGGCGCGCCGCCCGCGTCGGCAGCACGCAGTCCATCATGTCCACGCCCATGCCCACATAATGGACAATCTCTTCCGGCGTGCCCACGCCCATCAGGTAGCGCGGCTTGTCTTCCGGCAGAAATTGCATGGCCGCGTCCACCATCTCGTAGGTCATCGAACGGGGTTCGCCCACGCTCAACCCGCCAATCGCGTAGCCGGGGAAATCAAGCTCCACGGTGCGCTGTGCCGATTCCCGACGCAGATCGGGAAACATGCCGCCCTGCACGATTCCGAAGAGTGTTTGGGTTTGGCCTTCGCTTTGAAGGGGCACGGCTTCAGCCGTGCCGTCCAGTGTCCTACTAAAATCTCGCGCGGACTTCAGTCCGCGCGAAAACCACGGTACCGCATTCTTGTGCTCTTCGAAATACTTCTGGCTGCGCGCCGCCCAGCGGAGCGTCATCTCCATCGACGCCTGGGTGCGCGCGTACTCCGCCGGATGCTCGGTGCACTCGTCGAACGCCATAATGATGTCGGCGCCCAGTCCGATCTCGGCGGCGATGGCGCTCTCCGGACTGAAGAAATGCGAGGAGCCGTCGAGGTGCGAGCGGAAGGCCACGCCCTCTTCGGTGACCTTGCGCAGGTCGCTGAGGCTGAAAACCTGAAAGCCGCCGGAGTCGGTGAGGATGGGATGGTTCCACGCCATGAACTTCTGCACCCCGCCGAGTTGCCGGACCATCTCCACACCGGGCCGCAAATAAAGATGGTAGGTGTTGTTCAGCAGGATCTGGACGCCAAGCTCTTCCAGCGTGTCCTGAGGTACGCCCTTGACCGTCGCCAGCGTGCCCACCGGCATAAAGACAGGGGTCTGCACTTCACCATGCGGCGTGAAGAAGCGTCCGGCGCGGGCGGCGCCATCGCGGGCTTCGACCTGGAAGCGGAAGGACATCGCAGACGATTGTAGTCCCGCGCCGTCATGCCATCGACGAGCATAACGGGGAGCCGAGATCGTTGCGCCGCGTGGAGACCCATTGCATACTGGCAGCGTGGAAATAGAAAATATTCTGCTAGCCGGTCGGCACGTTCGTCTGGAACCGCTTGACCACCGCCACATCGACGGCTTGGTTGCCGCCTCGGCGGCGGACCCCTCCCTCTACCAATGGAGTCCCATCCCGCAGGGCAAAGTCGAGGCCACCAGCTACGTCGACACCGCTCTGGCCTGGCGGGACGCCGGCAGCGCGGTACCGTTCGCGATCGTCCGCGTGGATGACGGTGTCATTATCGGGTCCACACGCTTCTTCAACCTGGAGCGATGGGCGTGGCCGCAAAACCACCCGCGGTACGGCCACATTCTCGACGCCTGTGAGATCGGCTACACCTGGTTTGCCCGCTCGGCAATCCGGACTGCCGCCAATACTGAGGCCAAGCTGCTCATGCTGACCCACGCTTTCGAAACCTGGCAGCTGCTCCGGGTCTGCTTTCACACCGACGTGCGCAACCAGCGTTCCCGCGCGGCGCTCGAACGCATCGGCGGGAAGTTCGAAGGGATTTTGCGGGCCCATCGGATGGCCGCTGACTACATCGCTCGCGACTCGGCGCGCTACTCGATCGTGGCCGCGGAGTGGCCTGATGTGAAACGACGACTCAGTCAGTTCCTCGATCAAGCGTGATCGCGCCTTCATTGCACCGCGCCGTGCAGCATAATTGCAATGATAACCTTCTAAGACCGTGCCGTTGCCAAGCACTAAATGCTAAGTGCTAAATGCTAAGTGCCAAATGCTAAGTGCCAAATGCTAAGTGCCAAATGCTAAGTGCCAAATGCTAACTGACACACAAAAGACCTTCGACGGCGTTACGCTGCACGCCATGCCGGTGCGCATCGAACTGCAATGGCCGTTTCACTCCTCTGGTGGCGGCAGCGACTGGTACGTGCTGCATGGCACGTTGCGCCTGGCCGACGGCGGCCCATTGTATGCCGACATCGCGCTCAATCTGGCGCAGACCATTCGCGAGGTGCTGCCATCGCTCGACAGCGACCTGGCGTTCTGGCTCGCCATCAACACCGCGCGCAAGGCGCTTGACGATAAGCAATTGGAGTTGCTGAAGTCGAGCAAGCGGCAACCGGTGCCGGTGTCAAGCCGCTGCTACAGCATTCGCGATAAGCACTTCCGCTTCTGGCAGGCCACGCCGCAACAGGTGGAAGAGTTTGTGGCGCGCAAGGTTTTCTGGTTGAGCGGCAACCAGCGCGCGCCGGTGATGATCGCCGATCCACGCGACGCGCAGTATCTGGGAGCCGCCGATCCGAACATGGTGGACAAATTACTGACCGCGGCCAACGATCTGGCGGCACGCGGCATGGTCGAACTGGCCGGCGATTACGCTCGCACCACCGATGGTTTGCTGGCGCAAGCCCAGGCATTTCATTCCGCCAAAGATCGCGCCCTGGAAGAGCTACACGCCAAGCACGCCTTTGAGCGGGCGTAATGGAAAAACAACCACGGATTTACGCGGATTACACGGATAAGACAAGAGGGATGGCAATTGGTCCGCCTAATCCGCATTAGCTGGTTGTCTCGCGATCGAATCGTGTTGCTTGCCGCACACGCACTTCGGCGGCGGTAGCTCATTATCGGTGCCCCAGGACAACGGCCAGGCTTTCATGTCGTCATGCTTAATGTAGTGACCTTGCTTGATTTGGCGGTCAGCCTGGCGGATCTCGGCGTGCAAGCGTTCCTGATCGGCAACGTAAGCCTCCGGAGTGTTTGCCATGAACACATTTTAATACGGTGGGGCCGGATGGGTTCGTCTCATTCGCTGCCCGATCGTATTTCCGAGGCGGGCTTGACCGATCATGTTTGGAGTTTAGAAGGATTGGTGGGACTATTGGAGCAGAAAAAAGCCAAGTTAGCGGCATGAAGCTATTCGCATTGGTTATTCTCGCCTGTGTCTTCGCTGACGCGCAATCCGTACAGCGACCACGAGAACTCACCATTCAAGAAGCACACTCGATTCTCGAAGCCTCGATTCCCGATGCGACACGCCGGCTCCCAGGGTATGGCTTTGATGATTTTGCTGGTTACAATCCTGCCCAGTTCTACTTCATTGAAGTCATTTGGGACAATCCAGGTGGCAGCGTCGTTTGGGGGAACTACGCAGTTGATAGAGCAACTGGAGACCTGTGGAGTGCGGTGATCTGTGAGCGAATTACTTCTAAACGAGTGCGAGCTGTACAGCGACACGTGCGCAAGGAAATTGGTTTGGCTGATGGCGAGTATCGGAAAATCAGGCGACCTGGACCAATGTGCGAGTAATTCAAAACAGCCCACTACCCGTATTTCCAAGGGCGGGCAATAGCTGCGATCTCCGCTAGAATAGATCTATGGGGCCGCACCGGCCGCCGTGTGGGGTGGTTTGCCTTTGCAGCCGTTACCTTCATTCACCGAAAGCTACGACGTGGTTGTGGTGGGCGCCGGCCATGCCGGCTGCGAAGCCGCCATGGCTGCGGCGCGCATGGGCCTGAAGACCGGACTCTACACCCTCAACCTCGACCTCATCGCGCAGATGTCGTGCAATCCCGCTGTCGGCGGCATTGCCAAGGGACACCTGGTGCGCGAGGTGGACGCCCTCGGCGGCATCATGGGCGAGGTTACGGACGCGGTCGGCATTCAGTTTCGCCTGCTCAACACGTCGCGCGGACCGGCGGTGTGGTCTCCGCGAGCGCAGTGCGACAAGCAGCAGTATCGGCTGAAGATGCGCCAGTTGCTGGAGTCGGAGCCCAACCTCCACATCAAGCAAGCCGAAGTCGCCGAGTTGATCGTGGAGCAACTAGCAACTAGCGATCAGCAACCAGCCGACCCTTCTGTCATCCCGAGCGCAGTCGAGGACGACAATTTTGGTGGATCGGACTCTGGCGAAGAGCGAAAGGCGAAGAGCGAAGAGCGCGTCGTCCGTGGTGTTCGCCTGCGCGACGGCCGCACCGTCTCCGCGCAAGCCGTCATCATCACCACCGGAACATTTCTCAACGGGCTGATCCACTGCGGGGAGCAGCAATATCCCGCCGGGCGCAGCGGCGAGCCCAATGCCGTACTGCTGGGCGAATCGCTGAAGGCGCTGGGCCTGCGTGGCTGCCGCCTGAAGACGGGCACTCCGCCGCGTCTCGATGGACGCAGCATCGACTGGTCCAAGTTCAAAGTGCAGCCCGGCGACGACGACCCCACGCCCTTCAGTTTCCGCACCCGCCGGGTGGCGCACCACGACAAGCAGGTGCCGTGCTACATCGCCTTCACCACGCCGGAGACGCATCGCATCATCCGCGAGAACGTGCACCGCTCGCCCATGTACAGCGGGCAGATCCAAAGTATCGGACCACGATATTGTCCCTCGATCGAAGACAAGATCGTCAAGTTTCCCGACAAAGAGACGCACCAGCTCTTTCTCGAGCCCGAGGGGCTGAACACGCACGAGATCTACGTGAACGGCATGAGTACCTCGCTGCCCATTGACGTGCAAATCGCCATCATCAAGTCGATCCCAGGCCTCGAAAACGCCGAGATGCTGCGCCCCGGTTACGCCATTGAGTATGACTCCATCGACCCAACCGAGCTTCAGCGCACGCTGGAGACCAAGAAGATCGCGCGCCTGTTTCTGGCGGGCCAGATCAACGGCACCAGCGGCTACGAAGAAGCGGCGTGCCAGGGCATCATGGCGGGCATCAACGCGGCGCTGCAGGTGAAGGGCGAGCCGCCGCTCATTCTCGACCGCACCGAGGCCTACACTGCCATCCTCATCGACGACCTCATCAGCAAGGGAACGAACGAGCCGTACCGCATGTTCACCTCGCGCGCCGAGTTCCGCCTGCACCTGCGCATTGACAATGCCGACCGCCGCCTCACCCCACATGGACGCCGCGTCGGCCTGATTAACGATGCCGCCTGGGCCGACCATCTCGCCAAGCAGGCGCGCATGCAGGCCATGCGCGACCTGCTGGAGCGCACGCGAGTAAATGGTGAGATGTCGGTGTTGTTGCGGAGAGAGGTTTCAAGTGTCGAGTTTCAAGTTTCGAGTGAAGAGACCCCCAAACCGCAGGCGGGTACCTCGAAGCCGGAACCAGACTCTTTGCTGGGACTGACACTCGCCCAACTGCTCAAGCGCCCGGAGGTCCGGATCGAAGCGCTCGCCCCGCTGCTGGCGACGCTTATGCCTGACTTCTTCTGTCGTGGCGGTGAGACGGAAGTTTCAAGTTTCAAGTTTCGAGTTTCAAGAAATTCCTCCGCGGTCGTGCCGCAATCCCTCCGACCCAAAAACACCTTAAACTCGAGTAATGGTGCTGATACCGCAGAGCCGGTACTCGAAACTCGAAACTCGAAACTTGAAACTGATTTTCCCCTGCCGGCGGAAATCCGCAACGAGCTGAAATCGGTCGAGACCGAGATCAAGTACTCCGGCTACCTCGATCAGCAGAGCAAAGCCATCGAGCGCTTGAAGCGGTCGGAGCAGCGCCTCATTCCCGACTGGTTTGACTACGCCAGAGTGAGCGGCCTGTCGCGCGAGATGAATGAAAAGCTGACGCGCATCCGCCCCAGCACCCTGGGCCAGGCCAGCCGCATTCCCGGCGTCACGCCTGCCGCCGTCTCGCTGATCAACGTGTACATCGAGATTCAGGCGCGCCAGCATGCGGCCGCCTCCTCCCTCGGCTGAAGCTAGGAATTGTACGGAACCCTGGACGCGGGCCTGAAGGCCCGCTCTACCCGTACAAGCCGGATACACCAACTCTGGAAGCTCTAGACTTGTGGCGACCCGTGTTCTTCCCATATAGTGTTCTCACTTCCCGGGACTAATTCTGACATGGGGTGAACGATGGAATTGCAAAGTTTTCTGGCGGCGCTGGAAGAGCGCATCGCCCGCTACGACCTGTTGTGCCATCCTTATTACAAGGCGTGGACCGCCGGCCAACTCACGCGCGACGATCTGCGTGAGTACGCCAGCGACTACTACCACCATGTGGCCGCGTTTCCGGCCTACCTGAGCGCATTGCACTCGCGGCTCGACGACGGCGAGCCGCGGCGCGCGGTGTTGCGCAACCTCTGCCAGGAGGAAATTGAAGGGCGTCCGCACAGCGAGTTGTGGCTCGACTTTGCCGAAGGCATGGGCGCCGACCGCGACCAGGTGCGCCGCCGCGAACCACTGCCCGAGGTGCGCGACCTGATCGGCGAGTTTCGCCGCGTGGCGCATGAAGGCTCAACCGCCGAGGCGCTGGCGGCGTTCTATGCATACGAGTCGCAAGTTCCACGCGTGGCCAAGGCCAAGGCCGACGGTCTGGCCGAGCGTTACGGCGCCGATGCCAAGACCTGCGGCTATTTCAAGCTGCATCAGTTCGCCGACGTGGAACATGCGCAGGTGTGGCAGGAGTTGCTGACCGCGGAAGTCGTGGCGCATCCCCAGCAGACGGAAGCCGCCTTGAGTGCCGCGGAAAACGCGGCGCAGGCGCTCTGGCACGCGCTCGATGGGATGGAAGCAAGACGCATGGCGGCGGTGTAGCTCGCCACTCCCACCCTTTCGCCACGGCGGCGGCTGGTGAACGGGCCCGGCCTCCCGGGTGAACAATACCATCATGGGAGCGATCCAGCCCGAGGCAATGCCCGTAACGGGGCGGGTGGCACTAGCGCGTAGTCCGGCACTTACGTGCAAGTCTTTGCACCTCGATAGATTCGGTTCCATATTTTCCAATGAGTTACAACGGAAACATAATTGCAAGTGTAACCCTAAGGTCTGTCTCGGGATACCTGAGGTTCTGTGTTGGATGGCATCTTCGGGAGGGCCCGGCAACGAGCGTCTTGTAGGTTCGAACCCGCTCGTTGAGCAATACCGGCCCCGTGAGCACCGCAAGGTGTTCGAGTGAAACGTCTCAATTGCGAGAGTCAAGGCTCTCACCCACGGAGGATACAAACTTGAACAAGAAATTTGGATGGATGTTATGTTTGCTGGCCCTCGCTATCTGCGCCAGCAGTTTGCCGGCGATGGCCGACACTGCCTACAACAATACGCTTCCGCTCCCCTCTAATTGCTGCTCTGGCTGGACAATCGGCGGTTCGGGCTCCCTCGTCGGACTCGTCGAGGACGCCCAGTTGTTCACGTCAGCGACGAGTGGCACGGTCAGCTCGATTTCCATAGATATAGGCTTTGCGGCGGGCGACAACCTGGCCTTTGTAGGTATATACACGGACGTTGGTGGAGCGCCGGGATCGCTTATTGCTGGTTCGACCACTGGGAATCTCGTAGCCGCGACCTTCGGTTCTCCCTGTCCAGTCCCTTGTGAGCTGACGGTGACCGGTACTGGAGGTACCCTTACCGCCGCAGGCCAGTATTTTGTTGTAATTCTGGCCGACAACAGCACTTGGGACGCCTGGAATCAGAATGGAAACGGCATCCTTGGACAGCTTGATCAAAACTCCGGCAGCGGCTGGAACCAGTTTGGAGGCGAACTCTTGGGCGGCATGGCAATACAGACCACTCCCGGCGGCACGACCCCAGAGCCTAGCTCTCTATTGTTGCTCGGCACCGGATTGGTTGGAGCCTTCGGCGTTATTCGTCGCAAATTGAATCGCTAATTTTTCTGCAGGTCACTTTGTTAGCCGGAGCCAACCAGCTCCGGCTTTTTTCTGTCTGGGAACGGGGTGCAGGGGGTGAGGTGCCTGGAAAGCTCGCGGTTAGCGTGTTAGCTGAGCAGCGCACCGGGATTCTTGCGGGCGATGTGCAGTAGCTTGAGCGTGGCCTGCCGCGGCTGCCGGATACCCTGCTCCCAGCTTTCCACCGCATTGGAACTGACGTTCAGCAGACGCGCGAACAGCGCCTGGCTGGCATTCATGGCCGCACGCATGGCCTGGATCTCGGCCGCCTTCAGCGGCTTGGGACGAGGCGGTATCTCGACCGAGCGCAGGTCCAGGCTGGCCGCGGTGTTCCCCGAGGATGCGGTTTTCTTGCGCTTGTCTTTCTTCTCTTTCTTCTTGCTCTTCTTGCTCATTGCTCTCCTTAAGTACGACAATGTGACACATCAGACAATGTAGGATACTGAGGAATGCACTGTAAATAGCTCTTAGGTGTAGGCACGGCGCGCTAATTAGAATCGCAAATTATCGTGACATGGCAAAGGCATTAGAAGTCCGCAAAATTGTGGAATTGTCATTACGAGCGCCCGGGTTTGGCGCGAGGAATCTGCTTTTCGATCGGACAAGCAAAAAACAGATCCGTCGCTTCGCTCGTGATGACAATTCCAAGGTTTCGTCACTATATTGCGCAAATCTAAATAAGTTCGTGCTGTGCTTCGTCGAAGTCATTTACCGCGGAGACGCGGCGGCCGCGGAGCTTTTGGCTTATATCGAGTTCTCCGTGATCTCCGTGCCTCCGTGGTGAATTACGTTTTCTCCATCGGCCTAGCCACGGGACGTCCCTTGTCGCCCATCTCCAGGTAGGCCCACGGGGTCTCATGGTCGTGGGTGAAAACCACCAGCCACTGCTCTGGAATGGCAATGTCATAGAAGCGATGCTTGTTGGCAATACTGTCCAGCGGGTAGAGGTCGTAACCCAGCGTCCAAACGGAGTCGAGGTGCTTCGCGTCTGACACCAGGTCGCTGGGATAGCAAGCCACCCGGCCGCCGCTGCGCACCATCACCGCCTGCAAGTCGCGGGTATGGCCGGGATAAACCTTCACCGCGATGCCGGGGGCAATCTCGGCGTCGCCATTGAGCAACTGCATCTGTCCGCTCGCGACCAGGGGATCGTAGTTGTCGGTCATGTAGCTGACGCGGTCGCGCTCGTGTTGTTCGCGGGCGTGGCGCCACTCGCCCTCCTGCACGTAATATCTGGCGCGCGGGAATGTGGCCACCGGCTTGCCGTCTTTGTAATAGGTGTTCCAGCCGCAGTGGTCGAAGTGCAGATGAGTGTTAATGACGATGTCAATCTCGTCAGGGGAAACACCAGCCTCCTCGAAACTCTTCAGCAGGCGTGCCTGGTTCTGATAGATGGACTGGCTTTTTTCGCTGAGCTTGCTGCCGATGCCGGTCTCCACGAGGATGTTCTGCTTGCCGGTGCGGACCAGCAGCGAATTGAGCGCCATCGGAATGGTGTTGCGCTCGTCCGCCTGTATGCGTTTCTCCCACATAATCTTGGGAATGATGCCGAACATGGCGCCGCCGTCGATGCGATAGTTACCGTCGGAAAGGATTGTGAGTTCAAAGTCGCCTAGCGTGATTCGGTGCACCGGTTTGTCTCCACCAGAAGTTGGTCTGACGATCATACCGAATGAGCACGGCAAGCCACAAAGCGAGCGACCAGGCAGTTCCCCGCCTCGAGGTGCCGATCCCTTGCGCGATAGGCTGTTCACGCCAGCTATCCCCAGCCGCCGAAGAAGCGTCTCCGCATGTTGCTATTCGCGGGTATACTCGATTGTAACTTTCAGATTCTGTGAAAAGGGGAACATAACCGGACCAGACGCTAACGAGGTAGATCGTATGGCTGTCCACCCGTATGTCTGTAAGTTCGTCCCTGCAGATATAGAAGCTGCGCTGGGTCGGCGCTACATCATTGGTTCCGAAATTGCCGTTGGCGGCCAGGGAGCAGTTTTCAGGGCGACCAGAACTTCTCAGCCAGACGGCACAGCCGCGAATGACGTTGTAGCGCTGAAGTTAAACTTCGATCGCAGACGGAACCTTCGCGTACAGCCCGAGATCACCGCGATGGAGAACTTCTCGCATCCAAACCTGGCGCGGATAATCGAGCATGGCTATTGTGACGTGGCCGGTAGACACACGCGATACGTCGCGTGGGAATTCATAGACGGGCAAACACTGAGCGTTCTGTTGAAAAACGGACCGCTGCTGGAGTCCGAAGTCCTGGCGATAGGGCGCGATGTCTCGTCTGCAATTGCGGAAATTTGGTCGCGACGCATTGTTCATGGGGACATCAAGCCCTCGAACATCATGGTCGGCTCAGCGGACAGCGCCGTTCTCATCGACCTCGGCGCGGCCAAATATTTAGATCAAGTCAATATTCTTACACTCAAGCCCTTAGACCGACGCGACCGTCGTCGTTCCGGGCCTCTCGGAACGGTGGGTTACTTTTCGCCGGAGCAGATCAGAGGGACCAAGGCATTGTCGTGCGCTTCGGACGTTTTTTCCCTCGGCGTAGTAATGCTGCAATGCTTACTGGGGCAGCATCCCACGAACTATGACCAGGCCGCCTTACTAGACGGCATCCGGGCGAGCGGAGGCAGGCTTGCAGCGAACGTAGGCTTGCTTTGCGCGTTGGATATGATGCTGTCGCCACTCCCGACGTTTAGGCCGAATCCTGCGGAACTCAGCCACCGCTTCCAACGCCTGCGGCAAACGATGCAAGCGGAGTTTGCCGAGGGCGCTCGCGCACCTGAGAAAACTGAGGGCTAGTCAGCGGCAGATAGCTGTTGTGAAATCGCCATGTAGCACGTAATCCCTGCTTCAGGATTGATTGTGTAGTGGCCGTGCCACCACGCAACGTCTCCTCTACAGCGTCTCGTGCGCTGACGCCGCCCGATCATTGAACGTCTTGAAGAAAGTCTCGTAGTTGCCGCTCGCCTCGGCATGCCGCAATGGCTTCACCCGCTCCACACAGATCTCGGTCACCCTGGGGGAGTGCTTCAGGATGTGCATGGTTTCGGAAATGAAATCCTTCAGCGGCACCGCGTTCGGGTCCGTGAGCTGCCCCGGACCCAGCAGTTCCGTTTGCACGTACGGCGGAATCAGTTCCAGGACCTCCACCGATGTGTGCTGCAGTTGATAGCGGAGCGATTGCGTATAGGAATGAATCGCGGCCTTGGTGGCGCAGTAGGTCGGAGTGACTGCCAGCGGCACGAATGCCAGCCCGGAAGACACGGTCATGATCGCCGCCCGCGGCTGCGATAGCAGCGTAGGTAGCAGCGCCGCTGTCAAGCGGATCGGGCCCAGCAGATTCGTCGCCACGATGGCCTCCGCATCAGCCAGGCCACCGCTTTGCACCAACTCCGTCCGCATGATGCCGGCGTTAAGAATAACTGCGTTGAGGGCAGGGTAAGCACGCTTCATCTGCCCGGCGAAGCGAACGATCGCGTCGCCATCGGTCATATCGAGTTCGGCAGCCTTCATACCCGGGTTGGCCGACATGGTTTCTTCCAGCGCCTTCCTTCCACGGCCGGCGATAATCACCTGGTTCCCCTCGGCGTGAAAAGCCTCGGCAAGACTGCGCCCAATCCCCCTTCCACCCCCGGTAATCAGGATAGTGTTGTCCCTCACTTGCATGAGACTCCTCCCTCTCTCCACTACGCCACGGCGCCATGATAGCAAGGCGGGTGGACCGACTTCCGTACGACGCGACCGTTGTTGTGAGATCCCCCCATATCGTAAGTAATCCGCTGCCGTCACGATTGGTCGTGAAACGGGTTGGTTACGATTCTCCGTTGGCGACGGCTTGCAACTCGCGAATCACCCAGAACAGCCGCCGGGCCGACACATAGCTGTGCTGGCCACCGTTGCGCAGGTCGGTGATACGGGATTTCGAGATCAGCTTCTGAATTTTCCGCTGCGACAGTCCCAACCCTAGCTCAGAGTGCACGATCTGGGCTGCTTCCTCCTCCGAGATGCCGGGCAAGGCCTGGCCGGCATGAAAACGAGAACGCCATTGCTCTAGTTCCAAGGCCTGGCGGGTGAAGATCTGCTCCAGCTCGTGGGTGCCGGCGAACA
>ODAK010003113.1_pt1 | contig 17289 bp, 15 predicted proteins | sample 1539591 | NCBI WGS metagenome assembly ODAK01 (sample SAMEA3539303, study PRJEB22396) | soil metagenome | biome: tundra; feature: field; material: soil | place: USA | collected 2010-05 | depth 0.15 m
CGGGGTTGCCGGAGAGGAGGTCGACGACGCCTGCGGGGACGATCGGCCGGCCACGGGGAGAAGGCGGGACGCGCGGCGCGATGGTTGTGCCCAGCCGGCCGGCGCCAGCGACGAGCCCGCGACGGCGCAACTCGCGGTACGCGGAGGCGACGGTTGCGGTGCTGATCCCGCGATGCGACGCGAGCGACCGGACCGTCGGCAGGCGCGTCCCAGCCGTGAGCTCGCCCTCGCGAATGCCGCGCTCGACGCTCTCGGCGATCTCGGACGCCCGTCGTCCGGTGATGTGATAACGTATCGGTACGTTCACCGCTTTGTATCATAACAAATGACCCAGAACGTGTCCACGTCTCAGATCTCGCGTCCTCGGGCTTCCCGCACGCAGATCATCGTTGCCTTCGCGGCGGTGTACGTCATCTGGGGATCGACGTACCTCACGATCCACATCGCCAGCGAGACCATTCCGGCACTGCTGATGTCGGGTGCGCGATTCGTGCTCGCCGGACTGCTCCTGCTGGCGTTCTCGCACCGGCCGGGGGCACCGCGGGAGCCGCTCACGCTGATTCACTGGCGATCCGCGCTCGTCATCGGCGCATGCCTCCTGCTCTTCGGCAACGGCGGGGTCGCGTGGGGTGAGCAGTACCTCCCGTCCGGCTTCGTCGCGCTGATCATCGCGACGGTGCCGCTCTGGATGGCGCTGCTCGCGCCGGCGTTCGGCGGCCGCTGGATCAACTGGACGGCGGCGGTCGGCATCGCGCTCGGGCTGGCGGGGATCGCCCTGCTGGTCCGTCCCGGCGGCAGCGGCGCCGGGCACTGGCAGACGCTCGTGGTGCTACTGGCCCCGCTCCTCTGGGCCGTCGGTTCGCTCTACGCTCGCAACGCGCCCGCGCCCCACCAGCCGCTCACTGCGGTCGGCATGGAGATGGTCGCCGGAGGAGCGCTGCTCGGTGTCGCGGGCGTTGCCGACGGGGAACTCGGTCACGTCCACCTCGCCAACGTGTCACTCGCCTCGGGTGCGGCCTTCGTCTACCTCGTGCTCGTCGGCGCTCTCGTGGGCTACGTCGCGTACATCTGGCTCCTCCACCACGTCTCGGTGACAGCCGCCTCCACATACGCATTCGTCAACCCGGTCGTGGCTGTGGCCCTGGGGGCGATCGTGCTCGGCGAACAGGTCACGCTCCTCACGCTGGTGGCGGCCGCGCTCATCGTCGGCGCCGTCGTGCTCCTCCTGATCGGACAGAGCCGCAAGACCGATCGCGCCGTCGCAGTCGAGGTACCGATTCGCGACGTCGCCTGACCGCGGCCCCTCGGCCGAGGGGTGACAATGGGTCCGTGGAGAGCGAGACCCTGACGGTGGACACCCCCGCCGAGCCGCTGCGACCCCGCCCTCGCGTGGGCGTCAAGGACGTGCTCTGCGTCGGGCCCATCATCGCGAACACCATCTATTACTACGCCGGGCTGCCGCTCACGCCGCTGCTGCTTGGGCGCAACCCGGTGCTCCTCAGCGCGCTCCGCGGCAGCATCGCGTCAATGGTTGCCGCGGGCGGCTTCGCCCGAGTCGGCAGGGCCCCACTGTTCCTTGCGCTCATCGCGCCGATCCCCATCTCGATGATGACCGACCCGTTCTTCTTCTGGGCCGGCAAGCGCTACGGGCGGGGCCTCATCAACTACCTCAGCGAGTCGGATCCGCGCTGGCGAAAGCGTGCCGCGCGCGGGGAGCGCTTCTTCAAGAAGTACGGCGTGTGGACGATCGTGCTCGCGCCGTTCCTCCCGGCACCATCGCCGCTCTTCTACATGGCGGCCGGCGAGGCCGGTATGCCGTTCCTGCTCTTCATCGCCGCGGACCTGATCGGCACGCTGACGTACATCGGGCTCATCGTCGCCGCGGGGTGGACCATCGGTCAGCCCGCTGTGACGGTCGCGCAGACGATCAGCAACTACGCGCTCTGGGTCATCGTCGCGATGGTGGTGGTCATCGTCGCGTGGTCATTCTGGTCGGCATGGCGAACGCCTCGAGAGGCGACGAGGCCGTAAGCGCCGGCCGCAAGCCGGTCGTGACGCGGCGGTGGCTGCTGGTCAGTGCCGCGGTGCTCGCGCCGATCACGCTTGGCGCACTCGCGACCGTGGTGCTCTACGTGACCCGCCCCCAGCCCGTTGTCCCTCGTGCGGCGGCGGTGGAGGCGGTATCCGACGTCCAGGGACGCGACGGGTCGGTCCTCGTGCTGCAGCCGAAGACCACCGAGCAGGTTCGCCTTCCGCTGGGATCGAGTGTCGAGGTGGTGCTGCTGCCCGGGCTCGGCGAGACCGTCGAGTCGGCGAACATCGACATCCTCACAGCGACGGCGAATCCCCCGTGCCATCTCAGAGCGATCTGCGGGTTTCCAGGTGCGCAACTCTGGACGTTCCGAGCCATCCATGCCGGGGTCGGCTACCTGAAGATCATCTTCGGCTTCAGGGTCTGCCAGGAGGACGGGGCGTGCACGATCACGCCCTACGTGTTCAAGCCGATCGCCGTGTCCGCGCGGCCCCAGGCCAGCTGACCTCAGGGGATCGCGATCTCCTGCTGATACTTCGGCAGGCGGCTCGTCCCGCTCTCCACGACATCCGCGATCCGTTCGACGGCATCCCAGAGGTCGACAAACCGCGTGTAGAGCGGGGCGAGCCCGAAGCGGCACAGCTCTGGCGGACGGAAGTCGCCGACCACACCGCGGTCGCCCGCCGCGCGCACGATCGCAAGCCCGTCGGGATGGCGGAGCGACACCTGCGCGCCGCGGCGTTCGGACGAGGCGGGGGTCGCGACCTCGAAGCCGAGCGCATCCAGGCGCGCGTGCGCAAGGCGGATGAAGACCTCGGTGAGCAGTGCCGCCTTCTCGCCGACCGCATGCGCACCGGCCTCGAGCTGCAGTTCCACTCCGACGGCGAGCGCGCCGATGGCGAGGACCGGGGGCGACCCGCTCATCCAGCCGCGCATTCCCGGTGCGCGCCGGTACTCGGCAGCGAAGAGGAACGGATTGTCGTGGCCCAGCCATCCCTGTATGGGGTTGCGCAGCTCCTCCTGCAAAGCGGTGGCGACGTAGAGATATGCGGGGGAGCCCGGGCCGCCGTTGAGATACTTGTAGCCGCATCCGACCGCAAGGTCCACGCCGTGGTGGTTGAGCTTGATCTCGACGGCGCCCGCGGAGTGCGAGAGATCCCAGAGCACGAGCGCACCCGCGGCATGAGCTGCCTCGGTGAGCGCACCCATGTCGTGGCGCTCTCCGGTCCGGAAGTCGACCTCGGTGAGCATCAGCAGCGCGGTGTCGCCGTCCAGCGCCTCACGCAGTTCGCCGCGCTCCACGGCGCGAACCTCGCACCCGAGCAGGTCGGCGACGCCGCCGGCGATGTAGAGGTCGGTCGGGAAGTTGCTCGACTCGGTGACGATCACGCGCCGTTGCGGCCGTGCCCGCAGCACCGAGGTCATGAGGCGGAACAGCCCGACCGACGTGGTGTCAGCAACCAGCACCTCGCCGGGCGACGCGCCGATGAGCGCGCCGATGCGGTCCCCGACTCGCAGCGGCGACTCCATCCACCCCGACTCGGTCCAGCCGCGGACGAGGATCGTCCCCCATTCGTGTTCGGCCATCTCCTGCAAACGCCTCAGTGCTGCCCTGGGCAGGCGCCCCATCGAGTTGCCGTCGAGGTAGATCGTCTCGCCGTCGTTGAGAAAGCGATCGCGGAAGGTGGCGAGCGGATCCTGGGCATCGAGCGCTGCGCACGAGTTACAGTCGATATTGTCGGGAAGTTGTGGGGTCACAGCCGGTTGCGCACCTCCCAGAGCTCGGGGAAGAACCGCGTGGCGATTGTGGTGTCGAGGTAGGCGACACCGCCGCCGCCCGTGCCTGGGCGTGATCCGATTTCGCGCGCCGCCATCAGCGCGTGGTGATAGCGCCACCGCGAGATCGCCTCGTCGTGGTCGAGCAGCAGCTCGCACACGCGGTGGAGCACCGCGCGCTCCGGGTTTGCGTGGTCGCGGTACAACGCCACGAGCGCCCCGATCCGGCGCTCACGGTGTTCGGCGCTGTAGCCGTCGGGAGCGTCGAACCCGTGCGCGCGCAACGACGCGCAGAGCGATGTGAACAGCGTCGGCAAGCCGGCGCGTCGCCGCAATTCCGCCTGATCGTGGTCGGAGAGGGGCGATCCACCGGCCGGTGTGGTCGCATCAATGCCACCGAGGACCTCGATGGCGCGAAACTGCCCCGACTGAAAACCAGAGGCCGGTTTGAGTGGGTCGCGGAATGCGAGGAATCCCTCGGGCGTCAGTGTTTCGAGCACCCGCAACTGCGCGATGAGCAACTCGTCCACGCGAGTTGTGCGGTGCAGTGGCGCCATCGCCCCCTGCGGACGCCCGGCGTTCAATTCGGCCGCCGCGAGATCGAGCTCGTGGAGGATCACCTTGAACCAGAGCTCGTAGGCCTGGTGAATGACCACGAACAGCATCTCGTCGTGTGCGCCCTCGGTGAGCGGGTGCTGCAGGTCGAGAAGCTCATCGATACGCAGGTACGTGCTGTAGTCGGTGCCCGCCACGACTCAGGATCCTCGCGTGACCAGGATGTCGTCGAGTGAGAACTCCTCTGGCGGGGAGAGTTGATCGAAATCGCAGGAGCGCGGCGCCTTGTCGGGCCGCCAGCGGAGAAACCGCGACGCATGGCGGAACCGGCCACTCTGGAGGTGGTCAAAGGACACCTCGCACACCAATTCCGGGCGCACCGACGTCCAGGCGCTGTCGGCGGAACGCTGCCATCGGCTCGGACCGCCCGGGGGCCGGCCGTGGCCCAAGCTGTCCCCGCCGACCAGCGGCTGAAGTTGCTCGAGGATCGCGCGCCGCTCGGCGGCGTCGAACGACGACGTATGGCCGACGTGATGGAGCGCGCCATCGGCGTCGTAGAGGCCCAGCAACAGCGATCCGATGCCCTTGCCGTCCTTGGCGACCCGATAGCCGCCGACCACGCAGTCGACGGTGCGGAGGTGCTTGACCTTCACCCAGCGGCGCTCGCCGGGGCGGTAGGTACCCTCCGGGTCCTTGGCCACCACGCCGTCGAGACCGGCGCCCTCGTAGCGGGTGAACCATGTGGCGGCTTCATCGGGATCGGTGGTCTGGGGCGTTACGCCGACTACCGGGCTGCTCGCAATCGCCAGCATGAGTTGCTCCCGACGCTCGGTGAGCGGGCGTTCGCGCAGGTCATCCCGATCGACTGCCAGCAGGTCGAACAGCACCACCGATGCCGGCGTCTTCTCGGCGAGCATGCGCACCCGCGACGCGGCTGGGTGGATGCGCTGCTGGAGCGCGTCGAAGTCCAGCCCGTGGTCGGTGGCGATCACCACCTCGCCGTCGACGATGGCGTGTTCCGGGAGCGCCGCTTTCAAGGGCTCGATCAGCTCCGGGAAGTAGCGCTCCAGCGCGAGCGCATTCCGGCTCGCGATGTGGACATTCGTGCCGTCGCGAAACACGATCGCCCGAAAGCCGTCCCACTTCGGCTCGTAGAGCCAGCCCCCATCCCCGGGGATGTCTGGAGCGGCTCGCGCCAGCATCGGTTCGAGCGGGGGATCGAAGGGCAGCGACACGCCCCGAGTGTCGCCGATTGGGCGGTGCTCCGGCTATGCGGTGAGGACGCGCGGTCGCGAATCGCGCATCCGCAACCGGAGCAGGTTGTCGACATCGACCACATCGCCAACCTCGCGGACCGCGGTCTCGAAGCGGGTGATGTCGGTCAGCTCGTCGACCTCGCCCCGTAGCGTGATCACGCCCCGGTTGGCGCGGATGTGGAGCCCGGTCGCGAGATCGCCGAAGCCGAGGGAGAGGGCGACGTGGACGCGATTGGCGAGGGTCTCGTCCCAGCTGCTCCCCGGCCGGCGCGGACGCTTGTCGACGGCGGAACCCACGAGGGTCGCGACTCCGACGGTTGCGCGGCGAGCCGCTGCGCGGCGGCGGGCTCCCGAGCGCGGGTGCAGGAGGAATGCGGCGATGCCGACGACTGCGGCGCCGGTGGCTGCTGCCGCGAGCTTGAGAACTCGGGTCACTGGGGGAACCCTCCGGTGGAATGAGTGCAGGAGCGCTCGTTCAAACGTGCCGCCGGACGGTTGGTTACGCGGATCCGGCTACTGGGTGGGAGGAGGGAAATGACGGACGTCAGTCCACCGAACGCCGTCCCACCAGCGCAGCGTCCCGGTCGCGCCCTCCTGGTACCAACCCGGCGGCGGCGGCGGGATGACCCCAGCGTGGCGCAACACCTCGCCGCGTTTGGCAGCAACCCAGACGATCGACCCGATGATTCCGCCGAAGATGACGATGAGGAGCCACACCAGCTTCTCGCCGCCGGCAGCGCGGAACTGCATGTCGGGGATCTTCGCCACCTCGACAATGATCACGATCCAGAACACGACAGCGCCAACCCAGAGCAAGGTGAACAGGAGTGGGATCCACGCGAAATAACTGAACTCGACGCCGCTCACCTGACGTGACCTCGCACGAGCCCAGCATAGTGCTGCGGAAGGGCGCCGGCGGCCAGGCTACGAACTGTTAGGCCGTTCCTTCCTGGACTATCGCCTCGACCTTCTCTCGGATCCAGTCGTGGGGATCGGGATGGCCGGCCTCGCGCCACTCAGCCAGCAATCGCGTCGGCGGTAGGCCGGTCGCAGCCTCCGCGACGTGATAGTGGCGATTCACCGCATCGATGTTCTCTTCCGACGAGGACAGCGCAAACCAGGCACGCATGACCGGGGGGGTCATCATCCGGGTCGCTTGTTCCGAGCTCACATTGCATCCTAGGCACCGCCGCTTGGCGTCGAGGCGCTCCGGGTTCGATGCAGCGCACTCCTGTCATAGCGCCGTGACCCACGTCAGGAGTTTGATACCCGTTGATCTGGGTGGCGCGCCCAGGAGGATTTGAACCCCCGACCTTCTGATCCGTAGTCAGACGCTCTATCCGGACTGAGCTATAGGCGCGCGCCAGAGCCGTGACTGTACCCCATGCGGCCTTAACCAATACCCCACCGCGCCGTGTGGGTCGCTCGCGGCATGATTCAACTTCAGCGGCTCAACGGAGGTCGATCCATGGCAGTGACCGGCAGTGTCGAGACAGGAGCGCTTCCTGCGCTCGATTTCGTGGGTGAGGTCGCCCAGCAGATCCGCGTCGACGGGGTCCGCGCGAGCACCAAGGCTGGATCCGGCCACCCGACCTCGAGCATGTCCGCCGCGGACCTGATCGCGGTCCTCGCCGCGCGCCACCTGCGCTACGACTTCACCCACCCGGAGCTGGCCAACAACGATCACCTCATCTTCTCCAAGGGCCACGCCTCGCCGCTGCTGTATGGGCTGTACAAGGCGGTCGGCGCCATCAGCGACCAGGAGCTGTTGACCTACCGGACCTTCGGTTCGCGCCTCCAGGGTCACCCGACGCCGATCATCCCCTGGGTCGACGTCGCCACCGGCTCGCTCGGCCAGGGCTTGGGCGTCGCCGTCGGGGTGGCTCTGGCGGGCAAGTACCTCGACCGCCTCCCCTTCCATGTGTGGGCGCTCTGTGGCGACAGCGAGCTCGCCGAAGGATCCATCTGGGAGGCGCTGGACAAGGCCGGCCACTACGGCCTCTCCAACCTCACCGCGATCTTTGACGTGAACCGTCTCGGGCAGCGGGGGCCCACCGAGTTCGGGTGGGACCTCGACATCTACCGGCGCCGGGTCGAGGCCTTCGGCTGCCGCGCGATCGTCATCGACGGGCATGACCTGGTGGAGATCGATGAAGCCCTCTTCTCGGCGCGCTCCGACGGGGATCGCCCGAGCGTGATCATCGCCCGGACCATCAAGGGAAAGGGCTTCAAGGAGATCGAGAACAAGGAGAACTGGCACGGGAAGGCGCTGCCACCCGAGATGGCCGAGCGGGCGATCGCGGAGATGGGCGGTGAGCGTGATCTGAAGATCGACGTGCGGCCACCCGAGGCACTCGAGTCCGCTTCGTCGAAGGCGGTCGACGCCGCGGTGACCCTGCCCACCTACGCGCTCGGTGACAAGGTCGCGACCCGCAAGGCGTACGGCGACACGCTCCGCGCGCTCGGTGCGCGGCACGACGTGGTCGCGCTCGACGGCGAGGTGAGCAACTCCACGCACAGCGAGGAGTTCAAGAACGCGTATCCCGATCGGTTCTTCGAGATGTTCATCGCGGAGCAGCAGATGATCGCGAGCGCGGTCGGGATGTCCGTGCGTGGCTATGTTCCGTTCGCCTCCACCTTCGCGGCCTTCCTGTCTCGCGCCTACGACTTCATCCGCATGGCGGGGGTTTCCGAGGTGAGCGTCCGGCTGTCCGGATCGCATGCGGGCTGCGAGATCGGCGCCGACGGTCCATCCCAGATGGCCCTCGAGGACATCGCATCACTGCGCGCGGTGCACACGTCGACGGTGCTGTACCCGAGCGACGCCGTATCGGCTGCAAAGCTCGTCGCGCAGATGGCCGACCTCGATGGGATCAGCTACATCCGCACGACCCGGGGCGCGTACCCGGTCATCTACGCGAACGACGAGGAGTTCCCGATCGGTGGCGCCAAGGTGGTCCGTCACACGACCGGTGACGTTGTCACGCTCATCGGCGCCGGCGTGACGTTGCACGCATGCCTCACGGCGGCCGACCGGCTTTCGGAAATGGGCATCGCGTGCCGGGTCATCGATCTCTACTCGGTCAAGCCCGTCGACACGCAGACGCTGCGCGAGGCTAACGACGCGACAGCAGGACGGCTGGTCGTCGTCGAGGACCACTACCCTCAGGGTGGGCTCGGCTCCGCGGTCATGGAGGCGCTCGCGCTCGAGGAGAACCCGCCGCGCGTGACTCACCTCGCGGTGCGCAGCCTCCCCGGTTCCGCCAACCCCGACGAGTTGATGGCAGCCGCCGGAATCGACGCGGACGCGATCGTCGCGGCGGTGAACACGCTGGTTCGCGGCGCTGCGGAGGCCGGCTGAATGACGAGCACGCTGCAGCAGCTCGGCGAGCACGGACAGTCGGTCTGGCTCGACTTCATCAGCCGCGAGCTGGTCACCACCGGTCAGCTCGAACACCGCGTCGCCGAAGAGAACGTCACCGGCTTGACCAGCAACCCCACGATCTTCCAGAAGGCGATCGCCGAAGGCTCGCTCTACGACGATCAGATCCGCGAGTTGATCGCTTCCGGGATCGACGATCCGACCGACGTGTTCACCGAGCTCGCGATCAGCGACATCCAGCACGCCGCGGACATCCTGCGGCCCGTGCACGAGCGCACCTCGGGTGCCGACGGATTCGTGAGCCTCGAGGTGCCGCCATCGCTGTCGCACGACACCGACGGCACCGTCGCGATCGCGAGAACGCTCTGGGAGCGGGTGGACCGTCCCAATCTCATGATCAAGATCCCGGCCACGCTCGAGGGGATGCCGGCCATCCACCGGACCGTCGCAGACGGCCGAAACGTGAATGTCACGCTCATCTTCGCGATCGCGATGCACGAGCGCGTCATCGAGCAGTACCTCACCGCGTTGGAGGCGCGACATCAGGCAGGGCAATCGCTCGAGGTGCACTCGGTCGCTTCGTTCTTCGTCAGCCGGGTCGATACGCTCGTCGACAAGCTGCTCGAGCAGAAGCTCGCGGCCGATCCCGGCAACGCCCTGCTCGAAGGGCTGCTCGGCAAGGCTGCAATCGCCAACGCGGTGCTCGCCTACGAACTCTTCGAACAGCGATTCGGCGACGAGCGTTTCGCAAACCTGCGCGCGGCGGGAGGCCATGTGCAGCGCCCGCTGTGGGCGAGCACGAGCGCCAAGAACCCCAACTACCGCGACGTCGTCTATGCCGAGGCGCTGATCGGCCCGGACACCGTGGACACGATGCCGCCCGCGACCATCGCGGCTTTCCTCGACCACGGCGTCGTGGCCGGAGACACGGTCAAGGCGGACTATCCGGGCGCTCACCGGGTGATGGATCAGCTTGCCGAGGCCTGCATCGACATGGGCGTCGTCACGCAGCAACTGCTCGACGAAGGAGTCAAGCAGTTCGCCGATTCGTACAACCAGTTGATCCGCGGCATCGCCGAGAAGATCGACGCGATGGGATCCGGTTACACCCGGCGCCAGCATGTCGACACGGGTGCGCCGGCCATCCCACTCGACACGCCGGCGGCGAGTGACGTCGCAACGCGCATCTGGCACCGCGACCCGAACCTCTGGAAGCCGGGTGACAGCGCGCACGCTGCCGTGATCAACAACCGTCTGGGCTGGCTGGACGTCATCGGCGGCATGCGCGAGCGGCTCCCCGCGTTGGAGGCGCTCGCGACCGAGGTGCGGGAGCTCGGGTGGCGCGATTGCGTGCTCCTGGGCATGGGTGGTTCGAGCCTCTGCCCGGAGGTACTGCGCAGCTCCTTCGGCAGCGCTGAAGGACAGCCGACGCTCCATGTGCTCGACACCACCGATCCACTCGCCATCGCGCGCGTGACGGGTGCGATCGATCCGAAGGCGACCGGCTATGTCGTGTCGAGCAAGTCGGGGACGACGCTGGAAACGCTGTCTCACCTCGCCCACTTCTGGGAGGTGACCTCCGCCGTCACCGACAATCCGGGTGCGCACTTCATCGCCGTGACCGACCCGGGGACGCCGCTCGCAACCCTTGCGCGCGACCGCGAGTTCCTCCATGTGTTCAACAATCCGCCCGACATCGGCGGACGCTATTCCGCGTTGAGCATGTTCGGCCTCGTCCCGGCGGCGATCATCGGTATCGACTGCGACCTGCTCCTCGAGCGCGCCGCGAACATGCGCAGGGCCTGCACCGCCGGGGTCGCGGGCGATCTCAACTGCGGGCTCAGTCTCGGCACCGTTATGGGTGCGCTCCACGACCAGGGCCGGGACAAGGTGACCATCCTTGCGCCGAAGGCCATCGAGGCCTATTCGCTCTGGGCCGAACAGCTGATCGCCGAGAGCACCGGGAAGGAGGGCAAGGGCATCATCCCGATCGGTGACGAGCCGGTCGGCGATCCGTCGGTCTACGCCGGCGACCGGCTGTTCGTCGCGCTTCGCATCGGCGACGATGCCGCATTCGATCGCTCCATCGACGCGCTGAAGGGAGCGGGACATCCGGTCATCGTGTTCGATCTCGCCGACAGGTACGATCTCGCCGCCGAGTTCTTCCGCTGGGAGTTCGCGACCGCCGTCGCGGGCGCGCACCTCGGCATCGATCCCTTCGACGAGCCGAACGTGCAGGAATCGAAGGACAACACCAAGGCCGTCCTCCAGCAGTATCAGCAGTCCGGCGCTCTGCCGGACGAGCCCGCGGCGGTCACCGACGGCGCGCTCCGCGTCTACGGCGACGTCTCCGGCAGCAGCGCCTCAGGAGCACTCGCGGCTCACCTCGATACGGCCAATCCTGGCGATTACGTTGCGCTCATGGCGTACGTTACTCCCGACGAGGCCAACGCACGAGCGCTGCAGCATCTTCGTGTGGCCATCCGTGACACGCGCCGGCTCGCAACCACACTCGGATTCGGCCCGCGTTTCCTGCACAGCACCGGCCAGCTCCACAAGGGGGGTCCGAACACGGGCGTGTACATCCAGATCACGGCCGACGACGGAACCGACGTGGCGATCCCCGGTCAGCCCTTCACGTTCTCGGTCCTCAAGCGAGCGCAGGCGGCCGGAGACCTGCAGTCGCTGCGGTCCCACGGCCGCCGTGTGGTCCGCGTCCACATCGCCGGTGACCTCGACGCGGGGCTCGCCAGCCTCACCGATGCGGTCAGCGCAACCATGGCGGCGCGCTGAGCGCAGCCCACACTTCGAAGGACTCACCACCATGCAGATCGGCTTTGTGGGGCTTGGCAGGATGGGCGCCAACATGGTGCACCGGCTCCGCCGCGACGGTGATCACGCCGTGGTGGCGTATGACCCCAACCCGGAGGCGCGCGCAAGCGTCGAGGCGTTCGGCGCGACCACGACGGCGAGCGTCGACGAGCTCATCGCCGCACTCGACAAGCCGCGTGGCGTCTGGATCATGGTGCCGTCCGGGAAGGTGACCGACGACACCGTCGCGGCACTCCAGTCGCTGCTCGAGAGGGGTGACACCATCATCGACGGCGGCAACAGCAACTATCACGACTCCATCGCGCGCGCCGCGAGCAGCGCCGAACGTGGGATCAGCTTCATCGACGCCGGAACCAGTGGTGGCGTCTGGGGTCTGGAGGTCGGCTACTGCCTCATGGCCGGCGGCGAGAAGGAAACCATCGACCACTGGCTTCCGATCTTCACCACCCTCGCGCCACCGGACGGCTTCCTGCACGTTGGCCCTCCCGGCGCCGGACATTTCGTGAAGATGGTCCACAACGGCATCGAGTACGGAATGCTGCAGGCGTATGCGGAGGGCTTCGCCATCATGCAGGCGAAGCAGGATTTCGGCGAGCTCGATCTGCACGCCATCGCGCACCTCTGGAACCAGGGCAGCGTGGTGCGCTCGTGGCTCCTCGAGCTGGCCGAGCGAGCGTTCGAGCGCGATCCGCAGCTCGACCAGCTTCGCGGCTGGGTCGACGACTCCGGAGAGGGCCGCTGGACCCTCGAGGAGGCGATGCAGCTTTCGGTGCCGGCTCCCGTCCTGGCGCTGTCGCTGTTCGCCAGGTATCAGTCACGGCTGCCGGACGGCTTCGGCAACAAGGTGATCGCCGCGCTCCGCAACGAGTTCGGCGGACACCCGGTGAAGGCCGAGACGCCCGCGGGGACGCCGGCATCACACTGACCGCGGAGCATCCGCTGCATGAACGGCGCCGGGAGCCGCGGACACCGGTTCCCTTCTGCGTCGTCATCTTCGGCGCCAGCGGCGACCTGACCAAGCGCAAGCTCGTTCCCGCAATCTACGCGCTGGCGGCGGAGGGCAGCCTGCCCGAGGGATTCACCGTCATCGGCGCCGGGCGCAGTCACCTGAGCGACGAGGAGTTCCGCGCCGACATGCGCGAGGGCGTCGAGCGCTACGGCCGCGTGCACCTGCGCACCGATGTGTGGTCGTCCTTCGCAGAGGGGTTGCACTATGTGACCTACGACATGAATGCGCCGGACGGGTTCCAGCGCCTCACCAACGCGCTGGCTGCGGCGGATCGCGAGCGCGGCACCGCCGGCAATCGACTGCTCTATTTCAGCACCCCGCCGAATGCGGTCATGCCGCTCGCGGACCGGCTCAACGCTGCGGGGCTGACGACGCAGGCACCCGGGACCTTCGTGCGCGTGATCATCGAGAAGCCCTTCGGGCGCGATCTGGCAACCGCGCGAGAGCTCAACGAACGGCTGCACTCGGCGTTCGTCGAGGAGCAGATCTACCGCATCGACCACTACCTCGGCAAGGAGACCGTCCAGAACCTGCTCGTCTTCCGCTTCGCCAACGGGATCTTCGAACCGCTGTGGAACCGGCAGTACATCGATCATGTGCAGATCACCGTGGCGGAGGAGATCGGCGTCGAGGGCCGCGGTTCGTACTACGAAGAGGCCGGCGCGCTGCGCGACATCGTGCAGAACCACATCATGCAACTGGTCGCGATCGTGGGCATGGAGGCGCCGTCCAACTTCCAGGCCGAGATGGTTCGCGACGAGAAGGTCAAGCTGCTCCGCGCAGTGCGTCCCATCCACCCCGACGACGCGCTGTCGCAGTCGGTGCGCGGTCAGTATTCCGCGGGCTCCATCGACGATGTCCCAGTTCCGGGATATCGCGATGAGAAGGGCGTCGCACCCGACTCGCTGCGCGAGACGTTCGTCGCGCTCAAGGTCGACATCGACAACTGGCGCTGGGCAGGAACGCCTTTCTATCTCCGAACCGGCAAGCGCCTGCCGAAACGCTCCACGGAGATCGCGATCCAGTTCCGCCGCGTCCCGCACTCACCGTTTGCGGGCAGTGTCCCGCTCGCATCCGGCGCGGTCCCGGAGGATGGTATCGATCCGAACCTCCTCATCCTGCGCATCCAGCCCGACGAGGGCATCACGCTCCGTTTCGGCGCGAAGATCCCCGGACAGGCGCTCCGCATCGAATCGGTGAACATGGACTTCATGTATGGCACCGCATTCCGCGAGCAATCGCCCGACGCCTATGAGCGCCTCCTTCTCGACTGCATGCTCGGCGACCCGACTCTCTTCGCTCGCGAGGACGAGGTCGAGGAGGCATGGCGCTTCTGCACGGCGATTCTCGACGGGTGGCGCGCGCATCCTCCCGACCGGACCAACTGCCCGAACTACGAGGCGGGCACCTGGGGTCCGGAGGAAGCGCATGCGTTCATGGCACGCGACGGGCGCGCCTGGCATCGCCCCTGACGATGGCGACCAGGAGCACGCTGGATGACCTCGCCGGCGAGCGTGTCGTCAGCGAGACCGCGCCCGAAGTCGCCGACGCTGTGGCGTCCTGGATCGCGGCGCACGCGCGACGCGCATATGCCGAGCACGGCAGTTTCTCGATCGCTCTTTCCGGTGGCAGCACGCCGCGCCTCCTCAACGGGATGCTCGCCGGGCCCGAGTGGCTGGGCAGGATCGACTGGACGTGGTGGAACGTCTACTTCGCCGACGAGCGGGCATGCCCACCGGACGACCCGGCCAGCAACTATCAGCTGGCCGCGACCACGCTGCTGAGCCGCGTGCCGATCGACCCGAGCCGGGTGCATCGCATGCCGGCTGAGCGCGCCGACCTCGACGCGGCTGCGTTGGAGTATTCGGAGTTGCTGGCGACGTCGCTGCCCTCGGGAAGCGGTGGCGCACCGCGACTCGACATGATCCTCCTGGGACTTGGGGAGAACGGCCACACCGCCTCGCTGTTCCCGGGCACACCGGCACTCGAGGTCACCGACCGCTGGGCCACTCGAGGCCTCGCCGACTACGAGCCCTTCGACCGGATGACCCTGACCTTCCCGACCCTCAACGCGGCGGCGGCAGTCGGGTTCCTGGTCACGGGCGCAGCCAAACACGAGGCGCTGGTGGCCACCGCCAGGGGCGAGGTGCCTGCCTCGCGCGTCCGTCCGACCGGCGGGACGCTCGCCTGGTTCCTCGACGCGGCTGCCGCGGCAGGGTGACGGCTCGGAGAATTCCGGCAGCCCTTTGACCCGCGTCTGCCAGAATCCGCGGGATGCCGCGATCGACGTGGGAGCCCTGCCGAGACGCCATCCGGATCGCGCCGAGCCTGCTGGCCGCCGACTTCGGACACATAGCCGAGGCCGCGCACGACCTCGAGGAAAGCGGCGCGGAACGCATCCATGTCGACGTGATGGACGGTGTGTTCGTCCCCAACTTCACCTTCGGCACCGATACCGTGCGTGTGCTCCGGCGCGCGACATCACTGCCGCTCGAGCTGCATCTCATGATCGTCAACCCTGACGCGCACCTGAGCACGTTCGCCTCCGCCGGCGCCGACGCGATCACCGTGCACCACGAGGTCTGTCCGAACCTGCATCGGACGCTGACCGCCATCCGTGCGCTCGACTGCCGCTCGGGCGCGGCGATCAACCCCAGCACGCCGGCGCAGATGCTCGAGGACGTTCTCGAAGTGTGCGACCTCGCCCTGATCATGACCATCGACCCCGGGTTCGGAGGACAGTCGCTCATCCCGCGCACACTGCGGAAGGTCGAGCAGGTTCGCCGTGCGGTGGAGCGCCAGGGCCTCGACACCGAGGTCGAGGTTGACGGTGGTGTCGATGCGAGCAATGCGAAAGCGTGTGTCGACGCGGGTGCCGACGTGCTCGTCGCGGGCACCGCGGTCTTCAAGCACGAGGGCGGCCCTCGTGGCGGCGTCGCGGCGCTCCAGCGCGCTGTGGCGGGCGGAGCCGCGTGACCGAGCTCGCAACCGCCCCTCTGACCGACGGCAGCGAGGACATCGACCGCGCCGCGGCGGACCTGGCGGCACGGCTGCCTTCACCGCTGGAGCCGCTGGCTCGGCTCGCCTACAACTACGCTTGGTCGTGGTGGCAGGGCGGCGACGACGTGTTCCGTATGGTCGACGCTCCTCGCTGGGAGTCGAGCAACCACAACCCGATTCGCCTGCTTGACGAGACGTCGTCCGCGACGCTCGAGCGTGCCGCCGCTGACCCCACGCTGCTGGCTCGGCTCGCCGAGCTGCTCGATGCGCTCGATCGCGAGCTGACCCGCCCGCCCATGGACGGCAAGGCGACACCGGTGCGACCGGTTGCGTTCCTGTGTGCCGAGTTCGCGGTGCACCGGTCCCTCCCCATCTATGCGGGCGGTCTCGGCGTCCTCGCCGGTGACATCCTCAAGCAGGCGTCCGACATGGCGCTGCCCATGGTCGGCGTCGGCCTCCTCTACCGTCAGGGCTACTTCCAGCAGCGCATGGACCGATCCGGATACCAGCTCGAGTACTGGCTCCAGGTCGACCCCGAGCGAGTTCCTGCCGCTCTTGTCTACAACGGGGGATCGCCGCTCACCGTGACCGTGCCGCTGCGCGGCCGAGACGTCGTGGTCCAGGTGTGGCGGCTCGACATCGGGCGCACGCCGCTCTACCTCCTCGACGCGCGTCGCCCCGAGAACTCCGCGATCGACCAGTGGATCACGAGCCGCCTCTACGTGGCCGACAGGCCGACCCGGCTCGCCCAGTACGCGCTGCTCGGGATCGGCTCGATGCGCGTCCTCGACGCGATGGGACTGGATCCGTGCGTCGTCCACCTCAACGAGGGGCATGCTGCGCTCGCGCCCCTCGAGATGGCCCGACGCGAGATGGCACTCGGTCGCTCGCGCCACGAGGCGTTCACCGCCGCGCGCGAGAAGACGGTGTTCACCACCCACACACCGGTGAGCGCCGGCAACGAAGGGTACGACGTCAGCGAGATCGTCGAGGTCCTCGGCGACTACCCGGACCAGGCGGGACTCGACCTGGAGGGATTCCTCCACCTCGGCCGCACCCGGCCGGACAACCCTCACGAGCAGTTCGTCATGACGCCGCTCGGCATCAAGATGAGCCGCTCTCGCAATGGTGTGAGCCGCCGCCACGGCGAGGTCGCGCGCCAGATGTGGCAGTCACTCTTTCCCGAGCGACCCGCCGACACGGTGCCGATCGGACACGTCACCAACGGCGTGCACGTCCCAACCTGGATGGCGCCACGCATGCGGAACCTCCTCGATCGCTACCTGGGCGCCGGCTGGGAGGCACGCGCCGCGGACCCCGACACCTGGCGCGGTGTCGACGACATCCCGGACGCCGAGCTCTGGGATGTCCGCAACGCACTGCGAGCGGACTTCGTGCAGGAGGTGCGCGTTCGCAGCGTCGCCAACCGGCTCGCGCGCGACGAGCC
>ODAK010003114.1_pt1 | contig 17289 bp, 17 predicted proteins | sample 1539591 | NCBI WGS metagenome assembly ODAK01 (sample SAMEA3539303, study PRJEB22396) | soil metagenome | biome: tundra; feature: field; material: soil | place: USA | collected 2010-05 | depth 0.15 m
TGATGGCGGCGGCTGCGAAGGATGTTTTGCCAACGTAGGATCGTTCAGTCTTTCGGTCGATCAGTCGAAACTCGGAACGCCAGGGCATGCACCTAAAATCCTGCCGATCGACATCACTGACTCCTCCCAATACTCTCCCAACGCTGACTTCGGACATCTCTTTCGTAGCTACGAACAAGAGGGTATTGGCAGCAATCGCTCAATCCGCCTGAGAGGTCGCATCACCTTCTAGGACGATAGGGGCTGGCGGAATCCTCGCCAGCCCTTCTTTACGACCAAGACGGTATAGACACATGCCTGGTGCTTCGGAGCGGAGCACCAGGCATGAATTTTTCAGAACGTTACAGCAAGTACAAGGACGTGCAAGCGTTTCATTCGATGGCCCCAGAGCGGGGTCTAGATGGTCTTCGATGAACAGATAGCGGACCGGAAGGTTCGAATACCTCATCGGTCGACTCGACCATCTTCGGGGCACGTCAGCAAGCGGTCGCGGGCGCAGAAGGCGGGTCCAGGCAAGGCTCTCGGCACTCTGAAGGGCATGCTTACAAAAAACTGAACTCTAGTCTCAAAGCCTTCATTCCTATTGCTTGCGTCTGGCGGTAGTCTATTTTGCGTTCACCAACTCGAGCTGCCCGAAGCGCTCCGGCGTGTGAAAGGTGGCGCTCATCGGAGCCTTCCACGCCATAGACAACTGATGCTCAGGGGGGCCTTGGCTGCGGAACAGATTAGCTCGAAAGACGTTTCCCGCTGCCGGCACGCGCTGGTCCAGTGAAGCGAAAGGAATACGCATCGCGCCGTACCAGACCTTTGTCACAGTATCGATGCGCGCCGCTACGTGGAATCCCGAGTTCCACGTCCATCCCACCTCGTGATGGGGCAGAGCAAGGTCGATGTCGAGGTCGATCCATTCGCCTTGCGGCGAAACTTCAAACTCTTTATAGAGTCGGATATTGTGAAAATCGGAGCCAATAAAAAGTTCTGCGACGTCCCATTTCCAAAGTTCATTGGTTTCCGCCACCGTATTAGGCGTGGGCTTCAGATACAACTCCTCATACGGGCAGGCATATAGCAAATACAAGCTACCTTTGGTCCACCGTGAACGCACCTCACTCCGGTACCTGGGCAGGGCCTTGCCATTGACATCCACATCAATGTACACCGGCACCGCCGCACGCCAGAACGCCGAGTGCGGATTCGTGTCCAAGGGAACGTCGTGCGCGGCGTACACACTCTTGAAAGGTGCTGAGCCAGAAGATTGCGCATAAGTGGCGCCGGTCACCAAAAGCACGCATATCGTCGCGAACCGATGCATTGATCAACTCCTCAGCCGTGGATCCACTTTTGATTCTGGTGCCCAGGGCCTGCAAGGCAGCAGAGCGCTTCAGATGGTGATATTCAGCTCACGCGCCGCGTTGCCGTTATAGACCTTGCGCAAAATAGAGTCAGGCAGGTGAATCCCGTAGATTTGCCAGCGCCCTTGCGGTGGAGTTTTTGCGGGAGCGTAATCAAAGTATTCGTCATCCGTCTCCAGGAATCGATAGTAGATCTCATACAGCTTGTCGTTGAAGACCTGCTGCGGGAACTCATCGCCGTGCGGTGTGGCGTCAGTCCCAAACAGAATCCTATCCTGATGCTTGTCAAAGAAAGCTCTCGCCGTTCGCGGCTGGCGTCCCAACTCGCCAATGCGAGCTGCAATGTCGACGTGCAGGTTTTTGAAGCGATCCAGGTTTTCTGACACATCGGCCAGATTCTCCGAAAAGTTGCCCACATGAAGCGCAATGAACTGCGTTTTCGGATGCCTGGCTATGACCCGGTTCCTCGCCTCAATCAACTCTGCATTGCTCGGAAAATCCCGCCCATGGAACGACCAATCAGGATGATTGCTGAGTTCTTCGTATCGCTCGTTGAAACGGTCGGTTGGAGTGAAGAAGGCAACAGGATCCGAGACATGGATTGCGACCGGCATATTCAGCTGCCCGCAGGCATCCCACATTGGATCGAAGCGGGGGTCGTCGATTCTTACCAGCCTTCCTGACGTCAGGTTTTCTCGCAAGTACAGGCCCAGGGTCTTAAGAATCTTTAGGCCCCGGGCCCCGTCCCGATGAGCCTGTTCAATAGCCTGAGCCTGCAGCTTCGGATAGTCCGGTTTCAAAAACAGCGAGTAAGAAGGCTCTGCGAAGGTATAGAAGCGACCTTGAAAAGCTTTGTCGTATTTTCCGACAGCCTGCGCAAGGCCTGCAGCATATCCGCCGGTAAGGTTGACCATCGAATGGATGTTCTTGCGGTCCATAATCGCGAGCAGTTCCTCAGGAGTTCCGAGGTACTGTCGTTCGGGAACCAGCGCCACCCCAGCTTTCGACTTCGCGGAGACAGAGATGTGGGTATGGATATCGATTACTGGAAAGCGCGCCCGATCGACATGCGTCTCCGCAACCTGGAGCATGCTCTTCGGCTCATAGTCCGCAAGGCTCAGCGCTTTTGGATGATTGTTCGCACCCTGGGCGGGCTCGGGAAGTCCTGCACCTTTGGCAACCGCTCCCCCGACCAGTCCCAATCCGGCCGTATACAACATTTGACGACGATTCATCGCTGGTTATCTCCCGATTTGTTACGCCTTGATCTCTTGGGGACTGAAGGCCCGAAACGTATCAGTGCGGGCCAATGAAGGTAAATTTGAAAGCTGTTGACACTTGCCTTCACCACTAACTCTACCATCAGGTGTGTTTTATTGGTTCACTTTTATTTCGTTTCGGAGTGCTATTAGGAAAGCACTGTGCCAAGTGTCTGTATCCGCGTAAATTCAGGCATATGTCCGGAATCTGAATCAGTTCTGATTGTAAGATAGGACGTTTTGGGCGTGGTATTTTATTTGTTTGAGAGACAGATAAGTCCCCACCCCGGTCTATTTTGATGTAAAAGGAAATAAGAAGTAATAAAAAGTCTGCCATCCAGATTGGAACACGTGGAAAAGACAGATTCATCCGAGGCGCCGCAGCTTCAGAGGTCGTTGAAGCTGTGGCACCTCATCGTGTATGGAATCATCATCATCCAGCCGACAGCCCCCATGGGTATCTATGGTGTGGTCAGCAATATTGCTCGTGGACATGTGGTCACCACGATCCTCATTGCAATGGTGGCCATGTTGTTTACTGCGATCAGCTACGGTCGCATGGCTCGCGTATACCCCCGGGCCGGCTCAGCTTTCACCTATGTTTCCGAGGAACTCAATCCGAAACTCGGCTATGTTGTCGGTTGGGCGATGTTGATGGATTATCTCCTCAATCCGATAATCTGCATCATCTGGTGTAGCCAGGCCGCTCGTAATGTCGTGCCCAATGTCCCTTATGCGTTCTGGGTAGTCTGTTTTGCCATTCTTTCGACCTACCTGAACACGCGCGGCATTCAAACATCTGGCCGCGTTAACGCCATACTCTCCATCGCAATGAGTCTGGTCGTCATTCTCTTCCTCGGCGAGGGAGTGCGCTATATCTTGTCTTCGGTGCACCCCACTGGCCATGATCTGCTCCGGCCCTTTTACGATCCTGCAACCTTTTCCACATCGACCGTCTTCCGCGGTACCTCAGTCGCGGTCCTCACTTACATAGGGTTCGACGGCATATCCACCATGGCCGAAGAGGTGGAAAACCCGCGACGAAACATATTGTTGGCGACTGTCTTCACCTGTCTCATCATTGGCATTCTGTCCATGGTTCAGGTCTATGTGGCCCAACTGGCCTGGCCAGCCACTCAGCCCTTCCCTCCATCCATGGTGGATACGGCCTTTGTGCATGTAGCCGCACGCGTAGGCGGAACGTTTCTGTTTCAATTGCTCAACGCAACGCTGTTAATCGCGAACATGGGATCGGCAATCGCGGCCCAGTTTGGAGCCTCCAGACTCATGTACAGCATGGGGAGAGACAACTCTCTGCCTGCCAGGGTCTTTGGCGCGATCCATCCTCGGCATCACGTCCCGTTGAACAACGTTCTAATCGTGGGAGCAATCGCTCTGACGGGGGCTTTCCTACTTACATACGAGCAGGGGGCCGAACTCCTGAACTTTGGCGCGTTCATCGCTTTTATCGGCGTCAACGCTGCCGCCCTTGTGCACTACAAATTCCGGTCGCAGGAAAAAGTCAGGCTACCGTTTCTCATCCCTGCAATGGGAATCTTGGTTTGCATTTTCATCTGGATTCATCTGAGCCGCAACGCCCAGATCCTCGGCGTTCTCTGGATCTGCGTTGGCTTGGTCCTGGCGTGGTTCATGCGCAGAAGTCAGAAGCCCGTCGTTCAACCGTAGTGGTTTGACCTCGACCTTCGAGCTTAGGAGATGGGCTTGCTCCGCACCTTGGCGACCGTCTCCCACTGGGCATGCTGGCACCGCTGCGGAGGCAGGCCTTTCAAGACTTGCTCCAGGTCATCGACGACCATTTGTCCCATCCAGGGCCAGATCTCGGGAATATTGCCCGCCCTATGCGCCTGCAGCAGAGTATTCGGGGTAGATCGTGCCCGGTGATCGACGGGAATCGGCTCCTCCGGCCATACGTCGATGGCAACACGAATCCGACCCGACTCCGCCGCGTCCAACAGGGCATCGAAGTTCACGATCCCGGCTCTGCTAACGAGCACGACGATCGCACCCTCCGGCATTTTGTTGAAGAAGGAGCTGTCGATCTTCCCGGCATTCTCCGTGGTCGTTGCTGCCAGCAGGAAAACCACAGACGAGCGGCGAAAGCATTCATCGAGCGAGGTAGGTGTAACACCTGCTTCGCGGAGGACGGCAGGGTGAATCCAGGGATCGTGAACAAGAATCTCTCGACTGAACGCCCTGACCAGTGGAAGCAACGCGCGTCCCAGGTTGCCGAAGCCGACAAGGCCTATCGTCTTTCCCGAAAGCAGAAAGGAATCATGGTTGTCGCCTTCGCCATAAAGCGTCTCTCTCCCGGCGCGGATGGCTGCATCCGCCTCGTGGATGCGGCGTGCCGAGGAGAGCGCCATTCCGAGCGCCATCTCGGCCACCGGTTTTGCAAATACTGGCCCTGTAGACAAGACGGGAATTCCGCGGCGATGACATTCTAGATAATCGATGTTGGGTAGGAAGTTACTCTCTACGTTGAACACGGCTCTTAGCTTGGGGGCTCGATCGAGCCGCTCCTTAGACAATGCCGACTGACCAATCAGCGCGACCGTCTCTGGCAGATATCGATCGATGTGCTCTTCGCTGGCAGGTGAACCGTCGTGCCAGATAATCTCACCGAGAGTCTCAAGCCGAGCTTTGGTCTTGGCATCGAAGATCAGATCTATCGGACGAGGATGGGGATCGAGGAGAATCAGGTCACGAGACATAGGGCTCCAGTATTTTACGGTAGAAGGGCTTCACCTTGGTTCGGAAAGCAAAAACCGTTGTGTGCTTTCTCTGTCGGTATTTCGTCAATCCGTGGCCGATGAGACAGCACGGCAAGCTCTGCTGTAACCGCTAAGTACCGTCCGGACATTCGCAATCATGATTGACTCTGGATCGTTTTTCACACGTCCGGCGCGGATTTCATCATATTGGCGAGGGCAGTATTGGCTCAGCAGGGTCTCGGGAATGCCTGTCAATTGCAGATTGTGCAGGAGCTGCGATACGGAAGCCTCAACCTCAGAAAACTTCCAGTAGTAACGAATGCGGTCGCTGTAGCTGTAAACGCGGAGGAGTCGCTGTTGGCCGGCATCCCCACGGTAGTATTTTCGCCAATCTGCCGGATGCGCCAGCATGATTGCTTCCATCGTCTCCGCGAGGTGAGACCGCTTGTCTGCGGTTACTAGCTCGCGTTCAATAGCTGCCAGCGCGTAGAGTGTTTCCCTCAAAGCAAACGTCAACGCGGGTCCAACCTTCAAAATGGAGAAGCCATCACGGATCAACTCCGCGTAGGCCTCAGGTCTTTGGTAGTCGCTGGAGTGCGCCTCCATCACAAGTTCGGGATGCTCCTGTAGAAACACCTGCAAATGCCTGGCCTTTGCAGCGTTGTAGTCGATGACAGAATCATGATCGAACTCGACACCCGGCTGCACCACCACCGCAATCACTCGTTCCCAGGCAGCTTCCAGGCTGGCATCGTGAAAGGCAGCTCGATGAACGTCAAGAGTCTGCTCGGCCGCCTCGCAAGAGGTGACCGCAAGCTCATTTAGAGTATGCGTCGCTCCCCCCGGCGTAGGAACCTCCGTCCCGATCACATACACAACCGGTCCCAAACCCAGACGTTCTCGTGCGGATTCAGCGGCACTACAGAGTGCAGCAGCACGACCCGCCATAACCACATCCGGAACGATCGTCTCGTCGTCGGCACACCGCATGCTTGCATCCAGATGGATCTTCGTAAATCCGGCCTCGACGTACAAGCGAATCATCTCCGCCGCATGTTGCATCGCCGTCTCCGCATCCAGATGCTGCCAAGGGTTCGGTCCGAGGTGATCTCCTCCCAAAATCAGGCGTGAGGTATCAAAGTTCAACTCTGCTGCAATCCCGTAAACATACGCACGAAACATTGCGGGAGTCATCCCCGTGTAGCCGCCCGCTTGATTCACCTGGTTGGAGGTAGCTTCCAGCAAAAGGTGTATGCCATCCTCTTTTGCCTGACACATCGCAGCCCGGATCACCCAGGGGTGGGCAGAACATACAGAGTAAATTCCCCGTTTTCCTCTGGATGCGCGAAGAAACTCTTGCAAATAGTCAGACAACAAAACACCTCATGCAGAGCGGAAGTCACCGCTCGCCCTGTCAGCTATAGATGGCGAACTTCTCAACCACCCGGCTTATGAGCCCATCGGGGCTCGGGGAATCTGGCTTCAAACCAAGTTCAATAGAAGAGAAGAGGCCGAGCATTTGGCTGAAGATGACGTCCACTGCTGGACGGTATGCATCCCCCAGTTCGTCAAAAGCGTCGCAGTGGAGGCTGTAGTCACTGGCCGCATCTGTGTGTCCGACGGCCACGATTGTACGCACCACTTGCTTGGCACGAATCTCGTTCAACAGATCAAGGTCATACCTTTTCCGCCTGTCGTCAGTGGAAACGAACTCAACAAAAAGCGTTTCCATGTTCAAGGAAGACATAGGTCCATGTCGTAGTCCAAGCGTAGTCTCATGCATCGTCTGAATATTGCCGGCGGTAAGCTCCAGTATCTTGAGCGCGGACTCGCGGGTAGTTCCTGCAAGTGCTCCGGAGCCTACAAAGCAAGCTCTCCGGTAGCCTTGCTGTGCAAGACTATGGGCTAGGGACGCGCCTTCGTCCAGCACGTAGTTGGCGGCCCGCGTCATCCGTTCCAGCGTCACGTCAAAACTTTCTCGGTCCCAAAGATGGGCGAGTTCCTGGCCAAACAAAACCATATTCGTAAACGAACTGGTCATCGCCAGGCTGCGATCGTTCACAGCGTCGTCGAGCAGCACCGCACAGCAATTCTTGTTATGCTGAGCCAGTTCCACCATGCGGCCATTCCGATTGCAGCTCACAAGGAGATGTTTGACGTTGGGGTTTAGCGTGAGCGCCTGCTCAAGAACCGACACCCCTTCCGGGCTGTCGCCCGACCTGGAAAATGAAATCCAAAGATAGTTACGGTCCGGGATCACTAGGTCATCGCGATTGGTAAGCAAGTCCGTGCTAGCAACGACGCAAACCTCACAGCCCCAACGCCTGCGCAGCAGGTTCGCGATTGAGTGGCCGATGTAGTCCGAGGTGCCTGCCCCAACGAGGTAAATGGTCCATCGCTCTGAATGGGGCCGATCAAGAAAATTCGTCAGTCGGTGCCTAGATTCGTTAAACAGACGATGCGTTGTCTGCCACGTGGCGGGCTGCTGCGCAATCTCGGCGGGCGTGTAAAGGAGTCCGAGCTCCTGTTTTTCATGTTTCGGAATCTGTAAGAGCCGCGAGAGTGGATTCATAGCTATTGGGTCCCCGTATTGCAATAAAAAGAAAAGAATAAGAAGCTAAAGTAAACCATACTGTGATGGTATGCACAAGATAAAAGATTCAAAAGAAACGTCTAGCATTTCGTTTGGCAATGGAGTGCCTATTCCAGGGCTCTAAAAACAGGTGGTTTAGCCCGGAACCTTTATTTGATTGTCCTTGACTGGACAAGATCATAAAACGAAGGGTAAAGTAATAACAATAGGAATGTAATGACAGAGAAATTTTTCGATATCACCATCGCTGGTGAACTGAATCTCGACCTGATTCTTTACGGCCTTCCGGCCGAAATGCAAACCGAAAGGGAATTACTCGCAACCGATTTCCAAGCTACCCTGGGCAGTTCCTCTGCGATCGTCGCGCATAACGCTGCGGCCATCGGCGCCAGGGTGGCGTTTTCAACGCTGATCGGAACCGATGACTTTGGGCGCCTTGCGGTCGAGCGCCTGAGCGCGGCTGGGGTGGATACCTCGCATACAAGCCGGCACAAGACCGTCGCCACAGGTGTCACGCTCCTCCTTCCACATGGGGACCGACGCCACATCCTTACATTTCCGGGGACGATCGCGGAATTGACCGTAGCCGATCTCGATTTCGAATTTCTGGTGCAGGCACGTCATTTTCATCTCTCGTCCCTGTATCTACAACGGGGCTTGTGGGTTGACCTGCCAGATCTCCTGAGACGCCTGAAGCAGGCGGGCCTCACCATCTCGCTCGATACAAACGACGATCCGGATGATCGCTGGGGCTCCCCTTTAGCCGAAGTCTTGCCGCATGTGGACATCTTTCTGCCAAGCGAGGATGAGATGTGTCGAATGACTAAGTCTTCCAATCTGGACAACGCCATACAGGCACTGCCTCTAAGACCTCCCATCATCGTCGTCAAGCGTGGGAGTCGTGGGTCACGAGTCTACGAACAGGGGCACGCAACTGACATTGCCCCGCTCAGCGTTGTGCCTCTGGACACCATCGGAGCGGGGGACAGTTTCGATGCAGGCTTCCTGCGAGCCTACCTTCTTTCCAAAGACACAATCACGTGCGCGCGCATAGGCAACATTACCGGCGCTCTTTCTACCCAAGCCTCGGGAGGAACGGAAGCTTTTCGCAACCCGCTACTTCGTGATTCATTTCTTCAAGAGCACAGATTCTTCGATCTTCTAATGTCGTAACATCCTCCAAGGGTTACCCGCTGGCTTCTGGCTGTTAGCCAGGGTGGGAGCAGCGGTGGCGACCCTGAAGGGGGTGGAGCTGGCTATGATCCGCCCTTGCGGAGCCAAATAAACCATTAGGGATCAGTAGCATACGGGGGGTCTCGGCCCAGTGTAGGACCGCGTCGAAAGGAGAGAGTGCCACGTTATGCGTCAATTCCCGGCGATAGTACGTCTGCTCGGTGATCCCGTTTTCACGGCAAGCCATCGGGGTTGTCTTACCATTCGCAACCGCAACTTCAATCTGCCGCAGCAAACTCACGATCTGCTCAGGCGTAGGCCTGATCTAATCAAAGCGAGTTACGAGGAATTTCCATGAATCTGTCATCTTCCGTTGTTGAAACCATCGGGGTTACGCCACTTGTCGAACTCAGTCGATTCACTCGCGGCCTCGCTGGCCGCCTTTTCGCAAAGCTCGAATATCTAAATCCCGGCGGGTCGAAGAAGGATCGCGTCGCCCGCCAGATCATCGAGGATGCTGAGACAGATGGCACTCTCAAGCCCGGTCAGCCCGTTGTCGAGATGACAAGCGGAAATACGGGCACTGGTTTGGCGATCGTGTGTGCTGTTAAGGATTATCCGTTCATCGCGGTGATGTCCAAAGGTAACTCCCCGGAGCGTGTTCGGATGATGAGCGCTCTCGGCGCGGAGGTGGTGCTCGTAGATCAAATGGCGGGTTCAACCCACGGCCAGGTATCTGGGGGAGATTTAGAACTGGTGAATTTAGAAGCTTCTCGAATCGTGCGTGACCGAGGTGCCTTCCGAGCGGACCAATTCCATCATCAAGGCAATTTTCGGGCCCACTATCTTCATACCGGACGTGAAATTCTCGAGCAGGCGGAGGGCAAGATCGACGCATTCTGTGATTTTGTCGGTTCCGGAGGTACCTTCGCAGGCTGCGCAGCAGCATTCAAGGAGTATGATCCCCGAATCCAATGCTATATAGTCGAGCCATCGGGCAGTAAGGTCCTGGCAGGCAACAGTGCCTCTCAACCGAACCATCGGATTCAGGGCGGTGGATATTCGATGCCGGATCTTCCGCTGCTCAAAGCGGAACAAATCGATGGATACCTGAGCATTACAGATGACGAAGCGATTGACGCTGCCCGGTCGTTGGCGAAGCTGGAGGGCATCTTCGCCGGTTTCTCGTCTGGAGCGAATGTCGCCGCGGCACGACAGCTTCTTGCCGGCCGGACGGTGGTGACTATTATCAATGATTCCGGCATGAAGTATCTGAGCACAGAGCTTTGGAAGCAGTGTCGATCGATCTCTTCAGGCATCGAATAAGACATCTTGCGGCGGCCTCTCGCCCGTTCAGAGGCACCTCATTCGAGTTGCACGGCACAGGAATAGGGAGGCTGCTAAACGTTTGGGTCTCTCCGTCTCTGTCCTGAAGGCTCTCAAGAGCTCCGGTGTCTACGAAGTGAATCATCTGCTACCGACGCGTGTGGGCTTTCACGAACTCGACTTGAACATATTCACCAAGAAGCTGCTGGATTTGGCTCCAAATCAAAAGACCTGCAGCATTCAAGGGGAGGGAACTGTAACGGTACGCTCCATCGTTTGCGGGCGCCGGGATTCGTTGGAGATCAAACTGAAGTTGGTGCGAGGATTGCTCCCCAGAAGTATTGCCGCTTTCGGCAATTCTAATGAGACGGTCGGTGGGTTGGTGATCGAGGAAAGTGCATATCACTGATCCTCGTGGGGACTTGTGTCTCGCCAAGAACTCTATTCTGCCAAGGGACTGAGGGGTCTTAACGGTTAGGAGCCAGCCGGATCCCCCAAACCGTGCCAGGATAGAAAGCTATGATATTAAAGGCCGATGGTATTTTGGCGAGGCACAACTCGGACGAACTTGCAGGAAGTCACTATTCCATCGCAACGCGCCTGAGTTCTTCCTGATCCCGCCTTTGAGCGGTTATCCAAGATTGCTCGCCGATGGGCGAGCCAAAGCAATAGCTCCTCTGTTTTTCGATACTAAGGATATGATGTGTGAGTAAAGCGGCTTCTCTTCCGATCTTTTACGGTTGGTTCATTGTGGTCGCGGCCTTCCTGAACCTTTTTTTCGCCGTTGGAATCATTTTCTACGGCTTCCCGGTTTTTTACCCCGCACTAGTCACAGGGCTGGGCTTCACACGGGCTGAGGTAACGCAGGGTTTTCTGCTGGGCTTCCTCATTGTGGGATTACCTTTTGGCCTTATCACCGGTGTGATGATTGATCGAATAGGCGCGCGTGCCGTGATCCTTTCGGGGGTAGGTTTCATTGGCTTACCGCTCATTGGAATGGGCTTCATGCACCATTTCTGGCAGTACGAGGTACTTTGCATCCTTGAAGTGATTGGCTACGTACTGGCTGGGCCCATTTCAAATCAGGTGCTCGTCGCCCGATGGTTCCGAACTCGTCGTGGAAGAGCCATGGGCTACGCGTATCTGGGTCTGGGTCTGGGCGGGGCGGTCGCGCCACCTACCATCAACTGGCTCATCCGTACGATCGGGTGGAGGTGCGCTCTCCAGGCAACAGGTATGGCAACGCTGCTTGTATTACTCCCAGTGGGCCTATTTATTACGCGGTCTACGCCCGGTGAAATGGGTCTCTATCCCGACGGGGCCGATGTGGCGACGATCACCAAACAAGAGATCGCGACCGCATCTGCCACGATTGAAATCGCTGATGCGTTAAGGGACCGGAATTTCTGGCTCATCCTTGTCGGGTCAGCGTTGGTCATTGGAGCGATGAATTCTGTCATTCAGCATTTCATTTTCTTTTTGTTGAGCCAAGGCTATACGCCAGGCGAAGCCACGCGCAATCTGTCCATTCTATTGGTCGCAAGTCTTGGCGGCCGTGTCATCGTTGGCTACATCGCCGATCGCTACAAGAAGAAGAACACCATGGCTGGATTTTATTTCCTTCTTGGTGCCGCCATCCCGCTCTTGTATCTTGCTCACCGACCTGTCGTCGCCCTGGGTTTTGCGGTGATCTTCGGGTTTTCGATGGGCGCGGATTACATGCTGATCCCGCTTGTAACTGCCGAGTGTTTCGGTGTTGCATCCCTGGGTAAGGTCTTAGCGCTGATCATCATGGGCTATTCGATAGGGCAGTGGGTCGCTCCCTGGGTGACGGGTAAAATCTTCGACACCCTCCATACCTATAATCCGGTTTGGAAGCTGATGTCTGCGATCGCAATATTGGGGTCGCTCGCGATCTATTCAATTTCGACAAAGCGTACCCCGTCGGATGACGGGCCACGCACAATGAATTTGTAGCGGCTATCTACAGGAGATAGGTATGAGTGAGAAAAAGATTGGCATCATCATGAACGGAGTTACTGGGCGAATGGGTTTGAATCAACATTTGATTCGCTCTGTGCTTGCCATCCGCAATGGGGGGGGGATCAAGCTTCGAGACGAAACCGTCCTGATGCCAGATCCGATCCTGGTGGGCAGGAATGAGAACAAGCTTAAGGCCATCGCAGCCGCACACGGCGTGCCTCGCTGGAGCACCAACCTGGAGGAGTGTCTCGCCGATCCGAGGAACGAAATTTACTTCGACTCCGGAACTACGGGCATGCGTGGAGAGAATATCGCGCGCGCGATCGATGCCGGCAAGCACGTCTATTGTGAAAAGCCTCTCTCCACCTCCGTCGAGTCGGCTCTCACGCTGGCGCGGAAAGCTGCGGAGGCCGGCGTCAAGCAAGGTATTGTGCAGGACAAGCTGTTTCTGCCGGGCATTCGGAAGCTTCGCCGTCTTGTCGATTCAGGTTTCTTCGGCAGAATTTTGTCCGTTCGCGGTGAGTTTGGCTATTGGGTTTTCGAGGGTGATCTCCAGACTGCGCAGCGCCCTTCGTGGAACTACAAGAAGGAGGAGGATGGCGGAATCATCGTCGATATGTTCTGCCATTGGCGGTACGTGCTCGATCATACCTTTGGCAAAGTGAAGGCGGTGTCGTGCGTGGGCGCAACCCACATTCCGGAGCGCATCGATGAAAACGGCCAGCGATACGCCTGCACGGCAGACGATGCAGCGTACGGATCCTTTGAACTTGAGGGCGACATCTTTGCCCAGATCAATTCCTCGTGGACAACACGTGTTTACCGTGATGAGCTTTTCAACCTGCATGCGGACGGAACCGAAGGCAGCGCTATCGCTGGTCTGCGCGACTGCAAGATTCAGCACCGCATGAACACACCTCGACCGACCTGGAATCCTGACTTGCCGAATCCGTTCAAGTTCCGGGACAGTTGGCTTGAAGTCCCTGACAATGACACCTTTGAGAACGCATTCAAAGTTCAGTGGGAACTCTTCTTACGCCATGTGGCCGAGGATGCACCTTTTCCGCATGATTTCATCGATGGCGCGCGCGGTGTTCAGCTTGCGGAACTTGGCTTGAAGTCTTGGATGGAGCGGAAATGGATCAATGTGCCAGAGATTGACAGTGCGGCCTTCCTCAACCGTTAGGAGCTGAACGTGGCGGACTTACAAAGGCTAAGCCTGAATCAGGCAACAACGGAGAAGTGGAGCGTTCGGGAAGCGGTGGAAGGTTGTGTGCGCCATGGTATTCCGTCCATCGCTTTGTGGCGGCACAAGATCGCGGAAACAGGGATCGCGGAAAGCGTGCGACTTGTGCGCGACGCGGGATTGCATGTATCCAGCGTATGTCGCGGAGGAATGTTTCCGGATCCTTCCGCTGAAGAAAGACGAAAGAAGATAGAAGATAATTTTCGAGCGATAGAGGAAGCTGCCGCGCTCGAAGCCGATTGCCTGGTGATGGTGGTGGGATCTTCAAAGCAGGTGCCGATTATCGCGGCTCGGCAGATGGTCGAGGACGGCTTGGCCCAAATTGTGCCTTACGCAAGGGAGCATGGAGTCAAGATCGGCTTGGAACCACTGCATCCCATGTACGCCGGCGACCGATCCGTACTGAATACGACGGCGCAGGCTTTGACGATGGCTAGTGCCTACCAAGTAGACGAGGTGGGCGTGGTACTCGACACCTTCCATATCTGGTGGGACCCTAACGTGTTCCGAGACATAGCACGATGTGTTGGAAGGATTTATGGATTTCACGTGTGCGACTGGCTGGTGCCATTGCCAGATATGCTGCTTGGGCGCGGAATGATGGGCGATGGCGTCATCGATAACAAGTCGTTCCGCCTGGCCGTCGAGAAGGCCGGTTATCACGGCCCGATCGAAGTCGAAATCTTCAACCAGGAATTGTGGGACAGTGGCGGCGACGATGTCCTCACACTTACCGTTAAGCGATTTGTGGAGCTTGTCTAGCAGAAAAGGAGATGCATGAAGGTACAGAACGACATTCAAGTCGCGGACCTTGTGCCCCTGGTGGCAAGGCTTTTCGATCTCGCCTCCGGAAAGACGCTCCGGCTAGCGAACCGTTGGGATACGAATGTCGGTGCTCCGGTAGTGACCGCGGCCGGCAGGTACGTGGGAAGAGCATGGACCCAGTGGACACAGGGTTTTGCCTACGGAAATGCGATCCTCTGCTTCGAGGCGACCAGCGATTCAGAGTTGCTCTTGACAGGGCGCTCCAGCGTGCAGAACCACATGGCCGAACATCTTACGCATATTGGCGTACACGATCACGGCTTCAACAATCTCTCGACCTATGGTCAGTTGCGACGGTTAATGCTTGAGGGCAAGATTGAGAGAAACGAAGATGAACTGCGCTTCTATGAACTGGCCTTGAAGGTCAGCGGAGCGGTGCAGGCGGCTCGCTGGACGGATTTGCCGAATGGCCGTGGCTATATATATTCCTTCAACGGCTCACACTCCCTCTTCATCGATACGATTCGAAGTCTTCGAGTCTGCGGCGTAGCTCATCAGTTGGGTCACGCGCTGCTGGGTGAGCAGGACGAGCGCATCAGCCTACTCGGCCGCTTGCTGATTCATGCGAGGACGAGCGCTGAATTTAATATCTTCTACGGCAACGGGCGTGATGCGTACGACTTACGCGCGTTGCGCGGAAGAACCGTTCACGAGGCCATTTTCAACCCCGCAAGTGGAGCCTTTCGTTGTCCGTCCTCGCAACAAGGCTTTTCTCCCTTTACTACCTGGACGCGCGGTCTCGCCTGGGCGATGTTGGGTTTTGCGGAAGAATTGGAATATGTACAGTCGCTTGAGGAGGGCGAATTTGAGGTTTTGGGAGGTTCTTCCAAGGCTGAATGGTTTGCGCTGATGACGGAAACGGCGCAGGCAACGTGTGACTTTTACATTCACGAAGCGACTGGTTCGGACGGTGTCTGCTACTGGGACACCGGAGCACCGGAGATGTACCGACTGGAAGGCTGGAAGGAATTACCAGCCGATCCGTTCAACCAATACGAGCCGGTTGATTCCTCGGCGAGCGCTATAGCTGCTCAAGGCTTACTCCGGTTGGGCACAGCCCTTGGTGAGGCGGGTGAACAATATTTTAACGCGGGGTTCACGGTTGCGAAAACCCTGTTGAAACCGCCATACTTGTCGACCGATCCGGCACATGAGGGGATTCTTCTGCACAGCGTCTACCACCGTCCTAAGGGTTGGGATTACGTGGCACCTGGCGCGCGAATCCCTAACGGTGAATCGAGCATGTGGGGCGATTACCATATGCTCGAACTGGGCCTGTTGATATCGCGCATCGCCGATGGCAACTATTACACCTTTTTCGATCGTTCGGGGTACTGACAATGACTCCACGCAAAGATGTAGCTCTTGTTACCGGCGGCACTCGCGGAATCGGATTGGGAATTGCAAAGGCATTGGCCGCTCGTGACTTTCACGTAATTATCACCGGGATTCGGGATGCTGAAGACGCTCGGGACGCTCTCGTGGCAGTAAGAGCCCAGTTCTCGGCAGACGACCAGCGGGTGAAATATATCCAATCAAACGTGGCGGATGCATGTGCCCGCGCCGCCATGCTCGCGGAGATTGTTGAGCACTTCGGACAGTTGGATGTTTTGGTGAACAACGCGGGAATCGCCCCCAGGGTTCGGGCGGATGTGCTTGAGGCGTCGGAGGAGAGTTTCGATGAGCTCGTCGCCACGAATCTAAAGGGACCGTACTTCCTGACACAGGCCGTAGCGAACTGGATGATCAGGCAACAGGGAGTGATGCCACACGCAAGATACATCGTTAATGTCGGCTCAGTCTCCGCTACGATGGCAAGCATAAACCGTGGGGAGTACTGCATTACAAAAGCAGGCGTCGCCATGGCCACGAAGCTGTGGGCGACAAGGCTCACGGCCCATGGAATCGCGGTATACGAAGTGAGACCCGGGGTCATCGATACGGACATGACGAAGGGCGCAAAGGATAAGTACGATGCGATGATCAAAGGTGATCTCTTCCTCGAAAAAAGATGGGGCACGCCCGAGGATGTAGGTAAGGTGGTCGCCATGTTGGTCACCGGGAATATGCCATACGCGCCAGGCTCGGTGCTGAACGTGGATGGCGGCATGACCATTCCGCGGCTCTAGTCCAAAACTCGTCTCCTGCTCCGATGGTCGAGCGAAAGCTTGCCAGCGTTGAACTTGGCAAGGACCCGTATCCGGGAACCGCTGTGTGTGTCTGGCGCCTCCGGTACAGTCTGGCCAATCTACAGGTAAGGCGCAATATATATATGTTATGTGGTATAATTACTAAAAATTATGCTGAATAAGATATGAATTCAATCTCCAAATCGCTAGGCCGCGCCATACGAGATCGCCGCATAAAACTTCGTCTGTCTCAAGCTAAGATTGCTGAGCTCACCGGCAAGACTCAATCTCAAATCGCTCGCTTGGAGCGTGGTCTAGGGGATCCACGCATCTCCAGTGTAGTCCAGGTATCTCGAAGCCTAGGTACGGAGCTTGTTGCGATCCCCATTCGCTTGCTTCCGGCGGTAAGGCATTTGCTCGCGGAGCATGAACAAGGCTCTCTCCCGCCTCGCTCTGCAAGGCTCGTTGGGAATGACCCCGAGAACGCAGAAGAGGATGCCGATGAATAACAAGCGCTCACTGGCCCAACTTTCTGTCTGGCTTGGGCAGACCCTCGTGGGGAGTATCACGGAATTGCCAAACGACCGCAACCTGTTCGTCTTCGATGAGACCTATGCCGAGAATCCTGATCGACCGGTGCTGAGCCTTTCCTTCTATGACGCAGAGGGACG
>ODAK010003115.1_pt1 | contig 17287 bp, 15 predicted proteins | sample 1539591 | NCBI WGS metagenome assembly ODAK01 (sample SAMEA3539303, study PRJEB22396) | soil metagenome | biome: tundra; feature: field; material: soil | place: USA | collected 2010-05 | depth 0.15 m
CGTGAATCGTCCGAGCGGGAGCGTCGTCCAGTCGAACTTGCATCGCGCACACTGGGTCGATCGCGTAACCCTGGCCGCCACCGAATCGCCTGCGGTTTCGCGCGAGCCACCACACGCCGATCGCCAAGAGGATGAACACCACGTTGAGGTACGAGGTGTAGTTCCATTCGAAGTGCGCGGAGGAAGCGGCGAACGTGCGACGAGAGGGGATGGCGCCCAGTACGTGGAATACGCCTTCGGTGATCATGCCGGCGATCACCATGACGGCGTAGAACAGGGCAACGATCCGTATCGTGAGTTGCCACCCGTAGAACTTTCGGTAGATCAAGATGAGCGGCATCGCGATCAAATCGGCGAAGATGAAGGCGATCACCCCGCCGAACGAGATGCCGCCCGACCAGAGTGCCGCCGCGAGCGGAACGTTGCCGATGGAGCAGACCCAACTGAGCACCGCAATGAGCGGGCCGACGAAGGCGTTCTCGACGCTGGTCCACAATCCGTGGCCGTGCAGGAACAACGTATTCCACGCGCGGTCCGGCACGAGGGTCGCGAGGAACCCGGCGACGAAATAGCCGATCACGAGCTCTCGGCGCAGCATCGTCGCGTCGGCGACCGCATAACTGGACGCGTCGGACCAGGCGGCGGGCGAACGAAACTTCGAACGAAGAGACTCTTCCTCCAGCTGCGCCTGTCGCTCGGTGGAGACCATGGCCATCACCGCGTGATCGTGGCCCGCTTTGGCCTCGCCTCGGGCTCGCTGCAGCGCGCGAGTCACTATTGGCGGCGTAAACACGAACCCTCCCGTCAGGGCGAGCAGCACGATCATGATGGGACCGCCCACGAACTCGGCCGCCGCGAACTGCCAACCGAGCAGGACGATCATGACGATGCCGAGTTCGACTACCAGGTTCGTTGAAGCCACCATGAAGATCATCGAACTCGTGAAGTCCGCCCCTTTGACAAAGAGTGACTTCGACATGGCGGAGGCAGCGTACGAGCAACTCGACGACACCATGCCGTACCCCGAGGCGCGAGCGACCGCGGTCGCGCGGTGGTTGCCGAGCTTGGCGCGCATCTGGTCCTTGGAGACGAACGCCTGGACGGCACCGGACAAGGTGAAGCCAAGCACCAACGCCCAGAGGGTTTCCCAGAACATGAAGAAACCCTCGCGAAGGCCTCGGCCAACGTCGACCAGGACCGGTGACACGCCCAACAAGATGTTCATGACTTAACTAGTTGGGCGATCGCCGCCGATGCCTCTCGAAGTTTGATGACTTTTTCGCTTCCGCCGGCCTGGACGGCATTGGCGACGCAGTGCGCCATATGCTCATCGAGCAAGTGCAGGGCCACGCCCTGCAGGGCCCGGGTCGCCGCCGCGATCTGCTGGAGAACGTCAATGCAGTATCGGTCGGACTCGATCATCTTGTGAATGCCTCGGACTTGTCCCTCGACCTTCTTCAGTCGCACGAGGACTGCCGCCTTATCGTCCGCGTACCCCGGTGTAGCCATCGTGGTGTCCTTTCCCTTGTTTTCGTGTACAAACTTCTGTCTTTAGCACGGCGAAGCGTGTTCGTGCGGGTGGCGCACGGCCACACCACCGACCATCGGTTCAGGCCTTAGTATATACCCCTAGGGGGTATGGGTATCCCCAGTCGGTGGGCCGCTCGGTGGAGTGATCAGACGAATAGGGACCTTCGTCACGGGGTAATGCGATTGGGGCCTCGCTAGCATTTGGTGTGGCCTACTCTCTAGATTCATCGTCGGGCGTGCGCGCGAATTCGTCGACCACGGAGACGGCGAGCGCAACGAGAATCCCTGGTGGCGAGGGGCGATGAGTACCGAGACTGATCAACCGCGTCGAGGGCTACGCGCACGCATTGCCTACCTGCTCGTCATCCTGGTGGTGATCGGGGGTGGACTCACGTTGTGGCTCACGAGCGGTTCGGTGGACTCCCACGTCGGTCCCGAAGGCGTGCTCATTTACAACGTGCCCGACCTCGCGAGCTCCTCTTCCCCCAATACCGGCGGCACCGTGGACGGCATCTCCTGTCGCACGCTGGCTAAGGAAACGGTCAAGTATCACGTGCACGTGCACGTCGTGGTGTTCGTCAACGGACAGATGCGCCGCCTGCCCGCGGGAATTGGCATCACGAAGCCCCAACTCGTGGAGCACCACAAGTCGGGAGTCTTTGACGACGTCGGTCTGTACGACTGTCTCTACTGGCTCCACACGCACGTCGCGGACGGCATCATCCACGTCGAAGCGCCAGCGAAGCAGGCCTTCACGCTGGGCCAGTTCTTCGATATTTGGGGCCAGCCCCTCGGGCCTAACCAAGTCGGCCCCGCCAAGGGCAAGGTGGTTGTCTTCGAAAATGGCAAGCGGATCACCGGTAACCCCAGGTCGACGCCGCTGCTAGCCCAAGGGGTAATCCAGCTGGACGTCGGAAATCAAGTTGTGCCATTTCAGCCGTTGATGTTCAAGGTGTCGGGCGGATGTGGTGCAGGCAAAAATGGCTGTGCAACCAAAACCAAGAAATAAGTCAGTTAACAGTGACCATCACTAAACGAACTCTGCAACGAGGAGTTCAACGCGAGACTTGATTTCGTCACGGATGACGCGGACCGCATCCAGGCTCTTGCCTTCAGGATCTTCGAGGTCCCAGTCAACATAACGCTTTCCAGGGTAGATGGGACAGACGTCGCCACAACCCATCGCAATAACGATGTCAACGGCTCGCACGATCTCGTCGGTCCACGGTTTGGGAAATTCTTCACGGATATCAACGCCGACCTCCGCCATGGCATCAACAACTATCGGATTAAGTTCCGCGCCCGGTTCTGAGCCTCCGGTGTACACGTTCATATCCTCTCCCGCAATGGTCCGAAGCCACCCGGCGGCCATCTGGCTTCGACCCGCGTTGTGAACGCATAGGAACAACACTCCCGGTTTGCCAGGTTCTGCACTATCGATCCTCGCCAACGCCTGAAGGCGTTGGCGGGCAAAGCGCTCGGCGTTGACGCCGATGAATTTCTTGACCTTGGATTTCGCGGCAATCCTTTCGTAGGAGTCCACGACGAAGCGTTCGATGGTCTCGCGGTCAAAGGTTCCGTCGAACTCATGTTGGAGCGCTTCAAGTGAGTGCCTGATTAGTCGTTGCTCACTTTGTGGTAGGTCGTCAAATTGGCGCGTCTCAGACATGGCCCTCCGTTTGCCTAGAAATTGATATTGAGAAGATCTGTGATGAGGTCTTGCACGCGCCGTCCAATGTCGTCACGTATGAGGCGGACCTCTTCAATCGGCCGACCCGCCGGATCAGCCAACTCCCAATCGAGGTAGCGTTTCCCCGGGTACACGGGACAGGCGTCACCGCAGCCCATCGTGACAATCACGTCAGCGTTGCGACCCATCTCTTCGGTCAATTTGCGAGGTGACTCGTTGGAGATGTCGACGCCCTTTTCCCGCATTGCGGTAACGACGGCTGGGTTCAGCGTCTCACCGGGCTCGGAGCCGGCCGAGCGCACGACCACGTCATCTGCGCCGATCTGACGGGCGAAGGCGGCGGCCATTTGAGATCGCCCAGCGTTGTGCACGCACAGGAAGAGAATTTGCGGACGTTGTCTCACGGCGCCCCTTGCGCTCGCACCGAACTATAAAAGCGACGCTTCGCCCAGAGCGACACGTAAACGAGGCCGACCAGCACGGGCACCTCGATGAGGGGTCCGACGACCCCGGCCAGCGCCTCGCCGCTCGTGACGCCGAAGACGCCAATGCACACCGCGATCGCCAATTCGAAGTTGTTGCCGGCCGCGGTGAAGGCCAGGGTCGCGGTGCGGTCGTAGGAAAGTCCGAGTGCTCGGCCGAGCGCGAACGACCCGAACCACATAATCGCGAAGTAGCACAGGAGCGGCAAGGCAATGCGGGCCACGTCGCTCGGCCGAGCAGTGATGGTGTGACCCTGCAAGGCGAAAAGGATGACGATGGTGTAGAGCAGTCCGTAAAGTGCGAAGGGCCCGAGGCGAGGCAGCAGTTTGGTCTCGTACCAATCACGACCCCGAGCGCGTTCGCCCAGCGTGCGGGTGAGGTAGCCCGCGACGAGCGGTATGCCGAGAAAGATCGCGACGGTCTCGGCAATGCGGCCGATGGAAAAATGAAGTCCCACGGTACTGAGACCGAGCCATCCGGGCAGCACCTTCAGATAGAAGTAGCCGAGTAGCGCAAACGCGACGATCTGAAACAGCGAGTTGATCGCGACCAGCACGGCGGCCGCCTCACGGTTGCCGCCCGACAAGTCATTCCAGATCAACACCATGGCGATGCAACGCGCCAGGCCCACGATAATGAGACCCGTTCGGTAGGTCGGTAGGTCGGGCAACAAAAGCCAGGCCAGCGTGAACATGACCGCCGGACCGACCAGCCAGTTGAGCACCAGCGACGCGACCAGCAAGCGTCGGTCGCGTGTCACCGTGCCCAAACGGTCGTAGCGGACCTTAGCCAGCACCGGATACATCATCACTAGCAGTCCAATGAAAATTGGCAATGACGTGCCCGACGTGACCTGGACCGCATTGAGATGGGTGTTGAGACTCGGCAGGGCGCGGCCGAGCACGATGCCCACCACCATCGCCAGAATGATCCAAATCGGCAGGAATCGGTTGAGGAACGACAAGCGCGCGATCACCGGCGCGCTTGTCGTTTCTTCAAGCAATTGATCGGAGGCGTTGTCACTCATGATCGCGCTGGAATGGCGCAGTGACGATGACTTAGCAGCACGCCGCCGCCGACGTCGTCGACGAATCGGACGCGCAACAGGTCTCGTCGCCGGCCAACGGTGACGTGTCGCTGACGTCGGCGAGTACGGTGTAGACCTCCCAGCGCGAGGCGTCAGGACCGTCGACCCAGACCTTGTCCTGGAGGGCGTGACAGCACGTTGTCTGATCTTCCACTTCGGTGTTGAAACCCTCACCGGCCAAGTACCTGGTGGCCGCCACCACTTCTTCGTTCGAAAAGACCTCTACCCCCAGGTGATTGATCGTCCCGGCGCCGTCCGGATTCTCGAAGAGCACCAGCTTGAGCGGCGGCTCCGCGATCGCGAAGTTCGCGTAACCGGGACGAATCTTGGCCGGCGCGGTCTTGAAGAACTTGGAGTAGAACTCCACGGACTCCTCGAGGTTTGACACGTTGAGGGCGAGCTGCAGTCTGGACACTTCGGTCTCCTTTACATTGACGTTTGTCAATGAGAACGATATCTGTCACATTGATGTTTGTCAATAGTAAGATGAGACAAATGTCGCACCCCAAATCCATCGCCGTTGACGAGAATGTCGTCAGTTGCTGCAGCCCTTTGGTCGGCGGCGAGATGTCCGAGGTCGAGGCGAGCGATATGGCTCAGATCTTCGGGGCGCTCAGCGATCCGGCTCGTCTGCGGATGCTTTCACTCATTGCCTCTCAGGAGGAGGTCTGCAGTTGCGCGCTGGAGGAGCCCCTTGCCAGGAGCCAGCCCACGATCTCTCATCACACCAGGATCCTGGCCGAAGCGGGACTCATCACCGGCGAGAAGCGAGGTCGTTGGATGTGGTGGCGTGTGGTGCCCGAACGCCTGAGGGACGTCGCTCGAATTCTTAGTGAGTGAATGTGGACGTTCGCGTGATGGAGTTGGCCCTTATTGGGGTGGTCCCGAGCCAAGTGTGAGTTTGAGACTCGCCTGAGTCCCGTTGGTGTTCGTGTAGTCAACGTGCACCGTGTCTCCGGGCTTGAGCGCCGCCAAGACGTTGTCGAGGGACGTGATCGTTGTAACGGACTGGCCGTTGACAGAGTCCACGACGTCGCCCGCGGTCAGCGCCGTATTTGCGGCGGGGCCGCCCGCGACGAGCCCCGCGATGGTGACGCCGCTGGTTGAGCTCGGTGATCCATTGCCGGCCCCCGAGAACTGGTTGGACGATATTGCATTGACGTCGATACCGATGAAGGCGGTGGCACCGATGTGTACCGTCGACGACGAATTCCCCTGTTCGATTGACGACGCGATGGCCAGAGCTGCGCCAATCGGTATGGCGAATGCGTGCGTAGTCGTCGAACTGTCGGAGTTAAACTCCGGTCCGTTGGACGACGAGGCTGCGGTGTCCATGCCAACGACCTCTCCCTTGGCGTTCACGAGCGCTCCACCGGAGTCACCGGCCTGGATGCCCGCGTTGATCTCGATCATGCCGTTGAGCGTTTCGGAACCCGTCGGGTTCTCGCTGTCGCCCGCCGTAATCGATTGATCCACGGCCACCACGGTGCCCGCGGCGTAACTCGGAGTTCCGCCCACGCCACCGGCGTTACCGATTCCCACTATCGATTCTCCCTTGGTAACCGCCCTGGTGTTGGTCGTGACGGTGCTAAGCCCCGACGCGTTCTTGAGTTGCAGTAGAGCGACGTCGGACGACTGGTCGTAGCCGACAACCGTCGCTTGGTACACCTGGCCGGTGGCCACGTCGCGAACCGAGATCGAGGTTGCCCCATCGATCACGTGATTATTCGTGAGCACGAGTCCGTTGGAGGAGATGACCATGCCCGTGCCCGCGGCCGCGCTCTGCTGGTACGAAAGTGTTGTGTTGATGTCCACCAATCCGGGATCCACTGATGTCGCGATCTTCGCCGCGGCCGCGTTGGCCTTCGTTGGTTGACTCCGCGTCGTCGGCGTCGTCGCATTGGGGAAGCCCCCAAAGCCGCCGTTACCTCCTGAGGGGAATTGAAAAGAGGGCGCTCCGGGCTTGGCGACGGCGCGGGTGGAGTTCTGATTCGTGTGACCAAGATAGAAGCCGAACGATCCGGCCGAGAGCGTCAGCGCAAGTACGGGCAGAATCAACCAAAATCGCCGGTGCGACGTGCGCCGTGGCGTGTCTTCTGAAATCGGTCCCGTGTGGTCGTCGTCTTCGTGCTCCGAAATCATTTCCATTGTGAGTTCCTCTCACGCTCGCTGCCTGATATCAGTGTGGAGGTCGGCCGTGAGTAGTTCGTTGTGAGGGGGTAAGAACCTCCTAATAAACGCACCGCTGCTCCGGCGAGGACATTGGTTGGCCAACCTGGACGGATTTGACCGACTCCAATGTCAAGGCCTCCTAAAATCGCGGCAGAGTGCGGCAGTAATCCCGTATGATTCCGAGCCAAGGGGACACAATGCAATGTTGGTCGTGCCGTGGCGAGACACCGGATAGTAAGCCGTTCTGCGCGAATTGCGGCGCGGCCATGGCCCAGGGCTGCCCCTCCTGCGGCGCCGAACTTATTGCCGGCAAACCCTTCTGCGCGAATTGCGGCTCGCCGGTGTCGTCGGTCCCCACTCCCGCATCCGCACCGGCTCGAAGCACCTCTGACCCGACGGACGATGCAACGGTGGTCGTTGCCGAGCGGCGACTGTGCTCCGTGCTCTTCGTGGACCTGGTTGGCTTCACGCCCTTAGCCGAGCAGCGTGATCCCGAGAGTGTTCGTGAGTTACTGACCCAGTATTTCGACCGTGCTCAACGAATCATCGAAAGCTACGGCGGCACGATTGAGAAGTTCATTGGCGACGCCGTGATGGCGGTCTGGGGCGCGCCGGTCGCCAACGAAGATGACGCCGAGCGGGCCGTGCGCGCGGCGCTGGACGTCGTGGCAGCCGTCAGTGCATTGGGCGATGACACGGGCAACACAGGGCTTCGCGCCCGCGGGGGCGTCGTCACCGGCGAGGTCGCGATCACTATTGGCAAGGTTTCGGAAGGCATGGTGCTCGGCGACACGGTCAATTCCGCGTCGCGAGTCCAGGGTGCCGCGGAGGCGGGAACGGTGCTCGTCGACGAGTCGACGTGGCGCGCGGCGTCGGGGGCGATTGCCTTCGAAGAAGTCGGCGCGCTCGAACTCAAGGGCAAGGCCGTCACGATCAACGCGTGGCGCGCCCTGCGAGTGGTCGCTCAGCGCAAGGGCCTCGGACGCGCCCAGCGGCTCGAACCTCCGTTCGTCGGTCGCGAGGAGGAGATCCGCCAGATCAAGGAGCTCTTGCACGCGACCGCGCGAGAGCAGCGGGCCCGCCTGGTTTCGGTGACGGGAATACCCGGCATTGGCAAGAGTCGACTCGCCTGGGAGTTCCTTAAGTACGTCGACGGACTGGCCGACAATGTCTATTGGCACGAAGGACGCTCGCGCGCCTACGGCGAAGGCATCACCTTCGGTGCGCTAGGCGAGATGGTGAGGATGCGCGCAGGCATCCTCGAGGTCGAGGACGCGCATTCATCGCTGGCGAAGTTGACCGAGTGCCTCGTACAGTTCGTGAGTGACGAAGAGGAACGGCAGTGGATCCTTCAACATCTCGCGCACCTCTTGGGCTTCGCTGACGCTCCTTCGAGCAATCGCGACGAGATCTTCTCGGCGTGGCGCACGTTCTTCGAACGAATCGCCGAACAGGGACCGACCGTGCTCATCTTCGAGGATCTGCAGTGGGCCGACGCCGGGCTCATCGACTTCGTCGAGTCGATGCTCGAGTGGTCTAAGGGTTTCTCGATCCTCATTGTCACCCTCTCGCGCCCCGAACTCATGGACCGGCGACCGTCGTGGGGCGCAGGACTTCGCAACTTCACCTCTTTGCACCTCGAACCGTTGTCGATGTCGGCGATGAGTGAACTCCTGAACGGTTTCGTCCGAGGACTTCCCGCCGAGGTGTCGGAGCGAGTCCTCGAGCGGGCCGAAGGCGTTCCGCTCTACGCTGTCGAGACGATCCGCATGCTGGTCGACCGCGGGGTCATCGTGCAGGTCGACGACGGCTATCAAGTGCAGGCCGAACTCGGCCCACTCGAAATCCCCGAGACACTGCACGCGTTGATCGCGTCGAGACTGGATTCATTGACGCCGCGCCAGCGTGCCTTATTGCAGGACGCCGGCATCGTGGGTTCGACATTCTCGATCGAGAGTCTGCGCGTGGTGAGTGGCGAGTCGGTGGAGGACCTGGAGGTCGAGCTACGTGACCTGGTGCGCAAGGAGTACTTGTTCGCCGACAACGATCCCCGTTCGCCCGAACGCGGGCAGTTTGGTTTCGTCCAGGGCGTGATCCGTGAAGTGGCCGTCGGCACGTTGGCCCGTCGCGATCGTCAGTCCAAGCACGCGGCGATCGCCCGCTACGCCGAGTCCTTGGGTGAGGAGGAATTAGCCGGGATCATCGCCGCTCACTACATCGAGGCCTATCGGGCCAGTCCCGATGAAGCCAACAATGAGGAATTGCTGCCCAAGGCCCTCGAGTGGCTCGACCGAGCGGGCCAGCGCGCACTATCGCTGGGATCGCCGGAGCAGGCGGCCGTCCTGTTCGACCAGGCCATCGAACTGGCGCCCGACGACACCGCGTTAGCGCCACTGCTTGAGCGGGCGAGTACCGCGGCGGTTCATCGACAGCACTATGAGTCCGCAATTGAGTATCTGGAGAAGGCGAGCGCCATCTATCTGGACCAGGGTGACCTCGTGGCCTGGGGACTCGCGGTGTCGAATCTCGCATCTCCCCTGTCATTCATTGGCCGCATCGACGAATCAATTGATCTCTGCGAACAGGCCTTTGAGCGCGTCGGCCCTAGTGCGACGCGCGTACGCGCCAAACTGGCCGGTTCCATCGCCGATGTGCTCGCTCACGGGAGTGAGGTCGAACGAGCTATCGGTTGGTGCGAGACGGCACTGCGATTGGCCGAGGAACTCGACGACGACGCCCTGCTGGCGAGTGCGCTCGGATCGCGGTCGCTTGCGCTGTTTACCTTGGGCCGACACCGTGAAGCGGTGATGCTGGCTCGTGGCATGGCGAGCATCGCCGACGCGGCTGGTGAACTCTACGAACAGACTCGCGCTAGGACGGCCCTCAGCTTGTACATGCTCCCTGACAATCCGAGGGGTATGGTGGACGTCGCCAACGAGGCCGTGGATTTGGCCCGTCGGGCGGGAACTCGCGGTATCGAGATCACGAACATGTTGAACATCACCGAGACGTCCCTCTATCTCGGTCTATGGGGTGAGTCGCGGGCCGTGGCCGATGAACTGCACCAACGTGAGCTGTCCCAGTGGAACATGGAATGGTTAGCCGGACTGGAGGCGGTGCTGGCGGCGATGGGTGGCAACTCGATTCGGGCCGACGAATTGCTGGCACTCGGTAGTGAGACGGGCGACACCAGTCTCGCATTGCAGACGACGAGACTCACGACCTTGGCGTTCGTGGCGCTCGCCAACGGCGATCTAGCGACCGCATTGCGAGACGCGAATCGGGCGGTTCAGTTGGATCCGATGGGTATTAACAGCGCCGCCGCCTTAGGAATCGCCGCTCGCGCCGCGTTGTGGTTGGGGAATCTTGAGGAGCTACGGTCAGTTCTCGCGGCCATGCAGCGGATTCGAGGTCGCGCCATGGCCGCGCAGCGTCGCACCGCCGAAGCAGGAATCGCGGCGCTCGAGGGAAGAACCGACGATGCGGCGGAGCTGTACCTAGATGCGATCGAACGCTGGCGGTTGGTGGAGAGCGTCCTCGATACCGCTCTGTGCGAACTCGACCTTGTGCTCGTGCTCGGTAAAGATCACCCCGAGGCAACGGTGGCCAAAGAGGCCCGTGACATTTTCGTGCAGATTGGTGCCCAGGTCCTCGCCCAGCGACTTGCCGAGGTAACTGACCCCATCGGGGGTTAAGGAAGGTCGAGTTCCGAGGAGGTGAGGGCTCGTGGACCACGTCTCAACGTTCCTTCGTGACTCATCCGCTCGCGCGGCGATCGACCAGCGCTTTACGTGTGGTTTCGCTCACCTTGCACTACGCGGCGCTTCTCTCGTGGTCCGTCAGGGTGCCGGCGGTCTTGAACCTGTTTGAGACTGGGCGATAGCCTGACGACGTGAATTTCAACGCCAAGGTTCTCACCGTATCCACGTCCGTCGCCGCGCACGCCCGCGATGACGACTCAGGGGACGCCCTAGTTGCAATGCTCACCAACGCCGGTTTTACGGTGGTGGATCGAGCGGTGATTGCGGACGGGCAGGATGAGGTCGCCGCAACGCTGCTTCGCCTGAGCGAGAACTTTGCGGGTCTCATCCTCACGACCGGGGGAACCGGATTCTCTCCCACTGATCAGACTCCCGAAGGCACCAACCTTGTTCTCGATCGACAGGCGCCGGGATTGAGCGAAGCAATGCGCGCGACCAACTCGCTCGGACGACTTTCCCGGGGCAGTGCTGGCACGCGTGGCGACACGCTGATCGTCAATCTCCCGGGTTCGCCCAAGGCCGTCAAGGAACAATTTGAGGCGGTCAGCGACGTCCTTGAGCACGTGCTCGATCTAATGGCCGGGGGCCGACCTCACTAGTCGCTACCCCTGCGATCAATCGATCGTGGTGATTGCCCTGACCACGGCGGCGAGATCACGAAGGGTATCCGCCGCCAGAAACCTGTCGCAGAACGGAAGAGCCGCCGCCATCGAACCCACCAGTGGCTGATAGCCCGGAGCCGACACTCGTGGGTTGAGCCACAGGACCCGGTGGGCCCGTCGTCGGAGCCTGGCCATTGCTGCGGTCATCTCTCCGGGCTCCTCGGAGTCCCAGCCATCAGACGCGATCAAGACAATGGCGCCGCGAACGCAGCCCCCATAGCGCGAGCGCAGCAGCGCGCGGATGTTGGACGCGATTCGTGTACCGCCGTAGCGGTCGACCACGGTCGACGTCGCGAGTTCAATGGCGGTCTCGGGCGACTGGTGGGTCAGCACTGCTGTCAAACGGGTCAGCGACGTCGCGAACGCGAAGACTTCGGCGTCCACATTGATGACCGCCGCGCGCATCAGGTGCAGGTAGGCCGTGGCGTAGCTCTCCATGGACTGGCTGACATCGCACAGCATGACCACGCGACGGGGCTTTTCCAACTGCAGCGTGCGCACCATATGTATTGGTTCGAAGCCTGTGCGACGGGCTCGCTGCAGGGTTGGGCGCAGGGCGACGCGCCGGCCCGCGTGATGGGGCTTGGCTCGTCGCGAGCGCCGAGTCGGCCACGCCGTCCACGCGTCATTAAGCCATTCGGCGAGTAACGCCAGATCGTCCGCGTCGAATTGAGGGAACGGCAGATCACCGAGGCCCTCCACCGAGCTCGCGAGTCGCTCGGGGAAGAGATTTTGATCGTAATCGTGCTCAGCCGCGCCCATGTTTCGAGGGACGCTCACCCAGGTGGCGCCCTCCTCATCGCTCGACGAATCGCGCGCATTGGGCATGGGTGCCGCGGCGTCGTCGGGGGTTGGCGATGACGAGAGGGCGTCTCGTCGCGCGTGGGGATCGAGCTGGGCGTGCGCCGTGCCGAAGACGGCGTTGAAAACTTCGTTGAAGCGGGCCAGATCCTGTTCGCGCTTTATCAACGTGACTCGGGTGGTCCAGTACAGGCTGTTGAGCGTGTCCGGCACGTACTGGCCCAGGCCGGCGCTGAGGGTCTCCAGACTCGAATACCCCACGGAGATGCCGGCTCGGCGAAGATTCTCGATGAGCGACACGACAAAGGCGGCGCGGTCCACTCCCGCGAGCAGACCGGTCGACGAGAGTGGACTATCGGACAAGGAGGACAATCACCACGATGACAACCACGATGACGATTACCACGGGAATGAGGCGCTTGTAGATCGTGCCACGGGCGATGCTCATAATGTCGAGCACTTCGGACTCGTCGGCGGTGGCGGCCGGCGGCGTCGGAGCGGCGAGGTTTGTCGCCGCGCCCGTCGGTTCGGTCGGGGGCTGCGCCGGATTCTCGGTGAGCTTGGCCTCAAGCGACGTCACGAACTGGCCCATCAAGATCCCCGAGACCTCGACGATGGCTGACTTGCCGAACTGGGCGATCTTGCCGGTGATGCTCAGGTCGGTGTCGACCGAGACGATCGTGTTTGTACCGTCCGCGCGAAGTCCCGCGGTGATCACTGCGGAGGCGGTTCCGGCGCCCGTGCTGTTGCGGCCCTTCGCTTCGATGACGGCTCGGTAGTGTGCGGGGTCCTTCTCGGTGAACACGGCGGTGCCGGCGTATTCGGACACCACGGGCCCCACCTTGATCTTGACCTTGCCTAAATACGTGTCTCCTTCTTGGCCGGTCAGCTGCGCACCGGGCAGGCAGGAGGCCACCACCGCCAGGTCGGTCAGCACCGCCCACGCATGATCGATGGGGACGTTCACGGCGAACTCATTCTTGATCTCCATCTCACGATTCCTTTCGTCCGGTCGCGAGCTTCGCGCTCAGATTCATTGTTTGACGCCCACAGGGTCGTCGAAGCCCAGGTCGCCCAGGGCGGCCAGCACACACTGGCGATCGTCGAAGGTCTTGACGATCGCGCCGAGTGTGCTGATGACGTCACTGCGAACGAGCGACGAGACCCCGAGCACACTCAGGGCCGAAACCCAGTCGATCGTTTCGGCCATGCCGGGAGGCTTGTCGAGGTCCAACGTACGCACGCGGCCAACAAAATCCGCCGCCGTGCTGAGCAATTGCTCGTTGGACGACGGCACCGTGCGTCTGAGGATCTCGACCGCGCGCCGCGGCTCGGGGTACTCGATCCAATGGTAGAGACAGCGCCGCCGAAGTGCGTCGTGTAGCTCGCGGCTGCGGTTCGAGGTCAGCACCACGATGGGGGCGCGCGTCGCGGTGAAGGTGCCGATCTCGGGCACCGTTACTGACGCCTCGCCCAGGAATTCAAAGAGCATGGCCTCAAACTCGTCGTCGGCCCGATCAATCTCGTCGATCAGCAACACGGGTGCCGTCGGACCCTGGTGGCGAATACTCGCCAGAATGGGACGCTCTTGCAAGAACTCCTCAGTGAAGAGATCCGCGTCGTCGATCGACTGGCCCCGTGACTCGGCCAAGCGGATGGCCAGCAGTTGGCGCTGGTAGTTCCATTCGTAGAGAGCCTCGGCCGCCGTCAGGCCCTCGTAGCACTGCAAGCGCAGAAGGGGCGCTTGCAGTGCCCGGGCCAACGCTTTCGCCGCCGCCGTCTTGCCGACGCCCGGTTCGCCCTCCAAGAGCAGTGGCTGAGCCAACGCCAACGACAGGTAGATCGCGGTGGCGAGGCCTTCGTCGACCAGGTAGTCGAGGCCGTCGAGCGTCGCCTCAACTTCGAGCGGGCTGTCCATCGCGCTCATCAGGTCGATTCCGCCTGCGCCAGGATCGACGCATAGTCATTCCACGTATCCACGTCGAGCGGAACGGCGCCCGGCTGGCGAACTTCCACGACGTCGAAGCGTCCGGACTCTAGGACCTTCCACACCGCCTTGTCGCCGTGCAGATTGCCGAGCTCGTCGAACAGCTCACGAGAGAACCAAAAGGGGTGACCGCGCGCGTCGTCGTAGCGACAGACGCCCAATCCCGCGTGTTTTGCTCCCTGCACGAGTGACCTCACGGCCGCTTCGGTGACCTCCGGTTGGTCGCCCAACATCAAGACCAGACCCTTAACGCCGGGATCGACGACGCCGAGCGCCGCACCAATCGACGACGAGCAGCCGGTGGCGTATTCCTGATTCTCGACGACCTGGCAGCCCGAGAGATCAACCGAGGCGCGAATCTGCTCGGCGCCCCGGCCCAGCGTCACAATCAACTGGGCGAACCCGCACTTACGCGCGGTGTCCAGCGTCGTGCCGAGGATGGTGGATTCGCGGTAGGCCAACAGTTGTTTCGGTTCGCCCAAGCGGGTAGACGCCCCGGCCGCCAGTACCACTCCGGCGACCAACATCGTGTCGTGTTCCACGATTGATCAGCGGTCTCGGCAGCCAACGCAGCAGTACCAGTACTCGACGCCGTCGATCACCTTGTGGGGCGTATCGGGGGTTACCAGCACGGTCATGCCGCATACCGGATCGATGGCTTCGCGCACGGCGTCAGGTCGTTCGTGCGTCGAGACCTCTAAGAGCCCCATGCGAATTGATTGAACAACCTCGCTCAGTATCGAAAGGGCAATCTCCTCGGGGGTCTGCGCGCCGATCTCGATGCCCACCGGGGTGTGCACCAGGGCACGCTCTTCTTCCGAGAGGTCCATGGCGTCGAGCACCGCTTTTCCGCGCTTGGCGCTCGCCACCAAGCCAATGAAGCGGACACCGGCGTCGAGCGCGGAGCGGATGGCCTCTGGTTCGTCGTGGCCGTGGGTGGCCAGCACCACTGCCGTGACACCCTCGAACGAACTCTCGCTCAACGTGGGAAACGGCGCCGTCTCATAGCCAACGTCCTGGGTCAAGCGGGCCACCGCCGACGCGATGGGTGTGGTGCCGACGACGCTCACCACCGCCGCGGGAAGGTGGGGTTCGAGAAATATTTCCAAGGCGCCTCCTGACAGGCAACGGTTCACAGCGACCTCGGCACCCGGCACCGCCGGAAACTGCGCGTCGCCGTCGGGCAGGACGCGCAGCAGCACTGACTCTCCGCTGGTGAGAGCCTTCAACGCGTTGAGACGCACCGACTCCTGGGCGCACTGTCCGCCGACGAATCCTTCGATCGAGCCGTCGGCCAGGATGATGGCGTCATCACCGGGCCGACTAGACGTCGGCGACTGGGCGCGCACGACGGTGGCGTGGACGAAGGCAATCCGCGCACTACTCAACTCGCTCGCCCGAGCATGAGTTCGCGAGGTCATGTGATCATCCTAGGGAACGCCTAGACGCTCGGAACGTGGCGCCCCTGCATGGTTTCCCAGACCCGAGAAGGAGTTAGGGGCATGTCGGCGTGACGGACGCCAAATGGCTTCAGCGCATCCACGACGGCGTTCACGATCGCCGGTGGCGACCCTACGGTGGCCGATTCGCCGATTCCCTTCGCCCCAATCGGGTGGTGCGGCGAGGGCGTCACGGTGTGTCCCGTTTCCCAGTCCGGACACTCGAGCGCGGTGGGTATCAGATAGTCCATCAGCGAAGAGGCAGTGCAGTTACCGTCTTCGTCGAACGAGATCATCTGCATGAGGGCCATGCCCACCCCGTCAGCGAGCCCGCCGTGGACCTGGCCTTCGATAATCATCTCGTTGATCCGGGTGCCGCAGTCGTCCACCGCGATGAATCGGCGCACTTTTACTTCGGCCGTGCCGGGGTCAATGTCAACGACGCAGATGTACGCCCCGAAGGGATAGGTCAAGTTCGAGGGGTTGTAGCAGATCTGCGCCTCGAGGCCGCCCTCGATACCCTCGGGGAGGTCGCCCGCTCCGTGGGCGCGGAACGCGATCTCCTGGATGGTCACCGACTTTGACGCGTCGCCTTTCACGTGGAACGAGCCCTTCTGCCATTCGAGGTCGGCGACGGATACTTCGAGCATCCCCGACGCGATGATCTGCGCCTTGTCTCGGACCTTGCGCGCTACCAGCGCCGCGGCCGCTCCCGACACGGGGGTCGATCGACTGCCGTAGGTGCCCAAGCCGAAGGGCGTGTTGTCGGTGTCGCCGTGCACGACCATAATGTCGGCGGGCGAGATGCCAAGCTCCTCGGAGACGATCTGGGCGAAGGTCGTCTCGTGGCCCTGACCTTGCGTCTTTACCGAGAGACGCACCACGGCCTTGCCGGTGGGATGCACCCGAAGCTCACAGCCGTCCGCCATGCCGAGTCCGAGAATGTCCATGTCCTTCCTGGGACCGGCACCCACCGCCTCGGTGAAGAATGAGACACCGATGCCCATCAGTTCGCCGCGCGAGCGCTTTTCGGCCTGTTCCTTACGCAACTCCTCGTAGCCCGCGATCTTCATCGAAAGGCGCATGGCGGTCTCGTACTCGCCCGAGTCGTAGACCCATCCAGTCTTGGTGGTGTACGGGAACTGCTCAGGGCGGATGAAGTTCTTCAGGCGCAACTCCGCCGGGTCCATCTCGAGCTCGTAGGCCAGGCAGTCCACCATTCGTTCCACGAGGTAGACGGCCTCGGTGATCCGAAACGAGCAGGCGTAGGCCACGCCGCCGGGCGCCTTGTTCGTGTAGACCGCGGTCATCGAGGAGTATGCCGCCTCCAGGTCGTAACTGCCCGTGAAGACGCCAAAGAAGCCAGCCGGGTACTTAATCGGAGCGGCGGTGCCGTTAAAGGCACCGTGGTCCGCCAGCACGTGCGTGCGAACGGCCAGAATCTTGCCCTCCTTGGTAGCGGCAATCTCGCCGTCCATGATGTAGTCGCGGGCGAAACCGGTGCTGGTGAGATTCTCAGAGCGGTCTTCCATCCACTTGACGGGTTTGCCGCTTACAAGGGCGGCCACGATCGCGCAGACGTAGCCCGGATAAATCGGCACCTTGTTGCCGAACCCGCCACCAAGATCGGGTGAGATGACCCGGATCTTGTGCTCGGGCAGGCCAGCCACGAGCG
>ODAK010003118.1_pt1 | contig 17282 bp, 26 predicted proteins | sample 1539591 | NCBI WGS metagenome assembly ODAK01 (sample SAMEA3539303, study PRJEB22396) | soil metagenome | biome: tundra; feature: field; material: soil | place: USA | collected 2010-05 | depth 0.15 m
GAGCTATAGAGAAGGATCTTATAACTCTCTCTTCGGCGCAATTTACGCATTTCGCCTCGGCTACCTTTGGCATCCGGTACGAGAGCGACCGCCATTATGTGTTAGCCTGTCCCACTAATGATACGGACGCGCAAGCGACTCAGATGTGGGTCTACAACTTTCTTACACAGGCATGGACAAACTGGCCGATCACCATAACGGCGGGTATTGTGTCCTTGCAACCGGATGATAAGCTGTACCTCATGCGGCCCGACGTTCATTTAGTCACCCAGGAGCGCAAGAACTGGACGATATTTGACTATGCCGACTTTGAGTTCCCGATTAACGTCGTTAGTAGTATAGGAAGTACCATTACAGTGACAAACTCCGTAAACGCGGTTGTCGGAAGCACGGTGTACCAGGTCGACCCCCTCGGCGGTTTTGTCGGTCAATCAATCATTCTTGCGGTACCGGATGGGAACCATATTACAGTTACTGAGACGGTGCCCTGGATGGCTGGACCCGCCACGCTATACAATCCTATATCCGTTGGCGTCCAGTACACTCCTATCGGCGGAAACTTTGCCTGGGTTAAGCACTTTCAGGACTTTGAAGCGTTCTTCCGCGAAGCGACCTTTGTCAACTTGACATTTGGATTCTCGTCTGACTTCGCGCCGACAGAGGAAACCACGGTCATCAATCCGATCAACAGCTTGGGCTTCGGACAAGTCCCGTTCGGGCAAGAGCCGTTCGGCGGAACTGGCACCATTCCGCAAGTTGCCAGAACACTCGTACCGCGTAACTTAGCCCGTTGTCATTGGCTCACGCCCTCAATCGTCCATAACGAAGCGCTATCGAACTTCGCTTTAACGGGTATCAACTTCTTCTACACGTACGTGTCATCGAGGGTCAAGTAATGTACCAGCCCTTATTCACTCGCATATTGAAAGAGGACTTGGGGAAGAACGTCCCCCCATGGACGGATAAGCTTACCTATCAGTTGAACTTGATTACCGATTATCTAAAGACAGCATTTGCGAAGGGGATCACAATCAGAGACAACCTGATGAACCCAACGAAGGTGCTTACGATCAAATCAACGGGTACCCCGACACTCGATACGGTGAGCTTTCTTGTAGCCCTCCCATCCGGCTATCAACCGCTAGGCGTACAGATTCTAAATTGCATTGATCTATCCGGGGTTGTTGTAGGCGCTCCGGTTACTTGCGAGATGTTACCAGGTACACAAAATGGAGACGTGGTAGTAAGGGCGATATACGGCTTAACCGCCGGACATTCATATTCCGTTACTTTCATGGTTTATTAATATGGCATCAGTAAATCAAGACAACCAAGACCCGAACCAACAGACCCCCGCAGGCGGCCCCGTTAGTATCTCTGGAACCGCTGGCGCATCCGCGAGCGCGGGACAGGGGGGCGGAGCAAGCGCAGGAGTAGCGGCTCCCGGCGCGGCTTCCCCCGTCTCCACGCAACAGCCCCAAACAAATCAAGGGTATACGGACGTAGGCTCTTACCTTGATGCCAACCAGGCTGGCGCTACCCAGATGGGAAACCAAGTCGCGGGCAATCTCACCAATACGTATAACAATACCAAGTCGGGCATTGATACCTCAGGTAACGATTTCATAAATAATGTTAATCAAGGATACACGCCGGCTCAGGACACAAGCGGTATGTTGGCTAATGCGGTTCAAACGGCCTCTGACCCTACGCAAACTGCGGCGTTCCAGAAACAACTAAACGATAGCTATACCGGCCCCAGTTCCTATAGCGATTACGGTACTCAGCAAGGGAATGTTGCCCAGGCCCAACAGTACGGCAACCTCATGAATACCCCCGGCGGTACTAACGTCCTAGCCCAAGGGCTCGAAGGTCCCCAGGCGTCTCAGGGCGTCAACCAATTAGATACGATGCTGCTAAACGGAAGCCCAGGGGCGGCACAAGCAATGCAGACCGCCGCCGCTCCTTATGCGGGACTTAATAGCTATCTCGACCAATACAATACCCAAGGCAACACCGCTATCGCCGCCAATACTGCGGCGGCCAACGCGGCGTCCCAATCCGCACAAGGAAATCTAGCCAACACGGTTAGCCAATTCAATACCGGGCTAACGAATAATCTCGGTACTGCCCAGACGGCTAACGATGCCTACAACAAGAGCATATCCGATCTTCGCAACGGTCTGGCGGGGGGCAGTTTAAGCGGTCTACCGGGAGTAGACCCCAATCTATCCTCGTTCTACTCTAGCACGGTGGCCCCCCAGCTTCTTAAGTCGTCTAATTATATGGCGGCTGGCCCTGCTAACTATCTAAACGCATCTCCGACGAACATGAACGCCGCCGCCCCTACGTTGGCCGGTACGGCAAGCCAGGGAGACTACGCTACTCGTGATGCCTTAAGCGCGTTAGCGGGTAACGCCATTCAGTCTCCCTTGATGGGGTCATATAATGCGGCTAACGCATACCAACCGGGCGCCCCGTTAGGATCCGCTGATAATAGGGCCATCGCCGGGGATATGCTAAATCAGCTTAAGACCCAGCAGTTCATCGGAAGCCCTAATAGCACCATGAGCGCTCAAGACCCAAGGGCCGTATCCCTAGACAGCCTACAAAGATATATAGACACCGGCAAGTTAAACTAACAGGAGCATTAATATGGGACTTTTCAATAATAACGCCGGAAACAACGATATCAGCCAGGCCGTAGCGGCCCTTCAAGCCGTTAATGTCCCCAACGCCTCACAGTTATCCCTGCCCGAGCTCCAAAAGTATGTCCAGGCCGGGGTATTAACTCCTCAGCAATATCAGGCTATTAGCGCCGATCCGAATACCTATCAACAGGTATCTAGCCAGGCGGATCAGAGCGGTACGAGCGCCCAGAAGTCCGCGCTCCAACAGCTAAGTGGAATTTCGCAAGCTGGCGGATCGACCCCGATCAACCAAGCTAACCTTCTTAATAACATCAACCAGACCAACCAGGCCATGCAAGCCGGTCGATCTGGAATCATGGAAAACGCCCAGGAGCGCAATGTCTCCGGCGGCGGTATGGATATGATTAATCAATTGATGAACGAGCAGTCGAACGCTCAGACCGCTAACTCGGGTGCGGTGAACGCTGCGGCGAATAACGCCCAGCTAGGATTAAATGCCATTGCTCAGCAGGGTACAATCGGATCTAACCTTCAGGGACAAGCGAATCAGATGTCCCAGGCCCAAGCCCAGGCGGCCCAGCAGATCGGGCAGTACAATAGCCAATTGCAGAGCGCGGCGAACCAATACAATACGCAGAATAACAACCAAGCGCAACAAATGAACTTGGCCAACGCCCAGAACGTCTCGGGAGCGAACACCGACCTTGCAAATCAACAGACGCAGTACAATGCGACCGTCCCCCAGACCGTCTATCAGGACCAGATGCAGAAAGCTAGTGGCTTGGCCAATACCTATCAGGCAGGAGCCGGAATAGCCCAGGGCGCCCAGAATAACCAGAACGCCATGTACGGTAGTCTGTTAGGAACAGGGGCAAAGTTAGGAGCCGCATATATGACGGGTGGGGCATCCGCAGCCGCCCCCGCCGCGGCCAGTACAGTGGGAAAAGATCCCAATGCGGCTCCCTACGCCCATGGCGGAGAAGTCGTAGACTCAGCGGATAAGGAATTTCATTCCGCGATGCGACAGGAAGGACCGCCGTCTCAAGGATATTGCAATGGAGGAACCTGTTACGCTCAAGGCGGAGAAGTCCATGACCATCGTCTTTGCATGATGGCGGGCGGCGGTGTTCCTGGGGATGATTCCCAGATGGACCCCGGCGTCGATTCTACCGAAAATGACACGGTGCCGGCTAATTTGTCGCCGCACGAGATCGTATTGCCCCGGTCGGTTGCACAGGCCCCAGATGCCCCACAAGCGGCGGCCCAGTTCGTAGGGGACATTAAGGGTGGTGGCAATCCGCCCCCTCCCCAGGATATGACCGGAATGTCGCCTACAGTTGGATCATTTCAGGAAGCGTTAAAAATACTTGAAGCCAATGGCTTAGAACTACGATTGACCTCGGGGAGTAACTAACATGGAAAAGCCGATCGGAGAGAAGTCGCCCGTTGCAAAGATGATCGACGATTTACATGAAAAGTTCATCCGTAGCCAAGGCGACAACGGAACCTTTCCTAAGTGGGAAAGTGGGCTCAAAGCCGTGGCGGGGGGCGCTAAGAACCCCAACGAGCGCAAGGGCATGAAAGAAGAAGCCGGTAATTATGCGGACGGTGGAGATGTTCCCCCGCCCCCCATGGATGAAGGGCCGGGACCGAACGATGCCCCCCAGCCAACCCCCTCTCTAGGCGACACGTCAGCGGCTATTAATGCGGCTCCTGACACTAACTATGACTTTTACGGTAATACGGGCTCAGATCAACGCGCAGCCCTATACAAACAGCTCCTGGATCAGCAGCGCTCCCCCGGTAACCTGATAGCCCAGGGAATCGGTGGGATCGGAGACGCGTTCTCCGCTTTGGGCGGAAAGAGTACCGACTTCCAGGATAAGGCTAGGGGCATTTCGACTGAGAACACGGCGAACCGCATTGGTCAGATGGATACACAGCGCGGTCAGAAGTTGCAGGATATGCAGGGATCGCAAGAAATGCAGATGAACGACCCTAAGAGCCCCCTTAGCCAAACCCTAAGAAATGCGGCTAATCAGGCGGGTATGAAGGTCGGCTCGTTGATGCCAGCAAGCGCTTTGATGAAACTAATCCCGGCGTTCGGAGAGCTGGGCATGAAACAGGCGAGCCTGGGGATTCAGCAACAGATAGCAAACCAAACGGCGACAAATAACAAGGCGACGCGAACGCAGGCAGCCGCAAAGGGCTTGCAGGATCGCAGCCTATTGCAGAAGGCTAAAGACATGTTCTCGACAAGTCCTGAAACTGCGGCAATGCAGGCGGAGCTACCCGGAGCGAACCAAGCGGCACCGCAAACGGGCGGACCCCACGGACAGACAGTAACACAAAATGGACATACCTACACATGGAATGGACAAACCTATGAATAAGCCACCTTTTGATCCCTCTCAGTCTTTCCAATCGAGCAAACCGACCTTTGACGCGTCTCAACCCTTCGAGTCGGGGAAAAGCCTAGAGGGCTTCGCTAAAAATGCTGTCTCCGATGTGGGAGATATCGCGGGCGGCCTAGCGAATCAGGCGTCTACGTGGGCCCCCGTCATTGGTGGGGATGTTTCCTCTGTTCTCCCCGGCTTAGTTAAACAAGGGATGTCTATGATGTCTCATCCCAAGGATACAGCTGAAAAGCTAGTAGCGCCGATCGCGCACCCTGTCGAATACGGCTATCAGCACCCCGTAAGTCAAGCGATGAACGCGCTGCCTTTGGTCGGGGGGATTGCTAGGGGTCTGGGGGCGGCCTCGGATGTAGTTTCCCCGAACATACTAGGGGGGCTACAGGAAACGGCGGATAGCCAATTGTTAAAGTCCATTGGAACCGGGGGGAAGGAGATTCGGGGGTTGATGGGAGACAAAGGCCTAGTAGAGGGTCCGCAGGCGGTAGCGGACGCCGCAAACGTAGCCCGTAGGGCTGGTTTGGACGACCTCCTAAGTACGGCGGGAGGGCGAAGAAAAGACCTAGCTAATTATATCGACAAACAGGGAGGGAACATCGGGAGCTTACGGGACGAGGCGGGAGCGGCGACCCCAGGTCTGTTGGACACCGTAGCCGCAGACGTAAAACCCAAATATAACGCCCTTAAGCCTGACGCGTTTTCGAGCGAGTCCCCGGACGTTTCGATAGCCCAGAATACCATTGGTAATATCGCCGGGGATAACCCCACAAACGCCGGAATAGCTAAGGGCATCACAGGGTTGAACAGATACGCGGCGGGCAACAGGGTAAACTTACCCAAAAACGCTCTAACGGACTTCGCCGGGAAAGCGAGCGCGGCTAATGACGCCGAAATCACTCAAAAATTAGGCTCGGTGAAGGGTGAACAGTATGCGGGCGAACAGGGCGCATTAGCGAACGAATCCGGGGCTTTTAGTTTAGAGCCAGCCATGAAAAGGGGCTTTATACGGGAACAGTCCGCCCGAGGAAGCTGGAACCCCCTACAGAAAGCGGCAGACCTTGGCGGGAATAGACTAGCCTCTGCGGGTCTAGATTACGCCCACAGTGCCATGACAGAGAGCGCCACATTCCCATCAACTCAGGCGGGGGTCACATCAAACATCATAACGCGTATTCAATCTAGCCCCGAATCACTAGGAAAATATGCCGCCCCGCTACAGCAGGCCATGCAAACGGGCGGTAGTCAGGGTGTAGCGGCGATGCATTACGTTTTAAGCCTTTCCCATCCGGCCTACAATGCCATGATGCAAGACCTGGGGCAATAAGAAAGAGAAAAGAAAGAAAGTGATATAAAGAAAGAAAAGAGAAAGGCATACCAGGCTCATAAGCCACTTTAGGCCCTGGAATCAAGTGCTAGATGGGCTACAATTGATTTATTGTCAATGAATTATGCCTAATAACTGACCGAGAGCCAATCCAAGGGGGATAAGGCATACGAGCAGTACGGCTCCCAAGGACGACATTTTATTGGCCGGAGCATGGGGGGGACGGATCGTCCTGTTATGCTCCCGCATGGCTACGGTACCAAACAAGGCGTCCAATATGGCCTTTCCGATCATGAATGGGATGGCGATAATCCAGCAGATAACGCCAAGACCTAAACAGATTGCTGCTATAATGAACGGTGCGCAGAAGATTGTCGCGGCTAATTCAACCATTGTAGTATCTCCCTTTGTGTCTTTGTCTACCCTACATAGTACCCCCAGTTTAAGAGTTTGTCAAGGGATAAAATATGAAACTAAACGATAGAATGGACCGGCTCGAAATAGCCGTCGAAAAGCATTTCGAGGAGTCCGGCGAGATTAGATCAGATTTGAAATGGTTAAAGAAGTCCTTCTATGTTCTCGGCAGCTTAATTCTAACGGCTATCATAGAGAGGTTCTTTCACGGGTAGGTAACCCCAATGAAACTATGCCCTAAGTGCAATAAGCAACGGCGGGAACTGCAAAAGATTGTAAAAGGCAAGAAGGGCAAGAAATACCTTATTACGTTTTGTGGAAGCTGCCTCTATAATTTTGACATAGAGGATAGCGACGGCGGGACGCCCCCGCAGGACGTTATGCTCAAGCCTGGGCTCCCACTGTGGGAAAATGGGACGTTTCTATCATGAATATAAAAATCACTAGGTTGGATCAGACGATTGATGGGATTTTCGGACACCTTGTTACGGATGGGTTCGATTGTGTTACGCTCGAGAATGGCGGGTTGGCGATACCTACGGGGGAATACTCGGTGGGGGTTTATGACTCTCCTCATGCCGGCCACCCCGTGCCCATCCTCCAGGACGTACCAGGCAGGGACTTCATTGAAATCCACTGTGGTAACTTTCCCGAGGATAGCAAGGGGTGCATTCTAGTAGGTATGAGGCGCGTCCAGGACACTATAGAACAGTCGAAGGCCGCGTTCAATCAGCTATTCCCGCTTATTCAAGCCGCCATAGGTCGAAAAGAGCGCGTGGTCCTAACGATCTACTAGATGGACTAACTATACCCCCAGGCGTTTCTGTATGATGCCGATATATTCCGGGTTTTGTTCTATCCCTACATAGTTACGCCCTAGCTTTTTGGCCGCTACTAGCGCCGTTCCGCTCCCGGCGAACGGATCTAAAACCGTATCGCCCGGGTTACTCCACGACAGGATATGGTCCTCTGCCAGTTTATCCGGGAAAATAGCGGGGTGTTCATAGGCCGATTTATCCGTGGTGGTCTTCATGTAGCCAACGTTATACGACCACACATTGTCCCTTAGTCGGGTTTTTTTACCGGTACATCCTGTCATCGCAACGAGCGACCCGTCTTTTTCCCTAGTAGTTGGGGGTTTACCTTTTCTGATCCACGCTGTATCCTGTAGTAGACCATTAAAAGTTTTAGGGTGGCCCTTTGATAAAACAAACATATATTCGAACTGCTGATAGTATCTCCCTTTCGGCGGAAAAGGATAGGAGTTTTTAACATAGATCATCGTGTCGTGAAGATTTAACCCTATCTCTTTGAAATACAGGGCTTGTTTGAAAGACGTACCAGTTTCGCTACCATCGACCACGCTGTCCCCCACTACCCAAGCGATTACGCCTCCCGCCTTTAGAACCTTAACAAGCTCGCTCGCAACTACTTTAAAGATATCAAAATTCCAGGTGGCCCCCCCATAGGTCCGAAGTGAATCATATGGCGGGCTCGTAACAACAAGGTCCACGGAGTCGGGGGGGACCACGAGGCCCATCTCTCTACAGTCGCCCTCATATAGGTCATTCATACCGCACCCCCGCCGCCTTTTGCCACGCTTCCAAATGTGGGCAAGTCGAAAGATAATTATGGCACTCGTGATACGGGATACAGTTCTCCGCCGCTTCAAGGCGGGAGAGGAGAGCGTCCATAGTCCAGCACCATCGAACGTCGAATAGCTTCCCGTTAGCCTTCAACCGCTTCAGATCGTCATCGGTGAAGGTCATAAACCGCGTGCCTTGCGCCAGGCCATATACTCATCGAGATTCGCTCCTACCCCTCTAGTTTTCTCAAGGCAGTTCTCTGCCGCTTCCAAACGGACGACAAGGGCGATTATATAGCTGTAATCCTCGAAATAATTACAGACGTCAATGTCCGGCATCCTAATCAGATCATATTTCAAAATCTCCAAATCTTCGTCGGTAAAGCTCATTTGATCCCCCTCGTAGAATATACACATGCACGGACTCCCGAGCATGCCGCAGGACTCGTATACTTCGCAACCATCTTTATGTGTTTGGTGACCGCATTCCTTGCACTCCCCCATCGAAGACCCCCTATAGAAACGGCATAAATATACAAATCACCACTAAGTATAATACCACACAGGTTATCGCAAACATCCCAATTAAGGCAACCCAGTTTGTCTCGTCCATTATAAAACCCCCTTTAAAAACGCCTTTACTTCCCGAACGGGAATGGCCCCGCCCATCCCCTGTGCCGTCTTAAACAGATCATACTCCACCGTAAACTGATTCACTCCTACCAACTTACCACCCATATCCACTAGCGGGCCGCCGCTGTTTCCTGGATTGATCGCGGCGCTGTGGATGATACTACCGCTTGCCATAAGGTTTTCTACCCACCCAAAACTAACAGTACGCTGCAGCCCTAACGGCGAACCGAACGCAACTACCTGTTGGCCCCTCCGAACATCCCCCCCTAAGTCAAAGTACGGAACATCCGTTAGGGTAGTCACGACCAGAGCCAAATCAGCCTTCTTGTCGTAGGCTATAACAACCCCCCTGTACACCGTCTCGTCATCTAGTTTTACGAATACCTTACCCGCATGGTTAACGACATGGTAGCATGTGAGAATGACCCCGCTTCGCGTGATGAACGCCCCCGAACCACACCCCCCCCGCTTACCGTCAACCACTCCAATCTTGACAACCTTTCTAGCGCAACTCTTGGCGATCTTCTCTGTCCTGGCGCCCAGAACGCAGGCGGCTAGTAGAATAGGCAATAGCGACAAGGCAACGGTTTTAATTTTCATTTAACTTTCCCCCCGGTTGTCCAGGCGAAGCATCCCTGACATTGGTAGCGATGATATCTGCCCGTCTTCCTTACCTCCGACCCCTTGTGCCACATCTTAGTACCCGATCCGCACACGCGGCAATCCGTGGCCGGTAGCTTAACGTTGTGAACGTTTGGCATAGACTCAGGAGTCCAGGCTTTCAACTTGCCGTACAACTCCTCGGTTGACAGAACGTCGTAAATGTTATACCGCTTCATCTCGTCCCAGGCCCTTACGTTCCTATCTAGGCACCCTTTCCATAGGCTCATCCCGGGGAAACTGTGATGGAGCTTTTTTTTGTACTTGGTACATAGTTTGTCTGTCAAATATTCCAGCTTGTTGGAAGTAAATCTGGCGATTCGTTTCGCTATCCTGTAGGTGTCCAAGTGCTTGTACGGGCTGGGCGGCTTCATGCCATTCATGATAAACCTGGCATTGATAACACGACTGTCGAAGCTCTGGCCGTTCTGAGTGATTGCAATATCCGCCTGATCCAGTAGTTTCCATAATGGCTCCAATATAGGTTTATCTTTAGACATGTCCTTCGCGTTGCGCTGATCATAGTACACGATCTTCGACGCCGGTTCGCCCAACCACTTGGCCGACCATGCGAGCATGTACGTATCGCTGACGATCTGATTGATGGCGATGAACTGGTCTTTTAACTCCCAAACGTAGGCTATAAGTGGGCTCGTCTCAATATCATAAATAAGTACCCGGTTCATATGTTCCTCCAACTAAGGTTTCTGAGTATCATGGAAGCCTGATGTGTACTTATGCTGTACTGCCTAGCGAGCGAGGTTTGCGTGGTTCCTCTTACCTTGTACAGTTCCCGCCGCCTTGAGCCATGCATCAAGGCAAGCGCAATCGCCTAGTGGCTTATCACTGACCACATGGTGTAGGCAATTCTCCGCCGCTTCCAGGCGGGTGAGAAGGGCGGATAGCATTTTGAAATGGGCCGGAGAAAAATATCCGCCTTCTTTGTTTTTTAATGCTTGTTTCCACTGTCGAAGTTGCTTGTCTGTGAACATCATTTCTTGGCCCCCTTCTTCGAGTTGCACGTAGTACACAACGGCTGGCATTTCCCATAGATCATCCGTCCTATGTACGGCACTAATTCCTCTATCGTATACGCCCTAGTTCCTACGGGATCTATGTGGTCCCATTCGGTTGCCCGATCCCCACAAATGGCGCATCTGGTCTGGTTATGTTTAGCTGTTAGATTGTACGGCCTATTCTCCCCGTATTGCATCCATCGACGACGGACGTCTTTGCAGAGGAACATGAGAAAACGAGCGTTTCCGGTGAATTGTTTTTTACCCATTTTTCGCCTCCGACCAATTTGAACCTACCCCAACCTCAGCTTTTAGACGGATGGTCGGCAGCCACGGGGGGGACTGTTCCATGCACCTTTTCAGAGTCCCCGCCACTTCCTCGGCTCGACCGCAAGGGGCCACGGCGATAATTTCATCGTGAACCTGGCCAACGCAGTCTACCCCAGCTTTAACCGCCCTTTCGATGGCCAGCTTACAGAGGTCTCCGGCGATAGCTTGACAGAGGTTTTCCGTGAGTTTTCCACCATATATCTTGGATTGCTCAGATTCGTACCTTTTAATAAAATGGTCGTAGCACCATTCATTAGAGAACTCGTTCCCTCGGAACTTACGAGAGACAACCCTAAGCCCCGGGTACAACAGTCGCAGCCCCGAGGGGAGAACAAGCGACTCCTTACCAATCTTAAGAAACGGAGCAAACGGAACCGCATTTCTGCGCCCTTCCCGCAAAAGCGGTAGAAGAGCTTCCGCCCTTTTCCAGAGCTTCGGAATATTGAAATAAGTTTCGCGGTAGAGCGTAACAACCCGACGGGCTTCTTCCTCACTGATGGCCTCCCCGATATCCTGTTTAACCTTCGCCTGGAACTTCGCCCATCCCATATTGTAGCCCAGCCCCAGGATACAAGTTTTACCAAACATACGTTCCTTCGGGTCGGTCTGTTTGGTAACCGTCCGACCGTACACCATAGACGCAAACTCCGAGTATATGTCCCGCTCTTGCGTAAATGCCGCCATCAACTTTGGCTCCTGGGCTAACCAGGCGACTAGCCGCGCTTCGATTTGGGCGAAGTCACCCACCACAAGCTGCCATCCTTCCGGCGCTCTAACCGCTCCTCGTAACGGACCCACGCGGGGGAAGTTCTGCGGATTTCCGCCCGCACCGGAGCCACCTGAATATCTATGAGTCTGGATAGCTCCTGAATACTGAACGTCGAAAGGCCAAGGTCCTGTGCGGCTAATGGCGGCGAGCTTGGCACCTCTTGTTTCGAGGATGCTTGATTTTGCAGCCAAGCGGCCAGCGTACAGTACAGGGTCCAGCGTTTCGAGTTCCCTAAGTCCAGCATCCGTTCTAGAGAAAGCTGGAATTGTTTTACCTGTTCGATGGCTGGTTTTTGTGGGTACTGCATAACCTCGTGAAGCAACCAGGGCGGCAAATTTGGCATTGCTGGCCAGACTCTCTTTAGTCTCTCCCGTTGATGATATTGCATTTTCCCGTCGTATTCGTTCATCCGACACCGCCTTTTCTAGTTTGCCCGTATCTAGGACCAACTTAGGCCCGATGAACGCCCTAGCGCACCAGTCCATAGACCACAACTGTTCCTGGGGAAATTGGGGGGACAACTTGTCCCAGATCGCCTTACAGATACGCACATCGGTCAAGCAATACTCGCTTAATGTCCGCTCTTGTTCCACTGTCAACTGGGCAAGGCCGTCTGTTTTCAATTCGCCTTTCTGTTCTAAGCCTAAGTATCCGGCAGAGCGACGTAGAGAATATCCATCTATACTCGGTCCAAGTACCGCCCTCGCCAATGCCTGTGTATCTAAATACATCTGTGGTTTGATTCCGTATTTCCATGACAATATCGCTCCATCGAATTTGACATTGTGGGCCACAACGGCGGTCCGGGACCAATCGAAGTTATCTTTCAGAAAAGCCCCCGGCTCCTTTAACCATGTGGGCTCGCTGTTGTACTGAAACCCCATCCCCTGCACCTTGAACTTAGTATGTCGAATATATTCCGTCATACTGATCGAACGTAAATCATACTTATTCTTACGATCATAGAACGTCTCAAAGTCGACGAATAGAAGGTCCATTAGAACGCTAACCCCGTCTTCATTTTTTCCTTTACCATCTCAGCCCCAGACACGTTAAATGCGATCGCAACAGCGTGGTCCTCGGTAGTGTCCCCGTCCAACCACTGGAACATATGGCGCAAGGCCGAGGCTTTAAACCTTTTAAGTTCTTCTTCGCCCGCCGCTTGACGCCAGTTTTCTTCACCATACTTAGCAGCGCCCCTCGCCATCAAGTCGGCCCAGCGCTTCAAAAAGGCCCGGTCGATAAGATCGTAACGTGGCTTTCCACTCTGTGTGTCCCTGACCATCCCAGATTGGAAATGCTCTCTTTCGCCAGAATCTTTCGTCTCGAACATAATCGGCTCCTATGGGATCAAAGTGTTCCGTTACGATATGGTAATGCGTTCCGCCGGGGCTTTGTAAATCGCTACAGCTACATTCGACGATGTGGGTCATCGGTTCTCCTCTAAGTATTCGATGGCCTTTTTGAGAACGCTAACGTCGTCCTTAAAATGACCCAGACCGACATTGCACGCTCCGCACAATAAGCCACGGATCTTCCCTGTTTTATGGTCGTGATCTACGGACAGGCGAACCTTGGAACTACTCATCCCGCTTACCCCCTTAAAACAAATAGCGCATAGGCCCTGTTGCTTATCTTTAAGTTCCCCGAATTTGAGTAGCCACGTTTTATCGACGTACCGTTTATTGTATACCTTATGGGCACCCGGATGCGCCAGTATCCACGCGCGGGCTCTATCCCTGGCCTTCTGTCCTTCGTTACGGGTATACTGTTGCTTTAGACTAACGCAAGGGGTACACCTGCACCCTCTGCTATAGGCGTAACTACAAGACAACCCGGTACTAGAGCACGTCGCCATTTTTTTCCTTTTGGAGCCGCTCATAGTCCAGAACTTGTGTACTGAAAAAGACCAGGAAGGCCAAGAAGAACGCCCGTTTAAACGGATTCGGATACAGCCGTTCCGCCAGTTCATCTACTGTTGTCCACCTAGGATTAGCCCGCCACCTGGCCATGATAGCGCGGTATTCGATATAGCAACGATCACCCGGTATCATCATGTCTGGATTCTCCCTGTGTTCTTTAGATACGAAAGGCATAACTACCTCCACGCCATAATCTGATCATATACCCATCGCGGTAACGAGCGTTTAATCATCTTCGCTCTCCAGTTCCACCTCTTCCACCGGCTCCCCCATCTCGCACTCATCTCCGCCGCCATCGTATGGACTGAATACCCCTGTAAGTCGTCCTCGTATATCGACACCGACGCGGGGACACCCTTCTCTATTAAAACCGCCGTTGGTTTCCATAACGTGCCCCTATTCAAACTATATTCGCGGGTCATGCCGAAGGAGGTCATCTCCGCGTGGTCGAACAGCACCGCATGGGATATGTATCTGATGATATACTTATCCCTGGCCCAGAAGCCCCGTACCTGTTCCTTATCATAATTGATAAGTTTCGTGCTTTCGGCCTTTACGCCCTCTTCTAGTACCGGACTGATCCCTTTGATACCGAAGATAGCGAGAGTCTCAACTACAAACTGAGCCCTATGCACCATCTCCGCTTTATCGCGCCCACTCATACGACAAGCGACATATGCGATGAGGGAGTCACCGAACAACCACCTATGTAGTTTTCGTATCATCCTGGCACCTCTCGAAACAATCTATGTGGATCATCCGCAAGCAAGCCGTCGGCTTCTCTACCGCGAATACAACGCTGCTCGGCACTTTATGGAAAACGGTTACGACAGCTGCGACAATCTCATCTTCGTCCTCTAACTCTTTGCGGCACACATCACATGATTTAGTCATTTCCCCGCCGCCTCGCGCCAGGCTTCTAGCCGCGCATGTTCACACGAGCAGCCTTCCCCGTGAAAACCCAACGCAGCCTCCGCCGCTTCCAGGCGGGCGAGGAGAGGCCCGAAAAATGGAGCATTCCAAGACACTCCCCCTATTTCAATGTCTTCTTCCAACCGCTTCAAATCGTCGTCGGTGAATGTCATTTTAATCCTCTTTCAACGCCTCGATAGCGCGCCTGATCTTAACTAGCTCGTCATAGACAGCCAAATCCAACGGCCTAAGCTCGGCTGCCTCGTTCCTTTGTTCAATGGTCATTGTCTTATCCTACCTGAACATAGATGATGCGCTGGACATATAATTAGTGTATTGCATATAAAACAAGTAAAAGGGGGATTTAAAAAATCCCTATAGTCACAGAAACAAGTTTTGTCACACATGTCTTATCCCCTCATCCCCTAAAATATATTGCATCCACCAGTATCTTATCAATTTAAAGATGGTCATTCTCTTCTCCCCGCCACCGTAATCCCTTCTGGTACATCCATTATGGTCGTATTGAAACAAGGAACCGTTTGGCTAAGTGTACTCTTTGTGTGCCACACCGTTGACGTATGATCGTCATACCGTCTGACAGTAAGTACGGTTTCCGCAGCCGCCACCTTTCCGATACTTCCCACGATCCGACCAGCGCTAGGCGCTTCGTTGTTGGCGATGTCACCATAGGCCGCTTTTCCCTCGTGGTCCACAAACAGAAATGTACACCCGATTTCATTTCGTAATACTTTAACCCGTTCCAACATTCCTTGAATCGCCATACGATCATTTTCGTCCCCCACGTGAAACGTAGCGAATGAGTCTACTATAACTAGGTCCGGCCTCAGTTCCATAAGCTCGGATCGAAAAGCTCTATACGAGCTTTCGAGATCAAGTCTCGTAGTAGTTCCACATCGGACAAACAATGAATCTTTGAGAGTATCGACTGAAAGTCCTTTAGCGGAAATGATATTCTTGAATCGTCTCTGGGTTTCACCTTTGAACCTCTCTTGGTCTATGAACAGCACCCTTGCTTTTTCCACTGGGAAGAGCTGCAACCATTTCCCCCCACCTCGCGCACATTCCACAGCTAAGTCTATTAATATCCACGTCTTCATTACCTCGGGTAAACCAGCGACAAAACCTACGCTCTTTCGAGCGAATATCCCGGGCACTAGCCATTCTACCGGCTCCTCAGTTTCGAGGAAACTCCCAATACTGGGAGTAGGCCCGTTGCCAGTCGGAGGCTCTTCGCGGTCGTAGCGAGTAATGCTGCGAACCACCTTGTCAAGATCAGCAAAGGAACAACGAACAGCATGAGGCAGAAGTAGAGCCCGTATAGTAACAGGATCGAGACCGCTATGATGCAATCGACCAACAATTCTGGCAAATGTCGCATCACGATTTCCCTCCTTCAAACCATTCAGGGCATCTTGTATCCACGTAGTTCCAAGCTGCGAGGAAGGCCTTGCAATTGGGATCGGGGCAGATGCTAAGACCGGGAACGGTTTCAGCCTGTTCACAGAATATACAGAGTCCAACCACTGGTACCGCTTTCCATTTGGGTGGATACTTGGTGGAGCTACGACATACCCACCTTCGCCCCTTACGTCCACCTTTTCCGCTACCTCGCTTGCGCTGTTGCATACTCCCTCCCGATACCTATAGAAAAGCTGTCTGCCTTCGCCAGTCAAAGATGTCATAGTAGCGGGCAGCGCTAGCCTCATGCCATTCGCTATTCCCAACGGGCCGTCGAGATCTACAACAGCTACAGAGGATACTTTCCCGGTCACAATTCCGATGTTGGCATGGGGATAATCCGTCCACCACTTTGTTATTTCGCTTTCGTTCGCTCTTCGCTTTTGGAACTCGGCCCAGGAGAACAGCGGCAGCTTTTCTTTTGGGCGCAGCGGAATAACGGAAAACCCCATTCGCCGATATTGTAATGCTGCGTTTAGCATTAAGTTCATTATTTCGCCTCATTGGATTCCTCTGGTAACAGGACCGCGTTCTCTTTGAAGTACTTTTCAGCTACGCGGTTTACGTTATACATCCGCCTACACTGTAAGAAGTCCGCATACACCTTCGGATCGAACACGTGATGATGCGGGTACAACTTACCCGTCTCTGGATTATACGTCCAAAAGAAGATATTGTCAAGGGGTATCTTCCAAGGCACGGGCTTCAACTCATCCGTCTCCGGGTCATGGATCATATCACACATGGCGTACCCATGCTCATTCATCAGCAACCCGTAATCCGCAAAGCGCCCCTTGCACTTATCGTCCCCGACCGCCCACCTCTCCCCATCGTAGAACACGAGGTCTGGGCTACCGTGGTACTCGTCCACCGTGTTCACTAGATGCGGCTCGGACACGAGGGTAACGCCGTCCCACCCTTCGCCCCACTTCAGCCATTCCGCTAGCACAGTCTTGTGAAACTTAGAGAGCGGCCTCTTACCCGTCTTCCTGTACTCCTCGAACATCGTCGCAACAGCGGTGCCACGGTCGCGAGCCTCGCCGCTTAGTCTGTCGCATTCCTCGAACCCATGCTTACGATACCACCTATTCAGCCCTTCCTTCGAGAGAACACCGGTTATGGTGCTAACGCTAGGTAAGCGAACGCCGTCGAGCCGATAGTTTGTAATAT
>ODAK010003119.1_pt1 | contig 17282 bp, 9 predicted proteins | sample 1539591 | NCBI WGS metagenome assembly ODAK01 (sample SAMEA3539303, study PRJEB22396) | soil metagenome | biome: tundra; feature: field; material: soil | place: USA | collected 2010-05 | depth 0.15 m
TCGAGCGCGGCGAAACCACGCTGCGCGATAAGGTACTGTCCTCCACCGACTTGGTGGGCTCGCTGGCCGGGATCCCCGTAGTCGCCTCCATAGTGAATGCCGCGAATCGCTCCGGCGCCGGCCGTGCGCTCCTCGAGAAGACGCTCGGGGTGCACCGCGATGCGCCGCTGCCCGAATATCACAGCGATACCTTTCGCCGCCGTGAGGTGCGCCGCGCCAAACCCGTGCTGGCTCCGGTGCCCACCGAGAGCACCCGCGGGCAGGTGGCTTTGTTTACAACCTGTTATTGCAATCGCAACGAACCCGACATCGATGCAGACCTGGTGGCCGTGTTCGAGCACAACGGCATCCCGGTCACGTTGACGAACCAGGAGAAGTGCTGCGGGATGCCGAAGCTCGAGCTGGGCGATCTGAAGGCCGTCGATCGGTTGAAAGACGTCAACGTCCCGGAGTTCGTGCGTCTGATCGACGCCGGCTACGACTTGGTCGCAGCGATTCCATCCTGCGTGCTGATGTTCAAGCAGGAGCTGCCGCTCCTGTTTCCGGATGACGCGTTCGTGCGCAAAGTCCAGGAACACATGTTCGATCCGTTCGAGTATCTGATGCTGCGGCACAAGGCGGGCGCCCTGCGCACCGATTTCACGCGCGAGCTCGGTAAGGTGTCGTATCACGTCCCCTGTCATCTGCGCGTGCAGAACATCGGACTCAAGACACGCGATGCACTGCAGTTGGTGCCTGGCACGACGCTCGACGTCATCGAGCGCTGCTCTGGCCATAACGGCACCTACGCCGTGAAGAAGGAATTCCACGAGACGTCGATGAAGATCGGCAGACCCGTGATGCAGCGAATCGACAAGGCGGAATCCGCCTGGTACTCGAGCGACTGCCCGATGGCTGGGCACCAGATCGAGAACGGTATCGCCGTCGAGAAGCCACCGACTCACCCCCTGTCGCTGCTGCGCTTCGCGTACGGACTTTAGGAGCTAGCATTCATGAGTGCCAAGAACGGCCGCACGCTGACGCCGGCAGACCTCTTTACCCTCGAGCATTACGCGCGCACGCGCGTGGCATTTCGGGCGCGCGTGCTGGAACACAAAAAACTGCGCAACATCGCGGTCGGCCCGCACACGACCTGGTGTTTCGAAGACCGGCTCACGGTGCAGTACCAGATTCAGGAAATGCTGCGCACCGAGCGGATCTTCGAACCGGACGCCATCAAAGAAGAACTCGATTCCTACAATCCGCTGATCCCGGACGGGACGAATCTCAAGGCCACACTGCTCATCGAATACACCGACCCGGAACAGCGGCGGATCGCGCTCGAGCGCTTGAAGGGCATCGAGGCGCGCTGCTGGCTGGGTGTCGGCGATGAGCGTTTCTATGCGATCGCCGACGAGGACCTCGAACGCGAGAACGAGACCAAGACATCGGCCGTGCATTTCCTGCGTTTTGAATTGAGCCCGACGGCATGCTCCGCGTTGAAGGCCGGCGCTCTGGCCGAACTGGGAGTCGATCACGAGGCGTATCGCCACCAGATCGTGACCAGCGCTGCCGCAAGCAGTTCCCTGGCGGGCGATCTCGCCTGAGATGCCAAGAGCAGCTCGATTTAATAGGCAGGTAGGGCAGCCCCGTGACGCGAAATCCCTGCGCGATGCTAAACGTGCGCGGTCGCGACAGCCTGACTCGATAATGGCCTGGGCAACAAGCGATTCATCTCGTTCTTGACGGCGGCGTAGCACTCGCAGGCTCTGGATTGTAGGCCGATCCGATTCAACACGTCGATGTGCCCGCGTCGATACCGGATGAAACCAACCTCCTGCAACCGGCTGGCGGCTTCGGTGATGCTTTCGCGGCGCACTCCGAGCAGGCTCGCGACCAGCTCCTGTGTCATGGTCAATTCTTGCGCAGGGAGTCGATCCAACGTCCACAAGAGCCACCGACTGAGCTGCTGTTCGACCGAGTGGTGGCGATTGCAAGCAGCCGTCTGACACATCTGGGTGATTAGCGCCTGCGTGTAGCGCAGCAACAGACGCTGCACGGCGCCGGCGCGCTGGAATTCGGCGGTAAGCACTTGACGCTCCAATCGGTAGGCATACCCGCCGGCGCGCACGACCGCGGAGCTCGGCGTGGTGTTGCCGCCCATGAACAGCGGGATGCCGACGATGCCTTCAGGGCCGACCCCGGCAATTTCCGATGAGGCACCGGACTGGGTGACGTAGTGCAGCGAGACGATGGCCGTAATCGGAAAATACGCGTGCTCCAGCTGCCGACCAGGCCCGTAGAGTCCGTCGCCGAGGCGCATCGACACCAGTTCCAGCCTCGGAGACAAGCGCTCGAACTCGATGCTCGGTAGAGCAGCAAGCAGATGATTTTGACTGGGGTGATACGCTACGGGCAATGTCGCCTCTCGGACAGAAGCGTCCTAATGCTTGTTGGTGATTTCCACGCCGATTCCGCGGTAACCGAGGAAGCGACAGGCGGAGTTGAACATGGGCTCGCCGCTGACGCGAAACTGCTGGACTGAGCCGTCGGAGTTGGCGCGACTCAAGGTGAAATCCAGAAAGGGCTGACGTGATTCTATCTTCGACTGCAGCGCCTCACGCTGCCTCTCGTCCCAGCCGGACATCGGCGTAGGACTCGCATCGCCCGCCAAGTTGTCGACACGGATGCCGAGCATGTCCAGTACTGGGCCGGAAACCTTGCTAAAACTGCCGCTCTCGTCCTGTTCCCAATACCAATCGGAGGCGAGTTCGGTGAGACTGCGGTAGCGCGCTTCGCTTTCGCGCAATTCGGCCGTGCGTTCCTCGACGGTTTTTTCGAGCAGGCCGTTGAAGCGCTCGAGCTGCCGGTACAACAGACGTACCTCGATCATGTTGTGAATACGGGTTTTCACTTCCACCAAATCGAAAGGTTTGCTGATGAAATCTCTGGCGCCGGCTTGCAGTGCGCGCAGTTTGTGCCCGGACTGCGCCGTGAGCACGATGACCGGCAAATAGCCGTCCGCCGCATTCGTCTTGAGGCCTTCCATCACTTGGAATCCGTCCATGCCCGGCATTTGCAGGTCGAGCAGAATCAGGTCATAGTGGTTTTTCCGATTCAGTGCGCAGACTTCGAGCGGATTCATCGTAGCGGTCACGTTGCGGTAACCGACGTCCTCGAGCATGCGCGTGAGCAGCTGGACATTGGCGCTTTGATCGTCAACGACCAAAATGCGCGACGCCAGGATGTCGTCGGTATCGATCATCGAACACCTCTACGCGGCTTTGCCGTCTTTGCCATTCGGATCCTATGGTCAAAAAATGAATGAAGAACTCAGGGGCTGGAGCGCAGCCGCTCGATTAACCAGCGATGATCTCCGTAATTTCATAGCACGTCGGTGCGTTACCGTACATTGGCGCCCATGCGGGGCGGGCGAAAAGCTCAATTGGTCAGCAGGCCGCTGCAACGTATCTACAAAGTGTCTCGTCGGCTCTGTTGTTTCTCGGGCACGGGATGCGCGGCGATCAGATGAACAACGATCGGCGGCCCTTTCAGGAGACGGTGAACGTGCTGCTGGAGCACGCGATCGGCATTGGTCACTCGCTTGTGCTGCCGCAGGTGCTCGAGCCACGACTCGATGAGAAAAGTTTCGAGAAACCTCCCTGGTTCCGCGACATCCTCGAACAGACCCCACGCGTAGGCGCCATCGCGGCGCCGTTCATGTGACAGCAGTTCAAGACCGCGGAGAAATGCTTGGCGATTCGTTTCGTTGATCCGGTACTCGACCGTCACCAGAACGGGGCCGGCATCGCTCTCGACGTGTTGGCTCAGAACTGGGGTAGGCCAATGCATGGATGGCGTGAGGTCGAGCGCGGACCCGGTCTGCAACTTCCACCGCCACGTCAGCGGTACGGTAAGCAGCAACCCCGCTGCCGCGATGTAATGCGCCATGGGTACGCCGCCGATGCGCGCCACCTGACCCCACAGCATGCTACCGAGTGTCAAGGCCCCAAAGGACACCGTCACGTAGACGGCGAGGCCCCGGCCCCGAACCCATTCGGGCAATGCCAGCTGCGCTGAGACATTCAATGTCGACAGTACGGCAATCCAGCACGCGCCGGCGATGATGCTGGCCCCCAAGGCGGTCACGGGGGCGCGGGCAACGCCATACAGAAAAAGCACGATCGCCGTTCCGATCGATCCCGCGGCTACGAGCCGGTTTGGCCCAAGAGTCGTCTTGAGCCACGGCAATGCAAAGACGGCGCCGATCGCGCTCGCGCCAATCGCACCGAGCACGATGCCGTAGAACGCCGCGTTGCCGCCGACTTGATTGCGCGCAACCAGCGGAAGCAACGCCCAATAGCAACTTGCGAAGAAGAAGAATCCGATGGCGCGCAGCAGGGTCGCCGTGAGATGTCGATTATTCCGGGAATGGCGTACACCGGTGCGCAAGGCACTGACGAAGCGCTCCGCCGGCAGCTGAGAGTCCGGAGTTGGCGCCGACCGCCAACGCAGCAGCGCTCCGATCACGCCTAAGTTGCTGACACCGTTCACCCAGAAGGGCGCCGCGAGCCCGAAGGCGGCCGTGATGGCGCCGCCGAGAGCGGGTCCGATGGCCCGACTGACATTGATGCCCATGCTATTCATTGCGACCGCTGCGGACATCTCCTGCCTCGGTACCAGCTGCGGCACGACCGACTGCCATGCTGGTGCGCTCGCTGCCGATCCCGACTCGATCAGCAAAATGAACAGCAGCAGCGAGCTCGGACTGATGAGATGGAACCACACAAACGCGGCGAACAACGTCGAAACGACTGCGATGAAGACCTCGGCACCGATGAGGAAGCGACGTATGTCAACGATGTCGGCGAGTGCGCCTGCCGGCAGCGCCAACACGACCATGGGCAGCGTCGCGGCCACTTGGACCAGTGACACCATCAGTGGATCGGCGTCGAGGCTCGTCATCAGCCACGCGGATGCCGAGCTGTACATCCACGCACCGATATTCGAGACGAGAGTCGCGATCCAGACGGCCGTGAATGTCGTATGCCGGAATGGACTCCACGGCGAGTGTGCTATCTGCGTCGCGTGCGCCATGCCCATCCCATTCATCCTCCCGGTGACGCCCTGCGGCGCCGACGTCTGCTGCTAGTCGTGGCATGAAGCCGTGCACCCACACCTCAATCGTTCGAAGATTATGACAAACCTTCGGGCACCGTTGCCGATCTTCCGGGCTGACCGAGTAGCAGCCGAATACGGTGCACGGAACCGTCGTCGACCAGAGGAACGGTTACCGAACCGCACGGCAGAGACACACTGTCCAATTCCGCCTCGACGATTCCGCGGCTGATGCCTTGCGGGTTCTCGATCAGAATCTCGTAGCGCGAAGAGCGATACCTGAAGAATATCTCCGCTTTTGGCCAATGCTCTGGCACACACGGCGCCAACAGTAGATTGTTGCCGTGCAGGCGAAAACCCAGTATCGACTCGAGGCCGGAGCGGTACATCCAGCCGGCAGAGCCGGTGTACCACGTCCAACCCCCTCGCCCAACGTGCGGAGCGACGGAATAGACATCTGCGGCGACGACGTAGGGCTCGACCTTATATCGATGTACGTCTGCACGCGTGCTGGCGCGATTGATGGGATTCAGCATTGCGAGCAGTTCCGCGGCTTTAGTCCCCTGACCGAGGTTGGCGTAGGCCATGACTGACCACAGCGCAGCATGCGTGTATTGGCCACCGTTTTCACGGATGCCAGGGGGATAGCCCTTGATATAACCGGGATTGAGTGCTGTATGGTCAAAGGGCGGTGTGAACAGCAGGGCGAGACCGGAGTCACGGCGAATCAGCTGAGCCTCGACGGCCGACATTGCGCGCTCGGCCCGAGCCGGCTCCGCGGCCCCGGAGATTACCGCCCAGGACTGAGCAATTGAATCAATGCGGCATTCGATCTGGCCGGCCGAGCCCAGGGGCGTGCCGTCATCAAAATATGCCCGTCGGTACCAGTCACCATCCCAGCCGGAGGATTCCAAGGCGGCCTGCAGTGCTGCCGCGTGGCTCAGCCACCGTGCTGCACGCTCATGCTCGCCGCGCGCCACCGCGTAGGGCGCAAATCCCAGAAGCGTAGTATGCAGGAACCAGCCTACCCAAATGCTCTCACCCTTGCCCGCTTCACCGACGCAATTCATGCCGTCATTCCAGTCACCGGTTCCCATTAACGGCAGGCCGTGCGCTCCAACCTGGAGGCTCTGATCGAGAGCGCGCGCACAGTGTTCAAAGAGACTCGCGGTCTCATCGGATGTGACGGGCTGGAAGTACGCGTCGTGCTCGTCTGCGCGCAGCGTCTGCCCTTCAATAAAGGGCACCTTCTCTTCAAACACCGTGCGGTCCCCGCTGGCTTGTACGTAGTGAGCGGCCACGTATGCCAGCCACACTCGATCGTCGCTGATTCGCGTCCGGACGCCTTGACCCGTCTGTGGCAGCCACCAATGCTGAACGTCCCCCTCGAAAAACTGGCGTCCGGCGGCACGCAGCAAGTGCTCGCGGACGAGGGACGGTTTGGACACGGTAAGCGCCATCGAGTCTTGAAGCTGGTCGCGAAAACCATAGGCACCGCTCGCCTGATAAAAGGCTGAGCGCGCCCACATGCGGCAGACGAGAGTTTGGTAAAGCAGCCAGCGGTTGAGCATGATATCCAGGGATCGGTCCGGCGTCTTGACTTGAATGACGCCCAGCACTTCGTCCCAATTGGCGCGCACCGCCTGGAGAACCGCACCAAGATCGATGGCCCGATAGCGCGCGATTATAGTTCGGGCCTGTTCTGCGTCCGCTGCCTCGCCCAGCAACCAGACGACTTCCACCATTTGGTCCGGTTCGAGCGTGAATGAAGTTTGCAAGGCACAGCAGGGATCAAGGCCCGCACCGGTCCGTTTGGAAAGAGGCTCGAGACTTGACAGTGCTGCTGGGTTTTCCAGCGTGCCATGCCGACCTAAAAACTCCCGTCGATCACAGGTCCAAGATGTTTGCTTTCCGGACAAATCTGCAAAGGCTACGTGGCCGCCTGAGGCTGCGCTCCATGGGTTGCGTGCGAAAAGCGCGCTGGTCGCTGAGTCGACTTCCGTCGTAATAAAGGGTGCCGAGACGGACCTGGATTGTCCCAGAACCCATTCGGCATAGGCCGTCACGGACAGTCGTCGTGCGGTGCTCGTTACGTTATGAATCTTCAGTCGGGAGATTTTGACGGGATCGTCGGGCGGTACATACTGGAGCAAATCCAACTCGACACCGTGCGCCGAGTGTTCGAAGCGGCTGTATCCCTGGCCGTGCCGAGCCTTGTAGGATGAGCGTGCATCCCGAACGGGTAAAGCCGTCGGTCCCCAAACCTCGCCAGTTTCTGCATCACACAGATACAGGGCTTCGCCCGGACGATCGGAGACCGGGTCATTCGACCAGGGCGTCAACTGATTTTCGCGACTATTTCTTGACCAGGTATAGCCGCTGCCTTCTGCAGACACCTGAAAGCCAAACTGCGGATTGGCGATGACATTAATCCATGGGGCCGGAGTTGACTGCCCAGGACCGAAGATCGTCACGTATTCCCGGCCATCGCTGGCAAATCCCCCAAGGCCGTTGAAGAATTCAAGGTTCGGCGGTGCGCTGACCAACATTGATGCCGCCGGCGGCGTCGCTTTAAGCGCGAAATGCGGGCTGGTCGTCACCGGTTCCCGGTGCCTATCGAGCTGATCGGCCAGACTGCCGCGCTGTCCCGACAAGACGACCCGGGCCACCGACGACAGCAAGCCCCGAGTTTGCTCAGAAATCAAATCCATCCGCAATACGAATACCGAGCCACGCGTGTTGTCAGCAGCGAGGTTCGGGCGCGATTGGCTCATGCGCACCTGCGTATCCAGGGCGTTCTGCAGATCCTGAACATAGGAGTGGGCTCGCTCGTTCAGAAAGACCAAATCGACCGCGAGAAGCTTCATACGCCAGTATTCGTGAGCTCGGAGCAGTTGCCGCGCAATTTCGATTTCCTCGATATCGTCAATTCGCACCAGCAGGATCGGGAGGTCCCCGGAAATTCCTTGCGCCCAGAGTGCCGCGGGCGTGCCTCCACCACGACAGATGGCGTCGGACGAGGAGCGCATCGATGCGTTTGCCAGCAACACGTGACTGGCGAGGCGCTGGAACAGATTTGCCTCGGTCGCATCGATATCCAGGTGACGCAACTGCACCTGCGCTTGGGTCCAGGCGAGCGTGCCCGCCCGTACAAAAGCGTTGGTATCGTGGTGCTTGTCGAGAAGATCCAATACGCCCTGGCGAGTGGTCGCCACACCGGTCCAATAAGCGATGCGCACCGTCCCGCCCGCGGGGACCCGTAGCCGGTGGCGCAAGGCGAACACGGGATCCAGGACCGTACCGACCGTATTTGACAGCGGGCGGCCATCGCACACTGCGATCGGCTGGCGCAGCTCGCGGCCACGGCCGAGAAATCGCGCTCGATCCGTCTCAAACTCGGGCGAACGCAAGATTTCGCCTTCCACTACGGCCTGATGCGCCGCCCAGATTTCCGTTTCGGTGACCGTACGGCGTCGGCGCGTCGCCAGCAGCGCTCCCACCTTGGCGGCATACTCGGTTTGCACGAACAACTTCGAAAACGCCGGATGAGCGGCGTCGGCGGCCGGCGTTGCAAGCACGAGCTCTGCATACGAGGTGATATCGATGTCCCGGTGCCGATTGCCGGTGTTGGTGATCGAGACACGGCGCACCTCCGCATCGTCTTCGGGCGACACCAGCACTTGCAGCATCGTCGTAATCGTGGCATCGACGCGCATAAACTCCGCGCGATCCTCCGTGAAGGTCACCTCGTACCGATCGGGTTCGACGCCGCTCGGTTGGTAGCCGGCGGACCACACTATGCCACTGTCGACGTCACGCAGAAAAAAGTAGCTGCCCAGATCATCGCGCGTCGCGTCTTCACGCCACCGGGTTATCGCGAGATCTCCCCAGCGGCTATAACCGGAGCCCGCTGCGGTGAGCATCACCGCGTAGTGCCCGTTCGACAGCAGGTGCGCTTGCGGAACGCTGTCATGCGGGGTGTGCAGCCGCCGCACGTCGGCGACTCTTGCGCCGTCGATGCGGGCCGCCGTCGTCACTTCCTCTGCACGTGGGTGCGTTACCGACACATCGCGCGGCGTGCGCTCTTGCAAAAGCAATTCAGTAGCCTGAATCATGGGTTCTGAATGAAAGCGGTCCCGCATTTTGCCGTCGAACAGCACGTTGGCGAGAGCCACCAGCGTCATGCCCTGGTGGTGAGCCATGAATGCCCGGATCATCGCGAATTTCGAACCCTCCGGGACGCGACTGCGCGTGAAATCGAGCGCCTCGTAAAAGCCGTAGCGACCTCTCGCACCAATGGCATGAAGACGCGCAAAATTTAGCGCCGCCGCCGCCGGATCCACCATCGCCGCGAGCGCGGTGGCGTACGGCGCAATCACGGTGCTTTGGCTTAACCCGCGCTTGAGCCCGAGACCTGGCACGCCAAAGTTGGAATATTGATAGGTAAATTCTAAGTCGCGTGCGTTGTAGGCGGACTCGGATATTCCCCAAGGAATGCCGAGTTCGGCGCCGTAGCTGATTTGCCGGCCAACGATCAAACGGTTGGTCTGATCGAGCAGACTGCCGCCCGGTGCCCTCAGCACGAGCGAGGGCATCAGATATTCGAACATCGAACCCGACCAGGAGATGAGCGCGGCACCGTGGCCGATCGGAGTGACTGCGCGGCCAAGGCGAAACCAGTGCTTTGCCGGTGCGTCGTTCTTTGCGATGGCAACGAAGCTCGCCAGGCGCGCTTCGGAGGCCAGCAAGTCGTAGCAGTTTGGGTCAAGGCTGCCTTCATCGGCGCGGTAGCCGATCGACAGCAGGCGGCGCTCCGGATCGAGCAGAAAGCCGAATTCCATGGCCTGGGCCATCGACCGTGAGGCCGATTCGATGGCTGCCAAGCGCCGCTGTACGGTGCGTCTCGCCTCTTCCGGTTGGTCTGCGTCACGCCGCCAGCTCTGGATCGATCGCTGCGCTGCCTCAGCCCAGAAGAGCAGGTCCGTATCCGAATCGTCGCCCAGCTCATTAATTAGGGTACGGGCGATGTCCACCATGGTTGCCGCACTTGATTCCATGAGCGACGGGTTACCCGTTGCTAGCATCGACGTGAACGCATCAACTGCGCTGACCAGCTGATGCCTGACTATGATCTGTGTGCGCCGATCATCGGGCAGCTGCTGAAGTGCATCGCGCGCAAGCGCCAGGGAATCCTCGATTCCAGCCACTGCTGCGGACAGCGGTATGGAATGGTCAACCCACTCGCGGCACGAATTGGCCAGGGCCAGTAGGTGAGCCGCAAGGTTTCCGCTGTCCACCGATGATACGTAACGCGGCTCGAGCGGACGACGATCCCGAGTGTCATACCAGTTGAAGAAATGACCTCGAAAGCGCTGGAGCCGATTCAGCGTCGCAAGACTCGCTTCCAGGTGCTCCACCGTTTCCACGGTCCCGATCCAGCCAAAGTCGCGAGCGCTGACGGCTGCCAGCAGATAAAGACCCATATTGGTGGGGGAGGTGCGATGGGCCACCACCGGATGAGGGTCTTCCTGAAAATTGTCGGGTGGAAGCATATTGTCATCGGCCGTCACGAAGGTCTCGAAGTAGCGCCAGGTTTGGCGTGCGACCCGCCTCAAGGCGCGCGCGTCAGCGGCGGTTAGCGGCACGCGGCCTGCGACGAGGGGCGAGACACTGATCCAAACTGCGAGAGCCGGTGAGGCGAGCCAAATTACGATGAAAGGCGCCGCCACCCACCCAGTGCCGGCGTGCAGTTTAGCGACGACCCCGACACCTGCGCAGGCGAGCAGAATGCCGCCGCTCATGCGCCGATAGGCACCAGTCAGATCGAGGTGTGAGCTGAGGCTCGTCTGGGCGGCCGTGACCCATTGCAATAGATTCCGCCGGCTCACGAACAGGCGAAAGAGCGTTCGCGTCACCGCATCGGCCATCAACCAGGCCTGATGCGCCAGAAATGTGATCAGGAATGCGGTCTGGGCCGCGGCCAGCCAGATATCGCTTCGCAGGGCATAGAGGTGGCTGCGGACGCTGATGCCCTTGCGGGCTGGAATCACGGCAGCAAGCATCGGGAGCAGCGCCGGCAGCGCGATCGTGACAATGATAAAGGCGGTCCAGAAAAGTGCGGCAGGCCACGGTAGCGTCCATCCCACCAGCAATGCGGCGAGACTGGCCGGTGCCGACAGCGTGCGCCGCAGATTATCCAGCATCTTCCACAGGCCGATCAGCGGTACCCGGCTATTACCACGAGCACCGCCTGCTGCATCTTTCCGGCCCAGCATCCATGGTAGCAGCTGCCAATCGCCGCGTGCCCAGCGGTGCTGGCGTGCCGCGGCAACGTCATACCTCGAAGGAAATTCCTCCACGATTTGGATGTCGGATACCAGCCCGGCACGCGCGAAGATCCCCTCGAACAGGTCGTGACTCAGCAAGGAGTCGTCAAGAACGCGCCCACCCAGCGCGGCCTCAAAGGCGTCGATGTCATAGATGCCCTTGCCGGCGTATGACCCTTCACCAAACAGATCCTGGTAGACATCTGATGCGGCGGCTGAATATGGATCGATGCCGCTGGCACTTGAGAAGACTCGCTGAAAACGCGAGCCTTCACGGCCAATCGGCAGCGAAGGCGCCACGCGCGGCTGCAGCACTGCATAACCGTCCAGGACCTGGCCAGTTGCAGTGTCGAATCGGGGCTTGTTCAACGGATGGGCCATCTTGCCCACCAGGCGACGCGCGCACTCGCGCGGCAGGCGGGTGTCGGCGTCAAGCGTGATCACAAAGCGGACGTCGGCTGGCACGAGCGGCGGTTGGCCATTGACGCCGATGAAGGTGGTATCCGTGGCTCCCCGCAGCAGCTTATTGACCTCATGGAGCTTGCCGCGCTTGCGTTCCCACCCCATCCATTGCCGCTGCCCCTCACTCCAAACGCGCCGCCGATGAAGCAGCAGGAATGGCAGACGGCGCTCCGCTGACCCATAACGTCGATTCAGGTGCGCAATGGCCTCGGTCGCGACGCCGAGCAGCGGCTGATCGGACGCCATGGATTCAGATGGCGCGTCCGCCCAATCCGACAGCAACGCAAAATAGAGCTCACCGTCCGGTGAAGCCAGGTAGTGGACCTCCAAGCGGTCAATTTGGGTGTCTAGCGCAGCGCGCGTGGTCAACAGTGCCGGTACCACCACCAGCGTTCTGAGAGTCGGCGCTATGCCCCCGCTCAATGCCATGCCTGGCAGGATCGTGGCACCGAAGACTCTGGCGACAGCGCGGTTAACCAGCGCGATCGCCGTGTCCAGCGCCGGGATGCAGCCGACGAGTGCGAACAGTGTCAGGTGCAAACGGCTGACTCCGCGACTCTCGAGCGCGAGCAGCGCGCAACCCAGGATGATGACGCTGAGCAACCCAATAACAACCATATAGCCGCCGACGCCGCTGCCCAACGCGATTCGTCGCGGCCAGCTCCACGGGGTCGCGCGAAAACCGAGCGATGTTTCGAAGGCGGGTCGACCTTCGGCGATCAAGTGATAGCCTGGATCGGCCGCACGACCGGGGGCGCCGGCGCTATCAGCAGCCGCTACGGCAGCTTGCGCTACGGCCAATTCAGCACGCTTCGAACCCCGCGCAATCTGCTCGATGGCGGCGCGATACAGATTGCGTGTGGCGAAATCCATCGCCCCGAAATCACTGCCTGCGCGCAGTGCCTCGTCGACCAGACTCACATTTTCAAAAAACTCCGCCCAGTCCAAATCCGACAGCAAGCGCATGCTCGTGATGATGTTGCGCACGGTGACGTTTGAGGCACCCTGTTTCTGGAGTTCATCGTGGACAATTTGATCGGAGGTTGTGCCTTGGGTGGCCAGGCGCTGTTCCAGCCACAGCAGCGCAGGGGTTACCTTCGGATCTTGGTCCCGCAGCCTCTGGACCAGCTGTACCATAAAGGCGGGCGAGAATTGCGCCCCGCCCGCGGCGCAGCGAATCAGAGCGTCGGGCTCTGCGGCGACGCCCGCAATGCCCAGCAGTCGGTCGGCCACCCCATCGGCCTCTTGGCGAGCGGCGCGTTTACCCACGATGCTCGCGGCAGCACGGCGGAGATTTTCGACCAGCACGATTCGCAGCGTAATGGCGACCGCCCACAACTCCCCGATCGTGAGTGGTTGGACCTGCTGATACGCGCGCACGAATCGGCGCAGCGATTCCGGATCGAAACGGCTGTCCGTATGAGCAACAAACGCCCACGCCACGCCGAATACCCGTGGGTAACCGCGAAACGGCTCTCCCTCGAGCTTCGGCAGCAGCCGGTAAAAGCTGGGTGGAAGGTCTTCGCGGATCTCACGGATCTGCTCTTCCACCAAGTGATAATTGTCCAGCAGCCACTCGGCCGCCGGGGTGATCGGGCGGCCCTCGGCAACCGCTGCGGCGATCGTCCGGTACGCCGCGAGCAAGATCGTTTCATTGTTTCGCAGCCGTCCCGCCAGCGAGCGGCGGGCGATGGGATTGGCGCTAATGCGCTGCGCGACGGCGAGGCTGCCGGCATGCTGCTCCAAACGCTCGACACTAAAGAGCTCAGCGCGAATCAGCTCCTCGGTATTCCACGGTGAAACCGCCGGTCGTTGCCCGACGGCGCGGTGCAACAGCGAGGTCATCGAAATCAATGGGCGAACTTCGGTAAGGACGCCTGCTGCACGCTCATGAACATTGCAGGGCTAGGCAATAGCCGACTCGGGCATCCAGATGGACCTTCTGGGCCGCCGCTCGGACCGTCAAGGGATGGTAGGTGAATCCCGGCCGTGGAGAGTTGTAGGCTGCCAGATGCGCGAGGTTTTGAAATGTCGTCCTGCGTCACATTTATCGCTGGCTCCATCAGATCCCGTTGTCTACCGGCGAGGCGCTGGCCTGTTCGGCAATATCCGCGGGCCGTTTAGTGCTATTTGCGTGTATTAATCACGGGTTCATTTGGCGCTGGAGCGGGGCATTTAGTCGGTACGGCACCGCACAGAGGAACTTCGTTCGCGCGCCGGCGCGGCCAGCGTCAGCGATGTTAAGCACCAGAAAAATGAACGGGTCTCGCGGCGTGCTTGTCTTGATTCACCCTTAAGAGTGCGCGATGAAAGGCATTTTCATCGATTTGCATAAATTTGTGAATTGCTTTGGACATGTCCGCCGGCACACGACGGGTCACATCGACCTTGACTGCGACAACGCTGGCGAAGTGCTGCTCTGGTCGATCACGGGGCGTCTGCCGCCCCGTGGACCGGCCAACGGGTAATGAATCATTCAAAAGCGTCATGTGAACCACCATTTTGTCGAGTTGAACACGGAGCGTTGAAAATGCGGGCGCCGTCCTCTGAGAGGTAGCTATTCGCATCGCTTCATCAGGTGGTCCAATGCCAACCGTCGCTGACCATGGTTCGGACGCAGCTCTTCGGCAAGTATGTCATCCACGTCTCAATATTGGCTGCTGCGCGTGACGTGTCCGCATCCGTGGCAGCCCAGGGCGTGGCCGCTCCGCTGGCCAGAATGCCTAATGGCTGAATTACATCCCGGAGCCGTTGATCCGGATTGCGCACGAGGACATTGGCAGCCGCATTCCTGTGGACTGGATTAACATGCGGTCCGACCAAGTGCGCTGCCTTGTACAAAGACTGCCGGTGAAGTGGCGCGATAAGGTCCATAAGGTCCATTTGTAGTTGTGCATGTGGCATCGTGGCGTTCTCCGGGTGTTGATTCTTCAATGTCAGGATAGCTTGCACAAGACTATGTATCTGTACGCTACCGCGCATTGTCGACGTCCATTGCCTACACGCATCCGGTGCCGGGACGATCGCGATCGCTGCGAACCCCGCTGTCGAATTGATCGGTGCGCAGAATTTTTCAAACGCCATTCGCAGCGGGTGCATCGCGGTATCCGGCACCGCGTTTGGGCCAGCCCTCTTGAGGCGAAGCCGTGCTTCTGCGGTGGTCAGTCCGCTTGGGGGCTGATTCATCGGCGACTTGGGATTAGGATCTATGTTGCCGGTCATTGTAGTCGCGAGGTGGGGGGCGGTTCCGGTGCACGCAATCGTTCTGTTGACTCGATCTCGACTGTTTGCGCTTCGGTCTTGGGATGACATAACGAGGTGTCCGTAAAAGAAGAGCATCAATCCACACGGCCGCGACTTGCGTCTGTGCGGCAACCGACAGAGCTTCGATGCAAATGTTCACCGCGGTGCTGGGTGATAGTGGTAGCATTGGTACGCTATCGGACATTCAATGGAAAGGCATATCGCTGCTCGGAACGCCAAGGCGGGAGATCACGTGTCCTATGTCGGGATCCGTGTGCGGCTCTCTAGCATTGATGCCGCATAATGCCGCAATCCTTAGAACCCAGGAAAAATCGCCTCTTGGCTTGCTTGCCGGACGCTGAATGGAAGCGCTGGTCGCCGCTGCTCGAGCGCGTTGACATGCCGCTAGGCCAGGTCCTTTACGAATCGGGCGATACGCTCGGCTACGTGTATTTCCCCATCACCGCGATCGTTTCTCTGTTGTACGTGATGGAGAATGGAGCATCGGCGGAGATCGCGGTCGTCGGCAACGAGGGGCTTGTCGGAGTTTCTCTTTTTATGGGCGGCGAGTCCACGCCGAGCCGTGCGGTGGTGCAGAGCGCAGGCTTAGGATGCCGACTCAAGGCACAGACGATGAAAGCAGAATTCGATAGGGCCGGCCCCGTACTGCATCTGCTCTTGCGCTACACGCAAGCGTTGCTCACGCAGATGGCTCAAACAGCCGTTTGCAATCGACATCACTCGCTCGACCAACAGCTTTGTCGTTGGCTCTTGTTGAGTTTGGACCGATTGCAGGGCGAGGAGTTGGTGATGACGCAAGAGCTTATTGCCAACATGCTGGGAGTTCGCCGCGAAGGCGTGACCGAAGGCGCTCTGAAACTACAGAAGGCTGGGCTTATTCGGTATGCACGCGGGCATATCACCGTACTGGATCGAAAGGGACTCGAGGCGCGCACGTGCGAGTGCTACGCGGTGGTCAAACGCGAATACGACCGATTACTGCCGCTGGCGGTCGCCGCTTAGCAAACCCCGATAGACCCCATACGGACGTCGCGGTCAAACTTGGGACTATAGGCATTGCTAAAGTGATTCTTATTCGGCCTGCCGGTCACGGGGCGCATCGACACCAAAATATCCACGCACCTTTGCTGCAATCTGCGGATCTGTCATCTTATCTTCCGTCTCTACGGCCAAGACCTGCACCTTGGCATTCATTTTCAACATCCGCTTATGAAGCTCGCCCTTAGCTTCCCCCGGTCCGAACAAGATAACGCTACCGGCATCGCGAAGCGCCGCAGTCACCGCGTCGTAGTATCCGTTGAGCTCGGCCGTGAGGGCTCGCTGCCGCTTGTCATCCGGTGGAACTTGAGCGGCTTCGTACTCGCCTTTCAATGGCGAATCGCCGCCCCGCTCAAGGTGCTTCTCCACGTTCGAGACTATGACGTTGATACGCTCACCATCGGGCCCGAGGGCAACGATCACGGCTTTACGATGATCAATCCAGACGCCGGCGTGGTCAGTCAATGGCTTCTCCATACGGGGTTAGCTAGTAAGTCGCCAGCAGGCATAGTAATGTTTGTGCGCAGCCGAACGCAATCGTAGATCCAGCATTATTCTGGGATCGGCGGAGGCAGCGATTGCAGGTCAGTTCGTCGAGGCGGCCGCGATCTATGCAGGACATCCGGTGGCATTGCAACTTCGCGCAATGAACATCATTTATGAGACGACCAAGGAAAGGGGTGCCATGATTCTGATGCCGACCTCGATGGTCGACCGTGTGAATCCGTCTGCGGCAACTAGGCTTTCTTGCGGGCGGACACGGCTATGTGCGCTGCCAGACAGTGGCGACGATGGCGGCGGTGTACGCTCAGGCGGTGAACGCCCCCTGGGAGATGCCTTTGCCTGCCGTCCAAAACCACTTGATCGAGCAGCTTCCGCGTAAAGACCGCGCCCGGCTTCTTGCAATTTGCGAGGAGGTCGAATTGGTCATGTCGGAGGTGCTTTGCGAATGTGGAACGTCCACTCGTTACGCTTATTTCCCGACAAAAGGGTATATCTCGCTGATAACGCCAATCGACGGCAAGCCCGTTCTCGAAGTGGGAATGGTAGGCAGCGAGGGCATGCTGGGGACTCAGCTCGTATTGGGTGTCGGGA
>ODAK010003120.1_pt1 | contig 17277 bp, 11 predicted proteins | sample 1539591 | NCBI WGS metagenome assembly ODAK01 (sample SAMEA3539303, study PRJEB22396) | soil metagenome | biome: tundra; feature: field; material: soil | place: USA | collected 2010-05 | depth 0.15 m
CGGCGGCCATCGTCGGCCCCTATCGGCTCGATGCGCGGCGCTGCATCTCCTACCTCACGATCGAGCTGAAGGAGGCGATTCCGGTCGAGCTGCGCGCCGCCATCGGCAACCGCATCTACGGCTGCGACGACTGCCAGCTGGTCTGTCCATGGAACAAGTACGCCAAGACCAGCCCGCTCGCCGACTTCGACGCGCGGCCGGCGTTCGACGGCCCCGAGCTGCTCGCGCTCTGGGCCTGGAGCGAAGCCGACTTCCTGCACGCCACCGAAGGCAGCGCGATCCGTCGCATCGGCCACGAGCGCTGGCAGCGCAACCTCGCCGTCGCCCTCGGCAATGCCTTGCGTGCCACAGGCAACGCGGCGATCGCCGCCGCGTTGCGCGCAAAGCGCGAAAGCGCCAGCGCGCTGGTTCGCGAGCACATCGATTGGGCGCTGGGGCAAGGCTCGGCTTCGTGAACGAGGCGAGGCGCCGGGGAGGGCGATCTTGCCCGGGCCGCGCCGTTCAGCGCGCGTTCGTCACGGCGCAGAGCACGGCGAGCCAGAGCGGCAGGCTCAGCATGCCGAGCAGCGTCGAGACCGTGACCAGCCCGGCCACGAAGCCGCCGTCGCCGCCCATTCGCGCCGCCAGCACGTAGGTGCTCGAGGCGGTCGGCAAGGCGGCGAAAAGAACAACGATGCCGCTCTGCTCGGGCGCGAGGTGGAGCGCGAGCGTCAGCCCGATGGCCACCGCAGGCAGCAGCGCGTGGCGGATACCGAGCAGCGCCGTCGCGAGGCCGGACGCTGCCTTGAGGCCGCCGACCGTGAGCCCGGCACCGACGGCCATGAGGCCGAGCGGCAGGGCGGCGACCCCGATGCGTTGCAGGACGGTGGCAAGCGCCTCCGGGAGCTGCAAGCCCGCGACGTTGCCGACGAGGCCGAGAACCGTGCTGATGATCAGCGGGTTGCGCGTCAGCTCGCGGGTGTAGGAGTGGCCGCCGTGGCGCGCCAGCGGCCACACGGCGGCGACGTTGCAGAGCGGCACGCTGAGGGCGATGAGCAGCGCCACCCAGGCCAGGCCTTGTGCACCCTGCATGCGTTCGGCCAGTGCGAGGGCGATGTACGAGTTGAAGCGATAGGCGACTTGCGCGCCCGAGGCATGCCGGCGTCGATCGACGCCCGGCCAGCGGCCGATCGCCAGGGCGACGACGACGCCGACTGCGACCGTACCGACGCCGGCCAGCGCGAGACTCATGGTTTGCATCGCCTGCAGCGGGCTCTTCACGATCGAGTTGAAGAGCAGCACCGGAAAGAGCAGAAAGTAGACGAGCTTTTCCGCCGCTTGCCAGACCGCCCGGTCGAGAGCGGTCCCGCGGCAGATGACGAACCCGAGCAGGATGAGCAGGAAGTCGGGCAACAACAGCAGCGGATTCGCCATGGCGGCGAGTATGCCGGCGGGTTTTCATGCAGGGCGCCATCGGCACGTTCGCCTAGACTCCCGGCTCGTCGAATGCCCTGCCTGGAGACACGTCGATGCTGCAACGCCGAACCCTTCTCGCCTCCGCCGCCGGCGCGGCGTTCACCGCGACCGGCGGCGTCGTGTGGGCGCAGTCGTACCCGAGCCGTCCGATCCGCCTCATTGTCCCCTTTGCTCCCGGCGGCACGACCGACATCGTCGCCCGCGTCGTCGCCGAAAAGATCGGTGGGCCGCTCGGCCAGTCGATGATCGTTGAGAACAGGGCCGGAGGCGGCGGCCTGATCGGAGCGACGGACGTAGCGCACGCGGTGGCTGACGGCTACACGCTCGGCGTCGCCACCGTCTCGACGACGGCGACCAACCCGGCGATCAATCCGAAGACGCCGTACAACCCGATCACCGACTTCACGCCGATCATCAACATGGCCGCGACGCCCAACGTCATCGCCGTGCATCCCAGCTTTCCGGCGAAGGATTTCAAGAGCTTCCTCGCCGAACTCAAGAAGAACCCGGGCAAGTACTCTTACGCGAGTTCGGGCACCGGTGGCATCGGTCATCTGCTGATGGAGCTCTTCAAGAGTCTCACCGGCACCTACGTCACGCACATTCCGTATCGCGGCGCCGGCCCGGCGCTCAACGACGTTGTTGCCGGGCAGGTGCCGATCATGTTCGACAACCTGCCCTCGACCCTGCCATTCGTCAAGGACAACCGACTCGTCGCCATCGTCGTCGCCGCGCCGCAGCGGCTCGCCGTGCTGCCCGGCATCCCGACCTTCAAGGAGGTCGGGCTCGACCCGGTCAACCGTCTGGCCTACTACGGCGTCTGCGGGCCGAAGGGGCTACCCAAGGGCATCGTCGACACGGTCAACGCGGCGGTGAAGAAGACGCTCGAGGACCCGTCGGTTAAAAAGCGCATCGAAGATACCGGCTCGCTCATCGTCGCCAACACGCCCGAGCAGTTCGCGGCGCAGATCGCGGCGGAGTTCGAGATCTACAAGAAGGTCGTGGTCACGCAGAAGTTGACGCTCGAGTGACCGCGCCGGCCGTGTCGAGCGCCGAGGCGATCGACCGTTTCGTCGACGCCCTCTGGATCGAGGACGGCCTCGCGGCCAACACGCTCGCCGCCTACCGGCGTGATCTGACATTGCTCGCCGGATGGCTCGAGAAGAGCGTCGGCGCGAGCCTCGTCGAAGCGAGGGAAGCCGACCTGCGCGAATACTCCGTGGCCCGCCACGCCGGTAGTGCCGCGACGAGCACGAACCGTCGTCTCACGGTATTCAGGCGCTTCTTCCGCTGGGCCCTGCGCGAGCAACTGTCTGGCGCCGATCCGACGCTCAGGCTCGCCGCGGCCCGCCAGCCCCTGCGCGTGCCGAAGGCGCTCTCCGAGGCGCAGGTCGAAGCTTTGCTCGGCGCCTGCGACACCGAATCGCCGCTCGGCTTGCGCGACCGCACCATGCTCGAGCTGATGTACGCGAGCGGCCTGCGCGTCAGCGAGCTGGTCGACCTGAAGACCGTCAACGTCAGTTTTGTCGAAAGCGCCCTGCGCGTCACCGGCAAGGGCGCCAAGGAACGGCTGGTGCCGTTCGGAGAGGAGGCGCACGGGTGGATGGAGCGCTATCTCGCCCAAGTACGTGCCGCGATCCTCGGCGGACAGTCGAGCGAAGCGCTCTTCGTCACCGCGCGTGGCGGGCCGATGACGCGGCAGATGTTCTGGAAGATCGTCAAGGCGCGGGCGCTCGTCGCCGGGATCGCCGTGCCGATCTCGCCGCACACCTTGCGCCACGCATTCGCGACGCACCTGCTCAACCACGGAGCCGACCTGCGCGCGGTGCAGATGCTGCTCGGCCATGCCGACATCTCGACCACGACGATCTACACCCACGTGGCGCGGGAGCGGCTGAAGGCGCTGCACGCGATGCATCACCCGCGTGGCTGAGGACACGGGAAGCATCCGAACCGGCTCATTCTTTTCGCCGCGACGCCTTTGTCGTGAACCCGCACTCCGCTCAACGAGGCACGAGCCCGCGCGGATTCAATGTCTGCAAGGTCGCCACCACGATCATGATGAGCGTCGCCAGCCTGCCGACCATCAACCGGTCGGCGCGCAATGCGAGCGGCGCGAGCACGAGCAGGAGCAACGCGCCGACCAGGTGCGAGAGCGGAAGCCGACCATAGACGATGTGCTTGTACGCGGCGTTGCCGGCGAGATAGAGAAGCGGCCCGCCGATCAGCACCGATGCGGCCCGGGTCGGCGGCGTGCTCGATGGCGTGGGTGCCGTCGCCGCTGGCCGTGTCGAAGTAGACCCACCACATCGTGACGCTGTCGGCGAAGGCGGCGATCAGCGCCAGCGTCGTCGCCGCGTCGAGGTGCGGCGCCTGGCTGAACGACGCACCCGTCGCCAGGATCGATTCGCCGAGCGCGATCATGACGAAGAGCTGGTTGCGTTCCGCGAGATGGCCGCCGTCGATCGTCCATTCGGTGGTCGATGAACGGCTGAGGCTGGGCACGGGGAAGCCGAGCATCGGCGCCACGTAGCTTTTCGTTGGTGACCCTGGCGTGCGCGCGCCGGTCGCGCAGCAGGGGCGGGTGCTCAGCCACCGAGCAGAGCGGCGAAACGCGCGAGATCGACGTTGCCGCCGCTGACGATGACGCCGACGCGCTGTTCCTGCAGTTCGGCCTTCATGCGCCGCGCCGCCGCAAAGCCCAGGCATCCGGTCGGCTCGACGATCATCTTCATTCGCGAGGCGAAGAAGCGCATGCTCTCGATCAACTCGGCGTCGCTCGCCGTGAACACGTCGTCGACGTCGCGGCGGATGATCTCGAAGGTGATCTTGCCGAGCGATTGCGTCTGGGCGCCGTCCGCGATCGTCTTCGGCGTTTCGATGTGGACGATCTGGCCGCAGCGAAACGAGCGCCGGCCGTCGTCGCCGGCCTCGGGCTCGACGCCATAGACCTTGCATGCCGGCGCCAGGGCGCGCGCCGCCAGCGCCGACCCCGAAAGCAGCCCGCCGCCACCGAGGCAGACGAAGAGCGCGTCAAGCGGGCCGACTTCCTCGATCAGCTCTTTCGCAGCCGTGCCCTGGCCGGCGATGACGTCGGGGTGATCGTAAGGCGGGATCAGCGTGAGCCCGCGCTCTTCGGCGAGGCGACGGCCGATCGCTTCACGGTCTTCGGCATAGCGGTCGTAGACGACGATCTCGCCGCCGTAGCCTCGGGTGGCCGCGACTTTCGAGGCCGGCGCGTCGTGCGGCATGACGATCGTGGCCGGCATGCCGAGCAGGCGTGCCGCGAGCGCGATCGCCTGTGCATGATTGCCCGAGGAGAAGGCGACGACGCCGGCTCGTCTTTGCGCCGCGTCGAACGAGGCGAGCGCGTTATAGGCGCCGCGGAACTTGAACGCACCCATGCGCTGGAAGTTCTCGCATTTGAAGAACAGTCTGGCGCCGGTTTCCTCGTCTGCCGTGCGCGAGGTGAGGACGGGCGTGCGATGCGCCGCGGGCGCGATGCGTTCGGCCGCCTTGGCAACGTCGGCGAAGCCCGGCGGGGGGCGCATGGCGTCCTTCACATGGGTGATCTGCGCCGCCACGGCGTGCGCCTCAGGCGATGGCGACCGGAATGCCGGCGATCTTCGCCTTCCATTCGGCCGGCCCGGTTTCGTGCACTGAAGTGCCGTTCGCATCGACGGCGACCGTCACAGGCATGTCCCTGACGTCGAACTCGTAGATCGCTTCCATGCCGAGATCCGCAAAGCCGACGACGCGAGATTGTTTGATCGCCTTGGAGACGAGATAGGCCGCGCCGCCGACACCCATGAGGTAGGCGCTCCGGTGCCTCCTGATCGCTTCGATCGCGGCAGGCCCGCGCTCGGCCTTGCCGATCATCGCGATCAACCCTGTCTTCGCCAGCATCATCTCGGTGAACTTGTCCATCCGCGTCGACGTGGTCGGGCCCGCGGGGCCCACCACTTCGTCGCGTACCGGATCGACCGGCCCGACGTAGTAGATGACGCGGCCGGTGAAGTCGACCGGCAGCTTCTCGCCTTTGGCGAGCATGTTCTGGATGCGCTTGTGCGCGGCGTCGCGCCCCGTCAGCATCTTGCCGCTGAGCAGCAAGGTATCGCCCGGCTTCCAGCTCGCGACTTCTTCCTTTGTCAGCCGGTCGAGATCGACCTTCTTCGACTTGTTGTAGTCGGGCGCCCATTTCACGTCGGGCCAGAGGTCGGGGCTCGGCGGCTCGAGATACGCCGGGCCGGAACCGTCGAGCACGAAGTGGGCATGCCGGGTCGCGGCACAGTTCGGGATCATCGCCACCGGCTTGGAGGCGGCATGCGTCGGCGCCATCGCGATCTTCACGTCGAGCACGGTCGTGAGCCCGCCGAGGCCCTGCGCGCCGATGCCGAGGGCGTTGACCTTGTCGCAGAGCTCGATGCGCAGCGCCTCGGTCTTGTCCTTCGGGCCGCGCGCTTTGAGTTCGGCCATGTCGATGTCTTCCATCAGGCTCTGCTTGGCCAAAAGCATGGCGCGCTCGGCCGTGCCGCCGATGCCGATGCCGAGGATGCCCGGCGGGCACCAGCCCGCCCCCATCGTCGGCACCGTCTTCAGCACCCAGTCGACGAGGCTGTCGCTCGGGTTCATCATCGTGAACTTCGACTTGTTCTCGCTGCCGCCGCCCTTGGCGGCGACGATGACATCGACGGTCGATCCGGGCACCAGCGTCATCTGCACGACGGCGGGCGTGTTGTCTTTCGTGTTTTTGCGCTCGAAGTGCGGGTCGGCGACGATCGAGGCGCGCAAGGGGTTGTCCGGGTCGAGATAGCCCTTTCGCACGCCATCGTTGACGGCGTCCTCGACACCGGCCGGAAAGCCCTCGAAGCGCACGTCCATACCGATTTTCAGGAACACGTTGACGATGCCCGTGTCCTGGCAGATCGGGCGCCGGCCTTCGGCGCACATCTTCGAGTTGGTGAGAATCTGCGCGATCGCGTCGCGCGCCGCCGCGCTTTTCTCGAGCTCGTAGGCGCGGGCGAGGTGGGCGATGTAGTCGGCCGGGTGGTAGTAGCTGATGTACTGCAGGGCACCGGCGATGCTGTCGACGAAATCGGCGTGGCGGATCGTTGTGGTCATTGGTAAAAGGGCAAAGGCGGCGCGCTCGGGTGACGCCGTCGCCAACAATTGGCGACGCCTGTCTTGCGCCCCGACAAATTGTAGTGGCCGCACATGAGGTAAAAAGCACGCATTACGACACGGAGACACCTCGCATGAGCGCAGAAACCCACGTCTATTCCCCGCCTGAGCGGGCCGTGAAGAACGCTTGGGTGTCCGGCATGGACGCCTATCGCAAGCTCTGTGACGAAGCCGAGCGCGACTACGAGGGCTTCTGGGCGCGCCAGGCGCGCGAGCTGATCAGCTGGCGCACGCCTTTCAAGAAGGTGCTCGACGCCGAAAACGCGCCCTTCTTCAAGTGGTTCGAGGACGGCACGCTGAACGCCTCCTACAACTGCCTCGACCGGCACGTCGAGGCCGGCCTCGGCGACAAGACGGCGCTGATCTTCGAGGCCGACGACGGCAGCGTTGCCACGGTCACGTACCGCGACCTGCTCGAGCGCACCTGCAGGCTGGCCAATGCGCTGAAGGCGCGCGGCCTCGTCAAGGGCGATCGCGTCATCATCTACTTGCCGATGTCCGTCGAAGGCGTCGTCGCGATGCAGGCCTGCGCTCGCATCGGCGCCACGCACTCGGTCGTCTTCGGCGGCTTTTCGGCGCACAGCCTGCGCGATCGCATCGCCAATACCGGCGCCGTCCTCGTCATCACCGCCGATGAGCAGATGCGCGGCGGCAAGGCCCTGCCGCTCAAGTCGCTCGTCGACGAGGCGCTGTCGAGCCCCGACACGGCGGTGCGCGACGTCATCGTCTATCGCCGCACCGGCGGCCCGGTCGACATGGTCGCGCCGCGTGACAAGTGGCTGCACCAGCTCGTCGAGAAGGAACCTTCGAGTTGCGAGCCCGAGTGGGTCGGCGCCGAGCACCCGCTCTTTATTCTTTACACGTCAGGATCGACCGGGAAGCCGAAAGGCGTCCAGCACTCGACCGGCGGCTACCTGCTGCATGCGGCGCTGACGACGAAGTGGACCTTCGATCTCAAGCCCGACGATGTCTTCTGGTGCACGGCCGACATCGGCTGGGTCACCGGGCACACCTACATCACCTATGGGCCGCTCGCCCTGGGTGGCACGGAAGTCGTCTTCGAAGGTGTTCCGACCTATCCCGACGGGGGGCGCTTCTGGAAGATGATCGAAAGGCACAAGGTTTCGATCTTCTACACGGCGCCGACGGCGATCCGCGCCCTCATCAAGGCAGCCTCGGTCAACGAGAAGGCGCATCCGAAGAACTACGACCTCTCCAGCCTGCGCATCCTCGGCTCGGTCGGCGAGCCGATCAATCCGGCGGCGTGGGAGTGGTACCACGAGCACATCGGTGGCGGCCGGTGTCCGATCGTCGACACCTGGTGGCAGACGGAAACTGGTGGCCACATGATCACGCCGCTGCCGGGCGCGACGCCGCTCGTTCCCGGCTCGTGCACCCTGCCGTTTCCGGGCATCGACGCGGCGATCGTCGACGAGCAGGGCCACGACATGCCGAACGGCAAGGGCGGCATCCTCGTCATCAAGAAGCCGTGGCCGGGGATGATCCGCGCGATCTACGGCGACCCGGAGCGCTACACGAGCAGCTACTACCCGGAAGAGTTCCAGGGCAGGTACTACCTCGCCGGCGACGGCGCGAGCCGCGACGAGAAAACCGGCTACTTCACGATCACCGGCCGCATCGACGACGTGCTCAACGTCAGCGGCCACCGCATGGGCACGATGGAGATCGAATCGGCGCTCGTCGCCCACACGGCGCTCGTCGCCGAGGCGGCGGTCGTCGGCCGGCCCGACGAGACGACCGGTGAGGCGATCTGCGCCTTCGTCGTGCTGAAGCGCTCGCGGCCGACGGGCGAGGAAGCCAAGCAGATCGCCAAGGAGCTGCGTGACTGGGTGGCCAAGGAGATCGGCGCGATCGCCAAGCCCAAGGACATCCGCTTCGGCGACAACCTGCCGAAGACGCGCAGCGGCAAGATCATGCGCCGGCTACTGCGCGCCGTCGCCAACGGCGAGGCGATCACGCAGGACACGTCGACGCTGGAGAACCCGGCGATCCTGGAGCAGCTGGCGGAGAAGAACTGATCGCGAGGCTCGAGCCAAAGAGGGGTGCGTCTGCGATGCAACCGATCTTTCACATGATCGCCGGCGCGCCCGACCCGGTCGCACCCTTCAGCCACGCCGTCGAGGCCGACGGCTGGGTCTTCGTGACCGGACAGATGCCCTTTGCCGGAACCTCGGTCGACGATCCGTACCCCGAAGGCATCGAGGCGCAGACGCACCAGGTGATGAAGAACCTCGAGACGGTGCTTGCCGGCTGCGGCCTCGGCCTCGGCCACGTGCTCTCGGCGCGTATCTTTCTCACCCACTTCGACGCGGACTACGCGGCGATGAACGCCGTCTACGCGAGCTACTTCCCGCCGGGCCGAAGACCGGCGCGGACCTGCATCGGCGTCTCGGGTCTGGCCAAGGGCGCGCGCGTCGAGATCGATTTCGTGGCGCGGCGCTGAGACGCTCAGTCCACCGTCTCGATCGGCTCGCGGCACATGGCCGCAGGTCTTGCGTCAGAAGAGATAGCGGGCGCCGATCGCGTACGACAAACCTCGCGTCTGATTGCGGATGCGGTCGTCGCTGCCGATCACGTACACATCGGTGACGCTGTCGTACGAGTAGACGTAGCCGATGCTCGTCGTCGTGTGCCGGCGATCGACCGCCGACCCTGTCGACGTGCTGTAGGCGATCTGCGCCAGCACCTTGCCGGGGCCGATCGGCGCCGAAATGCCGGCCGACGAAAGGTGACTGCGAACGTCCAGGAATACGTTGCGGATGTCCGTGTACAGACCGAATGCGCTGGCGAACCCGAAGTTGTAGGTGGCGCCAAGTTGCCACGTCGTTTCGTTGGTCGGATCGTCGATGCCGTCGTTGATGTGCACCCGCTGCGCGGAGAGCGAGACGCCGAGAAGTCCGCGCGAGATGACGATGCTCGAGCCGGCGTAGTCGCCGCGCTTGCTGCCGTGGTCGAGCGCATACATCACACTGCCCTGCACGCCTTCGATGCGCGGCGTCGAATAGCTGAGCGCCTGATCCCAATAGAAATCTCCCTGCACGCTCTCGATGTTGCCGCTCAGGAAGATCTGACGTAGCGCCGGGGAAAAGCCGGTCGAGTTGCCGAAGGCGTTGAACCGGGTCGAGGTCTCGAACAGGTAGGTCTGCAACCGACCGACGCGCAGCAGGCCGTAGTCGCTGTTGGCGAGCGAGACGAAGGCATTGCGCGACAGGAACGGATCGTTGTCGTTGCGGCCGTAGGTCAGGTCCTGGAACCGAAGGAAGGTCTCCAGGTTCACGCCGGGCGTCCAGCCACCGTCGAGCCCGTACTTGGCATTGACGCCGACGAAGCTGGCCGACAGCGAGTTGCTGTTGTAGCGATCTACGTGGACGAAGCCGCTTTGTTCGAAGCGGCCGTACGACAGGTCGAGCGTGCCGTAGGCCGAGTAGTCAAGCTGGGCGCGCGCCGAGAGACTCAAGAGGCAGAGCAGGGCGAAGAGTGCGAGACGGGCGGTCACTTGGCAGACTCCTCTTGGTCCTGTTCATGCGAGGGCGGCGCGCCGTCGCTCGGGACGGTCGCACTGCGCGACGCGCGGCGCAGCAGCGCCGCGGCGGCGAGCAGCAGCATCAGCCAGAGCACCGGATCGAGCACCGAGCCGCCCGACCCGATCGTGCAGCCGCCGCTGCTCACGGAGGGATCGGCCTGGCCGGTGCCGCTGAGCGACACGTCGCGCTCCTGCGGCGCTGCGTCGGTGGTCAGATGCAGCGTTCCCGCTGCCGCGCCTTCTGCGGTCGGCCCGAAGCTGACGGAGACTGTGCACTGGCTGCCGGCCGGAAGTGTGAACGGCAGGCTCGGGCAGGTGGTGCTCTGGATCGCATAGGGGCCGGTCGTGGACAGGGCAGTCACCGTGACGATGCCCGAGCCGGTGCTGGTCAGCCGAACATCCTGGGGTAGCGACCTCGCACCGGCGGGCGTGTCGGCGAAGGCGAGCGACGTCGCCGACAGATTCAGGCTCGGGTTCGGCCCGGCGAGGCCGACACCGGTGAGCGTGAGCGTCGGGGGGAAGCTTCCCGTCGACGCGATCTGGACCGTCGCAGTCTTGCTTCCCGCAGAACCCGGGGCGAAGCTCACGTTGATACTGCAGGTCTGGCTCTGGAACAGCGGCGCGCCGATGACGCAGGTGCCGCCGACGACCGAGAACGCCGCGCCGTCCGGGCCCACCGCGTTGAGCACAGTGAGATTGACGCCGCCCGGCCCCTGGTTGGAGAGAGTCGCCGACTGGATGGCCGAGATCGAGCCCGCCGAGATCTGGCCGAAATCGAGGCTCGTCACCGCTGGCGACCAGATCAGCACCGGCAGCGCCGAAGCCGATCCGCTGCCCGCGAGTGTGACGATGGAAGGCGATCCCGCAGCGTTGCTTATCACCGTGAGCGTGCCCGCGTAGGCTGTCGCGCTCGTCGCGAGGAAAGCTACGTCGATGTCGCATCCGGCGGCCGGCGCGAGCACGGCCGGGCATGGCGCTGCGCTGACGTTTGTGAAGCCCGTGCCCGCCACGACGATGGAGCCGATCGCAAGGTCGGCGGTGCCGCTGTTGGCAAGGTGCACGCGCCGCGAAGGATAGAGGCCGCCGGTGGTCTGGGTGCCGAAATCGAGCGTCGTCGGCGCGAGGCTGACCTGGGGCGTCGGCACCGGAACGCCGTTGCCGCTCAGGGGCAGCGTCGCGGCGCCGTTGCTCGCGTCCGAGGCGATGGTGAGCGTGGCATTGCGAAGCCCGAGCGAAGTCGGTCCGAAGGCGACCGTCAGCGTGCACTGGCCGCTGATGGGCAGCGGCGTAGTCGTGCTGCAGTCTCCGGCACGCGTGTATTCAGTGGCTGCGGCGCCGCTGATGGTGAAGGCGCTGAAGGTGAGCGCGAGATTGCCGCTGTTGACCACGGTCACGCTTTGCGACGAGGTAGTGCCGAGTTGGGTATCGGCGAAGGTGAGCGACGTCGCGCTCAACTGGATGAGGCCCTGCGGCGCCGGCGTCGCCGTGCCGAGCAGCGTCACGGTCTGGGGGCTACCCACAGCCGTATGCGTGATCGTGAGCACGGCGTTGCGCGTTCCCGCCGCAGCCGGTGCGAAGCGGATGACCAGCGTGCAATTGGCGCTCGCGGCCAGCACGAGGCCGGCGCTGCAGGTGTTGCTTGCGTCGAGCGCGTAATCGGATGGCGTCGCGCCACTGAACGCGAAGCTCGACAGGGTGAGGTTCGACGCCGAGCGATTCGTCAGCAGCAGCGATACCGTGCTCGGCGAGCCGACGACTGCGGCGGCATTGAGCGTGCTCGCCGACTGTGCCAGCGGCAGCAAGGCGACGCCGGCGACGATTCCGCTCGTGCTCGAAGGATTGACATCGCCGCCCGTGCCGGTGAACGTGATGGGCAGCGTGCCCTGCCGGAGCCCTTCGCCGGCGCCAAGCGTCGGCACAAACTGCACGGCAATCGTGCATGTTCCCCCGCCACCCGTGACGACGCGCCCGGCGCAGCTCTCGGTTCCGATCGTGAAGTCGGTGATGCTGGAGATGCTGTAAGTGATGTCGCGCGAGCGATCGTTCTCGATCGTGATCGTGCGCGTCGCCGTCGCGGTCTGGCCGATGACCGTGTCGGGAAAGTTGCTGGCCGGGAAGGTGACAATGGGCTCGGGCAGGGCGACGCCGGTGCCTCCGAGCGCCACCGTGAGTGCGCCGTTGGTCGCGTCCGAAGTGACCATGAGCGTGGCCACCCGCACGCCCAGTGCGGTGGGCGTGAACGTCACCGCGAGGTTGCAGGTGCCGGCCGGTGCCAGCGGCGCCGCGACGTGGCAGGTGCCTGCCACGGCATAGTCGTCTTTGGCCGGGCCGGTTCGGGCCGACGGGTCGGAAGGCTCGACGGCGAACACCAGATTGGCCGTCCCCGTGTTGGTTACCGTGAGGTTCAGCACCTTCGGCACGCCGAGCTGAACGTTGTCGAATGCCAGGGATGCCGTCGTCGGGCTGATGAGCGACTGCGTGCCCATCCCGTTCAGCGTGACCGTTGCCGGGCTGCCGGCGGCGTTGTGCGGGATGCCGAGCGTGCCGATCAGCGCGCCTGCCGCCGTCGGCGTGAACGTCGTCGTCAGCACGCAGCTGCCACCAGGCGCCAGCGAGGTGCCGCTGTCGCAGGTGCTGCTCGCGGCGCGCACGTACTGCGGCGCGGAATAGACCAGGATTCCGAGAACGAGGTTGGCCGTTGCCGATCCGGAATTGGTGATCGTCACGGAGCCGCTCGCCGACGTTCCGAGCTTGGCGGAAAGGTTCAGCGTCGTCGGTGGCGCCGGCAGGATGTTGAAGATGGGCGTCGGAACGACACCGGTGCCAGACAGAGGGAAGGTGCGCGTGAACGGCACGGGGTCGCCTGCCGCGGCGGTGAACACCATGTTCAGGGTCGCGCTTCGCGAACCGCCGGCGTTCGGCGAGAAGCGAACGGTCACGCTGGGGGGGTTGCAGGTGACCGGTGTGCTCGAACTCGGCGCGGCGGCGCAACTGCCCGAGGTAGCAGAGGTGATCGAGAAATCGCCGGGGTTGGTTCCGGAAACCGAGAGCGTGTAGCTGACGGACAAGTCCCGCCAGTTCGAGCTGGCGATGGTCGACGTGATCGTCGAATTCGACGTCGTCAGCGTGCTCGGAAAGGAAAAAGTCGGCGACGGATTCGCGACCGCGTCATCGCGCACCGTCTTGAGGTAGAGGCGCACAACTTCGAGCTGGGCCTCGGTGAAGCTGCCAGCCCCCGTCGCGAACGACAGCATGGCGGCTCGCGCCGTCGGATTGACGATGTTGCCGAGGGCATCCTCGCCTGCCATCAGCTGGCGAAGGACGCAATTGGTGTTCGGCAGGGCGCAGCTGTCGTCGAACTGGTCACGGCCCAGCTGGTCGGACATGATCAGGCCGAACGTCGAATCTTGCGACGGCATTGTGGGCGGAGCCGTCGACGAAGCGGCATGGCAGCCTGTGCAGGTGTCGTTATAGGTGTTGGCGTGCGCCGCGCTTGCTGCGGTGGCTAGCACGACCCAAACGAGGCAAGCGCCTGAACGCCGAATGATCCGGCCCCAATCAATCATCGCCAACTCCCTCTTTCTCGAGGCTTTGTCGCCTCTTTGCCCGGTCTTGCCGCGACGTCCGACGCTGAGGTCAGATGCAATCGACGACCCGGAACTCGACGCGGCGATCCAGCGCGTCGCGCTGATCATCGGTGCCGATACCGACCAGCGCTTCCTTCGAGCCCATTCCGGTCGCGCTCAGCCTCGCCGCCAGTGCGCGGTTATCCCTCTCGAGCATCTTCTGCACAGCCTCGGCGCGCTTGCGAGACAGAGTCTCGTTGGCGCGCGCGCTACCTGTGCGGCTGGTGTGTCCGACGATTCGCACGCAGGAGTCCGAGCGTCCGGCCTGTTGCGCCAGCGAAGCGATCCAGAGCTGATATTGCTGCGGCAGGTCACCGATCGTGTTGAAGGTCGTGCCGCCCGGCTGGAACAAGAGCTTGACAGGCAGGCGCTTGGCCTCGAGGCCGGAGGCCACGATCTTGCCGAAGGCGTCGCGCGCGGCCTCGCGCTGGCCGAGTTGCCAGTTCGTGATGTAGAGACCGTTGAGAACACGCAGGTCGCCGGGATCGGCGATCGGCTCGGCTTCCTTGTAGAGCTTGAGTGCAGCCGGCACCTTGCCGTCGTCGTAGGCGAGCGTCGCCTCGTTGATCACCGCCGCGGCCGGCAGGTGTGCGAGATAGTCGGGATCGGCAGGGTCGCCGATCTTCGTGTTGACCTGGCAGGAGTTGATGTAGCCGAGGATCGTCTTGTCCTTGTGCCAGGTCGGGCTGTCGCGATAGAAGGGCAGCGGCTCGGGATTGACCGAGCTGACCGTGGCGCGATCGAGTGCCTTGGCGACGACCTTGCCGGTGCGCAGATCGATCAGCGTGAGCCAGACGCGAAATGCATCGGGCCGCGTGTCGATGCTTCGCTCGACGTTGATCGGCGTCAGCGTGCCGATCAGCAGCAGCGGCCTGGTCGCGAGCGTGTTGCGCGTCAGCGGCGTGACTGCGTAGGAATGAAAATCCGACTTCGTGAGCGCCTCGAGTTCGTCGCCCATCTTCTCCGTGCTCACGGTCTGCCCGCCCGTGTTCGCATCGATCAGCGGATCGACCACGAGCAGGCGTGGCGCATCGCCGAGCAGGGCCTCCGCCTGGCTGAAAAGCTGGCGACCGGCGCGTGCCACGGCGTCCTCGAACCTGACCGGTTCGGGCGCGACCAGGTCCTTCGGATCCCGAGGGGCGATGGCTCTCGGCATCGACGCTGCGACCGGCGCCTGGGCGGCCGGCACCGCCGGCGCCGCTGGCGCGGCGACCGGCGCCGGGGCGGGCGTAGCGGCCGAAGGTGCCGGGAGCGGTGCGTTGCTGCAGGCGCACAGGCCGATCAGGAGCGCGACGGAAAGTGGCAGTTGACGGCGGATGCGGTCGACTCTCATGCGGTCGTCTCCTCGAAAGGTGTCCAGGTCAAGGCGTGAGGGGCGCCGCGCTCAGCGCTTGGGATAGACCGGGTCGGGCAGTGGCGCCGAGCAGCCCAGGAACTGAGTGACGAGGGCCGCCAGCGTCGCGTCCGCGTTCAGGTGCTCGCTGAGGCGATCGTTGGAGATCAATGCGTTCGGCATCGAGGCGTTGAGCGCCACGTCGGCGGTGCCACCGCAGAACTGCGTGCCGGCGCGTACCGGCGACAGGATGATGGAGTTCCAGTCGTACTTCACATCGAGCGAGACGTGGCAGGTGCGACACGAAATGCCGACGACATTGCTGTAGAAAGTCGCGGCGCCTGCTGTCGCCGGATTGGCGTCGGCCGCCACCCATGCAGGCGGCAGGTAGGCCTTGTCGAGCACGTGGCTGCTCGCGTACCAGCCCTGGATCAACTGGCTCGTCGGCGTGCTGTCGCTCGGCTCGGTGGCCCGGACCAGCTGGTTGAGCTGATAGAGCGCCTCCGTCTGTGCCGACTCGGTGAGCGACGAATTGGACGAGAACACGTAGTTTCCGGTGTCGAACGGCAGAAAGCGCGAACCGAGGTAGGGCGATGCACCGCTCGCTTGCTCGGGGAATCGGCCGTTGTAGGTGAGGCCGCCGTGACATGCAACGCATGACCCGGGCATGTATTTCTCGCCGCGGGTGTCGAGATTGATCGATAGAAGCAGGCTGCCGTCGGGTCCGAAGGTGAAGAATTTGGTAAAGGGCTGGCCGCCGTTGGCGCCCGTGGTCGGCGTCCATTCCATGGCCACGCACGCGACCATGTTCAGACCATCGACGCTGTTGGCGATGAGTTCGTCGACCTCGGCCTGCGTTGTCCCGTCCGGGCCGGGGCCGTTGCAGACGTAGAACGCGATCGTGCCCGACGAGGATCGGGTCGCGACCATGCGCCGAACGAGGTTCAGGTCGCGCTGGTTGATGAAGGTGGCGGAGACGTCTGCTGAGGTGCCGAAGCCGTTGTTCGCCTTCCAGTCGTCGAACGAGATGGGCCCGATCATGTTGCCCTGCGCGTCGCAGTCCTCGACCGCGCCGAGCGCCCGATAGTAGATGCAGGCGCTCAGCTTCGTGTCCTGGCCCTTGTAGATGAGGAAGTGGTCCGCGCCCGGCTGCGCAACGGACGCGGAGCCGACAAGCGGAACGATCATGCGGCCGCGCACGTTTCCATCTGGGCCATTGGCGACCATATTGACGATCTGCGGCCGCGAGTTGGGGATGACATGCGACAGCTCGACCGGCGCGCTGCTGACGTAGCCGGTCGGGTTGCTCGACGCGGGCACGTCGAGGGTTTCGTCGTAGCCCTCGCACTGGATCTCGGCCTGCAACGTCGCCTGCACGGGAACCGCAGCATCGATTTCGTAGTCGCCGAAGCGGTTGACAGTCGCGGCGCTCCCGATGGCCGTGCCGTCGGTTTGCCGCAACTGCACGCTTGCGGCCGAGAGAATGCCGAAGAACGCGTTCTCGTGACCGCAGACGCCGCCGTCGGCGAGCGCGACGTGACCGAACAGGCGCAGATTGCGTGCGCTCGTGAGAGCGGGAACGACGGCGTGCACCGAGGCTTGGCTGGCGCCCGTGAGGGTGCCGCACAAGACGAGCGGCGCGTCGCCCTGCGTCGAGCACATGATGTTGTAGCCGGCGTTGGTCGGCAGCTTCGGCAGATCGACCTCGCCGGCCAGATCCGTGCGACCGGCAAAGACGGTCGTGCCCGTACCCTGGGCCACGACCTGGACCTGAATGCCCGGCAGGTAGACGATGCGCGCCTGCGCGGCGCCGTCGGCCGGAGGCGCGAAGAGCGTGGCATCGGCCGAGGAAAATCGCAGCCGAGCCATCGATCCGTCGACGTCGACGACCGAAGGCGCCACATTCGTTACCGGCGTACGGATCGGAGCGGTCGTGCCCAGTGCGTCCGAGGAGACCGCGTACTGCTGCTCAGTCCATCCACCCTTGCCGTCCGAGATCGCGACGTAGGCGAAGTGGAGGCCGGGGCCGTCAGGCATGGTCCAGACGGTTTCGCTGGCGTTCTTGTTGTCGATGGTTCCGGAAGTGACCCGCCACTGATACTGCAGCGCGTCGCCATCGGCGTCGGTGGCGTCGACGC
>ODAK010003121.1_pt1 | contig 17277 bp, 18 predicted proteins | sample 1539591 | NCBI WGS metagenome assembly ODAK01 (sample SAMEA3539303, study PRJEB22396) | soil metagenome | biome: tundra; feature: field; material: soil | place: USA | collected 2010-05 | depth 0.15 m
ATGACCGCTAGCGAGTTCGATTTCGGCTTTGCTGTCGACTGGATGCGCAAGGATCTGGGCCTGGTGCTTGACGAGGCCCGCGCCAACGGCGCCCGGCTGGAGGGCACCGCCCTGGTCGACCAGTTCTATGCCGAGGTACAATCCATGGGCGGCCGGCGCTGGGACACCTCCAGCTTGGCGGCGCGGCTGGAACGGCGGCGGAAGTGACGGTCCGCCGGTGTATCTGACCGCCATCGAACGGAAAGCCGGCGTCCGGCTGGACGAGTTTCCCTGGACCCTGCCAACCTTCCGCTGGCTCGAACGGCTGGAGTTCAAGAGCCCGGTCACCTTCCTGGTCGGCGAAAACGGCTCGGGCAAGTCCACCCTGCTTGAGGGCCTGGCCGCCGGCATGCAGGCGGCCGCCGCCGGCCGCGCCGAGATCGATGCGGACGACAGTCTGGCCGTGGCGCGCAGGTTCGCCGGCGCCTACCGCTTCTCGCGCCGCCGCCACGCGGCCCGGCGGCTGTTCGTGCGCGCCGAGGACCTGTTCGGCTTCGTGCATCGGGTGGGCGAGTCGATGCGCGACCTTGCCGACCTGGAAAAGCATTTCGACGAGACGGTGAAGGGCGACTATGGCCGCATGCTGGCCAAGGGCGCGGCGGCCGGCCAGCGCCAGGCGCTGGAGGGCTCCTACGGCGCCGATCCCGACGCCCGCTCGCACGGTGAGACCTTTCTCAATCTCTTGGAAAAGCGCCTTGTCCCCGATGGGCTCTATTTCCTCGACGAACCCGAGGCGCCGCTGTCGCCCCTGCGCGTGCTCAGCCTGATCTCGTTGCTGAAGGGCCTGGTCGCCGACGGGGCGCAGCTGATCATCGCCACCCACTCGCCGATCCTGATGGCCTTTCCGGATGCGGAGATCCTGTTGTTCGAAGGCGATTCCATCACGCCAACGGCCTACGAAGACCTCGACCATGTGCGGCTGACGAAGGCGTTCTTGAACGACCCCGAAAGCTTTCTCAGACGGCTGTGAGGCGAGGATTCTATTTTTACCGTCATGGCCCGACTTGTTCGGGCCACCCATGGTCGCCGCCTGATGTGAGTGTGTGCGGCGGTTCACCCGCTCATGATTATCGTCGAACGTGAGCGATCATGGGTCCGCCGCATTCCGCGGCTGCGCCGCTCCAGCGGGGGATGACGGTTGAGGTAGCGCCGCGATCAGGCCCCCAGCATCGCCGCCACGCGGGGGGCGAAATAGGTGATCACACCGGCGCAACCGGCGCGTTTGAAGGCGCCGAGGCTTTCCAGGATGGCGCGGTCTTCCTCGATCCAGCCGTTCTGGGCGGCGGCCATCAGCATGGCGTACTCGCCGGAGACCTGGAAGGCGAAGGTGGGCATGGAAAAGGCCTCGACCACGCGCCGCACGATGTCGAGATAGGGCAGGCCGGGTTTGACCATCACCATGTCGGCCCCCTCGGCGATGTCGAGCGCCACCTCGCGCAAGGCCTCGTCGCTATTGGCCGGGTCCATCTGATAGGTCTTCTTGTCCGGCGGATTGGCCACCGACCCCGTCCCCAGCTTTCCCGAGCCGATCGCCTCGCGATAGGGCCCGTAGAAGGCCGAGGCGTATTTGGCCGCATAGGACATGATCATCACGTCCTCGCGACCCGCCGCCTCCAGCGCGGTGCGCAAGATCCCGACCCGGCCGTCCATCATGTCGGAGGGGGCCAGGATGTCGGCGCCGGCATGGGCCTGCATCAGCCCCTGTTCGACCAGCCGCTCGATGGTGGCGTCGTTGAGGATGCGATTGCCTTCCACCACCCCGTCGTGGCCGTGCTCGGTGAAAGGATCCAGCGCCACGTCGCACATGATGCCGACCTCGGGCGCGGCGTTCTTCATCGCCTTGACCACGCTGGCGATCAGACCGTTCGGATTGCCGGCTTCCGAGCCGCGCGCATCCTTCCGCGCCCCGTCGATATGCGGAAAGACGGCGATGGCCGGGATGCCAAGCGCGCGCGCCTGCACGGCGGCCTTGGTCGCCTCGCGCAGCGACAGGCGCTCGGTCCCCGGCATGGCGGTGATGGGGATGCGCGCCTCCTCGCCGTCGTGCACCACCATGGCCCAGATCAGGTCGGCGGGCGCCAGCGTCGTTTCCCTCGTCAGGCGGCGGATCCAGTCGGCCTGGCGCAGCCGGCGCATGCGAAGCGCGGGGTAGGGGGCGAGCGGCGCTCTTGTCATGTGAAGGCCAGTTGAGGGACGTTAGTGGGCGGTCTGGCTGATCGACTGGCGCGAGGCAAGCCTGATGAAGCCGTAGCCGGCGGTGATCATGAGCCAGAGCCCGGTGGCCACCACCAAAAGGCCTGCGGCGATCGCACAGGTCATCATGATGCCGATGTGCACGTGGTTGAAGACGCCGGTATTGAGGCCGCCGGCGCCGCCGTCCACCAGGCCGAAGAACAACTCGCCCAGGAAGATCAGCACCGCCGCTAACCCTGAGAGCGCCGCCAAGAGGGTGAGCGCGAAACCGACCCAGAAGATGAAGATTTGCCGGCGGAAATGGCCGCGCACCGGCGGCGGCGTGTTGCCGCGCCTGGAATAGGCGATGGCGACGGCGATCAGGGCCGGCAGGCCGGCGAAGAAGATGGCCACGAACAGCAGCCCGTAAGCCAGAAGCGCCAGGTTCCGATCCGCGTCATCGGAGGGTCTGGTTCCGGCGAGGTCCGACGCGGCGCTCATCGCCCAGCCTCACTGAGATCACGCCGCGCCCGCCCGCGGCTCACCTGATTGACAGGGTGCGCCCTTGGGCTCAGTTCCTCAACCTTCATCTGAAGCGCGCGGCCGGAATGGATTTCACACTCGACGACGACCAGCGCGCCATCGAAGACGCCGCCCGCACCTTCGCGGCGGCCGAGTTCGCACCGCACTCGGCGCACTGGGACGAGGCGGAGGTCTTCCCTGTCGAGGCCATGCGCAAGGCCGCCGAACTGGGCTTTGCCGCCATCGTCATCGATCCGGACCTGGGCGGCGCCGGGCTTGGCCGGTTGGACGCGGCGATCATCTTCGAGGCCCTGGCCCACGGCGACGTCTCCACCGCGGCCTTCCTGTCGATCCACAACATGGCCAGCTGGATGATCGACAAGTTCGGGTCGGAGGATCTGCGGCGCAAATACCTGCCCCGGCTGGTCAGCATGGAGTTGATCGCCTCCTACTGCCTGACCGAGCCCGGCTCCGGCTCCGACGCGGCGGCCTTGCGCACCACCGCCCGGCGTGACGGCGACCACTATGTGCTCGACGGCGGCAAGGCCTTCATCTCCGGCGCCGGGGTCTCGGACCTCTATGTGGTCATGGTCCGCACCGGCGAGGCCGGTGCGCGCGGGGTCTCGGCGCTGGTTGTGGAAAAGGATACGCCCGGCCTGTCGTTCGGCGCACCGGAGCGGAAGATGGGCTGGCGCAGTCAGCCGACGGCGATGGTCAATTTCGACGGATGCCGCGTGCCGGTGGACAACCGCATCGGCGACGAGGGCGACGGCTTCCGCTTCGCCATGGCCGGGCTGGACGGCGGGCGGCTGAACATCGCCGCCTGTTCGCTCGGCGGCGCCGGCCTCGCCCTGGAGGCGGCCAAGTCGCACCTGGAGACCCGCCAGCAGTTCGGGCGGCCGCTGAAGGAGTTCCAGGCCCTGCAGTTCCGCCTGGCCGACATGGCCACCGAGCTGGAGGCCGCCCGGCTGATGGTCCGCCGCGCGGCCTCGGCCCTCGACGCCAAGTCGCCCGAGGCGACCAAGCTCTGCGCCATGGCCAAGCGCTTCGCCACGGACGCCGGCTTCGAAATCGCCAACCAGGCCCTGCAACTGCACGGCGGCTACGGCTATCTGAAGGACTATCCGCTCGAACGCATCGTCCGCGACCTGCGCGTCCACCAGATCCTGGAAGGCACCAACGAGATCATGCGCGTGATCATCGCCCGGGAGATGTTTCGCTCGTGAGCGCCGAGCCCGAGGTGCTGAGCCGGGTCGAGAACGGCGTCGGCCGCCTGACGCTGAATCGGCCCGCGGCGCTGCACGCGCTGAACACGGCCATGTGCGAGATCATGATCGAGGCGCTGCTGGCCTGGCGCAACGATCCGGCCGTCGAGGCGGTGCTGATCGACCATTCCGGCGAGCGGGGGTTCTGCGCCGGGGGCGATATCCGCATGCTGGCCGAGAGTGGGGCAGGGGACGGGGCGGCGGCGCGGCGGTTCTTCTTCACGGAATACCAGGTGAACGCGCTGCTGTTCGACTATCCCAAGCCGGTCATCACCCTTATGGACGGCGTGACCATGGGCGGCGGCGTCGGGCTGGCCATGCCGTCGCGCTATCGCGTGGCGACCGAGCGGACCAACTTCGCCATGCCGGAGACGGGGATCGGGCTGTTTCCCGATGTCGGCGGCGGCTGGCATCTGCCGCGGTTACCCGGCGAGACCGGCCTGTGGCTGGCCCTGACCGGCGCGCGGCTGAGGGGCGCGGATTGCCTGGCGCTCGGGATCGCGACGCATTTTGTTGAGAGCGGGAAGGTTGCGGAACTCAAGGACTTACTCCTCTCCGCTCATCCCCGCTTTCGCGGGGATGAGCGGATTGGAGATTGTCTCGCGCGTCTGCAGGCTGATCCTGGTTCGGCGCCGATCGCGGCTCAGCGTGCGGAGATCGATCGGTTGTTCAGCGGCGACAGCGTGGAGGCCATATTCGCCGCGCTCTCGGCCGATCCGTCGGACTGGGCGCGGGCGCAGCTGGAAACCCTGAAAACCAAGTCGCCGCAGACGCTCAAGGTGGCGTTTCGCCAGCTGCGCGAGGGGGCGAAAATCGCCAGCTTCGCCGATGAGATGGCGGTCGAGTACCGCATCGGCGCGCGCGTGGTGCAGCGGCACGACTTCCTTGAGGGCGTGCGGGCGGTGATCGTGGACAAGGACAACGCGCCGCGATGGGACCCCGCAACGCTCGAAGACGTCACCGAGGCCATGCTCGACGCGATCTTCGCCCCGCTTCCGGCGGATGAAGAATGGCATGCGCTGCCCGGTTGAGATCGTGCGCGCCCGCGCCCATCTCTGCTAGGCTCGGGCATACGAGCTGGGAGGAACCATGCAAAATCTGAAGAGAGCGGCCGCGCTCGCCGCTGGCCTGATGATCGCCCTTTGCGCCACGGCGGCTTCGGCGCAGCCGGCCTATATCACCGCCGCGGTCGCCGATCCGGCGCGGCCCGCCGCCGACACCGCGCGCGACCCGTTCCGCAAGCCCATCGACATGATGGTCTTCGCTCAGGTCAAACCGGGCGATCACGTGCTTGAGCTCATCCCGGGCGGCGGCTATTTCGAGCGTATCTTCTCGGGCGTCGTTGGCCCGAACGGTCACGTCTATGAGGCGATTCCGGTTCTGGGCGGCGCGGCTGACGCCTCGCCGATGTCAAACGGGATCGCGGCCGATCCGCACTACGCCAACATCACCGAGCTCAACATGAGCGCGCCCGGCGACATCGCCAAGAACGCGCCCTACGACCTGATCTGGACCTCGCAGAACTATCACGACCTGCACCTGACCCGGCTGCACCTCGACATCGCCGCCCTCGACGCGGAGCTGTTCGCGGCGCTGAAGCCCGGCGGGGTCTTCATCATCGTCGACCACGCCGCCGAGCTCGGCTCGGGCACCCGCGACACCGACAAGATGCACCGGATCGACGAGGCCCTGGTCAAGACCGAGATGAAGGCCGCGGGCTTCGTGCTGGAGGACGAGAGCAACGTCCTGCGCAATCCGGCCGACACTCACACGCTTCTGGTGTTCGATGCCGCCATCCGCGGCCACACCGACCAGTTTGTGCTGAGGTTCAGGAAGCCGCGCAGCTGATGAGCCACACCGCCTTCATCGGCCTTGGCCATATGGGCGGCGGCATGGCCGCCAACCTGGTCAAGGCCGGGGTCGAGGTTCGCGCCTTCGACCTCTCCACCCTGGCCGTCGAGCGGGCGGCGGCGGCCGGTTGCGCGCGGACGGTCTCCGCCGCCGAGGCGGCCCGCGACGCCGAGGTGGTCATCACCATGCTGCCGGCCGGCGCCCATGTCCGGTCGGTCTATGCCGAGGCGGTGTTTCCCAATGCCGCCAAGGGCGCGCTCTTGATCGACTGCTCGACCATCGACGTCGAGACCGCCCGCGCGGTCGCCGCCCAGGCGCGCGAGCTTGGCTTCCGCTTCGCCGACGCCCCGGTGTCCGGCGGCACGGCCGGCGCCGACGCCGGCACGCTGACCTTCATGGTCGGCTGCGACGAGGCGAATCTTCCTGCCATCGCATACGAACTTGCCCCGATGGCCAAGACGGTGATCCGCGCCGGCGACCCGGGCGCGGGCCAAGCAGTGAAGATCTGCAACAACATGCTGCTCGGCATATCCATGCTCGGCGTATGTGAGGCGCTGAACCTAGCCGAGGCGCTCGGTCTCGATGCCCAAGCATTCTTCGAGATCGCCTCGAAATCCTCCGGCCAGTGCTGGTCGCTGACCAGCTATTGCCCGGTTCCGGGCCTGGTCGCGGCCGCGCCCTCCAACCGCGATTTCGAGGGCGGCTTCTCCACCGCCATGATGCTGAAGGACCTGAAGCTGGCCCAAGGCGCCGCCGCCGCCGCGGGCGCATCGACGCCGCTGGGCGCCAGCGCCGAGGCGCTCTACGCCCTGTTCGAGCGGCAGGGATATGGCGACAAGGACTTTTCGGCCGTGATCAAGCTCTTGGCGGGCCGCCTGGACGACTTATCTTAATAGGTCCCACCTGTGGGGGCCGATAGCCGCGACACGTCGCCTACGGTGTTTTCCGGAGGTGGACAGATAAGCCTGTCGGGTGCAAAACGCCCGGCGGGTAATGGGCCGGAAAGACTGGCCGGCTAAGGTATTGCGCGAATGGACTACAAGGCCGCATTCGAGACCGCCGTCGAGCAGGTCAAGGGCGAGGGACGCTATCGGGTCTTCGCCGACCTGAAACGCTATCGCGGCGACTTTCCGCGCGCGGCCTGGACCCGGGATGACGGCAGCCAGAGCGACGTCGTGGTCTGGTGCTCCAACGACTATGTCGGCCAGGGGCAGAACCCCATCGTCACCGACGCCATGCACAAGGCCATCGACGAGGCCGGCTCCGGCTCGGGCGGCACGCGCAACATCTCCGGCACTACCCATTATCACGTCGAACTGGAGTCCGAACTCGCCAAGCTGCACGGCAAGGAAGCCGCGCTGCTGCTGACCTCGGGCTTCGTGGCCAATGAGGCGGCGCTGGCGACCCTGGCTAAGGTGCTGCCGGGCCTGATCGTCTATTCCGACGCGCTGAACCACGCCTCGATGATCGCCGGCATCCGCAATGGCGGCGCCGAGCGGCACGTCTTTCGCCACAACGACCTGCAGCATCTGGAATCGATGCTGATCGACGCGCCGATCGATGCGCCGAAGCTGATTGCCTTCGAGAGCGTCTATTCCATGGACGGCGACATCGCCGACCTGGCCGGCACCGTGGCCCTGGCCAAGAAGTATAATGCGCTGACCTATCTCGACGAGGTGCACGCGGTCGGCCTCTACGGCCTGCGCGGCGGCGGCGTCGCCGAGCGCGACGGGGTTCTGGACCAGATCGACATCATCGAAGGCACGCTGGGCAAGGCGTTCGGGGTCATGGGCGGCTATATCGCCGGCGACACCATGCTGGTCGACACCATCCGCTCCTATGCCGCGGGCTTCATCTTCACCACCTCGCTGCCGCCGGCCCTGACCGCCGGGGCCCTGGCCAGCGTGCGCTGGCTCACCGAGCACAACGAGGTGCGCATCCGCCATCAGGAGCGCGCCGAGACCCTGAAGCGCCGCTTCATCGAGGTTGGTCTGCCGGTCATGCCCTCGGTCAGCCACATCGTGCCGGTGCTGGTCGGCGACCCGGTGCACTGCAAGCTGATCTCGGACATGCTGCTGCACGATCACAACATCTATGTGCAGCCGATCAACTATCCGACCGTGCCGCGCGGCACCGAGCGGCTGCGCTTCACGCCGACGCCCTTCCACACCGATGCGATGATGGACGACCTGGTCGGCGCGCTGGATGCGCTCTGGTCGCGTTGCAACGTCAAGCGCCTTGGCGGCTACGCGGCTTAAGGCGCGCCGCGAGGCTTTACGCCCCGATAAGGCTCGCTCGCTATGCTGGGGCCAAGCCCAGGCGAGACAAGACCGTGCCCGAACCGACGACCTTTGGCCGTAAGCCGGCGCCAAGCCTCGCCAAGCCGCCGGCGCCGCTGGAAGCGCATGGCTTGAGCCCCCAGGCGGAGGCGTTTCGCAAGACGCTCAAGTCTGACGGAACGGCCGCTCCATCCGACTTCGCCCATTGGCGCCGCACACAGCAGGGCAGGCGCGTGGTCTTCTGGATCGCCAGCATCCTGCTGCTGGCGCCGGGGGTGATCAGTTTCATCGTCGATATGCCGTTCAGCCTTTCGCTTGGGCTGGAAGTCCTCGGCATCGCGGGGAACTGGTGGCTGCGCCGCGAGCGCAAGCGCCACCTGAAGGAAATCGCCACCTGGGACGCCTAGACCGGTGCTGCTGACAGCATAATGGCGGCAGCCTCTCGGTCCCTCTAACTCAACTGGGATCGGCGTCGTTGGGATGCACGATGTGCAGCTGGGGCAACGCCCAGCAGGCCTGGCCCATACTGCGCGCCATCATGGCCAGGCCCTCGGTCTCGATATAGCCGCCATAGCTGTAAGGCGGGAAGTTGAGGCCGTCGCGATGCAGGCCGCCGCGCACCAGCAGCGCCGTGCCTCCGACGCTGTCGACGCGCACCAGGTCCCGATCGGCGACGTTCTCCAGATAGAGCCGGCCCTCGCCGCGTGGCGGCTGGAACAGGCCGTTCAGCAGGTATCTCGGGTCGTCCTGGCCGTTCGCCAGGATGAAGGTGTTCAGATCGAAGGTTCGCCCGTTCGGAAAGACGCAGTGGGGGACAATGATGTCCTTGCCCGCCGCCAGCAGCCGCGAGATCAGGTCGGGCGGATAGTCCATCACGTCGACGTCGAGCCAAAGAACCCATTCAGCCGGATTGAGCGCCAAGGCGAGCAGCCGATTTCGCGCCCTGGCGATCGCCGCGCGACGCGCAAGTTGGACGGCGGGGTCCCATCTCGGCCCGGCCAGCTCCAGCCCGTCGTGCTCGCGATAGGCCTCCGCTCGCCAGAACCGGCCTTCGAGGCTGGGCAGAGCCGCTTGCAGGGCCTCGAACGAGCCGTCCCGGCTGTCCCCCTCCAGGAAGGCGACCGAAAGCGGCGCGCCGCCGCCGTCCAGTCGGCTCAGCAGCTCGAAGTATCGCGGCAGATGCCGCCGCCCGTCCTTGACCGGGGTCAGAATTAGAATCTCGCCCGCGGCCGATGGGCGGCGAGGCGCGCGTTCGACGCTCTCGCGGCGCACCAGACCCAGCGGCAATCGCTTGGCGACCTCTTCGGCCACGGCGTCGCAGCGCGCCCCTTCGAACCTGGCGGAGGCGCCAGCCCAGGTCACATCGAAATCCCTCGCGTCGGCTTCCAGCGCGACCTTCAGGCTGAGGCGCGGCAGGTCGATCGTCGTGACCCGCGCGGCCGCGAAAAGGGCGCCCAGCGTCTCGGCCGGGTCGGCCGCTTCATCGGGCCAGAACGGCCTTTGACAGATCAGCGAGCCGAGGCCGGGACTGTCGGCGGTAATGGCCAGCTGATGCGAGGCGGGACGCCATTCCAGCCGCCGGGCCAGGAGTCCGGCATGAGCCTTGGCCTGGGTGAGGACGCGAAGCTGGATCTCCAGCCGCCGGGCATCCTGAAGCTCGCCCACGTCCCAGCGGCAGATCAGGGCCCCGTCGGCCGCCTTGACGCCGATCGCGCGCAATTGCGCCGCGGCGAGCGATGGGCTGGCGACGGCGATAAGCCGGATATCGCCGCGCCGATAGGTCTCCAGTCGTTTGACCAGCTCCGGATCGCCCGCCGGGGCGACGATCACCAGCTCCTTGTTCGGATGTGTTTGATAGAGATAGCTCTCGACCGCCAGGGCCAGGCCTGGCGTCCAGCCATCGGCGGCTGTGATGCAGGAGATGCGAATCTCCGCGGTGTCAGCCGGATACGACGCGGGCGCCGCATTGGCTGCGCTCAGCCTGGCCGAAAGGCCCAGGGGCAGGCCATCGAGCGGGGTGGGGGCGCGAAACCAGCCGCCGTCCCAATAGTGGATCACGAAGGCCTGGCGCGAATCCCGCTCCCAGACCTCCAGGTCGAAGATGTCGCCGTCCCAGCACTGGTGCTTGGTGAAGGGATAGAGCACTGGCGCCGGCAGCACCGTCACGCGCTCTGGCTCGCCGAACGCGAGGTAGGCGCGGGTCAGCAGGAACGGGCCGGTCTGGTCGAGCACGCCGGCGGTGTCGACGGACTGGACGACGTCATCGCGCACCTTGCGCCAGAACGGATGGCCGGGGACCGACGCGATGAAAGAGGGGCAAAGGATCCTGCCAAGGCCGCTCTCCCGGACCAGGGGCTCGGCCTCATGCGCGTCGGGCTCGAAGCCGATGGCGAACTCGCATCCGGCCAGCAACGGCTCGAGCGGCCTCAGGCATTCGCAGTCCAGGTCGGCATAGACACCGCCGAAGGTCTCAAGCACGAGGTAGCGGCCGAGATCGGCGCGGCAGATCGGCGCCCCATAGCCGCGGTACATTTCCAGCAGTTCGGGATAGCGGGCCGCGACGAGCTCATCCAGATCGCGGTCGGTCCACAGCCGGATCTGCCAACTGGGATTTCGCGTTCGCCAGGTTTCCCGCAGCGCGGTGAAGCGGGCAGGGACGTCCTCGGTCTTCCACAGCTGGTGGAGCGTGGTGGGGATCGCCATGATCCCTGGCGCTTACAGAGGTCGCGCCGATAGGGTCAAGCTTAGGCTCTGGAGTTCAGCGCTTGCCGCGCCTGACGCCACGGCCGAGGCCGATCTTCTTGGCGAAGTCGGAGCGGCGGGCGGCATAGACGGGCGCCACCATCGGATAGTCGGCCGGCAGGCCCCATTTGCGGCGATAGTCCTCGGGGCTGAGATCGTAGTGCGAACGCAGATAGCGCTTCAGCATCTTCAGCTTCTTGCCGTCTTCCAGGCAGACGATGAATTCGTGCTGCACCGAACGCGAGATCGGCACCGCGGGTTTGCGCCGTTCGGGCGGCGCCTCGGGCGGCGCGCTGATGTTGGACAGCGCCCCGTGCACCGATCGGATCAGCTCGGCGACGCCGGCGGCGGGCATGTTGTTCTGCGCGACATAGGCCGCGACGATCTCGGCGCTCCAGCGCAGGACGTCGTCGGTGGACTCTTCAATGACCTGGGTGTCGGACGCCATGCGACTTCGTCTCCGTCTCAAACCAAGCGCCCCGCTCAGCGTCAGCCCCACATCGGGCGAAACGAGGCGACGTTGCCGCAGGCCAACGCGCGAAAAGGTTTGGAAGTTCCTGGTGCCCGCTTTGCGCGGGCCAGCCGGACGGGTAAACAGGGCCGCGTCAGCGCAATCCCCGAGATGAGGCCCCCGCCATCGTGACCACCCTTGCTTCCGCCTTCTTCGCGGCCTCGCTCAGCGAAGCCGATCCCGAGATCTTCGAGGCGATTCGCGGCGAGCTTGGCCGTCAGCAGCATCAGATCGAGCTGATCGCATCGGAAAACATCGTCTCGCGCGCCGTGCTGGAGGCGCAGGGCTCGATCCTGACCAACAAGTACGCCGAGGGCTATATCGGCCGGCGCTATTACGGCGGCTGCGAATGGGTGGATATCGCCGAAAAGCTGGCCATCGACCGCGCCAAGCAATTGTTCGGCTGCGGCTTTGCCAATGTGCAGCCGCATTCGGGCAGCCAGGCCAACCAGGCCGTCTTCATGGCCCTGATGCAGCCCGGCGACACCTTCATGGGCATGGACCTGAACGCCGGCGGGCACCTGACCCACGGCAAGGAGGTCAACCAGTCGGGCATGTGGTTCAAGCCGGTGGCCTATACCGTGCGCACCCAGGACCAGATCATCGACTATGACAGTCTGGCCGAGATCGCGCTGGAGTGCCGTCCGAAACTGATCATCGCCGGCGGCTCGGCCTATAGCCGCACCATCGATTTCGCCAGGTTCCGCGAGGTGGCCGACAGCGTCGGGGCCTATCTGATGGTCGACATGGCCCATTTCGCCGGCCTGGTGGCGGCTGGCGTCTTCCCCAGTCCGCTCGGCCATGCTCACGTGGTCACCACCACCACGCACAAAACCCTGCGCGGCCCCCGCGGCGGCATGATCCTCACCAATGACGAGGAGATCGCCAAGAAGATCGACGCCGCCGTCTTCCCCGGCATGCAGGGCGGACCGCTGATGCATGTGATCGCCGCCAAGGCCGTGGCCTTCAAGGAGGCGCTGCAGCCCGAGTTCAAAACCTATGCGACGCAGATCATCGCCAATGCCCGCGCGCTGGCGGATTCGGTGATGTCTTCGGGCCTGAACGTGGTCTCCGGCGGCACCGACAGCCACCTGATGGTGGTGGATTTCACCCCGAAGAAGGTCTCGGGCCGCGCCGCCGAGATCAGCCTCGAACACGCCAACATCACCTGCAGCCGCTCGACCATCCCCTTCGATCCCCGGCCGCCGGCCATCTCGTCGGGTGTGCGCGTCGGCACCCCGGCCGGCACCACGCGCGGCTTCGGCGAGGCGGAATTTCGTCGCATCGGCCAGTGGATCGGCGAGGTCGCCGATGGGCTGAAACGCGATCGGAAGGACAATTCCGCCACCGAGGCCAAGGTGCGCGAGGAAGTCCTGGCCTTGACGGCGCGCTTCCCCATCTACAACTGATAGCGTAACGGCATCCGCGGGAGGGCCACATCATGCGTTGCCCATTCTGCGGCCACCCCGACAGCCAGGTGAAGGACTCGCGTCCCACCGAGGACGACGCCGTCATTCGCCGCCGGCGTTCCTGCCCCAACTGCGACGCCCGCTTCACCACTTTCGAGCGCGTGCAGCTGCGCGAACTGACCATCTTGAAGCGTTCGGGGCGCCGCGCGCCCTTCGACCGCGAAAAGCTGGTCCGCTCCATTTCCATCGCCATCCGCAAGCGCCCGGTCGACCCCGAACAGCTGGAACGCACGGTCTCGGGCATCGCGCGCAAGCTGGAAAGCATGGGCGAGACCGAGCTGCCGTCCTCGGTGGTCGGCGAGATGGTGATGACGGCGCTGAAGGACCTCGATGACGTGGCCTACGTCCGCTACGCCTCGGTCTATCGCGATTTCCGCCAGACCGAGGACTTCGCCAACTTCCTCAACAAGGAGGGTTTGAGCGACGAGGGGGCGGACGACCAGGCGAAGAAATGAGGGTCACCCTCAAGCTCGCCACCTCGCTGGATGGCCGGATCGCCACCGCCTCGGGCGAGAGCCGCTGGATCACCGGCGATGCCGCCCGCCAGGAAGCCCACCGCCTGCGCGCCATCCATGCCGCCGTGCTGGTCGGGGTCGAGACGGTGATCGCTGACGATCCGGAGCTGACCGTGCGTCTGGCCGGCTATGTCGGGGCCCAGCCGACCCGCGTGGTGCTGGACAGCCGCCTGCGCATTCCGCCGGACGCCAAGCTGGTCTCCGGCGCCCGGCGCATACCGACCATCATTATTTCGACGCGGAATTCAAACAAGCGTTTGACTGACGCGGGCGTAAGGCTGATCCAGGTCTCCGACAGCGACGGGCGCGTCGATGTGCTGGCCGCGGCGCTGGCCCTGGAGGAGACGGGCGTGAACTCTGTGATGATCGAGGGCGGCGGCCAGGTGGCGGCGAGCTTCCTCAGCCGGGGCCTGGTGGACGCGGTGGAGTGGTTCCGCGCCCCGATCGTGCTCGGCGACGAGGGCCGCCCGGCCGTGGCCGCCTTCGTGCTGAAGGACCTGGCCGCCGCGCCGCGCTTTCGCCGCATCGAGGTCCAGACCCTGGGCGAAGACCTTTGGGAGCGTTACGAGAAAGCCTGATGTTCACTGGCATTGTCACCGATATCGGCAAGGTGCGCGGCGTGCGCGACACCAATCGCGACCGGCGTTTCGAGATCGAGACATCTTATGACGTGGCAGGAATCGACCTGGGCGCCTCGATCAGCCATGCCGGCTGCTGCCTGACCGTGGTCGACAAGGGCGAGGGCTGGTTCGCGGTCGAGGTCTCGGCTGAGACCCTGGCCATGAGCACGCTGGGCGACTGGCATGAGGGGCGGCGGATCAATCTGGAGCGCGCCGCCCGCGCCGGCGACGAGATGGGCGGCCACATCGTCTCCGGCCATGTGGATGGGGTTGGCGAGGTGGTTTCGATCCAACCCGAGGGCGGCTCGCACCGGCTGCGGATCCGGGCGCCGCGTCCGCTGCATCGCTATATCGCGTCGAAGGGCTCGATCAGCGTCGAGGGCGTCTCGCTGACGGTCAACGAAGTGGAGGACGACATTTTCGGCGTCAACATCATCCCGCACACCTGGGAGGCGACGACCCTTGGCGCGCTCAAGGTCGGCGACCGGGTCAATCTGGAGATCGACATGCTGGCCCGCTACCTGGCCCGCTGGCAGGAGACGGCCGCGTGAGCGAAGACAGCCCTATTTCGTCGATCGAGGACATTATCGAGGACGCCCGTCAGGGGCGGCCCTACATCCTGGTCGATGCGGAGGATCGCGAGAACGAGGGCGATGTCATCATCTCCGCCCAGTTCGCCACCCCCGACCAGATCAACTTCATGGCCAAGCACGCGCGAGGCCTGGTCTGCCTGGCCATCACCGCCGAGCGCTCGAAGCAGCTGCGCCTGCCGCCGATGAGCCATGAGAACAACGCCGAGCACGGCACCGCCTTCACCGTCTCGATCGAGGCGAGGGAAGGGGTCACCACCGGCATCTCGGCCCATGACCGCGCCCATACCGTGGCCGTGGCCATCGATCCGACCAAGAACAGCGACGATGTCGTCTCGCCCGGCCACGTCTTTCCACTGGTGGCGCGCGAGGGCGGCGTCCTGGTGCGCGCCGGCCATACCGAGGCCGCCGTCGACATCTCGCGCCTGGCGGGGCTGAACCCCGCCGGGGTCATCTGCGAGGTGATGAACGACGACGGCTCGATGGCGCGCATGCCCGACTTGGTCGCCTTCGCCCAGCTGCACGGCCTGAAGATCGGCACCATCGCCGACCTGATCGCCTATCGCCGCCGCACCGAGCGCCAGGTCGAGCGCGTGGTCGATACCGAGTTCGAAAGCATCTATGGCGGCCGTTTCCGCATGCTGATCTATCGCAACATCATCGACCGGACCGAGCATGCGGTGCTGGTCAAGGGCAAGATCGACCCGGACAAGCCCACCCTGGTGCGCATGCACCGCGTTGACATGGCCGCCGACATGCTGGGCCACGTCGAGCAGCGGCGCGACTATGTGCCCGCGGCCCTGCGCGCCATCAGCGCCCACGATGGCGCCGGCGTCGCGGTCTTCCTGCGCGACCCCAACCCGGCCTGGCTGTCGGAACGCTATGGCGGCGGCCTGGAAGCCACCCAGGGCCGTCACAACGCGCTGCGCGACTATGGCGTGGGGGCGCAGATCCTCAACGATCTCGGCGTGCGGGAAATGAAGCTGCTGACCAGAACCCCCGTGCGGCCGGCGGCCCTTGAGGGCTATGGTCTGAAGATCGTCGACACCGTGCCGCTGCCGGCCGAGGACTAGCCATGCTGGAAGACAAGCTCCGCCTGCTTATCGTCGAGGCGCGCTTCTATGGCGAAATCTCCGACGCTCTGCTGGAGGGCGCGACCAAGGCCATCGCCGTGGCTGGCGCCGAGCACGATACGGTCACAGTCCCCGGTGCGTTGGAAATCCCCGCCGCCATCGCCCTGGCCGAAGAGGGCGGCCACCGGCCGACCGGCGTGCGCTATGACGGCTATGTGGCCCTTGGCTGCGTTATTCGCGGCGAGACCTACCATTTCGAGGCGGTGGCCAATGAATCGGCGCACGGGCTGATGGACCTGTCCATCGGGCGGCGCCTGGCCATAGGCAACGGCATATTGACGGTCGAAAACGAGGCCCAGGCCTGGGCCCGCGCCCGCATCGCCGAGGGCGACAAGGGCGGCGGCGCCGCCCGCGCCTGTATCGAGATGGTCGCGCTCAGGCGTCGCCTGCTCGGACAGACCAGGTGAAGTCGCCCGCGCACCGGGCGCGGTCGGTGGCGCGGCTCGCCGCCGTCCAGGCCCTCTATCAGATGGAGACCGCCGAGGCCGGCTCGGAGGCGGTGATCCGTGAGTTCGCCGACTTCCGCTTCGACAAGGATATCGACGGCGAGGCGCTGGCGCCCGCCGACGAGGCCTATTTCGGCAAGCTGGTGCGCGGCGCCGTCGAGCATCAGGCCCGGGTCGACAAGGCCATCCGCACCCGCCTGGCCGAGGGCTGGCGGCTGGAGCGGATTGACGCCACCCTGCGCGCCATCCTGCGGGTGGGGGCCTTCGAGCTAATCGGCGGTGATGCGCCGGACGAGGTGGTGATCGACGAATATGTCGAGATCGCCAAGTCCTTCTTCGACGGCCCCGAACCCGGCTTCGTCAACGGCGCCCTGGATGGAATCGCGCGCGATGAGCGGCCCGCCTGACGAGTTCGACTGGATCGCGCGCGGCCTGGCGCCGCTCGCCGAGGGCGCGCCGGAAGCCTTCGGCCTGACCGACGACGCCGCCGCCATCCCCTCTCGGCCCGGCTTCGACCTCATCGTGTCGAAGGACGCCATGGTCGAGGGCATTCACTTCCTGCCCGACGACCCGCCCGACCTGGTCGCGCGCAAGCTGCTGCGGGTCAATCTCTCCGACCTCGCCGCCAAGGGCGCGGACCCTTACGGCTATTTCCTCGCCGTCGCCTGGCCGGCGAAATATGGCTGGCCGGAGCGACAGGCCTTCGCCCGCGGCTTGGCCGACGACCAGGCGCGGTTCGGCCTGAAACTGTTCGGCGGCGACACGGTGGCGACGCCCGGACCGCTGACCGTCAGCCTGACCATCCTCGGCTGGACCCCCGCCGGACGCATGGTGCGGCGGGCCGGCGCGCGGGCCGGCGACGGGATTTTTGTCTCCGGCACGATCGGCGACGGATATCTCGGTTTGTTGACCGCTAAGGGATTAAGGGTAATAAAATCTTACAAGCAGGCGGCTTGGCTCGCCGATCGCTATCGTCTGCCCCAGCCTAGATCCGGCCTGGCCGCGGCGCTCCGCGACCACGCCCATGCCGCCGCCGACGTCTCCGACGGCCTGATCGCCGACGCCGGCAAGATCGCGGCGGCGAGCGGCGCCGGCCTCGAAATCGACCTCGACCGGCCCCCCT
>ODAK010003122.1_pt1 | contig 17273 bp, 13 predicted proteins | sample 1539591 | NCBI WGS metagenome assembly ODAK01 (sample SAMEA3539303, study PRJEB22396) | soil metagenome | biome: tundra; feature: field; material: soil | place: USA | collected 2010-05 | depth 0.15 m
CGAGATTGGTCAGTGACTGGAGTTCAGACGTGTGCTCTTCCGATCTCCTTGCTGGAAATCGCGATACGGCATATCGTCCTTCGCCGATCCATGAAATCGATCACTCCAGGACGCGTGAGAAACGGGATCATGCTTCGCGGCAACAGCCCCAAACGCCGCCTGGTGGCCTTGCCCTCGGTCAAAAAGAGAAGCCCGTTCAAGTAGAGGTTCTTCTGTTTCCAGGCATGCTCCCGATATTTCAAACCGGCCCGGAAGTGCAATTCAAAGCCGCTGTCCCGCGTTCCGGCGATCATGCCGTCGCGCACCGCCCGGTCAAACAGCTCACTCCCCGGGAAAAAGACCAGGTTGTAGATATTCGTGTAATACGGATACGCCATCCGGGTCATCAACACCAGCGTATCCAAAAGATCCTGCCTGTCCTCATACGGGTTTCCAATGATGAAGAAGTAACAGGGCGCCACGCTGGAATATGTTTTGATGGTGCGCGATGCCCGCAAGACGGTTTCGTTCGGTATAGGCCGGTCGAATACTTCTTTCTTAGTCCGTTCACTGCCGCTCTCCACACCCAAACTGATGCGCCACAGCCCGGCCTCCGCCAGCAGGCGCATCTTATCGTCGGCGATTCTGGGCGGGGACACCATGCAGTCGAACGGAAGCCCCACTTGCTTGCGATATAACTCCGCGAACTCGCGGATTTCCTCCAGGCTCCGCAAGAAGAAGTCCTCGTCCAGCAGAAATACATCCGTGGCGAGCGGAAAATGTTGACTATGGAGAGTTGCCAGTTGCTCGACATATTTGGCGGGGCTCATTCTCCTCAGGTACTTGCCATTGCCGGAGTACATCTCTTTCATCTTGCGATTACAGCAGTAAGTGCAGTGAAGAGCGCAGCCGCGCGACCCGATGTACTGCATCCGGGGGCTGTGCGCCAGCCTGGGGTCGGAAGGGGCCTTGGTCAAATGCCCGTGCGAAAGATGAAACTCATTGGTCCGTTGGAAATCGAGCAGCGGCAGAGTATCCAGACTGGCAATCGGCGGGCGAAGCGGGTTCAACACTACCGCTTCCCGCTTGCGGTACGCGAGATTGCGGATGTCTTCCCAGCCTCTGCCGTCTTTTAGCGATTCCACCAACTCGAGAATCGTCTCTTCGCCTTCTCCCCGGCAGACTATTCCCGCCGCCTCGGCGCACTCCCCCGGATTCAACGAGGCGTGCAGACCTCCCCAGACCATCGTCTTGCCTTGCGCTCGCAGGCCGGCCGCCAACTGCCGTGCCTTGCGCGAACCCCTGGAGTAACAACTGATCCCGACCAGGTCGCACTGCCGCACCAGTTCGGCAGCCTCGCCCAATACCTCGGGCGAATACTGCGCCGAATCCGATGCCAGCAGAATGAGCCGGGTGGAATGCCCCGCCCGCTTGAGAACTGACGAAATCATCCTGGTGCCAAAAGCCCACAAGTCGCTGTCGGTGCAGATTAACGCAATGTCCACGAGTCGAGGCTAACAGGTAATTGTCGAGCTTACGAGTATGACAACTCCTAGTACTATTTATGGCGGCGACGCCCAATGGTACTCGAGCCGGGTATCTTGCGGGGCAGCGTGGTAAGCCGCGGCCGGTTGTCAATTGGGCCGCTGCCGCAACGGACGGGCGGGCGGTTGTCCACCGGCCCCACATTGACGGGAGAAATCGCATTTTAGTCCTGCCGGTTTACCCCGGACTGGTGTTACTTCGTTGGTACTCAACGTCCTTGATGGTATTAGAAAACCGATGCTATACTCGGACCGAAAACGATGAGAGCGAGAGACACGAGCGCGGCGACAGGGGCGACTTTGATTATCGGAGCGGACCTGCGGGTAAGTTCAGACGGAGCGGGCTGGCGTGCTTTGGGGCTGCGGGAAACGGGCCGGTTGAGCGGCAAACGGATCGACGAGCTGTTCCCGGCAGGCGACCTGCGCGCATCGGTCTTGGATGTTCTGGCTTCGGGGCAACCCGTGGAAGGCGTCCTGGTTCCCATGGTAGATGGTGGGAAGACGCGCTACCTGTGTGCCAACCTGTCCCCCCTTCCGGCAGACGCGCGGAAGCCGAGCAAGGTGCTGCTCCGGGCGCATGAGCTGGACGGGTGGGTGCTGGCGGATGCGGAAACAGGAGAGATCATCAGGGCCAATGAGGGTGGCGCAAGGGCTCTGGGAAGCGATGTGGAGACAATTCCTGGGAAGACCCTCTGGGGCAGCGAGGCGCTGACGAACCCGGAGGAGCGCGCTTCCATCCTGGCAGGATTGAATCGCCGCGGTTCGGTGTATCTGGGCCATTTTTCGCAAAGGCGTTCGACGGGCGATCCTGTTGAGTTGGAGGGCGCTCTGGTCTTAGCCCCGGAAGAAAATTAACAAAGTATGTATTGGAACATACGTTCGGGCAGGCAGCACGCAGCGGCGACACGGTATTATTTCCGGGGTCCGTATCGTAACACTTGTGCTTTTGTTCGTCCAACTCTCAGACAATTCCGACCGGGGCGTTCGCGGCCTGGATTGGCAATTTTGGGCTCTTCGGCATTTACGCATTAGATGATGAGGTTTGTCTTTTTGAGAATTGCATATGTCTTTCCCGTGGGTTCGGATTTGTCCGATACGGGCTCCGTCGATGACGGTAGCTGTACCAGTACCGCAACCGTTCGGTTCCACTATTGTTTCGTTTGACTTGGCAAGTCGAAGAAAGTAGCATAAGTGAATTGTCAAACGGAACACGCGGCGGCGACTATGAAAACGTCGCTGCGGTCTGAATAAGTGGGCTAACTGCCGGCTGAACGTGAGGGCGTCGCCGGCAGTGAGAAGCTGAATCCCTGATACGCCGGATCTGGTTCCACTAAGAACCATTCAACTTCAGGAGACCCGACTTACAGGTAGGAGGAGATGCAGCAATTGCCGGCAGGTCGCGCCATGCGGAGCTAACTCAAAATGCGAAAGATGGTAGGAGCAATCGCGATTGCGGCGGCGTGCACGGCAATGGCCGTATCTGCCGCGCAACAGCCCGCCGCGTATGTTCTCGGGCCTGACGACCAGATCACGATTCACGCGCTTCTGGTGCCGGAGATTGCGGAAAAGGCGATTCGTATCGAAAGCGATGGCTGGATCAACCTCCCTTTGGCGGGGCGGGTGAAGGCGGGCGGAGTGACGGCGTCGCAATTGGAGCAGGCGATTGTGGAGCGGCTGAAAGTGTACGTGGAACAGCCGCAAGTTTCGATTGACGTGACGGAAATGAAGAGCCAGCCGGTATCGGTGCTGGGAGCGGTGAAGAACCCTGGAGTGCACCAGTTGCGCGGGCCGAAATCGCTGGTGGAGGTGCTCGCGCTAGCGGGTGGAGTGGAGGCGGATGCGGGATACAGCGTGCGCATCGCGCGCCACGTAAACCAGGGGACGCTGCCGCTGCCGAACGCGCAACGGGATGCCACGGGCCAATTTGTCGTGGCGGAGGTGGCGCTGGAAGATGTGATGAGTGGCCGGCAGTTAGCGTCCACGCTGGAGATCCAGGCGCACGACGTGATCACGGTGCCGCGGGCGCGCCTGGTCTATGCGATTGGAGAGGTGAAGAAGCCGGGCGGGTTCGTACTGCGCGAAAGGCAGAGCGTTTCCGTGTTGCAGGTGCTGGCGTTGGCGGAAGGTCTAAGCCGCACGGCGGGCGCGGGCAGCGCGCGGGTGCTGCGCCCCAATCCCGCGGGCGGCCAGCGCGAAGAGATTCCGGTGAATCTGAACCAACTGATGGCGGGCAAGTGCGCGGACGTGGCGCTGGAGCCCGACGACATCCTGTTTGTGCCCAACAGCCTGGCCAAGAGCGGTTTGGTGCGAGCCATGGAAGCGGCCATCCAGGTGGGCACCGGTATGGCGATCTGGCGTTAGGGGCGCGCATGAGATACAAGACAGCACTACCGGCGGCAAATCAACTGACGATCCGCACGGTTACCGCGCCTGAAGAGATGGAGCCGTCGGGCACGGAGTTCCTCACCTTTGGCGATGCGACCGTCGCGTTGTGGCGCAGAAGGTGGCTGGTAGCGGGACTGGTAGCGGCATGCGCCGGCATGGCTCTGGCAGTGGCGTTCACGCAGAAGCCGGTTTACCAGGCCAAGGCGCTGATTGAAATCCAAGGCATCAACGAGAACTTCCTGAACCGGCGCGAGATCGATCCGACGGTGGAAGGCGGGACGGTGGAGTTCCAGCCGTACATTCAGACGCAGATCAAGATTCTACAGACGGACCGCCTGCTGGGCCGGGTGGCGGACCGCCTGCACCTGGAACGGGTGGCGGAGTTTCAGCCCACGGCAAGCCTGGCGGATCGAGTCAAAGCACTGCTGCACGTGAGCGGGCCATCGGCCGCCGATCCGCGGCCCGGCATGCTGGCGGCCATGGCCGAACGATTGACGGTGCGGTTGAGCGGCGAGACGCGCATCATCGAAGTGGGCTTCGAATCGCAGGATCCGCGGACCGCGGCGGCGGTTGCCAACACACTGGCCGAAGAGTACATCGCGCAGAATCTGGAAAAGCGATTGAGCGCGACGCAATTCACGGCCAAGTGGCTGGCGGGGCAACTGGACGAGCTGAAGCGGAACCTGGACGAGGCGGAGCAGCAGTTGGAGCATTACCTGCTCTCTCACGATCTGCTGTATCCCTCCGATGCGGGCAAGGACAGCGTGGCCGAGGCGCGCCTGCGCCAACTGCAAGACGCGCTGACCAAGGCGCAGGAGACGCGCATCGCGGAGCAATCGCGCGCCGAGCTGATCGCCAACCTGCCGGTGGAGAATCTCTCGGACGCGGTGGACAACGAAACCATCCACAGCTACCAGGCCAAGTTGTCGGACCTGCGGCAGAAGTATGCGGAATCGCGCGCGGTCTACACCGCGGAGCACTACAAGGTGCGGCAGATTCAGGGGCAGATCGATGAGGTCCAGGAGGCGCTGCAACGCGAGCGGCGGGCGCTGTTGAGCCGGCTGCGCGGAGGGTTCGAATCGGCGCAACGGAGGGAGAAGCTGATCCAGGCGGACCTGAGCGCGCAGACGGGACTGGTGCGGGAGCAATCGGCGCGGGCGGTGGAATACAACACGCTGAAGCGCTCGGTGGAGACGTACCGGAAGCTGTACGATGCCACGCTGGAGAAAGTCAAAGAGACGGAACTGGCGTCGGCCATTCGGGCGAATAACGTGCAGATCGCGGAGAACGCGCCGCGGCCCACGTCGCCGGTGCGCCCCAGCAAGCCGATGTATATGGCGGTGGGGATGTTCGCGGGGCTGCTGGTGGGAGCGGTCCTGGCACTGCATCGGGATCGGGGCAGCCGGCTGGTGGGGGCGCCGGGAGAGCTGACTTCGCGGCTGGGAGTTCCCGAGTTCGGCCCGATTCCTTCGGCGGCGATCGACCTGCCGTTTTCGGTGACGGGCCGCCTGGCGGAGTGGAAACGAACACTGCCGTACCGCAAGGTGGAGAGCGCTCCCGAGGATGAGACCGGCCTCTTGCGGAACTGGCTGGAGACGGTGACGTGGCGGCAGCGCGAATCGGCCCTGGCGGAAGCCTACCGCGGGGTGCTGGCGTCGCTGATGCATTCCGGCGGCCAGGAGCCGCCGCGCGTGGTGGTGTTCACCAGCGCTTGCGCGGGGGAAGGCAAGACGACCACCGCGACCAACCTGGGAATCGCGCTGGCGGAATCGGGCCGGCGGGTATTGCTGATTGACGCGGATCGTCCGCGGCCGCACCTGCATGAAATCTTCCAGCGGCCGAACGAGTACGGGTTTGGCGATTTTCTGCTGGAGAATGCACCCGTCGATGCGCGGAGCCTGGCTCGCCTGACGACGCCGACGGAGATTCCCAACCTGGACATTTTGCCGGCGGGAAGCGACCGGGTGTGTCTGGCGAACCTGGTGGACAATAGCCGCGCGGCGCAACTGCTGGCCATGGCGCGCCTGCATTACGACTCGATCCTGATCGACACGCCGCCGATGATGGCGCTCTCCGACGCGCGCGCGTTGGGACGCATGGCGGACGGCGTGGCGTTGGTGATTCGCGCGGAACGGACGCCGGAACAGATCGTGATGGCGGCCTCGGACCGGCTGCGGCAGGACGGCACGCGCGTTCTGGGAACGATTTTGAACAGTTGGAGGCCGGCGCGGAATTCGAGCGCGGCCGCGTACCAGAAAGCCGGCTACGGCTACATAAACGCGGCAAGGCGGGGCGAGTGAGCGCGAGCGCCACGCCCACGCGCCAGCCGCGCGTGAGAGCTCTGCCCTGGCAGTGGAACCTGGTGTGGACCAGCGCGGGGACCCTGGTGTACGCGGCCTGCAACTGGGCCATGCTGAGCGCGATCGCGAAACTGGGCACGCCGGAGATGGTGGGCCAGTTCGCGCTGGGCCTGGCGGTGACGGCGCCGGTTCTGATGCTGGCGCAGATGAACCTGCGGGCGGTGCTGGCGACGGACGCGCGCGGCGAGCACGGCTTCCGGGATTACCGGGCGCTGCGCATCCACGCGACCGTGGCGGGCCTGCTGGTAATTTTGGGAATCGCCGCGGCGGGCTACGGCGGCAAAGTAGCGGCTCTGATTGTGGCGGTGGGGCTGGCACAGGCGGTGGAGGGCATCAGCGACATCTACTACGGCCTGATGCAGCGGCACGAGCGGATGGACCGGATCACGATCTCGCTCGCGCTGCGGGGTCCTCTGGGCCTGGCGGCGATGGTGGCGGGGGTGTGGGCCACCGGGTCGGTACTGTGGGGCGCGGTGGCGCTTTTCGCGGTGCGCCTGCTGGTGTTGGCGCTGTACGACGGCGCGGTGGGAAGCCGGGATTTCGTGGCTTGCGAGCCGGCGCCCGAGCGCACGTGGCGGGAAGCCGCTACGCGACAGTTCTCCATTTTCTGGGTGGCCCTGCCATTGAGCAGCGTGATGCTACTCAGCTCGCTGTGCACCAACATGCCGCGGTACTTCATTGAGCATCACATGGGCACGCGGGAGCTGGGCATCTTCTCGGCGGCGGCGTCGCTGGTCTCGGTGGGCAATACCTTGATCAACGCGGTGGGGCAGACGGTGACGCCGCGGCTGGCCAAGCTGTTCGCCTGGGAAGGCCCGGACGCGTTTGCCAGCTTTAGCCTTCGGTTGTTGGGATTCGGCGCCGGGTTGGGCGTGTGCGCGGTGGCCTGCGCGGTGGTGCTGGGCCGCTGGGTGCTGGCGCTGATGTTTCGCGCGGAGTATGCGGCGTATGCCGGGCTGCTCACGGCATTGATGGTGGCCGGGGCCGTCGGGTACCTGGCGTCGCTGCTGGGTTACGCGGTGACGGCGGCGCGCAGTTTCCGGGCGCAAATGCCGTTGTTCGTCGTGGTGACAATAGCCACCGTGATTGCCTGCGCGCTGTTGATTCCGTCGTACGGGCTGGCGGGCGCGGCGATGGCATCGGGAATCTCTTCCGCCGTACAACTGGCGGGACTGGCCATTTTGTTTCTGCGGCTGACCGCCGGAAACCGTACTCTCGCCTTCCCGGCGCCGGAGCCGGAAACCAATGCGTAGAGGGAATCTCACGGCGGCCGGGCGGTTTGCCTTTGTATTTCTGTGGCTCTTTGTGCTCTCCTTCCCGGCTGAAAAAGCCATCAATATTCCCGGCCTGGGAAGCATTTCGCGGGTCATCGGGCTAATTGCGCTGGGCGCGGGAATGCTGGCGGCGCTGATCGACCGGCGAATCCGGGTCTTCAGCCCGGTGCATGCGGCGCCGGCCCTCTTTGTGCTGTGGACCGCGCTGACCATGCGCTGGAGCCTGGCTCCCAACGACACCGCGGCGAACGTGCAGACCTACCTGCAACTGCTGGGGATGGCCTGGCTGATCTGGGAATTCGCAGCTACCGAAGACCGCATTGCCAGCCTGATGCGGGCATACGTTTTCGGAACTCTCTACGCGGCATTCGATACCATCAGCCGCTGGGTGCTGGCGCACCAGACCTACTATCAACGCTACGCGGCGGCCGGTTTCGATCCGAACGACCTGGCGTTGACGCTGGCGCTGAGCATTCCGCTTTCGTACTACCTGTCCGTTCGCAGCCGCGGAGCGATGGCGTGGGTCTACCGCGGGCAGATGATGCTGGCGCTGCTCACGATTCTGCTTTCGGCGTCGCGCACGGGGTTTCTGACGGTCTGCCTGGCGGCACTGGTGTTGCCACTGAGCTTTCCGTACTTGCCGCGGGTGGAGCGCAAATGGATCGCGTGCGGGGTGCTGGTAGCGGTGGCGGCGGCCGTGGCGGTGATCCCGGCGAACTCGTGGCAGCGGCTTTCCACAATCGGTTCGGAAGTTTCCTCCGGCACCCTGAACAACCGCGAACTCATCTGGAACGCCGGCCTGGTTTCCTTCCGGCAGCACCCGGTGGCAGGAGTGGGCGGTGGAGCATTCCCACGCAGCGTGGAGCCAATGCTGGGCTTTCCAAAGGGCTGGCTGATTGTGGCGCACAACACGTTCTTTTCGGTGATGGTGGAGACGGGCATGGTGGGATTCGCGCTGTTTTCGCTGTTTCTGCTGAGCCTCGTTCTGGCCGTGCGCCGGATGCAGGGGCTGAAGCGGGTGGTTTGGGCGATGACGCTGCTGGTTTGGGGCGTGGGGGTGAGCACGCTGAGTTGGGAGACCCGCAAGCCCACGTGGCTGATCTTCGCCCTGATTCTGGCGGAAGCGCGGCTACTGCCGGAAATGCGTGCGCGGCGGAGCGCGCCGCGGTTGGGAATGCGGATGGGGATGAAGGAGGTCGCGCTACCGTGATGCGAGTGCTGCACGTAGTTCCGGACCTGGTGCCTTACGGACTGGAAAACATGGTGGCGAGCCTGCTGCGCTCCATGGATCGGGCGCGCTTTCAGACGGGTGTGGTCAGCCTGTACGCCGAAACGCCGGGCGGACTGGAAGATTCCTTGCGGGACGCGGGTGTCCGGCTGTATCACCTGGAGAAGCGGCGCGGTCTGGACCTGCGGATGTATCCGCGGATGATGCGCGTGCTGCGCGACTTCCGGCCCGACATTCTGCACACCCACAATTACGTCCTTCGCTACACCTATCCGGTGGCGGCGCTGCGCGTGCCGGGGATGGTTCACACCATCCACAACGTGGCGGATCGGGAAGTAGACCGTACCGGACTCTGGCTGCAACAGTTCGCGTTTCGCATGGGCGTCAGGGCGGTAACGATCGGCGACGAGGTTTCTGCCAGCTTCCGTCGCGTGTACGGGTTCCAGGAAGCGGCGCTCATTCCGAACGGCATTCCGGTGCGCCAGTATTGTGCGCCGGCCGTTTCGCGAGCCGAGTGGCGCGCGCGCCATGGCGTCGATGCGAATGAATTCGTATATCTCTCGGTGGCCCGCTTCTGGCCGCAAAAAGACCACCGCACGTTGCTGGAGGCTTTCGCGAAGGGCCCGGGGCGCATCGGCGGCGCGCGGCTGCTGCTGGCGGGAGAAGGCACGTTGCGGGAAGCCACGGCGGATCTTGCGAGCCGGTTGGGAATCGCGGCCCAGGTGACGTTTCTCGGCCAGCGGGCCGATATCGCCGATGTCTTGGGGGCGGCCGATGTTTTCGTGCTGTCTTCCCGATGGGAAGGCAATCCGTTGTCGGTGATGGAGGCGATGTCCGCGGGGCGCGCCGTCCTGGCGACCAGCGTTGGCGCCATCCCGGAACTGGTGCGGCACGGCCGCGACGGTCTGCTGGTGGAAGCGGGCGATGCCGCTGGAATGGCCGATGCGATGTGCCTGCTGCAGGCCCAGCCGGCGGTGCTGCGGAAGATGGGGAACTCCGGCCGGGAGCGCGCGCTGGCACGCTTTGACCTTCCGGCAATGGTTCGGGCTTACACGGAACTTTACGAACAGCTTTTAGGGCAAGAGTACGCCGGAACGACAGCCGGTGTGCGCGCCGGCAAGTGCACACCGATATGACACCGACGCAAGAGCTTCGGCAAAGACGAACCAAGACGCGGCCGCGCCTCATGATGGTGACCACTTGTCTTTCGCTCACGGGAGGAGCGGAGACACAGGTAGTGAACATGGCGGCGGGGTTGAGCCGCCGGGGTTGGGACGTGGAGATCGTCACCATGTTGCCCTTGTGCCCGCCGCTGCCGGACTTTCGCGGCGCGCAGGTGCGGGTGACATCGCTCGAAATGGAGCGCGGGGTGCGCGGCCTGGCGGGCTTCCTGCGCTTTCTGAGCGAGGTTCGCGACCGCCGGCCGGATGTGGTCCACAGCCACATGACCCATGCCAGCCTGCTGACGCGAACGGCGCGGCCGTTCTGTCCCATGCCCGTGCTGATCTGCACGCTTCACGGACACAAGATGTACTCGGTGAAGGCCGAAGGCGCGGCCCTGCGGGAGCTGGCGCACAGGTTGACCGACGGGCTGGCGGATATCACCACCGCGGTGAGCGAAGCCGCCGGGGAACGCTATGCGCGGGTCAAGGCGGTATCCCGAAAGCGGCTGATGGTGATCCCCAACGGCATCCCGGAGGAGGCCTACACGCCCAACCAGGTTGTCCGGCTGCGGGAGCGAAGGAATCTGAACCTGCGCGATGAGTTTGCGTGGCTGGCGGTGGGGCGGCTGGAAAAGGTCAAGGACTATGCCACCATGTTGCGCGCCTTCCCGGTAGCTCTGGAGGCGGATGTTGCGCAGGTGCTAGTGATCGCGGGAGCGGGAAGCCAACGGCCGCACCTGGATGCCCTGGCGGAGGAATTGGGAATCACGCCGTATGTCCGCTTCCTGGGAGTTCGGGCCGATATCCCGCAGCTCATGCAGGCGGCGGATGGCTTGGTCCTGTCCTCGGTTTTCGAAGGCATGCCCCTGGTGATGCTGGAGGCCGGGGCATCGGGGCTGCCGATGGTGGCGACCCGGGTAGGCGGCAACTCCGAAGTACTGCCGCCCGAGCAGCGCATGCTGCTGGTACCGCCGCGGCGCCCGCGCGAGCTGGGCCTGGCGATGCAGCGGCTGGCATGCTTGAGCGACGCCGAGGGCCGCGCCATGGGAGAGGCCGCGCGCGAGTTTGTGCTTTCGCGCTTCGGCATGGACGCAATTCTGGACCAGTGGGAAGAGCTCTACACAAGGCTGCTGGAGCAGAAGCGAATTCCGGAAACGGTGGAGATCTAAAGATGATTACTTATGAAAAGGCGCACGTGCGGGTCGCGGAGTTCTTTTTTGACGAGCAGGAGTCGCGCACGCCGGCGGACATTGTGCGCTACCAGTTTCGTCCCGATCCGGTGAAGGGTTGCGAATCGAGCGATTTCCACACGCTGTGCCTGGACCTGGCGTGCGACGCCGATACGATTCTCTCCAAAATTCACAAAGAGACGCGGTACCAGATCCGCCGCGCAGGCAAGGACAACTTTGCCTGCGAGTATCACAGCCACCCGGACGCCGCTCTGGCAGAGGAGTTTTTCGGTTTTTACGACCGCTTCGCCGATATCAAGAATGTTCCGCGGGTCAATCGCACACGCATCTCGGCTTTTCGGCGGCACGACGTGCTGGATCTTTCCCGGGTTCGCGGCGCGGACGGGCGGGTGCTGGTGTGGCATGCGTATCTGCGGATGCGCAACTGCGCGCGCCTGATCCACTCGGCATCGCATTTCCGCGTGGCGGACAAGCTCGAAGCGACCATGATGGGGCGGGCCAACCGATACCTGCACTGGATGGACATTCTGCACTGCAAGGAAACGGGCCTGGGGGTTTACGACTTCGGCGGCTGGTATGCCGGACAGACGGATGTAGAGAAGCTAAAGATCAACCAATTCAAAGAGAGCTTTGGCGGAGAGCGCGTTCACCAGTACAACGCGGACCGTTCGAACAGCCTGATGGGCGCCGCGGCGCTCGGAGCGCGGGTTGCGATGCGGCTGCTGGACCGGAGGAAATGGAATTGGTAACGGCCGCCAAATATCTGCTGCGCTTCGACGATGTCTGTCCAGGCATGAACTGGACGGTATGGCGCGAAGTCGAAAGCGTGCTGCACGCCAACGGTGTGCGTCCGCTGGTGGCGATTGTGCCCGATAACCGCGACGCCCACCTGAACGTGGCGCCGGCACGGGCGGATTTCTGGGAGCAGGCACGGCGCTGGCAGAGCCAGGGCTGGACCATGGGCTTGCACGGCTATCAGCACGTATACATCACCACCGAGCCCGGCATCATTGGCCGCCATCGCTATAGCGAATTTGCGGGCCTGGGCCGCGGCCGGCAGCTCGGCAAGATACGGAGCGCGACGGCGATCTTTGCGGAGCAGAGCGTCGAGCCGCGGGTGTGGGTGGCGCCGGCGCACTCTTTCGACGAAGTCACGCTGGAGGTTCTGGCGGAGTGCGGCATCCGGCGGATCAGCGACGGTTACTCGGTGCTGCCGCACGTGAACGGGCGCGGCCTGTTGTGGATTCCGCAGCAATTGGGGCGGTTCCGCCGCATGCCCGCGGGCGTATGGACGGTATGCTGCCACATCAACGCCTGGACGCCGGAAAAGGTCCGGCAGTTCGGCCAGGACGTGGAGCGGTTCGGCGAGCGCATCGCCGGGTTCGAGGAGATTGCGGCCGAGTACGCACGGCGGCGGCCGGGGCTGGCCGACCGCTTGAGCGTGGGGTCCATCGAGCTTGCTCGTTGGTTGAGGTTTGCGGTTTCGCACTAACGCCATGAAGATTGCTTTTGTCATTACGCGCGCCGATGCAGTGGGAGGAGCCACCGTTCACGTCCGCGATCTCTCGCGGGCGCTGATGGCGGGGGGACACCAGCCGACGGTAGTGGTGGGCGGGACCGGCATGGTGAGCCGCGAATTGGAAGAGTGCGGCATCCCGGTGGTTTCGCTGCGCCACCTTTGCCGCCAGGTCAGCCCCTGGCAGGACGTCATGGCCGTGCGGGAACTGGCGAAGGCAATCAAGAGCATCCGGCCGGACCTGGTTTCGGCCCATACCGCCAAGGCTGGCTGTATCGCCAGACTGGCCTGCTCGGGAACGGGGATTCCGGTGCTGTACACGCCGCACGGTTGGGCCATTACGGACCGGATCTCGCGCCGCCAGGGCTGGATCTACCGGCTGGTGGAGCGGGCCACCGCGCCGCTGGCGGCGGGGATCGTCAACGTGTGCGAGTACGAGCGGAAACTGGCGCTGCAGTATGGCATTGGCAGTGCGCGGCGGCACCGGGTGATTCACAACGGGATGCCGGAGGTGGCGGCCGGGCAGCGGGCCTGGCCGGGGCTCAACCCGCCCCACATCGTTATGGTGGCGCGCTTTGAGGCGCCGAAAGATCACGACACGCTGGTGGAGGCGTTGGGAAAAGTGCAACACCTGCGCTGGAGCCTGTCGCTGGTGGGCGAAGGCCCGTTGCAGAGACCGGTGCGCGCGCGTGTGCTGGCCTTGGGCATGCAGGGCCGGGTGCAGTTTGCCGGCCACACGGTACAGGTGGCGGAGGCGCTGGCATCGGCGCAGATGTTCGTACTCTCTTCGCGGTCGGAAGCGTTTCCGAGGAGCATCCTCGAAGCCATGCGGGCGGGTCTGCCGGTGGTGGCTTCGGATGTCGGCGGGGTGAGGGAAGCGGTAACGGATGGGCACAACGGATACGTGGTTCCGAAGCAGTCGATCGAGAGCCTGGCGGAGGCGCTGGAGCGGTTGATCGGCGATGCGGGGGAACGGGAACGGATGGGCGCCAACGGCCGGCGCAGGTTTGAACAGCGATTCACGTTTGGCCGGATGTTGACGGAGACGGTTTCGCTTTACCAGGAAGTGACTGGAATGCCGGTGGAAACGCCGGCGCACGCGTAGGAGATACTTGATGGCAACAGCACTTGTTATGCACGGCGCCGCGACGGAGACCCGGCAGCGTCCCTGCTTCACCGGGTCGGTGATGGCGGTCTCGGATCTTGCGGCTATCGCGGGAACCATCGCGTTGGCCGTGATGGTGAGGCAGATCTTTCGCGGAAACTTCGATCTGGGCGTATATTGGCGTCTGTGGCCGCTGCTGGGCCTATTCCCCGCCGCTTACGCACTGTTCGGGTTGTATCCGGGGGTGGTGTTGAGCCCGGTGGCGGAGTTGAGAACCACCAGTTACGCAACCACGCTGGTCTTCCTGGTGCTGGGGGCGCTTACGTTCCTGTTGCGCAATCCCGGCGCTTACTCCCGTCTGGCATTTTTCGGCGCCTGGGTGGCCTGCCTGGTGGTGGTGCCGCTGCTGCGTTCCGTGATACGCGCGGCGGTGGCGGACCAGCCGTGGTGGGGATACCGGGTGGTGGTGCTCGGCGCCACCGGGCCAGGCGAGGCGATTCTCCGCAAGCTGGCGCGGCATCCGGAGATTGGCCTGCGGCCGGCGGCGGTGTTTGACGACAACGTGCCTCGGGGAACGGTAGTACATGGCATCGTGGTGCGGGGACCCATCTCGAGCGCGCCGGCATTCGCCAAGGGCGCCAATATCACGCGAGCGATTGTGGCTTTGCAGGATGTGCCCATGCCGGATATGGTGGCGCTTCTGGATATGCACGCACAGACGTTTTCGAGGGTGTTCATGGTTCCCAAGCTGCACGGCCTGTCTTCGATTGGGGTTGAGACCAGGGACTTGAACCGCGTGCTGGCTCTGGAAATGCGGAAGAATCTGCTGATGGCCGGTCCACGCACCGCCAAGCGGCTGCTGGACCTGGCGTTCTCTTTGCTGTTGCTGGTGTGTCTGTCACCACTGCTGGCATTGATCGCCTTGCTGACCAAGCTGGAATCGCCCGGCAAGGTTCTCTACCGGCAGAGCCGCATAGGTCTGGATTGCGAGAAATTCTGGGTGTGGAAATTCCGCACCATGCGGGTGAATTCGGAGCAGATGCTGGCCGGCCACCTGGCGAAGAACCCGGAAGCGGCGGAAGAATGGCGGAGCGGCCAGAAACTGAAAAACGATCCGCGCGTCACCAGGCTGGGCCGCATTCTGCGCAAAGCCAGCCTGGATGAGCTTCCCCAGTTGCTCAACGTGGTGCGCGGCGAGATGAGCCTGGTGGGGCCCCGGCCGATCGTGGATAGCGAGATTCAGAAGTACGGCAGCGCCTTCGCCCTGTATCGCCAGGTGATTCCGGGGCTGACGGGCTTGTGGCAGGTTTCGGGCCGGAACGAGCGCTCCTACGATGAGCGGGTGGAATTGGATACCTATTATGTGCGCAACTGGTCGCCCTGGCTGGATATTTACCTTCTGGCGCGCACCATCAAAGTGGTGGTTACGGGATATGGCGCGTACTAGCAAGCTGGGAGCATTCACGGTGCTGCTGCTGGGGTGCCTGCACCCGGCGCAGAGCGCGGTGTATTACGTGGACCACACCGGCGGCTCGGATAACAACCAGGGAACATCCCCGACGGGCGCCTGGCAGAGCCTGGCCCGGATCCGTCAGACGCATCTGTACGCCGGGGATTTTGTGCTGCTCAAGCGCGGCGAGACGTGGGGGGAACAGTTGCAGATCAATGCATCGGGCAGCGACGGGGCGCCCATCACCTTCGGCGCCTACGGGACGGGAAATATGCCCGCGATCGACGGGACGAACCTAACGCTGGCCGCACAAACCGGCCTGGTGAACGCGAGTGCGCGCTCCTACCTGGTGCTGGACGGCCTGGAGGTGCGCAACTCCCAGCGCGATGGCGTAGTGCCGTACATGGCGAACTTCCTGACGATCCGGAACTGCCGGATTCACGACAACCAGTTCAACGGCATTCTGGCGTTCAACGGAAGCAACACCACCATCGAGGATTCGGAGATTTACGCCAACAGTCTGGACCTGACGAACAGCTACGCGGGCATCCTGATCGATGGCAACGTCGGCCCGCAGGCGGGGTTTCTGATTTCCAACAACTACATTCACGACAACATCGGCGGCCAGGGCTGGCAGAGCGCGAACGGCATCTACCTGGGCCACACCGGCTCCAACATTCCGAACCTCACCAACGTGGCGATCGCCGGCAATGACATCTCGCGCAACGGCAATCCCAACCAGAACCAGGCGGGGCGTGGAATTTCGGGAAGTTTCACGGGCAATGTGAGCGTTACCGGGAACACCGTCTCGAGCAACGCTTCGGCGGGGATCTACCTGGGAGATGTGGGACTGGTTCTCACCATCAACATCTCGCAGAACGTTTTCTATAATAACGCGCTTCGCCAGTTTGGCGGCATCACCAACGGGAGTGCGCTGGCGACTCAGAACCTGCTGCTTGTGGACGACCCAAACGTCACGGGGATGGGCGCGGAGATCGGCGGCATGGGTCCGTGGACGCTGGTGAACAACATGTTTGCCTTCACCACCCAGACCAGCGACGCCTATCGCGGCTTTATTCGCATTAACAATCCGGAGCAGGACAGTCTGCTGCAATCGGACTACAACACATTCTATTCGGCGGGCCCCAACCGCTGGCTGCCATCCAACGGCGCCGAGCTGTCGTTTGCCGCATGGCGGGTGGCCGGGCACGACGCCCATAGTGCTAATCCAATGCGGGCCGTGTTCGACGCCCCCAATGCTAATCCAAGGCGACAATGAACGCTGATCGGAGAACGGGACAATTGGAAAGAGCTGCCTTCACGGTGAGTCTCGATTTCGAGCTGATGTGGGGCACCAAAGATCGCCCGTACGGCGAGAGTTTCCGGAAACTCTGCGAGATCGAACGGCGGGAGGTGGTGGACCGGCTGCTCGGTTTGCTCACCGAATACGGCATTCGCGCGACGTGGGGCGTGGTGGGCAACCTGTTTCTCAAGAAGGACCACGAAGACCCTCTGCTGTACGGCTCCGAGCTGATCGAGAAGATCCGCCGCTGCCCGGTGCAGCAGGAAATTGCCTCGCACACCATGACCCACGCCGTTCTGGGATCGCCCACCTGCACGGCGGCGATGGCGGAGCGCGAACTGGGCGATTGGGTGCGGGAAGCGCGCGCCAATGGGGTGGATTTTCGGACGCTCATCCTGCCGCGAAACCGCATCGGGCACCTGGATGTCGCCAGGCGCCTGGGTTTCCGCTGCTACCGCGGAGAGGATCCGGTCTGGTACGCGTCGCAACCGCGGGTGGTGCGGCGGCTGGGGCACCTGCTGGAGATTCTTTTCGCGCGCACGCCGGTCAGCGTGATGCCGATGCCGAACGCGGGGATGTGGAGTATTCCGGGTTCCATGCTATACACGCCCGCCTTCGGGATGCGGCGCTACGTGCCGGTATGGCTTCGCGTGCTGCGGGCCAACCGTGGATTGACCGCGGCCCTGCGCCAGAAGCGCGTGTTTCACCTCTGGTTCCACCCCACGGACCTGACATGCCGCACGGACGCGATGATGGGCGGGTTGCGCCTGATCTTC